>Ga0126377_10000031_pt1 | contig 59385 bp, 62 predicted proteins | sample PanSoiMetPlot_22_FD_92647 | JGI IMG/M metagenome (GOLD analysis project Ga0126377, IMG submission 92647) | Tropical forest soil microbial communities from Panama - MetaG Plot_22 | ecosystem: Environmental > Terrestrial > Soil > Tropical forest > Bulk soil | place: Panama | collected 2016-02-17 | reverse complement strand
ATCTGGCTACGCTCGGCTCAGGCGATGGGCGCAGATGACCGGCGGCTCTTGCACCACGTGATCCTGCCCGGCGCACTGCCCTATATGCTGACCGGATTGCGGCTGGGTTTGGCGCAGGCTTGGCGCATCCTGGTCGGCGTGGAAATGCTCGCCGCCGTGCCGTGGGGGCTCGGCTGGATGATTTTCGGCGCGCGTGAGTTTTTGAACACCGATGTGATGCTCGCCGGCGTCGCGGTCATCGGTGCGATGGGGCTTGCACTGGAGAAACTCGTCTTCCAACGGCTCGAGCGCTACACCGTCGTTCGCTGGGGGATGATGTCGTGAGCGCCGCCATGAAAGCCACGATGGAGCGCGCGACCTCGGCATACCGGGCAGGCGTCACGCTGCTGCTGGCGGCCGCCTGCTATGAGGCGGTTGCGCGCAGCGGCGTCTTTCCGGCGGCGCTGCTGCCAACGCTGCCGAAGATCGCCAGCACGCTGTGGGCACTGCTCCTCGACGGCACCATGCTGGAGCACGCCGGCTTCACGATGTATCGCGTGCTTTTCGGGCTCGCGCTCGCGGTCGGCGTTGCGTTGCCGCTCGGCATCCTGATGGGTCGTTTCCGGGCGGTGGAAAACTTCTGTCTTCCGCTCGCCAGCGCGCTGATGCCAATTCCGTCGCTTGCCTGGGTACCGGTATTCCTTCTCTGGTTCGGGCTTGGCAACATGGTCGCGATCCTCATCGTGTTCTATGCCGCGCTTTTTCCGATGCTACTCAACACCTGGTCCGGGGTCCGCGCCGTCAATCCGCTGTGGCTGCGCGCAGCCGGCGCCATGGGCGCCAACGAGCGGGCGCTGTTCTGGAAGGTCATCATCCCCGGCGCATCGCCGTTCATCATCACCGGGTTCCGACAAGCATTCCTGCGGGCGTGGATCGCGGTGGTGGGCGCCGAGATGCTCGCCGCCTCGGACTGGGGACTGGGTTGGGTTATTTTCGACGCCAAGGAATTTTTGAACGCCGACATCATGCTTGCCGCCCTTGCCGTCATCGGCGCCATCGGCTTCGTATTCGAGCGGCTCGTCTTTGGCTCGCTCGAACGCGCCACCGTCATGCGCTGGGGCATGGTGCGCACGGCGAAGGGGTAGCAAGGTGTCGTCTGCGCGCAAGCGGATGACAGCAAAAGCAATAGGATGAAGGGCTTCTTTGTCCTGCTTACCGCCACCGCCCTGCTCGCGAGCGCGTCCTCGAGGGCCGGCGCGCAGGATTATCCAACGCGGCAGGTAACGATCATCGTGCCGTTCGCCCCCGGTGGCTCCGCCGATATCGTCGCCCGCATGTACGCGCAAAAGTTGTCAGACCGATTGGGCAAGCCAGTCGTGGTCGAGAACCGGGCTGGCGCCGGGACGGCAATCGGCGCGGCAGCGGCAGCACGAGCTGCGCCCGACGGATATACGCTCTTGCTGGGCGGAAGTTCGGCACTCGCCTACAATGTGACGCTGCACAAGGCGCTACCATACGATCCAGTCAAAGACTTCGTGCCGCTCGCGCATGTGAGCTCCATTCCCTTTGTGCTGGTGGTGCAGCCGAAGCTGCCCGTGCATTCACTGTCCGATCTGATCGCGCTCGCCAAGGACAAACCCGGCCACCTAGCATTCGGAACGTCCGGGACGGGCTCGCCCGCGCATCTGTGCGCCGAATATCTCAGGCTCATGACCGGAAGCGACATCACGTATATTCCCTACAAAGGGAGCGCGCCCGCCCTGACCGATCTCATTGCCGGCGTGGTCCCGACGATGTTCGTCGATCTTCCGCCCGCGCTGCCGCTGATCAGAGAAGGCAAGATCAGGGCGCTCGGCATGTCCCTGATGGCGCCGGTGCCGGCCGTGCCGGACATCCCGCCGCTCGCGCAAATGGGGATTCCCGGCTATGACGCCGGCGGCTGGCACATGTTTGTTGCCCCCGCGAACACGCCCAAGCAAATCGTCAACCGGCTCCATTCCGAGCTGAAAAGCATCACGGCGCTGCCTGAAACACAGCAGCGGTTCAAAACGCTTGGATTAATTCCAATCGACAGTCCGGCAATCGAGGACTTGGCGGTCTATGTAAAATTCGAGATTGACCGGTGGGGCAAGGTGATACGTTCAGCCGGCATTGCGGAATCGGAATAGGGCCTGCTTTCGCAGATAGCACCAGGCATGGACAAGTTTATAGAAAGCGGGTCGGCCACATCAGCGTACGCCACATGTGCGAGGACGGCGTGTTGTCCAAGCCGAGCCCTTCTTTCGGCTGCCTGAAATTGCGCCCGATGATGTCGACGAAATTGTCGAGGTTGACTTTGGCGTCAGGATCGAACGCGTAGACATCGTTCACGCAGATCAGCCGCGCGGTCATGTAATACTTGTGCCCGCGGGCGCGTTTGTATTCGTCCACGATGTAGGGCTCGGGCTTATAGTCCGGCCCGAAATATTTGACGTACATATCCGGGTATTTGTAGTTGACCGACTCGTCAGGGAAGAAGCGCAGCGCCTGGTGCACGCGCACCGCCCAGCTCACCTCCTCGTCGACGTAGGGCTCGATCAGCTGCGCCCCCCAATAGCCGTGATCGCAGCGGATGAATCCGGCAACGCCGACGTCGTGAAGCAGACATGCCAGCACGACCTTCTCTTCGTGCCCGGCCTTGAGCGCGAGCGTCGCGCTTTGCAGGAGGTGATTCATCGACACGAACCGGTGCTTGAAGAAGTCGATCAGCGTCGGCTTCTCCGGCATCTTCGGCAGGCGCGGATCGGCGCCCATCAGGAAATACTTGCCCGGATTGCGCGCCTGCAACTCGGCGCCGCCGACATAATCAAGGCTGCCGTCCGCCATGTTGAACAGCGCCGATTTGGTGGCGATCTTGTCGTTGAGCTCGTTCATCATTCTTTCTTCGAGCTCGTCCGCCTGCTCCGACAATGTCAGCGGCCTCGACGCGGCGTGCGGTCCCATGCGTTTGCTCCTGATAACTCTTACGGCCTTGCGGCGAATTGTCCGATTTGGTCTGCGCCTGTCTACACCCAATTTGATCCGGGCGAAACTCGCCTCTGCGCATCGGCCGCGTCTGGCCACGAATGGGCATACCATCTATGACAGGAGCACGCAGGTCGCGCCGATGCCGCACATCGAAATCTGCAACGTCTCGGTCGTCTACGATACACCCGCTGGGGAGATCCCCGGTGTCGCCGGGGTGAGCTTCAACATCGAGGCCTCGGAATTCCTCTGCATCGTCGGCCCCTCCGGCTGCGGTAAGTCGACGCTGCTCAACGTCATCGCTGGCTTTCTCGCCCCGAGCGTCGGCGAAATTCGCATCGGCGGCAAAGCCGTCAGCGGTCACGGTCCCGATCGGGGCGTAGTGTTCCAGGACTTCGCCCAGCTGTTCCCGTGGCGCACCGCGCTTGGAAACGTGAGCTTCGGGCTGGAGATGAAGGGGATCGGCAAGGACGAGCGCGAGCGGATCGCGCTCGAGCACCTCGAGCTGGTGAAGCTCGAAAAGTTCGTGCACTCGTATCCGCATCATTTGTCCGGCGGAATGCAGCAGCGGGTCGCCATCGCACGGGCGCTTGCGTACAATCCCTCGGTGCTCTTGATGGATGAGCCATTCGCCGCGCTCGACGCGCTGACCCGCGACGACATGCAGCGCTTGCTCGCGGAAGTCTGGCGGGAGACGCGCAAGACCGTGGTCTATGTGACACACAACGTGGCAGAGGCGGTATACCTAGCCGATCGCGTGGTGGTGATGACGCCGCATCCCGGAATGGTGAAGACGGAGCTCCCCATACGGCTGCCCCGCCCGCGCGACGCGCTCAGCGTCGAATTTCTCGACTATCAGAAATCGCTGTTGCGCCATCTCGGCGAAGAAGCAGCCGCCAGCAAATACAAGCCCTGACGACTTCGATCGTGACGCAAAGACGCATCCATAAGCGAGCTCCCACGATGCTCGCAATCGCGAGTCGGCTCGGCTGCGCGCTTCTGCTGCTTGCGCCCACAGGATTAGGCGCGCCGCAGGCCGAGGAGCTTTACCCAGTTCGTCCGATTCGGCTGGTCGTGGGCTTCGGCGCTGGCGGCCCGACCGATATTCCGGCGCGCTTCATTGCCGAAAAGCTGAGCGAGGCATTGGGGCAACGCGTGATTGTGGAAAACAAGCCGGCCGCAGCCGGCATGATCGCGACCAGGGACGCGCTATCGCAACCGCGCGACGGCTATACTTTGTTGCTGTGCACGCATTTCGAGCCGATCAACACGGCCCTCTACAGGAACGCGCAATTCAAGCTCAGCGATATCACCCCGATCTCGCTCATCGCCAAATATTATTACGGGCTCGCGCTCGCCAACAGCGTACCTGCGGCCGCATGGGACGATTTCCTGCGCTACGCCAAGGCGCATCCCGGCGAAATCAGCTACGCGACAATCGGCGCCGGATCGGCGCAGGAGATTCTCGCGCGACAGCTCGAGAAACTCACCGGTATCACCATGAACCGCGTTCCGTTCCGCGGCGGCGCGCAGGTCGTGCAGGAGCTCGTCGCCGGGCGCGTGCAGTTCTATGTCTCGCCGACGCTGGCAATCGTGCCGCAATACCAAGCTGGGCAGCTCAAAATCCTGGCGGTGTCGGCGCCGGAGCGACTGCCCAATCTAGCCGAGATTCCGACCGTCACCGAACGGGGCATCGATTTCGTGCGCTTCGGCTGGCTCGGTATCTGCGCGGGCGCGGGCACGCCGCGGTCCATCGTCGACCTGCTTCAGCGCCACATCACGGCCATCGTCGGTTCCGGAGACTACCGCAGCATGATCGAGAAGGCAGGCTCGATTGCAGTCTCGTCGACTGCAGACGAACTCGCCCAGTTAATGATACGGACGCTCGAGGACGTGGCGTCGAGCATCCGCGAATTCGGCTTGCAGCAGGAACAATGACACACTCCATTGCAATGTGCGGATAATGCATGGAATCTCGGCTCAGCCCGGAAACCCATCCGCACCTGCAGTCCGAGGCTTTGGGTTTCCGCGTTCGTAAGCACGACCGGATTTGGTGCGGGGCGACAACGATCGCCATCAGGGAGGATAACGATGGGCAATGAGCGGCATGGACTGACGCGGCGGCAATGGCTCGCGGGAGGCGCGCTGGCGCTGGCGGTACCGGCGCGCTCGGCATGGGCGCTGGACGCGATCCGACAGGGCTTCCAAACCAACATCTGGGGCATGCCGACCTATTATCTGCTTAAATCGGGCCTGCTCGAGAAGCACGGTATCAAGTTCGAAGAATTTGCCGTGCCGTCCGGCAATCTCACCATGCAGCAAATGGTGGCGCGCCAGGTGGACCTAGGCACCTATGCCGCGCAATCCTTCATTATCGGCTACGACAAAGGTGGACTCGTCGCGATCGCCCAGATCGAGACCGTAGGCAAGACCGCGCAGGTCGTCACCCGCAAGGACCTCAACGTCAGCAAAGTCAGCGAGCTCAAGGGGCTCAAAGTCGCCAATCAGACCGGCTCCTCCGTCGGCAATATCTTTACCGATGTCATTGCGCCCGCCGCCGGCCTCAAGAAGGGCGATTTCCAGGAAGTGCGCATGGACGTCAACAATATGGTCGCGGCAATGGCTGCCAAGACCGTTGACGCCATGGTCAACGTGGAGCCCTACAGCGCGATCGCGGTTGCCGAGGGCATCGGCACTTCAATCATGGACTTCTCGCAGGTCGACAAAATGCCGGTGTTCATGGCGGCCACGCCCGACTTCCTCGGCAAGAGCCCCGACACAGCGGTTGCCTATCTCAAATGCTGGCAGGAGGTGGGGCGCGACTTCAGGGACAATCCGGGGAAGGTCGCCGACGTGATCTACGCCTTCTTCACCTCGAAGGGTTACGCCATGTCGCGCGAGACTTTTGCCAAGGCGCTGGCCAAGGTGGAGGTCAATCCGGGCTTTCCGTCGGACCTGGTGCCAAGTCTGCAGAAAGACGCCGAGGTGCTGCTGCGAGAGAAAAAGATTTCCGCTATTCCGGACTGGAAGAAGGCGCTGCGGCCGGAGCTATGGGCCAAGGCCAGCCGGTGACGTATCCACCAAGCTGCTCAACCAATTCTGCGAGGTAGACGCCGCCTCGCCTGCCGCTTTGAAACGCGCTAAAGGTGCGCGCGATGCCAGCGCATGGAGAGTGGAATGAAAGTCGGACGCAAGAAGGTCGCGAAAAAGACGGCAAAGAGGCGAGCGACGGGGGCGGCGAAGAAAAGGCCGAAAGCCGCGCCGAAGCATGCCGCTTCCGCGAAAACTCCGCTCAGCATCGGTGGCCCAATCACTTGGAACTTCAAACTCATCGCCCATCATCTGCTCGACGGCTTCGGCGGCATGGGCGAAGGCATGTCGATCCAGATCGCACCCGACGGTCGCCGCATCCTCTGGCTCGCGCATGAGAGCGCGCCGAAGAATTTCACCGCGGTCGACGTCTCCGATCCGCGCAAGCCCAAGGTCGTGGCGCAGACGGATCTGCCCCAGTCTCACATGCGCTCGAATTCGCTGGAGACGTGCGGAAATATCATGGCGGTGGCCTACCAGACCCAGAAGAAAGGCCTGCAGCCCGCCGGCATGGAGCTGTTTGACATTTCCGTGCCGGAAAAGCCGAAGTCGATCTCGTTCTTCGACTGCTCAGGCGCGACCTCGCGCGGCGTGCATCAGCTCTGGTTCTGCGACGGCGAATACGTTCACTGCGCGTCTGGCGCGCCCGATTTCACGCCCACGCACCCCAGTGATGACCAATTCTACCGTTGCATCGACGTGCGCAATCCGTCAAAGCCGGTCGAGGTCGGCCGCTGGTGGATGCCGGGCACGCGTCAGGGCGACAACGTTGCGCCGCCGCCGCGTCATCCGTTGGACAAGGGGCACCGCGCCCATAACACCAACGTCTATCCCCAGCGCGGCGACCGTTGCTATCTCGCCTATATCGACGGCGGCATGTTTGTCCTGGACATTTCCGATAAGGCAAACCCGAAACGGATCTCGCAGTGGACCAACTCGCCTCCCTATACCGGATTCATGCATACCGTGATGCCGCTGTTCGATCGCGGGCTCATGGTGGTCACCGACGAATCGACCGAGAACAACGCCAAGGATTGGCCGAAGCTCATCTGGATTCTCGACGCGCGCGAGGAAACCAACTTGGTCCCGATCTCGACCTGCCCTTTGCCCGATCACCAGGCATTTGCCGCCAAGGGGCGCTTCGGCGCGCACAACATCCACGAGAACGTGCCGCGGCCGACCGCCTGGCAATCCGATCAGATCGTGCTCGGCACCTTCTTCAATGGCGGACTGCGCGCCTATGACATTTCCAATCCATATCAGCCGCAGCAGGTTGGGGTGTTCGTGCCGCCGGCGCCGCCGATGGCGCCGACCGGCACCATCCAGCTCAACGATGTCTTGGTCGACGAGCGCGAGATCGTCTATACGGTCGATCGCCACGTCGGCGGCCTTTACGTCCTGGAGATGGATTTTTGAGTGCGGCGTCACGTTAGCGGGCCGCGAGCTCGGTATGCTCCCTCTCCCAGTTCCCGCTGACGCGGGAAAAGGGAGCGCACCGAGACAGCGGCGTCAGTCAGAAATCCATGCTAGATCTTTTTCCCTCCCGTGAGGCAGGCCGCTTCGGGCGCAGGCTCAAGCACGCGCGCGGCGCAAAGCTTCCAGTGATCGTCGTCACCGGCTTCCTCGGCGCCGGCAAGACTACGTTGGTGCGCCGGTTTCTGGCGAGCCCAATGGGCGAAGGCACCGCAGTCGTGATCAACGAGTTCGGCAGCGTCGGCATCGATGATGCACTGATGCGCGCCTCGACGGATGACGTCACGCTGCTCGGCAATGGCTGCCTGTGTTGCAACATGCGCTCCGACCTGCAGAACGCGTTGCGCAATCTCGTCGCCGAGCGCGCGCAGGGGACGGTGCCGCAATTCAAGCGAATATTGATCGAGACGAGCGGGCTCGCCGATCCTGGGCCAATCCTGCAGACCTTCGCCAGCGACCGCGCGCTGGGCAGGGAATTTCACATCGAGGCAGTTCTTGCCGTCATCGAGGCCGTGAGCGGCCTTGAGACGCTGTGCTGGTCGGCGGAAGCCAGAAAACAGATCATCCTCGCGGATCGCCTGGTCGTGTCCAAAACCGATCTCGCCAAACCGCAACTGGTAAAGCGTTTGAAGGCGCGCCTCGCTGCCCTCAATCCGCACGCAGCCGTTCTCACTTCAGTCGGAGGCGATCTCGATCCGCGCTATCTGCTCGCGAGCGACATGCGCTTGGAAAAGGCGGCGCCGGGGTTCGTCGCCGAGGCCGAGCACACCGATGGCATTTTAAGCTTCGTTATAACGGAGGACGCGCCGCTGCCCTGGGAGACGTTCGCGCGGGCCATGGAGACGCTCATTTCCTTGCGCGGCGGCGACCTCCTGCGGGTCAAGGGCTTGCTGAACGTCGTGGGCTGTCGCGGGCCCGTGGTGGTGCAGGTGGCGCAGCACCTCGCGCATCCGCCGGTCGAGCTCGCGGCATGGCCCGATCAGGATCGCGCCAGCCGGCTCGTGTTCGTCACTCGCGGCATTCCAGAGCGTCGGGTGCGCGATCTTTTTGCAGCCGTGCGCGCGTTGAGCGGCGCTTCGGAGTGAAGCATTTTCCGGTGACACCGTCACCCCGGCTTCATGATCGTCGTGAGAGTTTGTGCGCGAAGAAGATGAATGGCCGGCTTAAGTCCGGTAACCGAATTATCCGATCACCTGCCGATCAGCCGCATGCCGCGCGAGATGCGGCTCGTGCAAGCGCTCCTCGCGGTCCGCAAGCGTCCGCAGCTCTTGTTCTAGGCGCAGGTGCTGTTCCCGGGATTCGGGTGACCTGCACAAGCCCGCGAGGCGATGGTGTTCGGCGGCCATCGCCCGGTATTCGGTCGCATTGATCATGGTGTCCTCCCCACGCGAGCCCATTCTCCGGCTGCCACCGGAGCAATGGCTTGGGACGCTAGAACGGGTCCCACGGACAAGTTTTGCGATGGAAAGTCCCGAACGCTTTGCGCTGGCGTTTCGAGCGCGCCCAGTCTGCGCCTTCGCTGCGATAAAGTCGAGTCCGTCGTGCGATCGGTTACCGCGCAGCCGCGTCGCGCCGCAGATCCTTGTCGATCGTCAGCGGCGCGTCGTTGCCGAAGCGCACACGATAGACCTGGAAGTTCTCCATCACCCGCTGCACGTAGTTGCGGGTTTCCATGAACGGGATGCGCTCGGCCCAATCGACCGGATCGACCTTCGGGTCGCGCGGATCGCCGTATTTTGCGATCCACTCCTGGACGCGGCCGCGCCCGGCATTGTAGGCGGCAAAAGCCAGGAGTTGGTTACCGCGGTAGTCCTGCAACACGCCAGCGATCTCGGCGGCGCCGACCTGAAGGTTGTACGGCGAGTCCGTCCGCAGGCGCTTGAAGTCGTAAGTGCAGCCGAACCGCTTGCAGGTATCCTTCCCGGCTTCCGGCGTGACCTGCATCAGGCCCATCGCCTGCGCGTGCGACCAGTCGGACGGATCGAACGCGCTCTCTTGGCGAATAATCGCAAACAGCATCGCGTTCTCGATGTCGGGGGCGATCGGCGAATAGCGCGGCACGCCGACGGTCGGAAACGCGTAGTGGTCGAGCGGCAGGCCGCGCGCGAGCGCACCCTTGCCCATGTGCAGCATCCCGCGTGCGTCCTCATACTGCTCGGCCAATTCGCCGAGCGCTGAGAGCGTACCCGCGTCATTGACAGATTCGCCGATGCTCGCCATCAGCGTGATGGCCAGCTGCCGTTCGTTGAGCGCGTAAAGGATCTCGAGCGCGCGGACGAGCTCGAGCCGTTGTGCCTCGGCCTCCTTGTCCGGCTTGGCCGGCGGCGGCGCCAGCGCGAGCGCCGGGAGTCCCAGCCGCGCGCGGGCGAGTTGCCCGTAATAGGCGGCCGAACCGCGCGCCGCCGTTTCGTACTCGGCGCGCGCCTGTTCGGGCTGATGCAAAGCTTCCGCCACGCGGCCGAGCCAATAGTGGGAGCGTGCGTACGAGGTCGGATGGCGGGTCACATCCTGGATGCGCTTGAAATGGGTTGCCGCGGTTTGCGGGTCATCGAGAAATCGCAGTGCGATCCAGCCCGCCATGAAATGGCGTTCGATACGCGAGTTTTCCTTGGTCGGCTCGGCCCCCTCCGCCACCACCCGATAGGCCGAGCGGGCGTTGTCCAGATCGAGCAGCTTGCGCGCCATGATGCGGCGCTCGACCCACCACTCCTCGCCATCATGGATCTCGTCAAGGTCGCATGGCGCGGACAGCAGCACCTGCGCCGCCTCGGCAATCTTGTTCTCATGGCGCAGAACATACGTCTTCGCCAAAAGATAATCGGGATCGTGGCGCGCGTCCGCCGGCACGGCGTCGAGCAATTTCTTGACGTCAGCGCCCTTGCGGTTGATCGCGATGCGCGCCTGCGCGATTGCAAGGTCGGCGGCACCCAACCGACGCGCCACCCGCAGCGCTGCCTCGTTATCCGATGCGATCACTCTCTTTTCCATGCGCGCTTTGTGATCCGCGCGGCTCAAGAATTCGGAATAGCGCTCAAGCGCCTGCTTCTCGACCTCGGCGGAGAGCGAGTGGTCGCGCCATGCCTCGCGTATGAGCGGCTTGGCGGCTTCGCTGTCGCCCTGCGCGATGAGCGCGCGCGCCAGCACCAGGCGACCGGTGCCCGACTGCGGCGGCGAGTCTTTGAAGAAACTTAAGACTTGTGCCGGCTTGGGATTCTCAACCCACAGCATCCCCTCGGCGCGCTTGCGGAACATGCCGAGGTTCGGCCAGTTCGGATTGGCGGCGATGAAGCCGAGAAAACGCCTGCTGTCGGCGCCGTTGTGGTCGCTCCGCAAAACGATCCATTCAACGAGCTTGCGCGCCACCGGATCCGAGATGGTCCCCGCCACCTCGGTCGCCTTGCTGGCGCCGCCATGGCGTAGCGCCTCGATGGCGCTCTTGACCAGCGCGATGTCGGCGGCCGCCGTCTGCGGCGGTGGCCCGTGCGCCAGCGGGATCTGCGGCACCGCGGATTTCTCAGGTGCCGCCTTGTCCTTGGACTTGCCCGCGACTTTTTTACCGCTGGCCTTGGTGGCTTTGCCCGAGGCTTTGGCCGCCGTATGCGCCCCTTTGGCGCCGCGCGCGGCGGCTGGCTCGACGGCAAGGGTGATTGCGAGCGCACTCGCGCAAGCGAGTGCAGCAACGAGTGCTGACCGATATCGCGTTTTCAAGTTTGCTTGTCCCAGATCCCCGGCGAATTGCTTCGCCCCCAATTCCAACTCAAATACCCGCCCACTCGAATTCACCAATGTTAATGCAGCAATATTTGGGCGGAAAAGCGTCGCGATTGTCGCCAAGGCGCGTCGAGCGACATGCGTGAAAAAGCATCGGCCCTCGCCTGGATGAGCGAAGCGAATCCGATGTGCTTTGTCTTGCCGTTGGTGTGGATATTGCCCGCGGGATCGGGTTCCAATTACGATGGGCATCAGGTGGTAGGAGAAATCTCTGCTTTCTGAAGGAAGCATTGCAACGGAGACTGACATGACCGCGAACGTCACCCAGGAACTGGCCGGCTTTGCGGCATCGTTGCAATACGAGAATATTCCGGAGCGCGTGCGCGAGCATTGCAAGAACCTGCTGCTCGATACGCTGGCCTGTGCGGTCGCCGGGCACCGGGGGGAGGAGACGCCGCAGGTCGCTGCGCTTGCATCCGCGCTCGGGCAGTCGAGTGAGAGTAGCGTCATCGGCGGCAGGGCGGCCTCGCTCGCCGGCGCGACCCTTCTAAACGGCTACCTGGTCACCGCGGTGACGATGTGCGACGTGCATCGGCCGACGCTGACCCACGTGACGCCGGAAGTCATGCCGCCCGCCTTGGCGATTGGCGAGCGCGACGGCGTATCGGGTCGCGACCTCCTCGTAGCCGTTGCCGCTGGATGCGAAGTGACCACGCGGATCGGGACCGGACTCGACTACCGCGCCTTCCGCGCCAAAGGCTGGCATGGCCCGGGCGTGCTCGGCCCGTTCGGTGCCGCGGCGGCGGTCGGCCGGCTGCGGCGCATCGATACCGATACCATGGCGAAAGCGTTCGGTCTGGCCGGCAGCCAGGCCGCCGGCACCTTTGCGGCGTGGGGAACGCCGACGGTCAAGTTCCACCAGTGCCGCGGTGCGCTCTCAGGCTTGTTGGCGGCGCTGCTGGCCGAGCAGAACTTTCTGGCCACTCGCGAATTTCTCACCGCCACGGATGGCGGCCTTTACAACGTTTACGCGAATGGCGGCCGCCCGGAGGCGGTCACGGCCGAGCTCGGACGGCAATGGGAGCTCGAGCAGATCGCGTTACGCCTTTGGCCATCGGCCTCCTCGATCCAGGGCATGAATACCGCGATCTTCGATCTCATCGAAAGGCACAAAGTCGATCCCGCCAAGGTGAAAAAAGTTCGCGTGGCTTTGAGCCGGCCGGCCTTTGATCTCCACGGTAAGCTCGCGCAGTACAAAGGCAAGTTCGACGCCTTGATTTCCGGTCATTACACCGCGGCGGTGATCTTGCACGATCAGGAACTCACGCTCGCCCAATTCGAGCCCGCGCGCTACGACGACCCGAACATGCGGCGCGCGGCGGCCGAGCAGATCGAGATACGTGCCGATCCGGCGCTGGGCGAGGTACAAGCGGTAGTCGAGATCGACATCGACGGGGCAACCTTCAAGGCTCGTTGCGATCATCCACGCGGATCACCCGAGAACCCGCTGTCCCGCGCGCAGATCGAGGACAAGTTTCGCACCTATGCGGATGGCGTGCTGAGCCTCGCCGCGATCGCTGGCACGATCGATGCGGTTAACAATCTGGAAAAGCTCGGCTCCGTGCGAAAACTGATGGAGATGCTTCGCGCCGCGCCCCCCCGGTCGCAAAGCGAGCGCGGAACGGTCGCGGCAGCCCATGCCTAACGGAGGGTGGGGTCCGCCCCGGCAGCGCCGCTATGGCCGGCGGTCGTCGTCGGCCGCGTTCTTCTGCGAGAACTTCGCGGGCACCGTGTCCGTATCCGTCGGCGCACCTGGAACGGCCAGGGCGCCATTGACAAATGCGGCATTCGGCTGCGGCTGTGTTTCGGCGGCATGGGAACTCGGCTCCTCTTTGCCCATCTTGCCGGCAGGGGTGTGCTGCCAATTCTCCTGCTGCAACCGCTGCTGCCCGTCGGACTCCGGAGGCCGCTGCTGGGCGACGGCAAAGCCGACGCTGCCGAGAAGGACCAGAGCGAGCGCGCTGGTCCGATAAAAATTGTGTTGCATGTTTGTGCCTCCTTGCGTTCTTGCGTTCGGCTCGCGGCCGTTCCCTGCGCAAACGAGTGCCTTCCCCCGCGCGATCGCGCGCGGCACCCGTGATCAGTACGCGGACAAAACCGCCGAAACCGCGTTTGGTTTCGCGCCGGGCGTCCGTGGCGCTAATCGGTGACCTCGGCCACCACCTTCCCGGTTGCCGGATCGACCAGCAGCAGGCGATTGTTGATCACCATGTACCGATACGGCCGCACGGACGGCACGGTGGCGACGACCGCCTGCGGCATTGGCGCGAGCGCGTAAGCATCCGCGACTCGGGAGCCGACAGCGTAGGCATAGGCAGAGCCGGGGGGCGCGACGCGCTCGCGCACGACAGGTGCCGGCGCGACCGGCTCGGTCACAATGTGCTCCCGGACAATCGGTCCACGCCCGCGCCCTTGCGGTATGATGGTGCGATAGATCGTCGTGCGTTGGGCGGGTGTGAGCGCAAGCGGCGCCGCTGTGACCGCTGGCGCATAAGCGCGCGACTCGTAGGTCGGCGGCTCGTAGGGTCTCGGCTCGTAATAGGAGCGCGGCTCATACACTGGTGCCCGCGGAACGTCAGCCTCATAGATCCAAGTCTGCGCGCTCGCCGGCATCGCCATAGCAACGAAGGCGAGCGCGAGCCATGCGGGGCGAACAAACGATGGCATGGAACCTCCTGTGCCTCGATTGAAGACCGCTGGTTAACGCCGCAACGGGCGGCAACGTTCCTGTAGGCGCAGCTTGGCGGCGAGGTCGAAAGCTATCGCGTACGTGCTTTCGGTCCGTGCGCATGATGTTACCTGGACACTACAGCCCGCGGATTTTCCCGCTCCGGCGCGCGCAAGATGCATTTTCGGCTGGGCTGTTTCGCTCTCCGTCCTCTAGGATTCGCAGGCCGGAGGGGAAATACGATGATTCTCGCACCGCTTGCCGCGGCAGCATTCCTCGCGACTGTCGCGACGGCCGCTCATGCCAACCCGACGCTCGTGCCCGCCCTGTCCATGCAACAAAGGAGCGCGGCCATGCAGCCACTCATGCGTTCCGCAACCGAATGTATCGCGAGCACCGTCAGCGCTGACCCGCGGTTCGGCAAGCCCAATGCCGATCTCGGCGATCTTATCGTCGATTCGATGCCGCACTGCGCAACTCAGGTGCGCATGATGATCGAAGCCTACGACCGTTATTTCGGCGACGGCGAAGGGGAAGCTTTCTTCATGGGCCCCTATCTCGACCTGCTCCCGGGCGCAGTCAGCAAATGGGTCAGAGACTCCGTGCGCTGACCGGCGGACGCACCCAGAACAGCCTCACCGCAAGCGCGGTGCTAGCGCAGGTTTGAGCACGAGCGAAAGCGGCAGTGTGAGCAGCACGATCGCGGCGACGACGACCAAAGTCGTCGGCACGCCCAGCATATCGCCAAGCACACCATACATCGCGGGCGCGAGCGCGCCCGCGCCGATCGTGCCCGTATAGAACACGCTAAACGCGCGTCCCCGGCGCTCAGGCCTAACTAGATCGGGAACCGAGCCGTAGAGAACCGACGACGTGCCATTGAGGGCAATGCCGATGATCGGCAGCAGCAGGAGCGCGGCATCGAGCCCAAGCGGCAGCAGGGCCGCGATTTTCCCAGCTGTCAGTCCCTCCGTGAGCCACACGGTCGCGATGGCTCCGATGCGTGCACCGATGAAGGCGCACACGAGCTTACCGGCTGCGCCGCCGGCAAAAACGAGCGTCAGCGCAAGCCCGATGGTCGGTAGCGTCGCGCCTTTGGCCGTGAGCAGGAACGGCAGGAACAGCAGGAAGCCCATACGGGTCGCGCTGTCGAGCATGCCGATCGAGAGCAGCACCGGAAACGCGAAGCGGTACCGGGCGCCGGCTGTCCTGCCTGTCGCGTGCTCCTGCGCCCCGTGCGCTGTAGTATCGGCACCGTAGCGCGGAGTGAGCGCAAAGATCGCGGCCGCTGCAGCCACACCGAGAGCGCCGAGGAGAGCAAGCGCCGGGCGCCACGACATCACGACCAGCAAAAGTGAGGCGGCCGCGGGCACCGTCATCTTGCCGATATCGCCCGCAAAATTGTAGGTGCCGAGCGCCTTCATCGAGCGCGATCCGGCGAACGCGCGCGCCATCAGTGAGGAGCCAAGCGGATGTTGGACGCTCGCACCGAGACCGCCAACGAATAAGGCCATGACGAGGAGACCGAAGCCCGCGCTGGCGCCGGCCAGGCAATAGCCCGCGCCGGCGAGTGCCGTGCCGAGCGCCAGCATCGGCGCGGTGCCGACACGCTCCGCAATCAGCCCGGAGGGAATTTGGAATCCCGCCATGGTGCCGGAGAATAGCCCGCGCAGCAGCCCGAGCTCTGCGTAGCCCAGCCCGAACTCCTTCTGCCAAATCGGCAGCATGACGTAGATCAGATCGGTGTAGCCGTCGTGCAGTGCATGCGCACCGCAGGCGACTCCGGCGGCGCGGCACTCCTCACGCTTGGCCGCAGACGCGTGCTGCTCGCGCAACGGCCCGCTGGCGACGCTCATGATCCGTGCGGCCCCCGCTCGCGAGACTCGACCAGAACACTGCTGATGAACGACATCACGGGCTCGCCGCGTTGGTTCACGCCGGTGTTGCGGATGGAAATCACGCCCCAACCGGGCCGGCTGCTCAAAGTCCGCGTCTCCACCACTTCGGTCGCATACGAGATGGTATCGCCGACATAGACCGGCTTGAGCCACTTGAGATCACGAAATCCAGGGGAAGGCCCGAGCTGGGCGACGGCTTCGCCCCGTGCGCGGCGCTCCTCATCCTCGCGTCGGCGGAAGTCGATCAGCAGCCGCATCCAAACACAGGCCGTGTGCCAACCTGAGGCGCAGAGCCGCCCAAAGTGCGAGCGCGCCGCAGCGGCTTCGTCGAGGTGGAACGGCTGTGGATCGAACCGCGCCGCGAAGCCCTTGATGTCTTCGGCAGTGAAAGTGTGGCGCCCGATATCGCTGATCTCACCAACGCCGATATCCTCGAAGTACTTCATCGCTCATTCGCCGCCTTCAGCTGCTTTCTCTTGCGCTGAATTCGCCAGCGCGCCGCCCGAACATCGGATTCACGATGAGCGTCATCACCGGCTGGTCGGCGGCATTGACGAGTTCGAACCTGAATTTGACGAACCCCACATCCGGCCGGCTACGCGAGGCACGTGTCTCGAGCACGGTCGCGCGAGCTTTGATTCGCTCGCCGGGGCGTATCGGCGCGAGCCAGTTCACTTCCTCCACGCCCGGCGCCCCCATGAAGCTTGCGTCGCCGATGAAGTCGTCGCTTAGCATACGCATCAGGATGCAGCAGCTATGCCAGCCCGACGCGATGAGCCCCCCGAAGATATTCGCGCGCGCGGCCGCTTCGTCGAGATGCATCGGCTGTGGATCATATTCGGCGGCAAACGCAATGATTTCGGAGCGCGTGATCAGCCGCGATCCACACTCGGTCACTTGGCCGGGGGTGAAATCTTCCCAATGTAGACGGGGCACGGCGATCCTATGGCTTGCGTTCGGCGTTCCCTAGACGGCGCCCCCCACGAGGTCAACGGGGCAGCATCCAGTGGTTAGGATTCGCGCGCGGCCCCGTGGCGCCGATTTAGCCGAAATTAACCACGCAGGCTCGAGGGTGATCGTATGGCCATCGGCATGCCGCAGTGCATTGTTCGCATGGGCGATTGGCGAGGGCCGAACGAGCGGCGGCGCGGCTTGCAAGCGGCCGCGAAGCACGGCATCGGTTGCGCGAGCTTCTCAACTGGCGGCGCCACTGCCTCAGGAGGACGACCCATGTTCGATTTTCGCGACCTGTTCCAATGGGAACGATTCATTACCCCCTCGATCATCAAGCTTTTTTACTGGCTCGCGGTTGGCATTTCGGCTCTCTTCGGTCTCTCCGGCATCGTATCCGGCCTTACCCTGATGGCGCTTAGTCCGCTCGCCGGCGTCTTCTGGATTCTCGCCAGTCTCATCGGGGTGGTGATCGGCGTGATCTTCGCGCGCATCATCGCCGAGTTCGTGCTGATCATGTTCCGTATCAACGAACACCTCGGCGCGATCCGCCAGCGCGGGCAACAGATGTGACGCTCCGATTCAAGTCGCGAATCTGAAGTGCATGACGTCGCCGTCGGCGACGTCATAGGATTTGCCCTCGAGCCGCATCTTGCCTGCCTGTTGCGCGCCCGCTTCACCGCCGAGCGTGACATAATCGTCGTAGGCGATGGTCTCGGCAAGGATGAAGCCGCGCTCGAAGTCGGAGTGAATGACGCCAGCCGCCTGCGGCGCTTTCGTGCCACGCGTCACGGTCCAGGCTGCCGCCTCCTTCGGACCGGCAGTGAAATAGGTGATCAGATTGAGGAGCGCATAACCGGCGCGGATCAACCGGTCGAGGCCCGGCTCCTCGAGGCCGATCGCAGCCAGGTATTGAGCACGCTCGTGCGCCGGCAGTACGGCGATTTCCGCCTCGATTTTCGCCGAGATCACCACACAAGCCGCGCCTTCCTCCCGCGCGCGCTCCTCGACCCGGTTCGAAAAGTCGTTGCCGGTCGCGGCGGCGACCTCGTCGACGTTGCACACGTAAAGCACCGGAATGGCGGTCAGCAGACCCAGCATGCGAAAGGTCTTCTCCTGTTCCGGCTCTCGCTCCACCAACCGCGTCGGCTTGCCCTCACCCAAGAGCGCGAGGGCGCTGTTGACAAGATCGAGCGTCTCCTTGGCCTCGACGGCGTCCTTGTCGGTTCCCTTTGCTTTCTTGGCGAGGCTCTCGACACGCCGCTCCAGGCTGTCGAGGTCCGCGAGCATCAACTCGGTCTCGATCGTTTCGATGTCGGCGATCGGGTCGATGGCCCCCGCGACATGCGCAAGGCCAGGATCGACGAAGCAGCGAACCACGTGCGCGATGGCATCGACTTCGCGCACATGCGCGAGAAATTGGTTGCCGAGACCTTGGCCCTTGGAGGCGCCGCGCACGAGGCCCGCGATATCGACGAAGGTGAGCCGCGTCGGCTTGATTTTGGCGGACTTGGCGAGCTTTGCGACCACGTCGAGGCGCGGATCGGGCACCATGACCTCGCCCACGTTAGGCTCGATGGTGCTGAACGGATAATTCGAGGCCTGCGCCGCCGCCGTCGCCGTCAGCGCATTGAACAGCGTCGACTTACCGACGTTGGAAAGGCCGAGAATGCCGCATTTGAAGCCCATGATATTCTCTGATCGATCTAGGCGCGCATGTCAGTCGTCGGGCTGCTCGAGCTCGTTAGCCGCCAAAAATCCTTTGGCCTGCATGCCCAGATGCACCTTGTTCTGGAAGGTCGCGTCCTGGCCTTTCGCCAACAGCTCGGCGTTGTCCGCGATGATGGCGCAGAGGGCCTCCACCCAAGGACGCTCGTCTTTGCCAAAGTCGCTGAGCACGTAACCTTCGACCAGACTCTTCACGCCCGGATGCCCAACGCCGATGCGCACGCGCCGATAGTCGTTTCCGATGTGAGCCGAGATCGACCGCAGCCCGTTATGGCCGGCAACGCCACCGCTGCTCTTAACCCGCACCTTGCCGGGCGCCAGGTCGATCTCGTCATGGAACACCACAATGTCCGAGCGGCCAAGCTTGTAAAAATGCGCGGCTTCGGCGACCGCGCGGCCGGACTCGTTCATGTATGTGCCGGGCAGCAGCAGGAGCGCGCGCTGGCCACCCAGCGGTCCTTCCGCCGATACACCCTGAAAGCGCCGCCGCCAGGGACCAATGCCGTTGCGCTTGGCGATCGCGTCGAGCGCCATGAAACCAATATTGTGTCGATTGCCGGCGTACTGCGAACCGGGATTACCGAGCCCGACGAGGAGCAGCATGAAATCCTGTCCATGCGGTCATGCCCGCGCCAGTGGGCATCCGGGAATCTCGGACGAAACCGACGCAGCGGGCGCTTTCGCGCATCGTGCACGATTTCCGGACTGCCCGCGTGCCCGATGACGGGAAGTGTCCTTATTTCTTCTCTGCGGCCGCAGGCTTCTTCTCTGCCGCCGGCGCGGCGGCAGCGGCAGCAGGGGCGCCGGGGGCAGCCGGAGCCCCGGCGGCCGGAGCGGCACCAGGTGCTGCGCCCGGAGCCGCGCCTTCGGGAGCAATCCCGGCCTCCGCGGCTGCGGCCGCGGCTGCTGCAGCGGCGGCGGCAGCTTCGGCCGCGGCCTTCATCTCTTCCGCGTAGCCTGACGGCGGCACGATGGTGACCAAGGTGTCATCGAGCCTGCTGACGACGCGCACGTTCGGCGGCAACGGGACTTCGTTCAGGTGCTTCGAATAATTGATCTCTAGCCCGGAAATGTCGACGTCGATAGCCTCTGGAATTTGCTCGGGCGAGCACACCACTTCCACCGCGTGGGTGACAATATTGACGGTGCCGCCGCGTTTGACACCCGGCGCCTGATCGGCATTGACGACGTGCACCGGAATACGCACTCGGATTTGCGCGCCCTCGCCCAGCCGCAGAAAGTCGACGTGCACCGGCAGGTCCTTCACCGGATCGAGCTGAAAGTCGCGGGGGATGACACGTTGCGTGGTGCCGTCGATCTCGAGGTCGTAGATGGTTGTGAGAAAACGGCCGGCATAGATGCGCTGCTTCAGATCGGCGTGATCCACGGATACGCTGAGCGGCGGTTTGCCGTCGCCATAGACCACGCCCGGCACGCGGCCCGCGCGACGCTCGGCGCGGGCGGCCCCCTTGCCGGCCCGCGAACGCGACACCGCCTTCATCTGCTTGACGTTCGCCATGGTGCAAATCCTCTTGCAACAAAAGGCCGCCGAGACGCTGCGGCCCATTCCGCTCCCAGCTCGCTCCTAGGGTTCTGGGCCGCGATAATGCGCGGCCGCAGCACCACGCCAGCGGTTCGGCGCGCTTATAGCGAGCGAGCCCGGGAAAGACAAGAAATGCGCGACGGCCGCGTTGCACAGAAAACGACGACAATCCAATCGCTTATCAGATGCCGGATCCAAGCTTGGCCTCGAGCGCGGCAATGCGCGCCTTCAAGGTCTCGTTTTCTTCGCGCGCGGTGCGCGCCATTTCCTTGACCGCCTCGAATTCCTCACGCTTGACCACGTCGAGGTCGCGCAGGACGCGGTCGGCTTGGTTGCGGAACATCGTGTCGAACTCGCGCCGCACGCCGGACGCGACGCCCGCCGCGTCGTTCATGAGCCTTGCCATTTCGTCGAAGAAACGGTTGGTGGTCTGGGTCATCGCTTGTCTCGGGTTCGAATTGAATCGCCTCACAACAATGGGCACGGTTTGCTTGGCCCGCAAGGGCTCGCGCCATGCGCCTCTTATATCATGCAAGGGCGCGGCGCTCAGTGTCGCCTGGGCCGCTCGAACTGGGCGAAGACCTTACAGCGTTCGATATTGGCAGCACCGTCAGCGGGCGCCGGCCGCAGCACTGAGGAACAGTGGTACGTCGACTTCCGCATTGCGCCCACACAGCGGCTTGACTTCGTTGGCTCGCTGCCCGCATCACCCGGGGTTGCGCGAGTCGCCCGATGTCGCTTTATGCCCTTCCCTTCCCCGCGATCGACCCCGTGCTCGTCAGCTTCGGGCCGATCGCCATCCGCTGGTATGCGCTCGCTTACATCGTCGGCATACTCTTGGGCTGGTTCTATGCGCGCGCGATCATCGGGCGCGGGCAGCTCTGGCCGTCGCCCGTGCCCATCACCGTCAGCGATTATGACGATTTCGTGCTGTGGGTGACGCTCGGCATTATCCTAGGCGGGCGCATCGGCTACGTGCTGTTCTACAATCCCAGCTATTTCGCCACACACCCACTGGAGAGCTTCCAACTCTGGAAGGGCGGCATGTCGTTTCACGGCGGATTTCTCGGTTGCGTGCTCGCCGTCGCGTTATTTGCGCGCTATCGCGGCCTATCCATACTCTCGCTCGGGGACATCACCTGTGCGGTAGGCACGATCGGGATCTTTCTCGGGCGCATTGCCAATTTCATCAATGGGGAGCTATGGGGCCGGCCCAGCGACGTGCCGTGGGCGATGGTGTTTCCGACCGGCGGGCCTTTGCCGCGCCATCCGAGTCAACTATACGAGGCCGCGCTCGAAGGTCTGCTACTGTTCGCGCTGCTCACGGCTCTCATTCGCGCTGGCGCCCTCAAGAGACCAGGCTTCATCCTCGGCGCTTTTACCTTCGGCTACGCGCTCGCTCGCTCGATTTGCGAGCAGTTTCGCGAGCCGGATCCCCAGCTCGGATTCCTGTGGGGCGGCTTGACCATGGGCACGCTTCTGTCGCTCCCGTTGATGCTTGCCGGCATCGCGCTCATGGCAGCAGCTTTGCGCAGGCAGGCGGTGCGCCGGACATGATGGACACTGCCACGCTCGAAATGGAGATTCGGCGGCGTATTGCGGTCGGCGGCCCGATGCCTGTGGCGCAATACATGGAGTTTTGCCTTACCGATCCGGAGCGTGGTTACTACGCGACGCGCGACGCGTTTGGGGCGGCGGGCGACTTTACGACGGCGCCCGAGATCAGTCAGATGTTCGGCGAGCTGATCGGCCTGTGGGCGGCCGCGACCTGGCGGGCGATGGGGTCGCCGGGAAAGGTCAGCCTAGTCGAGTTCGGACCGGGGCGCGGCACGATGATGGTCGACGTGCTGCGGGCAGCTAAGGTAGTGCCTGACTTCCGCGCCGCGATCGATCTTCATTTGATCGAGATCAGCCCGGTGCTCGAGCGTCTGCAGCGCCAGGCTTTGGGCGCCGGCAACGTGCCGGTATCGTGGCATCGCTCGATCGAGGTCGTTCCCGACGGGGTGCTGATCGTGCTTGCCAATGAATTCTTCGATGCACTGCCTGTCCATCAGGCGGTCATGTGCGCCGATGGCTGGCACGAACGGGTGATCAAGATTGGCGAGGACGACAAGTTACATTTCAGCATCGATCGTGATCCGATCCCGCTGTTCGACAGGCTTCTGCCACGAAGATTGCGCGCAGCTAAGATCGCCGAGATCTTCGAGTGGCGTGCCGACAATATCGCGCTCGAGATCGGCCGACGCGTCGCGCGCCATGGCGGCGCCGCGCTGATCATCGACTATGGCCACGCCGAGAGCGCGCTCGGGGAGACGCTGCAAGCCGTCGGAGAACATCAATTCGCCGAGCCCCTGTCGGCGCCTGGCCTGGTCGATCTCACGGCGCACGTTGATTTTGAAGCGCTGGCACACGCAGCCGAAGGCATGGGCGCGCGGGTACACGGGCCCGTGCCGCAGGGCGAATTCTTGCGCCGGCTGGGCGTCGAGCAGCGCGCGGCGGCGCTCAAGTCGGCCGCGCCTCCCGAATACGGCGATGTGATCGACGCCGCGCTGGTGCGTCTCACCAGCGAGGACCGCACCGGAATGGGCCGACTGTTCAAAGCCATCGCGGTGGCCGAGCCGCAGCTCGAGCGCCTGCCCGGCTTCGAGGCGTGAGAGTGCGACCAGGACATTCCCGCAAGCAAACCGGGCACGCGACAATGGCAGGCATGCTGCAGGCCACTTCGCTTCGCGCGCTCGAGCGCGTGCGCCATGCCTTCTTCACGCGCGAGGGCGGCGTCTCGGAGGGAGTCTATGCCAGCCTCAACGGCGGGCCTGGATCCGATGATGCACCGGCCAACGTTGCCGAGAACCGTGCGCGCATGGCGTCGGCGCTCGAGGTCGCCCCGCACTGCCTGCTCACCGCCTACCAGATCCATTCGCCAGACGTGGTGACGATCGACCGGCCATGGGAGGCGCACGAGAGGCCTCGCGCCGACGCAATCGTGACGGCCGTGCCGCGACTGGCTATTGGCGTCACCACCGCCGATTGCGCGCCCGTCCTGTTCGCCGACGCAACCGCCGGCGTGATCGGCGCAGCCCATGCCGGCTGGCGCGGCGCGGCAAGCGGCGTCCTTGAAGCGACGATCGCGGCTATGGAGCGCTGCGGGGCGCACCGGGCCCGCCTTGCAGTTGCGCTCGGGCCGACGATCCGCCAGGCGAATTACGAGGTCGGGCCCGAATTCGTGACGCGTTTCACATCCGAGGACGTGAACAATGAACGCTTCTTCCGGCCGTCAACGACGCGGTCGCACGCCCTATTCGATCTCCCGGGCTACATCACGGCGCGCCTGAGCGCTGCCGGCATCCTCCGCGTTGAGGATCTTGGCCATTGCACGTACGCGGATGCGAAGCGGTTCTTCAGCTATCGGCGCTCGACCCACCGCCGTGAGCGCGACTACGGACGCCACATCAATGCCATCGCGCTGACCGAGTAACCGATCGGCGCAGCGCGTGAAAGACGGCGTGTTTCCCGAGCCGATGGTCGATCCCTCGTAAGAACTCAATGGAGAAGATGGCTCGCCGACAAGCTCTCGCGGCGGGCCCTACGACGCCAGGCCGGATTGTGGATCAGCGGAAGGATTGGCCCACCCGAACGCTTGGACCGGGCTGGAAGCAGTTGAATTAGCGGGACAACTACCGTTCTGCGTTGCCGGTCATATTGCCAGCCTTACCGCCTCCTTGTTATCAGGGCGCCGCGAGCGCGCGAAGCCTCTCGCCTGGAGACAACGATGCGGCCCAATAATGGAGCGATCAAGCTTGTGGCCGGCAACTCCAACCCTGCGCTTGCCGACGCGATCGCCGCCTACCTGGCGACACCGCTGACGAAGGCGGTCGTGCGCCGCTTCGCCGACATGGAAATTTTCGTCGAAATCCAGGAAAACGTGCGCGGCACCGACGTTTTCGTCATCCAGTCGACCTCGTTCCCGGCCAACGACAATTTGATGGAGCTGCTCATCATCATTGACGCGCTGCGCCGCGCGTCCGGGCGGCGCGTCACGGCGGTGATTCCCTATTTCGGCTATGCCCGACAGGACCGCAAACCAGCGCCGCGCACGCCGATCTCGGCCAAGCTTGTATCCAACCTGATCACCCGCGCCGGCGCCGATCGCGTCATGACGCTTGATCTCCACGCCGGTCAGATTCAGGGTTTTTTCGACATTCCGACAGATAATCTCTATGCCGCACCGATGATGGTGCGTGACATCAAGGAGCGTTTTGATGTCGGTAAGGTCATGGTGGTCTCGCCCGACGTAGGCGGCGTCGGCCGGGCGCGGGGGCTCGCCAAGCGCATCAACGCGCCGCTCGCGATCGTCGACAAACGACGCGAGCGCGCCGGCGAGTCCGAAGTCATGAACGTTATCGGCGAGGTCGAAGGCTATACCTGCATCTTGGTCGACGACATCATTGATTCCGGCGGAACCGTTGTGAACGCCGCGGATGCGCTGTTGGACAAGGGCGCGACGGAGGTCTACGCGTACATCACCCACGGCGTGCTCTCCGGCGGCGCGGTCGCCCGCATCACCGCCTCACGGCTCAAGGAGCTGGTCATCACCGACTCGATCCAGCCCACGCAGGCTGTCAAGGTCGCCCGCAATATCCGCATGCTGTCGGTCGCCAGTCTGATCGGCGAAGCCATCGGCCGCACCGCGGCCGAAGAGTCGGTATCGAGCCTATTCGACTGACAGGACTCGGGAATTAGGACTGGGGAGTCGCAACGAACTCCCGACCACTTGCCTGCACGTCGCGGAACCTGTGGAGAAACGACTCCAGCGCGGCGAGATATCCACCAAACAGTCACCGCGATAGAGCTCGATTGTGCTTTAGCCACTGGAATCAGTGGGGTTATATTCGAGTCACTAGGTGATTCGCCCCGGAGCGGTCACTCAGCTCCACCGGGGACTGCTCAGCAGCGGCGTGGTGTGCGTGCGCTTGAGTGCGCATCCCGTGTCCAAGGTGGAGAGCTAGCATGGCCCTCATCGACTTTGCCGAACAGCCCTATGGCAATCCGCTCGAGGTGGTGGAGCGGGTGGCTGCCACCAACGGCTGGTCATTCGAGCGCGCTGGCGAGGACGAGATCACCATTGTGGCCGCGGGGAAATGGACCGATTACCAGGTCTCCTACACCTGGATGCTTGACATCGAAGCACTGCATCTCGCCTGCGCCTTCGAACTGAAAGTGCCGGAACGTTGCCGCAGCGAGGTGCAGCAGCTCATCTCGCTGATCAACGAGCAGATGTGGATCGGACATTTCGATCTGTGGACCCACGACGGGCTTGTTATGTACCGCCACGCACTGATGCTCACCGGCGGCGTTGAAGCATCGGGCCGGCAATGCGAGGCATTACTGGCGACGGCGCTCGATGCTTGCGAGCGGTATTTTCCCGCGTTCCAATTCGTGGTGTGGGCAGGGAAGCCGGCGCGCGCGGCGCTCGACGCCGCCATGTTTGACACGCGGGGACAGGCATAAGCTCGGCGACCTGCTCACGTCTGCGCGGGCGTGACCCGCGCAACAATTGACACGCGGAACCCGGATCAGCCTGGACCACGCGGCTAAGAGTGCAGATCATGAGCTCAGCAGCGAATCCGCAGACGATGGTGCACCCGCTAGCCGACCTATCGAAGATCATCTTGCTCGCCGGCGCCGGTAAGATGGGGGGTGCCCTGCTGCAAGGCTGGATGGCACTCGGGCTTTCTCCTGCCAAAGTCGTGGTGCTCGAACCGCAACCCAGCCTGGACATCGAGGCGCTCACCGAGCGCGGTCTGCGCCTCAATCCGCCCCGCGATTCGGTCGGCGACACCGCCGCCGCGGTGGTGGCGGTCAAGCCGCAGATCGCCCCTGAGGTGTTGGCCTCCCTGGCGCCGTTCGTAGCCGCCACGACCGTGGTCCTGTCGATCATGGCGGGGCGGACATTGCGGTTCCTCGCAGACAACTTGCCGGGCGCCGCGCTCGTTCGGGCCATGCCGAACACTCCGGCCGCGATCGGCCGCGGCATAACAGTCGCGGTCGCAACCGCGCGCGTGTCGCCCGAGCAGCGCGCGCTCGTCGATGCGTTGCTGTCAGCACTCGGCGCGGTCGAATGGATCTCGGACGAGGCGCTCATGGACGCGGTCACCGCGCTTTCCGGCTCGGGACCGGCCTACGTGTTCCTGCTCGCCGAGGCCATGGCGCGCGCCGGCGCCGCCGCCGGTCTGCCGCCGCGGCTTGCCGCTACGCTCGCGCGCGCCACCGTTAGCGGCGCCGGCGAACTCCTCAATCGCTCAGCTCTCGATGCCGCAAGTTTGCGGCAGAACGTCACCTCGCCTGGAGGCACCACCGCGGCCGCGCTGGAAGTCCTGATGGCACAGGACGGCCTCGAACGCCTGATGACTGCGGCCATCGCCGCCGCGACCAAGCGCTCGCGGGATCTCGCTGGGTGAACCATTCGCTCGGCGCTTCGTTGAACCAATGTCATTCGTCTGCCGGCGTCTCGTGCAGCACGGCGCCGAAGAAAAGGGCTACAGCCCTGGAATGCCAGGGCATGCCGACCTAGATTGGATTTCACGAAACCGCTCAGGAGTTCGGCCATGGCTCGCAAAACTTCGCGCAAGTCAGCTGCCCGTCCCGCATCGCGCAGCAGCAAATCCGAGCGCGAGCGGATCATCGATGCTTTCATGGCACTGCTGGCGGAAAAGCCTTTCGAGCGCATCGGCTTTGCTGAGATCGCCAAATCAGCACACGTATCGCTCTCCGAGCTGCGCGGCACATTCGCTTCGACGCTCGCCATCCTCGCCGCGCAAATGCGAGAGACCGACCGCGCGGTGCTTGCCGGCGGCGATGCGGATCTAGCGGATGAACCGCCGCGAGAGCGACTATTCGACGTGCTGATGCGCCGCCTCGAATTGCTCGCGCCGCATAAAGCCGCCGTACGCTCGCTGGTGCGCTCGGCCAGCCGCAATCCAGCACTGGCCTTCGCCCTCAACTCGCTTTCCGTGCGCTCGCAGCAATGGATGCTGACCGCGGCCGACATCGCTGCCGCCGGCCCGCGCGGCATGCTGCGTGCCCAAGGGCTTGCGCTGCTGTTCGCATCGGTTCTGCGGACCTGGATCGACGACCAGGATCGTGGGCTTGCCCGCACCATGGCGGCGCTCGACCGTGCGCTCGCACGCGGACAGCGCTGGTCGGGCTTGCTTGATGATCTCCTCCGGATTCCCGCCTCCGTTTGCCGCCCGCGGCAGCGGCGCGAAAGAGGCGAGGGGGTCGCGGCCTAAACCGGCACTCGCACCGTCGCGCGCAATCCTCCGAGCGGACTGTCCGATAACGTGATGTCCCCGCCGTGGGAGCGGGCGATGTCGCGCGCGATGGCAAGCCCCAGCCCGGTGCCGCCTTCGTCCTGGTTGCGCGCATCGTCGAGCCGCAAGAACGGCTTGAACACCTCCTCGCGCAGATGCGGCGCAATGCCCGGGCCGTCGTCGTCCACGGTTACCGTGAGCCAGCGGTGGTCGCGATGTCCCGTAATCGAGATCGACGGCGCATGCCGCGCGGCGTTCGCCACGAGGTTGCCAAGGCAGCGCTTGAACGCAGCGGGCCGCACGGTAACGATCGGATGGCCGCGGAAGTACACACTCGACTTGTGACCGTTGCGCTCGGCGTCGGTCTTGAGTTCTTCGAGGAAGGCCCCCATGTCGGTTGGCGCCGACTGCTCGCCCGAATCCCCGCGCGCGAACGCGAGATAAGCTTCCAGCATGCGGCCCATCTCGTCCACATCCTTCTTCATCGCCTCGACTTCGGGGCTCTCGCCGATAAGGGCAAGCTCGAGCTTGAAACGCGTGAGGATGGTGCGCAGGTCGTGCGAAACTCCCGCCAACATCGCGGTGCGCTGTTCCAGCGCGCGCTCGATGCGACGCTTCATCTCGATGAACGCAACCGCAGCGCGTCGAACCTCGCGCGCGCCGCGCGGGCGAAAGTCGGGCACTTCGCGCCCCTTGCCGAAGCTTTCAGCCGCGTCCGCCAATCGCAGAATCGGTCTGATCTGGTTGCGCAGGAACAGCACCGCCACGGTAATCAGCACCAGTGAGGTGCCGACCATCCACGCCAGAAAAATGTGCGAGTTCGAGACATAAGCGGCGCGACGGGGTGCGAAGACACGCATCACCGCATTGTCGAGCTTGACACGTATTTCGAGCAGAGCCGACCGACCGACCGTATCGATCCAGAACGGCCGACCGATCTGCTTTCTGACCTCGTCAGACAATGCCTGATCAACGAGCGAGAAGAACGGCTTGGGCCCCGGAGGCGGCAACTCGGTCACCGGCAGAAAGTCGACCACCAGACCGAGCTTGTCTTGCGCGATACGCCGCACCAGCGCATGGTCCTGGGGAAGCGCCTTGTCGATCTCGATCAACGTGGCGATGTCCTGCACCACGCCGGCGGAGAGCCGCTGCGTGACCGCGTTGTAGTGCCTCTCCATGAACATGAAGGCGACGACCGATTGCAGCACCACCATGGGCGCGATGATGATCAACAACGCGCGCGCGTAAAGGCCCTTTGGCATGACCCCTTTCAGCGTGGCGCTGCTACGGTCGTAAAGCTCGTAACCGCGGTTCGCGGCCGAGCGTAGCGCGCTCAGGCTCGAGCGCAGCGCGGCTATGCCAACATCGAGCGTGGTCATGGCGACGTTACCAGGCGATATCCGATGCCGCGCACCGTCTGCACCAGAAGCGGATTGGCCGGATCCTGCTCGATCTTGCGGCGCAAGCGATTGACCTGCACGTCAACGGCGCGCTCACCGATTGCGCCGTCATTGCCGGCGAGCGTTTGCCGCGCGACTGTCTCACCGGGCGTTGCTGCGAGCAGGCGCAGCATTTCGCGCTCGCGATCGGTGATCCGCACGACCTTCTCACCGCGCTTGAGCTCGCCGCGGACCAGGTGGAACCGGAATTCACCGAAGCGGACCGATTCTGGTACCGGAGCCGCCGCCGGGCGGGTACGCCGTAAAATACCGGCAATGCGCAGCGAGAGCTCTCTCGGCTCAAATGGCTTGCTCACATAGTCGTCGGCGCCGATGGTCAAGCCCTCGATCCGGCTGTGCGCTTCGTCGCGAGCGGTGAGCATGATGATCGGCACGCTCGAGGACGCGCGCAGGTCGCGCGCGAGATCGAAGCCGGTCTCTCCGGGCATCATGACATCGAGGATCAAAAGGTCGAACCGCAGGCCGCCAAGTTTGGCGCGCGCGTCCGCGGCCGTTTCCGCAGTGGTGACGCGGTAACCTTCGCCGAACAAGAAACGCGAGAGCAGATTACGGATGCGGCGGTCGTCGTCTACTACCAGCAAATGTGGAGCGTCGTCGGGAAGAGCCGCCGATGCCGTGCTCACGCCGCGCATGGCTGCCTCGGCTCAGCCACGCGCCCGCCGCGCGCGGTCAGCGCGGGCGATGAAACGCAGCACGGTGTCGCGGTGCTCGGTATTGAGCATCGCAGTCAGAAATCGGCGGGCGGTATCGTGGGCGTCGGGCCCCATCTCGGAGAGAGCACGCGCGATGCGGGCGGTTTGCAGGCCCGCGAGCTTCATTGCCAAGCCCTCCCCTTTCGTCGTGACGTAGAGCAGGCGCTGGCGCCGATCATTCACCCCCTCCTTTTGCACGATATAGCCCTGGTCGATGAGCTGTTTGAGCACCCGGCCGAGCGACTGTTTGGTGATTTTCAGGATGTCGAGCAGGTCCGCAACCTTCATACCGGGATTACGGTTGACGAAATGCAGCACCCGGTGGTGCGCACGGCCAAAACCCAACTTCGCCAGCACGTCGTCGGGGTCGCCGGTGAAATCCCGATAGGCGAAAAACAGTAGCTCAATGATGTCCCAGATAGGTTCCTGCGCGCGAGGCACCCCTTCCGCGCTCGACAAGGCCCGGTCGGCTGCGACTGGAACAGTTAGGTCAGCCATATTGACATATTTCGGACAGATTGTTATCCAAGAGGCGGCTGCTACGAAACGATCGTACCCGCGGCGCCGCTCCGAACCGATTGCACCCGCGGCCCGCGCGCGCTCTCATGGTCGGAGCAAAACATACCGGGTGTCGCCCCGCGACGCAAAAGTATAAGGACGGAATCACATGGCAGAGAAACCTTATGACCGCCTTGAGGGGGTGATCTGGTATGACGGCAAGCTCGTGCCGTGGGGCGAGGCCACGCTGCATGTGCTGTCCCATGGTCTGCATTACGCCAGCTCCGTGTTCGAGGGGGAGCGCGCCTATGGCGGCGAAATTTTCAAGTGCACGGAACATTCGGAGCGGCTGAAGCGGTCAGCCGAGCTGCTCGACTTCGACATCCCCTACACGATCGCCGAGATCGATGCGGCCAAGCGCCTAGTGCTCGAAAAAAATGGGCAAACTGACGCCTATGTACGGCCCGTGTCATGGCGAGGCTCGGAGATGATGGGCGTTTCGGCTCAGAACAATAAGATCCATCTCGCCATCGCGACCTGGCAATGGCCGAGCTATTTCGACCCCGTGCAGCGCTTGAAGGGCATCAGGCTCGATCTCGCGGACTACCGCAGGCCCGACCCGAAAACCGCGCCCGCGCTCGCGAAGGCCTCCGGCCTCTACATGATCTGCACCATTTCCAAGCATATCGCCGAGCGCAAAGGATATGCGGATGCCATGATGCTGGACTGGCAAGGCCGCGTCGCGGAATGCACCGGCGCCAACATTTTGTTCATCAGGGACGGCAAGATTCACACGCCGATCGCCGATTGCTTCCTCGATGGTATCACCCGTCACACGGCCATCGAGCTTGCGAAGAAGCGGGGCATCGAGGTGATCGAGCGTCGCATCATGCCCGATGAGCTCACCCAGTTCTCGGAGTGCTTCATCACCGGCAGCGCCGCTGAGGTCACGGCTGTATCGGAGATCGCGCAGTGGAAGTTTACGCCCACCGCCATCACCGAGCAGCTCATGGCCGACTACACGGCCGAGGTGCAGCCCAAGGGCAGGAAGAAGGCGGCTTAGATCACTCTGCCGCGCGGCGCGGCGTCCAGCGATCGGCGAGCGCGTCGTCCGAGTCTTTGGCGTCGACCCAGACCTTGTCGCCCGGTCGCCTGCCGCCGGCAAACTCGACCTGCTTCCAGAACGGCGCACGCGTTTTGAGATAGTCCATCAGGAATTCGGCGGCGGCGAAAGCATCCTGACGGTGAGCGGCGGCGGTGACGACGAGGACGATGTCTTCGCCGGGCTCGAGCCGGCCGTAGCGGTGGATCACCGTGACTCCGAGCAGGGGCCAACGCCGCTCGGCCGCTTCGACGTGACGTACAACCTCGGCCTCGGCCATTCCCGGATAATGCTCGAGCGTCATGGCCGCGAGCGGGGCACCCGCCTCGTCCTGGCGGCATATACCGGTAAACGTGACCACGGCGCCGATATCGCCGCGGCCACGGCGGAGCTTGGCCGCCTCGCTCCCGGCATCGAACGGCTCGCGCTGCAGTCGGACGGTCGCGGCCATCTGCATTCCGGCTTGTGTTAGCTAACCTCCCGTCATCGGCGGGAAGAAGGCGATCTCCCGCGCCCCTAAAATGGCCGCGTCGGGCCTGACATGGGCGCGATCGATCGCCGCGCGGATGACTTTGGGATTTTCGAACGCGTGGGCGTATTCCTCGCCGCGCTGGATAAGCCAGCCCATGAGGTCCGCGACCGTGGCAATGCCCGCCGGCGGCTCGATCTCCTCTTCGGGCTTGCCGATTCGCTCGCGGACCCAGGCAAAATAGCGAAGCTTCAACGTTCAATCCTTGATGAGGTGACGCACGCCGGCGTGGAAATAGTCCCAGCCGGTGTAAAGGGTGAGTAAAGCCGAAAGCCAGAGAAGCGCGAGCCCGATCGGCGTCACCACCGGCACGACCGCATCGCCCGCCTCCCCGGCGATGAGGAAACCTACGGCGACGAGTTGCAGCGTCGTCTTCCATTTGGCGAGCTGCGTGACCGGCACGCTAACCCGCAACTCGGCAAGATATTCGCGCAGGCCCGAGACCAAAATCTCGCGACAGAGAATGACGATCGCCGCCCACAGCGACCAGCCGCGGATGGTGCCATCTGCGGCCAACATCAATAGACAGGACGCCACCAGGAGCTTGTCCGCGATCGGATCGAGCATGCGGCCGAAGGCCGATTGCTCGCCCCGTTTGCGCGCGTAATACCCGTCGAGGGCGTCGGTCACTCCCGCGCTAATGAAGATGAGAACGGCGACCCAGCGCAGCCACAGCCCCCCCTGCAGAATATCCTGCCAATACAGGCAGGCCACGACGGCCGGCACCGCCGCGATGCGGGCATAGGTCAGCAGATTCGGTACCGCGAGCTGCCGCGGCGAAACTTGGCGCGAGCTGACCGAATTCATGGATCGAAGGAATACCTTTCCTGCCCCCGCGTCAAACGGGAATGCCGGCGTCACCTATCGGCTTTCGTCCAACCGCTTCCGCCAGTGGGCATAACCATACCCGTCGCCGTTCCCAGCATTAGATATGATGAGAACTCGGGATCTGCACCGCCCGCCGGCGCGATAGCAGTGGTTGCATTTACAGCATTAGCCCGCGCGCTCGTGGAAAAAGTCATAGATCTTTCGCGCCGTCTCTGCGCTGATCCCAGGCACTTTGGCAAGGTCGGCTGGCGCCGCACGCTCGATGGCCTTGAGAGTTCCGAAATGGTGAAGCAGTGCGCGCTTGCGGGTCGGGCCGATCCCGGGGATCTCCTGTAACCCCGCTTCGCGTAGATCGCGCCGGCGGCGGATACGATGCGAGCCGACCGCAAAGCGATGTGCCTCGTCGCGCAGCCGTTCGACGAAATAAAGCACCGGATCGCGCGGCTTGAGTTTGAACGGGTCACGCCCGGGCAGGAAAAAGGTCTCCATGCCCGCGTCCCGATCCGCGCCCTTAGCGACAGCAACCAGCGGCACATCGATGATACCGAGACCGGTGAGCGTTTCCTGCGCGGCGGTGAGCTGACCCCGGCCGCCGTCGATGATGACAAGGTCGGGCCACGGCGACTCGTTTTCCCCGTCCGGGCCGCCTGCGACATCGAGGGGCGCGCCCGCCTGCGCTGCCGGGCTCAGCGCACCGGGCATGGCCCGCGGCGCCTCATTCATCAAGCGCTTAAAGCGGCGGCTCAGGAGCTCCCGCATCATCGCGAAATCATCGCCGGGCGCGAGGTCAGCGGTATGAATGTTGAACTTGCGGTACTGGTTTTTCTGAAATCCCTCCGCACCGGCGACAATCATTGCGCCGACCGCGTTGCTGCCCTGGATGTGGCTATTGTCGTAGACCTCGATGCGGCGTGGCGGTCCGGTCAGACCGAAAGTTTCGGCGAGCACCTCGAGGAGCTTGCGCTGGGACGAGCTTTCGGCAAGCTTGCGCGCAAGCGCCTCGCGCGCGTTGGCGAGCGCGTGATCAACGAGGTCCTTCTTCTCGCCCCGCTGAGGAACGCTCACCTCGACCTTGTGGCCGCTCTTGGTGGATAAGGCTTCAGCGAGCAGCGCACGCTCGTCGATCTCGTGCGAGACGAAGATGGTGCGCGGAACAGGCTTGTCGTCGTAGAATTGAGCAAGAAACGCGCCCAACACCTCGCCGGGCGCGAGCGAGCGATCAGCCTTAGGAAAATAGGCGCGATTGCCCCAGTTCTGCCCGGTGCGGAAAAAGAACACTTCCACGCAGTTGAACCCGCCGGCCTGATGGACCGCGAACACGTCGGCCTCCTCGACGCCGCGCGGATTGATGCCCTGATGGGACTGCACTGCCGAAAGCGCGGCGAGACGGTCGCGGTGGATGGCGGCGCGCTCGAACTCGAGCGCCGTGGAAGCCTTCTCCATCTCCGCTGCCAGCGCATCCTTCACGGCTTGGCTCTTGCCCGAGAGGAAGGCGTTGGCTTCGCGCACGAGCTTGCCGTAATCGGCAAAATCGATCTCGCGCGTGCACGGGCCGGAGCAACGCTTGATCTGGTAGAGGAGACAGGGCCGCGTGCGGCTCTCGAAGAACGGGTCCGAGCACGAGCGCAACAGAAAGGCGCGTTGGAGGGCCGTGATTGTGCGGTTGACCGCCCATACCGAGGCAAATGGACCGTAATAATTTCCATCGCGGGTCCGCGCGCCGCGATGCTTGAGAATTTGCGGCGCCCAGTGGTCGGCGGTGATCAGGATATAAGGAAACGATTTGTCGTCCCGCAGCAGCACGTTGAAACGCGGGCGCAGCCGCTTGATCAGATTGGCTTCCAGCAGCAGCGCCTCGGTCTCCGTCGCTGTGGATACGAATTCGAGCGCGGCCGTTGCCGCGATCATGCGTTCGATGCGGGGCTCGTAGCCGGTGGGACGGGCATAGGCGATGATCCGTTTGCGGATGTTTTTCGCCTTGCCGACATAGAGCACGTCGCCGTTGGCATCGATCATGCGATACACGCCAGGCGAGGAGGGCGCGAGCTTGGCATGATCGAGTATCACCGCGCGGCCCATTGCGAGCGGGCCGGCGGCAGCGGCCAGATCGATCTCGGCTTCGAGTTCGGGAAGAACCGATTCCTCGTCCTCCTCCCTAAGTTCAGTGGCGGGATCGGTATCGTTCTTGGTGCCGTTCATGCTTCGAAGGTAAGGTCTTGGCGCGGCGCAGGCCACCCGGCGCGAACGACGTCTCGTGCGCAAAACGGCTCTGCGCGCGCGTGCCGCAAGAAGACCACAGGCACACGTGGACGGGAGGACCTTTTCCGGCGGAACGTTCAATGTGCACGGCCTAAGGACATGTCGCTCGATGACAATCTGATAAATGTTTTTAAGATTTGTTTTACCATCTGAATGAGCTCCAAAGCATTTGCTTACTGTATTGATAAGTCGGGGTAATCCGATTCAATTCTGCCGAAAACTTGAGTGTGCCTTCCCTACACTAGACGAAAAAAAGAGTGGGACTACTGTCTTGCCCAACTGCTGCAACTGGAGGGCAGATCATGAACCGCGTTGTGATGGCGTGCATAGGTCTATTGACGCTGGTGGGAGGGTCGGCGGCCGCCGCCGATCTGCCGCCGTATTACCAGCCGGGACCGGCCTACAATCCGATCTTTACCGGGACCGGCTTCTATCTCGGCATCAACGGCGGCGGCGGCTGGGGTCGCTCCCAGTGGGACGCCGTAGATACATTCGACCTCTCGGGTGGCCTCATCGGCGGCACCATCGGTTACAACTGGCAGTTTGCTGGTGCCGTCATTGGCGCCGAAGGCGACATCGACTGGTCCGGCATCAAAGGGACGACGACGGTGTTGTGCGCACCCGGTTGCGAGACCCGCAACAAGTGGCTTGCCACTGCGCGCGGGCGGGTGGGTTATGCTTTCGACCGCTCCCTGCCTTACCTCACCGGCGGCCTCGCGTTCGGCGACATCAACGCCACCCGGCCGGGCTTTCCGGGTGGCAGCATCACCAATGCCGGCTGGACTGTCGGTGCCGGCCTCGAAGTCGGCTTGGTCAGCAATGTGAGCTTAAAGGCCGAGTATCTCTACGTCGATCTCGGCACCTTCAATTGCGGACTCAATTGTGCGCTCGCGCCCGGCGGCAACGTATCGTTCACCACGAGCATCTTTCGCGCGGGCGCGAACGTGCGATTCTGACGTGCAGTTACACGCAAACTTGAAGGAGCCCCGAGCATCTGGCTCGGGGCTTTTCGTTTGCTATGTCGGCGGGGCGGTCGCGGCGAAGGCCGGCACGGGCGCGGCGAAGCGATCGAGCCAGGCGACAAGGCGCGGATGATCGCGCCGCCACGTTCCTTCGAAACGGAAATCGCGATAGCCGAGCGCGCAAGCGAACGCGATCTGCCCCACATCCGGCGGCGCCGACTGCTCCGGCGGCGCGGCTTCGAGCGCGGCGAGCGTGCGGGCGACCTTACCGGATTGATGATCGAGCCATCTGGGCTCGTGCCGCTCGGCTGGTCGGAAGCGGCCCTCGTAGACCAACAGGACGGAGGCGTCCATCACCCCGTCGGCCAGCGCCTGCAGGCGCAAGGCCGCGAACCGCGCGCCGCCATCCCTCGGCACGATGCGGCCACCGCCGGCGCGATGATCGAGGTAGTCGAGGATCACCCGCGAATCGAACAGCACCGTGCCATCCTCGAGCACGAGGGCGGGGATCTTTCCCAGCGGATTCTGTTGTCGCCCGGAGTCGCTCGCGTTCATTGTATCAGCGGGATCGAGCTCGATATCTCGCTCGAGGCCAAGCACGCTCGCGGCGATCCGTATTTTCCGGACGAACGGCGAAGTCGGAGAGCTGCGCAACTTCAACACGGGTCACACCAACGATTGGGACATCGCTGACAAGTTAACGATGCGCGGATGGCGGCTTGCGCTGCTGGCGCTGAAGCATGACCGGTTGTTTCGCCGGTCAGCCGGTGATGACAAGGTTGACGGCTTTCGGGCCCTTGCCCTTCTTGTCGGGCTCGACGTCGAAGGAGAGGCGCTGCCCCTCGCTCAACGATTTGAGCCCGGCCCGCTCGACCGCGGTGACGTGCACGAACACGTCGCGGCCGCCGTCGTCGGGCTTGATGAAGCCGTAGCCGCGCTCGGCGTTGAAAAATTTGACCGTACCTGCCATGGCCATCGGGAAACTCCTCTCCCCGTGGTTGCTCCGCCGCCGACCAGAACGGCGCGACGGCTCGGCCGGACATTCACAAACGGGGAAAGCAGCGGCCTTACGGCCTCCGTTACTCCGCCGGCCCCCACAGGAGGCGGAACGTCAAAGCCAGCTCGATAAAAATAGGCCAATCGAACGCTGTGGAAAAGTGGCGAAACTACCTTTCGCCGGCGAGCCAGTCGAGGCGATGGGCGCCGCCGCCCGCCGCGGAGAGGACAGTGGCAAGCTCCGGCAGCAGGACCGCAAGCTCATCAGCGAGCGTCCACGGCGGGTTGATCGCGATGAGGCCGCATGCGGAGAGCCGGCTTGGCTCGCGCGCGGTGACGCTGAGTTCGGCGCGCAAAATTTTAGAGATTTCACTATTGCGCAGGCGCCGCGCCAACGCATCGGGCGCGGTGCGGTCCTTGATTGGGTACCAGAGGAGATAAGTGCCGCTCGCCCATTTGCGGTGCGCGGCCGCGAGCGTTGCTGGAAGTCGCGCGAAATCGGCAGCATCTTCATAGGCCGGATCGATGAGCACCAGGCGGCGCCGCTCCTTCGGGGGCACGTAAGCGTTGAGCGCGGTCCAGCCGTCGATGGTCAGCGCCTTGCTGCGCCGGTCTCCTGCGAGATGCCGAGCAAGTCCCGCCGCGGCGCTCGGCTCGAGCTCGCAGGCGATAAGCGGATCTAGCGCGCGCAGGAAGGCCCGCGCGAGCGCCGGCGAACCGGGATAGACGGTCAGCCGGCGGGCAGGATTGCAGGCAGTGACCGCATCGAGATAGGGCGCAAGGAGTGCACGAGCGGGCGCTGGTAGCGACGCAGCCGCGAGGCGGGCGATGCCATCGCGCCATTCGCCGCTGCGCTGCGCCTCCGCGGCGGTGAGGTCGTAGCGCCCAGCACCGGCATGAATATCGATGACGCGGAACGGCGCCGACTTGCGGCGCAGATGCACGAGGATGCGCGAGAGCACCGCGTGTTTGAGCACGTCCGCGAAATTTCCGGCGTGAAAGGCGTGCCGATAGTTCATAGCGCGCAAGTCTGTAAAGCCGTGCGAGATCGTGCCGCGGGAGCGGCCAACGGCGAGATCAAGCTCTCGTTCGCAAGAGCGGCAGCGCGAGTGAAAAACCTCGCGGTGCGCCGCTGATCCAGGACCGCGCCAAAGGGCAACAGTCGGGATACGCCGCACCCGCGATGGGCGCAATCGTTTCCTAGCGCACCTGCGCAGCGTTTGCCCCGCGCACCGCCGGCATGACCACCTGCTCGCGGCGACAGGCGCGCGCATCGATCTCGGGGCAGGATCGGAAGCGCAGATCCTTGCCGAGGCAAATTCGCACCTCGCCCAAGCGACGGCTGTCGCAAGCCACCGCCATGCCGTCACGCGCGAGGCCGGGATTGGCCTTCACGAAGGCCTCCTCCACCTCGTCCGGCGTGACCGTGAGCGGCGTGCTCGGCGCGATATAGGCCTCGGGAATCTTCACCAGCGCGCGGGCCTTGCGCACGGTTTCGAAATAGGCGTTGGGGGAAAGCCCCGAGCAGGTGCCGTGCCGGTCCCATTCATTGAAGATTAGGCGCGGCGCCGGCATCAGATCGAGCATCGAAGAGATGATATTGCGGTCGAGTCGCGGCGCCGGCTGCTGGCAGAACTCCGGGAATCCCTTCTCGTATTGAGGCCAAAGCCCGTGCACCACGAACGAGTAGGCCCGCGCGCCGCATTGCTGCTGCGGTGGTGTGCCGCGTTCGCCTGAGACTTCGCAGAACGATGGCGACCAAGAGAGCGAAAGCACGTAGTAATCGAACTGACCGGGTTCGTTCTGGCGCCGATCCTGCGCCGCGGCGATACCCATCCCGACTGTGAGCCACACCGCGACTGCGGCGAGCCCCACGTGACTGACATTGCCAGCCATGCAGAACACTCCCGTCAAACCCGTGGGACAATGCGCAAGAATACCACACGATGGAACATTTCAAGAACAAAACGGAAATGGAGCGGGATCGCGGCGGCAGCATTGTCCCACAGCAACCTCCTTTGTCCAAACTCGACTTTAGATGCCGGGGCAAGCTTGGTTGCGACGGCGCAAGTTTGGCAGCGTTTGGCGGACGAACAAGAGCAGGGCTCCGAATTTGGGCCCATCGCGCCGCCCACGACCGCAGATGCGCAAGCCGTCGCTCACCAGCAGCAGCAAGTTCAGCCCGACGATGAAAAGCAAGGAATAAGACCTCATCCAGCCGGCTTACGGGCGCGCCATCTTGCAACCGGGATTGTAAGCCCAATTGCGATCGAGCCCGACGATGCACCACTCGATGCCCCAGCTCGCGCCGATCATGCCGGCGTCCTCGGCGATGGAATAATGGATGGCGTATCTGCGGCCATCGGAGATCTCGACGATGCCGCTGCAGTAGCGGCGTGGAATGGTCTGCGCGGCCCACGGCCGGAACGAGGTCTCGCGGATGTGCTCGAAATTGAGGATGCGCAGATCGGTCGCCCAGTACATGTTTTCCTTCTGGTTGAAGCGCGAAGCGATCCGCACCAGCGCGTCGCGGTAGTCGCAGGGCGGCAGCTTGCCCTGGTATTCCGGGCCGGACATATAGAAGTTCATCTCGAACCAATTGGAAGCGCCCGCTGGCGCCACCGGCAGCGCCAGCGCCGCGGCAAACGCGAAAGCGAGCATCCGCGCACGGGCCAACATGGATCGAGCTCCCCCACAGCAATCGCGAGACATGGACGGTGATCCGCCAACGGCGGCGAAATCAAGGTATCGGCCTGCTCGCGATCCAAGAAAGCAGCGACTGTGGCTTTGTGGCCACGCTTTGGCGGTTTCCTCGGCCTGCCGCCTTTGCAGCGCCGCTTGCCGTGACTAAGCTTTGCCGAAAGGGGAGGCGCGAATGTTGCGCAGGGCGTTCTTGTCCCTGATCGGCGTTCTGCTGCTGGGCGCTGCCGCCCGCGCGGAGATTTACATCTATCACGCCAACGACACCGGGGGCATCATTCCCTGGTCGTGCGAGAACGAGGCGATCGCGCAACAGGTCGCCGCCGCCTACTGCGCGCGGTGGGACAAATATCACCGCATCACCAGCGTGCACCGGCGATACGGGGATTTCATCGGCTTCAGCTGCCTGTGGTCGCCGTACGTCAACCCGTACGCGCTGCCGGCGGTGGCGACGCGCTACACCTGCTACTATCCGCGCCCGCTCCCGCTGATCATCACGAAGTGATCGGTCGCTGACCCCGCACGGTTGATAGCGGGATTGCGTCAACCGTCAGCTCCAATTCACATTGTGCCGGGCGAGCACCTCGCGCACGGCATCGACGAGCTTGTCCTCGGCGACCGCGAACTGCGCCTGCCCCTGCTTCTTGAGGTAATCTTCGCGGTCTTTACTCATTCCCGCGATCTCGGCGCCGAGGATGAGATCTTTGACTTGGATTTCGCCCTTTGCCTTTTCGTCGCCGCCCTGGATCACCACGCAGGGACTACCGCGTTTGTCCGCGTATTTCATCTGCGCCGCGAACCTGCCCTCACCCAGATAAAGTTCGGCGCGAATTTTTTGCCCCGGTGCGTATTCGGCGTCGCGAAGTTTCGTGACCATCCGCTGATAGTCAGCAATGCGTTCCTTATCAAACACCGTGACCACCACCGGCCCGGGCTCGGGTTTGCTTTCGACCTTGCCGAGATGCTGCAGCGCTGCCGTCAGGCGGGAAACGCCGATCGAGAAACCGGTTGCCGGCACTGGTTCGCCGCGAAAGCGCTCGATTAGTCCGTCATAGCGCCCGCCGCCGCCGACGGAGCCGAAGCGGACGCGGCGGCCATCGTCATCTTTGATCTCGAAGGTCAGTTCAACTTCATAAACCGGGCCTGTGTAATACTCGAGGCCACGGACAACGGACGGATCGATCACGATACGGCCGTCGTTGAATCCGCAATCTGCGACTAGTGACGAGATCGCTTCCAATTCTGTTCGGCCTCGTTGTCCAACCTTGCTGTCTCGCAGTCGAATATCAATCTGCGCAATTTTTTCAGCTACGTCCGTCACAGGCTCAAATACGCTCATAATTGTTTGGATTGACGTGTCGTTCAGTTCCGCACCTCGAGTAAAGTCGCCGGACTCATCTCGTCGACCCGCGCCGAGTAACTGGCGCACGCCGGATTCCCCAAGGCGATCGTATTTGTCCATCGCTCGAAGGGTTGTGAGCCATTGAGAGTCGCTGAGGGGACGAGAGCCGCTAATCGACTCGCGCAAGCCATCGAGCACTTTGCGGTTGTTCACCTTCACCACGTAACTGCCGCGTGGAATGCCCAGCGCCTCCATGGTATCGGCGGCCATCATACACATCTCGGCGTCGGCGGCCATCGAAGCGGAGCCAACGGTGTCAGCGTCGAACTGCATGAATTGGCGAAAGCGTCCCGGCCCGGGCTTCTCGTTGCGAAACACCCAGCCCTCGCGATAGCTGCGATAGGGCTTGGGAAGCGACTCGAAATTCTCCGCCACGTAGCGCGCGAGCGGCGCGGTCAAGTCATAGCGCAGCGACAGCCACTGCTCGTCGTCGTCCTGGAAAGAGAACACGCCCTCGTTGGGCCGATCCTGGTCGGGGAGAAATTTTCCCAGCACATCGGTATATTCGATGGCCGGCGTCTCCAAGGGCTCGAAGCCGTAGCGCTCGTAGACGGCGCGGATCTTGTCGAGCATGCGCCGCGTCGCCGCGATTTCGGCGCCGCCGCGATCGGCGAATCCGCGCGGCAGGCGCGCCTTGAGCTTGTTGGTTTTATCGGGTTTGTCGGCCATTATTATCCTTCATTGCCGGGTCAGCGCGTGGTAGCAGCCACCTCGCGCAGCGGCAAGGGACGGGGCTGCGATCCAAGGAAACGCCTTCGCGCGCAGCGTCGAGTAAGCGCAAGAAAACGGAGACCGCGCCATGCCATCGGAAGCAGCACAGCGAGCAACCGCCGTCCCCAATGACCTCGAGGCCTTTTGGCTTCCGTTCACCGCGAACCGGGCGTTCAAGGCGGCGCCGCGCCTGATCTCGCGCGCCAAGGACATGCACTACTACACGCCGGAGGGCCGCGCCGTGCTCGACGGCACCGCCGGCATGTGGTGCACCAATGCCGGGCACAATCGCGATCCGATCGTGGCGGCGATCCGCGCCGAGGCGGCGGCGCTCGATTACGCGCCCGCTTTCCAATTCTCCCATCCCAAGGCGTTCGAGCTCGCGAGCCGCGTCGCCGCGCTCGCCCCCGGCGAGCTCGATCACGTGTTCTTCTGCAATTCGGGCTCGGAGGCGGTCGACACCGCACTCAAGATCGCCCTCGCATATCACAATGTCCGCGGCGAGGGTGCGCGCACCCGCCTGATCGGGCGCGAACGCGGCTATCACGGCGTCGGCTTCGGCGGCATCTCGGTCGGCGGCATGGTCAATAACCGCAAATTCTTCGGTGCGCTGCTTGCCGGCGTCGACCATCTGCCAACCACCTACAACCGCGAGCACCAGGCCTTCAGCAAGGGCGAGCCGGACTGGGGCGCGCATCTCGCCGACGAGCTCGAGCGCATCGTGACGCTGCACGACGCCTCGACGATCGCCGCCGTGATCGTCGAGCCGATGGCAGGCTCGACCGGCGTGCTACCGGCGCCGAAGGGTTATCTGCCGCGGCTGCGCGCGATCTGCGATAAGCACGGCATCCTGCTCATCTTCGACGAGGTCATCACCGCCTTCGGCCGGCTCGGCCACGCGTTTGCCGCCGAACGCTACGGCGTCAATCCCGACATGATCACCTTCGCCAAGGGCATCACCTCAGGCAGCGTGCCAATGGGCGGCGTGCTCGTGCGCAAGGGGATCTATGACGCTTTCATGCGCGGGCCCATGCACGCGGTCGAGCTGTTTCACGGCTATACCTATTCGGCGCATCCGCTCGCGTGCGCGGCGGGGCTCGCCACGCTCGACCTCTACCGCGAGGAGGGCACCTTCGAGCGCGCGCGCAAGCTCGAGCCGATCTGGGCCGAGGCGGCGATGTCGCTCAAGGGTTTGCCCAACGTGCTCGACATCCGCTGCGTCGGCTTGACCGCCGGCATCGATATCGCGTCACGGCCGGGAGAGGTTGGCAAACGCGCCTTCGACGCCATGGATAGAGCGTTCCACGAGCATTATGTCGTGATCCGTGCGGCCGGCGAGACGCTCGTGCTCACCCCGCCGCTGATCGTGAACGAAGCCCAGATCGACGAGATGTTCGACAAGGCGGCGCGCGTGATCAAAGCGGCGGCATAATCGGCGATAGCGACTCAGTGTCGCGCGAAGGCAGGCTGCGGTCGCAGGATTGCCCAGCCGACGGTGAGCACGCGATCGCCGCGGCGGAATGGCAGCGTAAACGGGGGCTGGATCTGAGCATCGCCGGCAATCGCGCGCAGGCCGACGGGCATCACCGTCGGATCGATGCCGCCCTCTTTGCGTGACGGGTCGGCGCTGCCGGTCCACACCACCACCGCGCCTTTGCTGCGCAGGTCGCCCAGATCGATCCAAGGCGCGCGACGCCAATCGCCGTCGATGAGCACCCGCGGCTGCTCCGGCGCGTAATGGGCGACATTGCCGCCGTCCCACATGGTGCCGATGATATAGGTCAGCGGCCGGCCAGTCGCGGCGCGAAAGCGGCGCGCGAGTTCGTCCGCGAGCCGATCGCCGGGGTAAAAGACGGCGCGGTAGCGGTGGTCGATCTCGGGCAGGACCGAATAGCTCGCGGCAAAGGCGGCGGCGAACAAGACGAAAACGGCGGCCCACACCGCCGCGATCCGTCCTAGGCGCGCCGGCTCGATCGCGGTCTGGGCGTAAAGCACAATCCAGAGCCCGAGAAAGAGCCACAGCGGATAGCCCCACATGGCAATGGCCCCGCGCCCGCTGAGCGCGGAGATGGCGACGGTGGTCGCCGCCGGGCCGAAGGCCAAGAGCGTTACGATACGCCGGTCGAAGGCATCGGCCTTCGCCGGAACCGGCGCCGCGTCCGGCCCCCGGGGCCGCGGCCAAATGACGGCGGCAGCAATCGCGAGCGCCGGCAGCAGAAACGCCAATTGGCCCAGCGCAAACACCAACGGATGGAGAAGATGATCCAATACGCCGCGCGAAGGCGCCGCCCGCGCGCTGGCATAGGCGAAGGGAAGAAAATCGTTGCGCACCAGCCAGACGAGATGCGGCGCCATGATGAGAAGCGCGAGCGCGACGGCGACATAAGGACCGGGGGTCGCCAGCGCGGGACGCGCTTGCCGGTCGAGCAGTAGGAACAACGCCAGCGGCGCCGCCAGCACAACCACAAAATACTTCGCCCATAGCGACAGCCCGATGGCGCAGCCGAGCAGCAGCCAATGGACCAGGCGGCCGCGCCGCAAGGCGGCATGGAAAGCATAACCGGCGAGCGCCCAGAGCGGCAGCTGGATCACGTCGTGGTTAAACTTGGCGGCGGTGAAATGGTAGTAATGCAATCCGTCGATGACGAGCACGGCGACGAGCGCGCCGACGGCGCCGACGAGTTGGCGCGCGGTCAGCCAAACCGCGGCAAAGGCCGACAGCACCGCGATCTGCGCCAGCGCGTAAAATGCGACGTCATGCCCCACCGTCCGGTAGACGAGTTCGACCAGCCACCACGGCAACGGCGGAAGCTTGTCGTAGCCGAGCTGCCATTCGCGGCCATAGGTGAGCGCCTCGATCAGATCGAGCGGCAGATTGGGATAGAGCAGCGTGGGCAGCGCAGTCCAGATCACGAGATGGAGCGCGAGGAAAGCGGCAAAGGTAGCCTGCGGGCGGCGCTCGACAATGGCAATCAATCCGGACATGGACTGCGGCAGGTGTCCTCCGTTGTGCGCGAATAGCGTGGGCCGGTCGAGCCCAGTTCTGCTACCAGGTTATAGCGACATAGGGCCGCGCTGGCATAGGCCCGAGCCCGTCGGCCGCGGTTGACATCGCGTGGGCGGCGAAGGAAGACGAAGCCGCATCCCATGTCGGTCGTGCTTCCCCCGTTCACGTCTCACTTCGCAACCCTCGCCAGGGGCTACGATGTTGCGCTCTGCGACGTCTGGGGCGTCGTGCACAACGGCGTCGCCGCCACGGCCGAGGCCTGTGATGCGCTCGCGCGCTTCCGCAAGCAACGCGGCACCGTTGTGCTGATCACCAACGCGCCGCGCCCTGGCGAAATCGTTGCGCGCACGACGCTCGACCGGCTCGGCGTGCCCCGCGCGGCTTACGACGGCATCGTGAGCTCGGGCGACGTCACCCGCGCACTGATCGCCGCGCGCGCCGGCGCGCGGGTGTTTCACATCGGCCCGGAGCGGGATTTGGGCCTGTTCGATGAACTGCATGCGCCACTCGCGCCGTTGGAGGAGGCCGATTACGCGGTTTGCTCGGGCCTCATCGACGATACCGTGGAGACTCCGCAGGATTATGAGGGTCTCATCGCGCGAATGCGCGCGCGTGCTCTCCCGATGATCTGCGCCAATCCCGACGTCGTGGTCGAGCGCGGCAACAAGCTCGTCTATTGCGCGGGCGCGATCGCGGACCTCTACGCGGCCGCGGGCGGTGAGGTCATCTTTGCCGGCAAGCCCTACCGCCCCATCTACGAGCAGGCAGTGGCGCTTGCCGAGGGCGCGCGCGGGCAACGCGTGCAGCATCATCGTGTGCTGGCCATCGGCGACTCCGTGCGCACCGATCTCAAGGGCGCAGCGACTTTCGGTATTGATTGCCTGTTCGTAACTGCTGGCATCCATGCCGAAGAACTCGGCGGTCGCAGCGATCCGGACGCTGCGGCGCTCGCCGGCATCTTCGCGGCCGCGGGCGTGACGCCGAAGGCGGTGATGCACCGGCTGAGCTGGTAGGCCTTCTGCGCGGGCATCGCTTGAACAGGCGCAGCAGCCTTGCGATGACAGGATGATTAAGCTTGTGTCCGACGCCGCAAGGCGGCCTCAACGATCATGACAGACGATCCGCACCCGCCCGAGCCGCTTATCGTCATCCGTGGCGAAGCGCCGGCGGACCACGCCCTCGACGGCGCGGTCGTCGCCATCGGTAATTTCGACGGCGTGCATCGCGGGCATCGCGCGGTGATCGCGGCAGCGCTGGCGCGCGCCAAGGCGCTCTCCCGGCCAGCCGCGGCGCTCACCTTCGAGCCGCATCCGCGCCGTTTCTTCCGACCCGAGGAGCCGCTGTTCCGCCTCACCGACGAGCGCGCGAAGCTGCGGCTCTTGGCCGCGACCGGACTTACCGGCGCGATCGTGCTGCGCTTCGACGCGGCGCTCGCCGGCCTGTCGGCGCAGGACTTTATTGGTCGCGTTCTCCTCGCACGCTTTCACGTCGCAGGTGTCGCCGTCGGCTTCGATTTTCATTTCGGCCTCAATCGCGCAGGCTCCCCTGACTATCTCGCGGCCCAGGGCGCAAAGCTCGGCTTTGCGGTCGATGTCGTGCCGCGGTTCGAGGACGCGGGACGGCCGGTGCGTTCCGGCCCAATCCGCGCCGCGCTTGCCGCCGGGCGGATTACGGAAGCAAATGCGATGCTTGGTTATCCTTGGTTCGTCACCGCCAAGGTTGTGCACGGCGACAAGCGCGGGCGTGAGCTAGGTTATCCCACCGCCAATTTGCGGCTCGATCCGGACTGCGGCCTCAAGCACGGCATCTACGCAGTGCGCGTGGGCGTGGGTGGACGCCGCTATGACGGGGTGGCGAGCTTCGGTCGGCGGCCGATGTTCGATGAGGGCACGGTGCTGCTCGAACCGTCCCTGTTCGATTTTTCCGGCGACCTTTACGGCGAGGAGATCGACGTCGCCTTCAGCGATTGGATCAGGCCGGAGCTCAAATTCGACCGCATCGAAGATCTCGTGCGCCGCATGAATGAGGATACAAAGCTCGCGCGCGTGGCGCTTGCAGCGAAGCCGGACGCCTTCCCTCGCCTCGGACCCGTGTCGGACTAATCTTCGGATGGATTGCCACCGTCCTCGCCCGACGCCTGTGCACGGCCTGACCACTCCTTGCTGACCCCGGCCGCGAGCACGGCGAGGGCGACGAGCGAGGCGAGCCGGCGCCAGCCGATTGTCTGTCCGATCTGCATTGCAACGGCCGCCAGCTTGGGGTCGAACAAATTGCTGCGGCGCGCCGCGAGTTCGAGGCGCGCTCGCTCCATATTGCGGCGTCGAGTCATGAGGGCGGCGAGCACCGCGATCAGCGCGATCAGCGCGAAGGCACAACCGATCACCACACCGGCGATCACGCCGTCATAGATGTCCGCGAGCCAGACGAAGAGCGCGACCAGGAGAAAGATCGCCGCGCCGACAGCGGCGACTGCCGCGATGATGGCGCAGATCAGGACTGCGGCGCTGAGCCCGGTGCGAACTTGGGCGTTCAGGGCGAAGTACCGCAGCCAACCGCGCATACGTTCCCCTCATCGACGCCGCAAGCGGCAAAGCACGGGCAGAATTACCTGCGCCACATCGCGCCGAACAGGAATCCGATGCCGAGCGCAACCGCGAGCGTCGTGTAAGGCCGCGTCCTGAGCGATTCGTCGATCGTATCGATCACCTTGTCGCCGACCTCTTGCACGGCGTCGACGGCTTCTTGGCCCTTGGCGCTGACATCTGAAACGACATCTTCGACGTTCGACTTCGCGCGGGCCCAGGCCGCGGTGCCTTTGGCCGTGAAGATGTCGGCGATCTGTGAAGCGAGCCGCGTCACATCATCGCGCAACGCTTGCAGATCCGCCTGGATATCGCCGCTCGCAGCGGAGGCGGCTTTGCCGCTCTCGCGCGCCGCGTCCTTGGCGTCGCGCGCCGTCTCCCGAACCGTGTCCCTGATCGTGCTGGAAGAGCTCGACATTTACGTCCTCCACTCTGACCTCTAGAAATATTCGCTGTGCCGCCAACGGGGCGCAAGGGAAAAAGTTCCGCGTGGCCGCGGGCTTGTCAGTCCGGCAGCTTACTCTCATCCGGCGGAAAAAGATGCGTCATCGTAACCAGGATCACGATGGTTAATGGCACGGCGAGGAACGCCCCCATTGGACCCCAGAGCCACGCCCAAAACGCGAGCGCCAGCAGGACTGCGAGTGGATTGAGCGTGAGTCGATGACCCAAAACGGTCGGAGTGATGAATTGGCCTTCGATCGTCGCCACGCCGATGAACGCCGCCGGCGGCACGAGTGCATAGCCGAGCGAGGGGAAACTCACGAGCCCAACGCCGAGCAGGATCAGCGTCGTGCAAGCGGCGCCGATATAGGGAATGTAATTGAGCGTCATCGCTACCAATCCCAAGATGATCGGGTTCGGTAAACCAAACAGCCACGCCCCCAGCGCCACCACGACCCCCAAGCAAAAGTTGATGATCGTCACCGTGGCGACGTAGGTCGCAAGATGTTCCTCGATGTCGTTAGCGATGCGGATGAAGCGCAGCTTGCCCTCGCGGGCGGTGAAGAACGACGCCATATATCTGCGGAAATCGATCTGCGTGGCGAGAAAGAAGATTAACGTCACGAAGAAAAGGGTGATCTGTATCAGCGCTGGCGTGACATAGCTGACCACCGGCGTGACAATCGCCAATTGCGACTGCTCAATCGCGACCGTCTTGCCCGACGGCAGGACGACATCCTGCAGCTCGCGCAAGGCCGATAGCGGACGGTCGAGCACGTAGAGTTTTTGTTTGATCGTGTTGCCAAACTCCGGCGCCTTGGTGATCCACTCGCTGACCGGCCGCGAGAGCAAAGTCACCGCGGTGCCCGCGAGCCCGAGAAGGAACGCGCCGAGCGCGCTGGCGGTCGCCCACGGCGAGATGCGGTGGCGCGCCGCCGCTTTGACGATCGGAGCAAGCGTCGTGCCGATCACCACCGCCGCCACCACCGGCAGCACTGGGCGGCAGAAGTAAAGGCACATCCCGAGCAACAGAACGAAGATGCCGACGGTTGCCACGCGCGCGGCCACCGTCCAGACATCCTCGATCGATTCGAGCGGTTCTGGATCCGTGACGCCGGGTGCGTCGCCCTTCTCGCGACGGGCGCGTAGAAACTCCAACTGTCACCTCCACGACGTCTGCAAAGCTCAACGCGAGATTGTCGGGCTAAGTTCCCACCGCCTCCGCCCAAGAAGCGCGACCTTTTCCCCTCTCCGGCGATCTGCTAGATCGGCGGCCGATGGCATGCGCTTCGTTTGTTGGTTTGCTCGGCTTGCCTGCGCGGCGAATTATGGGCCCGCGTTGCGCTTGACCATTCCGCCGGCGGGACTTGCGCTGGCGCGTCCTTGTTGCCACCTGTTAGACCGCCCATACGATCATGACCGACGCCGCCCGCGATTACAGCGAGACTCTATTTCTACCCAAGACCGATTTTCCCATGCGCGCTGGGCTCCCGCAAAAGGAGCCGGACATCCTCGCGCGCTGGCAGAAGCTCGACCTCTATCAGCGCCTGCGCGCAGCCGCGCGCGGCCGTGCGAAATTCATCCTCCACGACGGGCCGCCCTACGCCAACGGCAACATCCATATCGGCCACGCCCTCAACAAGATCCTCAAGGACGTGGTGACGCGAAGCCAGCAGATGCTCGGTTACGATTCCAATTACGTGCCGGGCTGGGACTGCCACGGCTTGCCCATCGAGTGGAAGATCGAGGAGGAAAATTACCGCGCGAAGAACAAGGCGAAGCCGAACCTCTCGCATCCGCGAGCGATGATCGCGTTCCGCAAAGAGTGCCGCGCCTACGCGCAGCACTGGCTCGAGGTGCAGCGCGAGGAATTCGAGCGGCTCGGGGTCGAGGGCGATTGGGATCACCCCTATACCACGATGGACTTCGCCGCCGAGGCGCAGATCGCGCGCGAAATCATGAAATTCGCGCAGAACGGCACGCTCTATCGCGGCTCGAAACCGGTGATGTGGTCGGTGGTGGAGAAGACCGCGCTGGCCGAGGCCGAAATCGAGTACGAGGACTATGTGTCGGACCAGGTGTGGGTGAAGTTTCCCATCACCAAGGTCGAACTCAGCGATTTTCACCCAGAGGCAACGGCACAGATCGTTGCCAAACAGCGCAAGCTTGCGAACGATCTCCTGAGTAGCGCTGTCCTTATCTGGACCACTACTCCGTGGACAATTCCCGGCAACCGCGCAATTAGCTTTTCTTTGGATATCGAATACGGACTTTACGAGGTAACGGATGCGCCCGCCGGGAATTGGGCCAAACGGGGCGACCGTTTCGTCCTAGCCGTTGGACGAGCAACTGACGTCTTCAAGGAAGCACGAGTAACGGCCTACAATGAGCTGCATCGCTTTTCTTTTGATGAGGGTCATTCGACATTATCTGTGATCTGCAGTCATCCGCTAAGAAAGCTCGGCGGATATGATTTCATTGTTCCGCTGATCCCTGGCGATCACGTCACAGACGAGACCGGCACTGGGTTCGTGCACACCGCGCCTGGCCACGGCCGCGAGGACTTCGACGTGTGGATGGAACATGCTCGCTGGCTTCAGGAGCAAGGCATCGAGACAGCCATCCCATACACCGTCAACGAGAACGGCGCGTTCACCGCCCATGCGCCGGGCTTTGCCGGCAAGCGCGTGATCACCGACTCCGGCGAAAAGGGCGACGCCAACGACGCCGTCATCAAGGCGCTGATCGACGCCGGCATGCTGATCGCGCGCGGAAAGCTCAAACATCAGTATCCGCATTCCTGGCGCTCGAAGAAGCCGGTGATCTTCCGCAACACGCCGCAATGGTTCATCGCGATGGATTATCCCATCATCGAGGCTCGCAAACTTATTCCAATCAAAGTGAATAGAGACGATCCGCTAGCCTTTGGAGAAGATGGAGTAGAGGTCGAGGAGGACACGCTGCGCAATCGCGCACTTGCCGCGATTGCGGTCACCCGCTGGGTGCCCGAGCAGGGCGAGAACCGCATTCGCGGCATGATCGAGAGCCGGCCGGACTGGGTGATCTCGCGCCAGCGCGCCTGGGGCGTTCCGATCACGGTCTTCGTGCGCGAGAAGGGCGACGGCGCGGTCGAGATCCTCAACGACCCGCGGGTCAACGCGCGCATCGCCGAGGCCTTCGAGCGCGAAGGCGCCGACGCCTGGTATCAGCCGGGCGCGCGCGAGCGCTTTCTCGGCGAGCTCGCCAACGAGGATTGGCAGAAGGTCGACGACATTCTCGATGTCTGGTTCGATTCCGGCTCGACCCACGCCTTCGTCTTGGAAGATCCCGCGCACTTTCCCTCGCTCGCCGGAATCAAGCGCAAGCGAGACGGTGGTCCCGACACCGTGATGTATCTCGAAGGCTCGGACCAGCACCGCGGCTGGTTCCAGTCCTCGCTGCTTGAATCCTGCGGCACGCGCGCTCGCGCCCCCTTCGACGTGGTGCTCACGCATGGCTTCGTGCTCGACGAGGACGGGCGCAAGATGTCGAAGTCGCTCGGCAACGTGACGGCGCCGCAAGACGTGATCAGGCAATCCGGCGCCGATATCCTGCGGCTGTGGGTGTGCGCGTCCGACTACGCCGACGACCTGCGCATCGGGCCGGAAATCCTCAAGACCACGGTCGAAACGTATCGCAAGCTGCGCAACACCATCCGTTGGATGCTGGGCTCGCTCGCGCATTTGCGCGAGGAAGACCGCATCGCGCTCGCGCAAATGCCCGAGCTGGAGCGGCTCATGCTGCATCGGCTCGTCGAGCTCGACCGCCTCGTCCGCCAGGCCTACGCCGATTTCGACTACAAGCGCATTTTCGCCGCCCTCAACGCCTTCATGACCAGCGAGCTTTCCGCCTTCTACTTCGACATCCGCAAGGATGTGCTCTATTGCGACCCGATCTCTTCGGTGACGCGCAAGGCCTGCCTGACCGTGCTCGACCATCTCTTCCGTGCCACCGTGACGTGGCTCGCGCCGATGCTGCCGTTCACCGCCGAGGAGGCGTGGCTCGCGCGGCACCCGTCGGCTGAAGGCTCCGTGCACCTCGAAGGTTTCCCCGAGGTGCCGTCCGAGTGGCGCGATGACCCGCTGGCTGAGAGATGGCGGCGGGTGCGCAACGTGCGGCGCGTCGTCACCGGTGCGCTCGAGATCGAGCGCGCGCATAAGCGTATCGGCTCTTCCCTCGAGGCGGCGCCAGTTGTGTTCGTTTCGGATCCTGAGCTGTTCGCGGCGCTCGTCGATCTCGACCTGGCGGAGGTCGCGATCACCTCGGCGGCAACGCTGGTGCAGGGCGAGGGCCCGCCCGACGCGTTCCGGCTCGAGGACGTCAAGGACGTCGCCGTCGTGGTTGGGCTCGCGCAGGGAAAAAAATGCGCGCGCTCGTGGAAGATTTTGCCGAGCGTCGGCTCTGATCCCGCCTACCCCGACGTCTCCCCGCGCGACGCGCAGGCGCTGCGCGAATGGGAGGCGATGCGCAAAGCGGCGGAATGAAAGTGACGGAGCCCCTCGGCGTGCAGATGCAATCGCGCGGCTCCTACCTTTGGGGGCCACTCACTCGATTCGCGCTCGCCGTCGCCGCAGTCACGGCGGCTGTCGATCAGGCGGCCAAACTCTGGCTCCTGTTCGGCCTCGATCTGCCTGCGCGGGGCATCGTGCGGCTCACCCCGTTTCTCGATCTGGTGCTCACCTGGAACACCGGCATCAGCTATGGGCTCTTTCGGCAGCAGGGGCCGTTCGGGCAAGGGGCGCTGCTGGCGCTCAAGGCCGTCGCGGTGGTTTTGCTGTGGATATGGCTGGCACGCACCTCTTCGCGGCTCGCGGCGCTCAGCCTCGGGCTCATCATCGGGGGGGCGATCGGCAACGCCATCGACCGCCTTGCTTATGGGGCGGTCGCCGATTTCGTCCTCTTTCACGTCACCACGGCCACTTTCAGCTTCAATTGGTACGTTTTTAATCTGGCGGACGTCGCCATCGTCGCGGGGGTGGTCGGGCTCCTGTTCGAGACTCTGATCGGCACCCGCGCCGCAAAAGCGCCCTGATCCTGGCCACAATGCCCCACAAGGAGACGGCACATTTCGCCGTCATTTGAAGGGGATAGCTATGCGGGAGCGACAACGGGGGAGGCTGCGGCGCGTGTCCGCCGCCGCGGCCGTCACGCTGGCCATCGCGATCGCGTGGAGCGCGGGCTGCGCCCGCGCTGCCGATGACGACGACGAGGACGTTCCCCTCGACACCAAGATCTTGCGCGGCTTCATGAAGGATCTGGGGCTGCGGAGGGACGGCCAGGAAGGCATCGACTACCGCGAGCGCGCGCCGCTGGTGGTGCCGCCTACCCGGAATCTGCCGCCGCCGCGCAGCGAAGACGAGGTTGCGGCCAAAACGCCGGCGTGGCCCAAGGACCCGGACGTCAAACGCCGCAAGGAGGCAACCGCGGCTGAAAAGGCGCGGCTGAAGGGGAATTTCTCCGTGGAAGAGGATCAGCGGGCGCTGCGGCCGGACGAACTCGACAAGCCCGGCCGCGCCGCGAAAGGAAGCGGCGAGAAAGGCATCGGCGCCACCGCCGAGGACAGCCAGCGTCCAATGATGCCCTCCGATCTCGGCACCAAAACCAAAAAGCTTTGGGGCTCGGTGCTCTCGACCTTTGGTGCCTCGCAGCCGGAGGAGGCGCCGTTCACCGGCGAGCCGCCGCGCGAGGCAATGACTGCGCCGCCCACCGGCTATCAGACCCCCTCGCCGAATTACCCCTACGGGGTCGGCGTCGAGGACAAGCGCAAAGCCACGACGCTGGAGGACCGGCTCGTATCGGGCAGTAAATAGCGACGGCCATCGCCTCTTGACCCATCTGCGGCGTCATGGCCGGGCAGAAGCGCGTCGAAGACGCGCGTAAACGCGCTGATGCCCGGCCATGACGGCTTAGATAGGTCAACCTCAATGCGCGGTGGCGCCACACGGAACTTTCCGCGACAAGACGTCCCATCCACATTTGCCCAGCGCCAGTGGAGGTTTGCGCTCGCGTTCCCTCGCCGGAACGTGGCATCGTGGGGGCGACAATCCCACGAGAGCAAGTTCGTGCCTTACAGATCGATCCTCTCCATTGCCGCGCTGGCCGCTGTAGTGCTCGCCGCTCCCGCGCAAGCCGGCATCGGCCCCCAGGTCACCCATTTTACGCTGTCGAACGGTCTCGAGGTCGTAGTGATTCCCGATCATCGCGCGCCGATCGTCACGCATATGGTCTGGTACAAGGTCGGCTCGGCCGACGAGACGCCGGGCACGTCGGGGCTTGCCCACTTCCTCGAACATCTCATGTTCAAGGGCACGGCCAAAAATCCCTTGGGACGCTTCTCGCAGGTCGTGGCCACCATCGGCGGGCAGGAGAACGCGTTCACCGCCGCCGACTATACGGGCTATTTCCAGCGCGTGCCGCGCGACGAGCTCAAGCGCATGATGGAGTTCGAGGCCGACCGCATGACCGGATTGGTGCTCACCGACGACGTGGTGCGGCCCGAGCTCAATGTCGTGCTGGAAGAATACAACATGCGCGTCGGCAACAATCCCGCCACGCGGCTCGGCGAGCAGATGGACGCTGCGCTCTATCTCAACCATCCCTACGGCCGGCCGGTGATCGGCTGGCGACAAGAAATCGAGCAGCTCGACCGCGAGGCTGCTCTGGATTTCTACCGGCGCTTTTACACGCCCAATAACGCGATCGTCGTCATAGCCGGTGATGTGACGCCCGAGGACGCGCGTGCGCTCGCGCAAGAAACCTATGGCCAGGTCCCTCGCATCGCCGAAGTCAAGCCGCGTATTCGCCCGCAGGAGCCGGTGCAGGAGGCTGCCCGCACGGTCACGCTCGCCGACGCGCGTGTCACTCAGCCCAGTCTCAGCCGCTATTATCTGGTTCCCTCGAGCACGAGCGCGCGGCCGGGCGAGAGCGAAGCGCTCGATGTGCTGGCGCACATTCTCGGCCGCGGCGAGAACAGCCGTCTCTATGAGGTGCTGGTGGTGGACAAGGCCATCGCGGTCAACGCGGGCGCAAACTACGACGGCACCGCTGTCGACAATACGCGCTTGAGCGTATACGCAACGCCCAAGCCCGAAGTAAGCCTGCCGCAGCTCGAAGGGGCGATCGACGTAGTGCTCGCCGACGTCGTCGAGAACGGCGTCACCGCCGAAGAGCTCGAGCGCTCCAAGAACCGGATGATCGCCGACGCAATCTACGCCAACGACAATCAGCGGGCGCTGGCGCAGTGGTATGGCTCCTCGCTCGTAACCGGCGCGAGCGTCGAGCAAGTGCGCACCTGGCCCGATCGCATCCGGCTGGTCAGCGCACAGGCGGTGCAGGATGCAGCCCGCCGCTGGCTCGACAAGCGCCGCTCGGTGACCGGCTATCTCGTCAAGGACGCCCAGGCCCAGGAGAAGCGCTCGTGAACGCCTCCACCCGCCGCGCCGCCGCGCGCGGCCTGATCACGCTCGTGGCAGGCACGGCCATCGCGCTTGCCGCCCTCCCGGCGCGAGCGATGAATATCGAGCGCGTGGTCAGCCCGCTCGGCATCGAGGCTTGGTTGGTCAGCGACCGCACCCTGCCGCTGATCGCCGTCGAATTCGCCTTCCGCGGCAGCGCCGATCAAGACCCGCCGGACAAGCCCGGCATCGCCAATATGGCGACGAGCCTGCTCGACGACGGCGCCGGCCCCTTCGATGCCAAGGCCTTTCACGACCGGCTCGAACGCAAGGCGATCGAGCTTTCCTTCCACGCCGGACGCGACTATCTGCGCGGCACCTTGCGCACGCTCACGGAGAATCGCGACGAAGCGTTCGACGATCTGCGACTCGCGCTCACCGAGCCGCGCTTCGACGCCGCGGCGGTCGAGCGCATGCGCGCGCAGATCATCTCGCGGCTGCGGCGCGAGATGCTGAGCCCCAATGACATGGCGAACCGCAATTGGTGGGCAACGGCGTTCCCCGGCCATCCCTACGGACAGCCGGTAAACGGCACGCTCGAATCCGTGCCCAACATCAGCGTCGATGACTTGAAATCCTACACCGCCCGCGCGTTCGCGCGCGACAACCTCAAGATCGCGATCGTCGGCGACATCGACGCGGTGGGCGCGGCTTCCCTCATCGACCGCACCTTCGGCGCGCTGCCCGCCAAGGCCGAGCTCAAGCCGCTCGCGCCGGTCGTTCCGCAAGGACTGGGCCGCCGGATCGTCATCCATCTCGACGTGCCGCAGGCCGTGGTGAATTTCGGCGGGCCGGGAATTGCCCGCAGCGACCCCGATTTCATGGCCGCCTATATCGTCAATCACATTCTCGGCGGCGGCGCGTTCTCCTCGCGCCTTTATGTGGAGGTGCGCGAGAAGCGCGGGCTCGCTTACGGCATCTCCGACAGCCTGCTCTGGCTCGATCGCACCGCGCTGTTGCTCGGCCATACCGCGACGCGGGCCGACGCCACCGCGAAAACCATCGAGATCATCGAGCGCGAGATCAACCGGCTCGCCGAGGAGGGGCCGACCGAGGCCGAGTTCGTCAAGGCCAAAACTTATCTCAAGGGTGCTTATGCGCTTGGGCTCGATACCTCGAACCGGATCGCGAGCCAGCTCCTGCAGATACGGCTCGACAAGCTCGGCATCGATTATATCGAGCGCCGCGGCGGTCTCATCGATGCCGTCACGCTCGCCGACGCCAAGCGGGTAGCCAAACGGCTGCTCGAAGGCGGTCTCCTCATCACGGTCGTCGGCCGCCCCGAAGGGGTCAGCTCGAGCGAGAGCGCCGGCGGCGGATCGCATCTCGGCAAGCCGGGGGGAACGCCCGCCAGTCGGGGGCCCGAACCGCGGTAGCGCATTTGCCTCTTGCGGGCCGCGCGCAGCGATGATCCGCATCACCCCATCGATCAGCATTGGCGAGGGCGAGCTCGAGGAGCATTTCATCCGCGCCTCCGGGCCCGGCGGGCAGAACGTCAACAAGCTCTCGAGCGCGGTGCAGTTGCGCTTCGACGTACGGCGCTCGCCGAGCCTTCCCGAGGGCGTGCGCGCGCGGCTCGAGCAGCTCGCCGGGAGACGGCTGACGCGCGAGGGCGTGCTGGTGATCAACGCGCAACGCTATCGCACCCAGGAGCGCAACCGCGACGACGCGCGCGAACGCCTCGTGGACTTGATCCGGCGCGCCGCGGTACCGCCGACTCCTCGACGGCCGACAAAGCCGAGCAGGCTCGCGCGCGAGCGCCGCCTGCAATCGAAGAAGCACCGCGCCGCGATCAAAGGCTTGCGCCGCGCCAAGCCGCCGCTCGAGTAGCCCTCATGCTGAGGAGCATCGCAGCGAAACGAGCGAGCCGCGGGCGCTGCGATGCGTCTCAAAGCATGAGGGCAGTCGCTGCGGGGCGTGCTCATCCTTCGAGACGCGCGCACGCGCGCTCAAGTTTGCGGAAACGTCTCGCACGCGCGCTCCTCGGGATGAGGACGAGCACCGCGTAGAAACCCTCCTATTCACTTTTCAAACAGCCGATCTCGTTCCCGCGGCGCGTTTTTGCGCCCGGGTTTCGCTTTTTGGCTTCGCTACCCCGAATCTTTAGGGGTGGCGGAGCGCCGAGCGTCGTACCGGTGCTTGCGAGGCACCGGTTGGGCCTGCAAACGCGGCAGGCCAGGCGCCTAACGAGGCGCCTGGCGTCCCATAAACGCGGCGAACTAATTGGCTGAAATAAGGTAGCGATTTCAACGCTGACCGGCGGCTTGGCCGCGGCGCTGGGCCTCGCGGCACTTATTGCCAGTTCGCGCCCGCTTTATGAAGCGTTACGCTGGGCTGGGGTGCTTTATCTGTTTTGGCTCGCGTGGGAGGGCTGGCGGGGCGAGGATACTTCGCCCGTCAAGGCCAATGTAGCCCCGGACGATTCCCGGTTTTTCCTGCGTGGACTGGTCACCAATCTCCTTAACCCTAAGGCGGGCATCTTCTATGTAACCGTTTTGCCCACGTTCGTGGACGAGACGCGCCCGCTGATCGGGCAGGCCGTCACCCTGTCGGCGGTATACGTCGCTGTGGCCACCGCGGTGCATTCGGCAATCGTCATGTTAGCCGATGCCGCCAGATCCCGGTTGGAGGATCAGCGACGCAGCGCCATCGTTCGCCGCCTGCTGTCTCTGCTGCTGGTGGCAATTGCAATCTGGCTCTTCGCGACTACCGGGTACAATGGCGCAGCATGATCCGCAGGGCCGGCCCGTCATGTCCGCTTTTGGCACAAAGCGGACATTTCGAGCCAAGTTCCGATGTCCGCTTTCGGACATAGTCTAAGTGACGGCGTGCCGGTATAGCGCAAACGCGGGGTGAAGCACTCCGCGATCAGCGCCGCCTGAGGCATTCAGCTGCCGCTTATACCCATGGCAAGCAAGCCAGCACCGCCGAATAATGGCAACTCGCCGCGAGCAGCACAAAGCCATGCCAGATTGCGTTGTGAAAGCGCAAACCGTGCCAGACATGAAAGATCGCGCCGGGTGAATAGAGAATGCCGCCGATCGCGAGAAGCCACAGGGTCGCGCTCGGGAGGACAGATGTCAGCGAGTCGTAGGCAATGACACCGCTCCAACCCAGGAGCAGGCAAAGAACAACGGCTAGGCGATCGAATCGCCCGGGAAGTGCGAGCTTCAGAGCCATGCCGATGACGGCGCTCAACCAGACGCCGATGCCGAGACTTACCGAAGCCAGAACGGACGCCACCATTAGAGATGGCGTCCTAAAGGGAGGTCATCGCCCATGACAATCCAAAGTCACAGCACAACAGGCCACAGCGAGCCCTTGTGGGCAGACATAGCGTTGTTAACGGCCTTGGCAGTGATCGTAATGGCCCTTGCGCGGCAATACATCTAGTGCGCCCATCGTCTCAATTACGGGCGCATTTGCCTCGCGGTAGTCGCGGGCGGATTTATTTCGGCGGCGCGACCGTTTGACGGGCGCTATTTTTGACTGTTGCGGATTGCTTGCCCGCTCCGGGGTACGCACCCCGTGCAATGTCCTTCAATTCATTCAGCAGCGAGTGTCTGGAAACGGTGCTCGAGCCGCGCACGGGCTTCCCAGACCGCCGATTCACCAATGGCTTAATATTGATCCTGATCAATAACGCCCCTCCCGCCCCGTGCTGGTCTGCATAAGCCCCTTTGGGAGGCGGCCGATGCAGAGAAGTACCTATGACGATTTGGTCGAGTTGGCCCGCATCTGCCTGATGCAGGCACGACGGCCCGAAAACAAGTCCGTCGCTGCCGAATTGAGGCTTATGGCAGGGCAATATCAGCAGCGGGCAGCCTAACTTGATGGCGGCACACTTCCAGACATCGAAACTGGCTCTACCGGCACAAAACGCCGGGACAACACAATATGTCCAAAGCCGCGGGCCTCGCGAGCATCGATCGCAACTACCTCTACCGCATGATGAAGAAGCACGGCCTCGCCCGCGAAGAGTGAAGCGCGCGTGAGCAAGACACGCCGTGTTCCCCAACGCGCGCGCGCCATCCGGCGGCTGGCCAAGCTGCGCGAAACCTTCGGGCCCGACGCCGCCGCCGAGCGCGAGCGGCTCCTGCGCGCCTGCGGGCGCGCGCGCTGTCGCAGCGGCAAGGAGCTCAGCTCGCTGCACGAGACGCTGTGCTTTGCGCGCGCGTACCCCGACAACCAGGCGGTGCTCGATCTCGTCCAGGATCTGCTCGATCGCTGGGAGCGCCGCGCGGACGTGCACGCGCTGGGCGAAGCGTTGCAGGGCCTCGGCATGGCGGGCGTGGCCAACGCCTAT
>Ga0126377_10000030_pt1 | contig 59537 bp, 62 predicted proteins | sample PanSoiMetPlot_22_FD_92647 | JGI IMG/M metagenome (GOLD analysis project Ga0126377, IMG submission 92647) | Tropical forest soil microbial communities from Panama - MetaG Plot_22 | ecosystem: Environmental > Terrestrial > Soil > Tropical forest > Bulk soil | place: Panama | collected 2016-02-17 | reverse complement strand
TTCTCGCCGGTCGAGGGATTGCGCGTGAACGCCACGCCGGTTGCAGAAGTCTCGCCCATATTGCCGAAAACCATGGCTTGGACGTTGACCGCGGTGCCCCAGCTCTCGGGGATGTGGTGCAGGCGCCGATAGGTGATGGCGCGCTGGTTCATCCAGGAGCTGAACACGGCCCCGATTGCTCCCCACAACTGCTGGTCCGGGTCCTGCGGGAAGGGTTCGCCGTGCTCTTCCTTGAGCCGCTGCTGGTAGCGGGCGACGAGCTCGACCCAGTCCTCGGCCGAGAGATCGCTATCGAGCGTGTAGCCGTTCCTGTCTTTGTAGTCGTCGAGAATTTCCTCGAAATGATGATGGGGAAAGCCGAGCACCACGTCGGAATACATGGTGATGAAGCGGCGGTAGGAGTCGTAGGCGAAGCGCGGGTCGCCGGATTTTTTTGCGATCGCCTCCACCGTCGCGTCGTTGAGACCGAGATTGAGCACGGTGTCCATCATGCCCGGCATGGACGCGCGAGCCCCGGAGCGCACCGAGACCAGCAGAGGGTTGGCGCTGTCCCCGAACGTTTTTCCGGTGATGCGGCCGACCTGCGCGAGCGCAGCGGCAACTTGCCGGTCTAGGGCTTTCGGATAGGCCTTGCCGTTCTCGTAGTAGTAGGTGCAGACCTCGGTGGTGATGGTAAAGCCCGGCGGCACCGGCAAGCCGAGATTGGCCATCTCGGCAAGGCCTGCGCCCTTGCCGCCCAGAAGGTTGCGCATATCGGCGCGCCCTTCCGCTTTCCCATTCCCGAAGCTGTACACCCACTTCCTTTCGCCAGGCGATTTCTTGCGCGCTGGCGGTCGAGCGCGGGCCGCAGGCCTGCGACCGGGGGCAGAGCGGTTGCATTTTCTGTTCAATCGGCTGTGACGCGACGATACGACCATGGAACCACAACTGGATGCGCCAACTTGATGATCACCGCCGCGCGCGCCGGTGCAAGGACGCAGATCGCGCGTGGGCGGCGGCCGACTCAGCGGATAAAGTGATGAATGCTGTTAAGTCCCGCAATGCCGACGATGATCAAGTATATCGCCACAACGTAGTTTAATAGCCGCGGGAATAGCAGAATCAGAATTCCGGCGATGAGCGCAACAAGCGGCGTGATATGAGCAAAGGTGATGGTCATAGGGATCTCCTGGGATGGCAGTCGATGATAATGACGACGTCGGCGGCGGGTTCCACGCGTTTGCCCATTCTACTCGGTGTCACGATCCGCGTAAGCGGATGATTCGACAGTCAGCAACTGATTGTTTGTACTCATAACTGGTCATGATTGCGGGATTCTCGCTTTCCCGCGGGCATGACGGCGCAGCATTTATCCCTCGATACAGGAGAAATCGGCGACTGTGCGGGTCGCCTCGCGAATTTCATTGAGCAAGTTGAGTCGATTCTCCCGGAGTTGATTGTCCTCGACATTGACCGTCACCCTGTCGAAGAACGCATCGACGTGCGGACGGAGCTTGGCCATTGGACGCATCGCGGCTTCGAAGTCCTCTCTGCTGACAGCGGAGTCCGCCTCCCCTTTGACGGCATAGATCGCGTTGGCCAATGCCGCTTCTTCCTCCTGCCGATAGAGCGATGGCTCAGGCTGGTCGGAATATCGCCGGCCGTCCTTCTTTTCCTCGATGCGGATGATGTTGGTGGCCCGCTTGTAGCCGGCGAGCAGATTCCTGCCGTCCTCGGTGTCGAGGAATTTTCCCAGCGCCTCGACACGGCGGACGATCGAAACCATGCCTGCCTCGGCACCGCGCAGATGAAGAACGGCGTCGACCAGATCGTGCCGCGCTCCCTCATCGCGCAGCTGCACTTTGAGCCGCTCCTCGAAAAAAGCTTGAAAGTCGTCGCCTGCATCCGAGATTTCCGCGTCCGATAGATTTGGTCGAAACTGCCGAATATGCATCGCAAAGAGAGCCCGCGGCAGAAGATCGTGCTTACTGGATAACGCAATGCGAATCACGCCGAGCGCGGCGCGGCGCAGCGCATACGGATCCTTGCTTCCCGTCGGCTTTTCGCCGATCGCCCAAAACCCGACTAACGTGTCGATCTTGTCGGCGAGTGCGACGGCCACTGAAACGGGCGCTGTTGGAACGACGTCAGCGGGGCCGAGCGGCTTGTAATGCTCCTCGCACGCGGCCGCGACCGCGGCATCCTCGCCCTGCGCCAGCGCGTAATATTTTCCCATTAGCCCTTGCAGCTCCGGGAATTCGCCGACCACCTCGGTGAGCAGGTCGGCCTTGGCGAGCCGCGCCGCGCGCCTTGTCTTTTCCACGTCGGCGCCGACGGTGGGCGCAAGCTCCGCCGCGAGCCGCTCGATGCGCTCGATACGTTCCCATTGCGTGCCGAGCTTCTCGTGAAAGATGATGTCCTTGAACTTCGCCAGCCGGCTCTCAAGCCGAGTCTTGAGGTCGGTATCGTAGAAGAACTTGGCGTCGGCGAGCCGCGCGCGGATCACGCGCTCGTTACCGGCGACGATCGCCTTGCCGCCGTCCTCGGCCTCGATATTCGCAACTAGGATGAATTTGTCGGCGAGTTGCGACGTGCGCGGCTCGCGCAGGACGAAACATTTCTGATTGTTGCGGATCGTGGCGCGGACGATTTCGGAGGGCATACGCAAAAACGCCTTATCGAAAGAGCCCATCAACACGACCGGCCATTCAACGAGACCGGCCACCTCCGCCAACAGGCCCGCATCCTCAAGGAGCTCGTAACCCTGCGCGAAGGCGAGGTTCTTGGCATCTGCAAGAATCATTTCCTTGCGCCGCTCGGGATCGAGCACGACCTTGGCATTTTGAAGATTCTCCGCGTAGTCCTCGAAGCGGCGCACCTTGAACGACTGCGGCGCCATGAAGCGGTGACCGCGCGTCTCGTTCCCGGCTTTGATCCCGTCGATTGCGAAGGGAACGATGTCCGGCTCTTCGGTCTCCGGCCCGAAAGTCGCGACAATGGAATGCAGTGGCCGCACCCAAGCGAGCGAACCAGGCTGCTGCGACTGCTCGCCCCAACGCATCGATTTCGGCCAGGGAAATGTCTTCACCACCTCCGCAACGATCTCGGCGATCACCTCGATCGCGGGCCGGCCCGGCTTCTCGATCAGCGCCAGGTAAAAGTCGCCCTTCTTGTCGGGCATGATCTTGGCTTCGCGGATCGATTTCAGCCCGGCGGCCCGCAAGAAGCCTTGAATGGCGCCTTCGGGCGCGCCTACGCGCGGCCCTTTCTTTTCCTCCTTCACGTCGGGCTGGCGCACCGGGACGCCCTTGACCGCGAGCGCGAGACGGCGGGGGGTGACGAAGGCCTTGGCGCCTTCATAAAGGAGCCCGGCGCCGACGAGGGCGTCGGTGACACCCTTGCGCAAATCCTCGGCCGCACGCGCCTGCATGCGCGCCGGAATTTCCTCCGAGAACAATTCGAGCAGAAAATCGGGCATCGCGAGCAGGTAGCAGGCGCGGTCGGCATTGTTAAGTCGAAAAGCGCGGGGCTCGTTCCCCTCGCCAAGCTTAACGCAGCCTGGGTGCGCTTGCAGCGCTCGCCGCCCTGCCGCACATTTGCGCTACTTACGCCGTTCGGTGCATTTGATGAAAATCCTCAGCCGGGTCGCTTTCGTGCGCGCTGCCGCCGCGTGTGCGCTCGCCGCCATTCCGGGCATTGCGTCCGCCACGGACAATGAGACGGCGTACCTGATGTACCTCAAGGGGAGCGAAGGCCCGCCCGCGGTGCCGATGCGCGTCGTCTGGGATGACACGAAGTCCCACATCAGCATCGATCTCGGAGAAAAATACGAGCCGGCACTGACCAAGCTCAAGCTTCCCCGTGTGCTCGAATACGATGCGAGCCGCGAGAGGTCACAGTTCGTGGTTCGCGATGGCGAGTTTGCGCGCTTCGTCAAGGTGGTCGCCACCTCGATCATTCAGGGATTCTTGAGCGCAAGCCCCGTTCCCGGCGCGTGGGCGCAACCCGCCGAGGTCACCGTTCACACCGCAACGCTGCTCGTCACGCCGGCGCCGGCACGACTCGAGGTGACCACACGGCTCCATGTCACCTATTTGTGGCCGCAGAAATCGGGGCCGCCGAAGGTGCAGGATCTGATCAAGGGCGACATCGTCTTCGTGGGCGCGCCGGAGGGCGCGGGATCCGATGAGGCGGCGTCGCCGAGCAAGCCGTGAAGTTGCGCCGCGCCGCTCAGCTTCACAAGCCTTGCGGCTCTGGATCGAGCCTCTTGTGGCTGCCGTCGCACATCGGCCGCTTGCCGGTGCGCTTGCAGGCGCAGAACCAGGTCCGCGAAGCCTGCTCCGCCTTCCATTCGACCGGTGAAAAGGACGTGCCCTTGTGCGAGCCATCGCAGAAGGGTTGGTTCTTCGAACGCCCGCAGGCGCACCACCAGTAGCTCTTGCCGGCCTCGGCATCGATCGCAACCGGGGCACGTCCGCCGATTTCTGGCTGGGCATTCATGCGCCTGCTCCTCCCGCTTCGGTCGCGAGCCATGCCTCGCCGCACGCTTTGGCAAGCTCGCGCACGCGCAGAATGTAGCTCTGCCGCTCGGTCACGGAAATCACCCCGCGCGCATCGAGCAGGTTGAAGACGTGGCTCGCCTTGATGCATTGGTCATAGGCCGGCAGCGCCATCAGGTGACGCCTGCTGTTGCCGATCGTCGTCCAGCCGGCGGCGATGTAGTTGCGGCAGGCGGCTTCCGCCATCCGGAACTGCTCGAACAGGATCTCGGTTTCGGCAAATTCGAAATTGTGGCGTGAATATTCCTGCTCGGCCTGCAGGAAAACATCGCCATAGGTGACTTTCTTCTCGCCCTCGCGGCCGTTGAAGTTGAGGTCGAACACGCGATCGACGCCTTGCACATACATCGCCAGTCGCTCGAGCCCATACGTGAGCTCGCCGGAGACCGGCGCGCATTCGAATCCCGCGACCTGCTGAAAATAGGTGAACTGCGACACTTCCATGCCGTCGCACCAGCACTCCCAGCCCAGGCCCCAAGCACCGAGCGTCGGGCTTTCCCAGTCATCTTCCACGAAGCGGATGTCATGCAGCTTCGGATCGATGCCGATCGCGGAAAGCGATTTGAGATAGAGTTCCTGGATGTCCTGCGGCGAAGGCTTCAGGATCACCTGGAACTGGTAATAGTGCTGCAGGCGGTTGGGGTTCTCTCCGTAGCGGCCGTCCTTCGGCCGGCGTGAGGGTTGCACATAGGCCGCGTTCCATGGCTTGGGCCCGAGCGCGCGCAACGTCGTCGCTGGATGAAACGTGCCGGCGCCGACCTCCATGTCATAGGGCTGCAGGATCACGCAGCCGTAATCTGCCCAATAGCGCTGCAGCGCCAGGATCAATCCCTGGAACGAGCGCGCGGGACGCAGATGGGGGGGAAGGTCGTCGCTCATGTCGCTTGTGAGAAATGCCCGAGCTCGGCGCCGCAACTGAGGCACGCAAGAGCAGCCGAGTTGGGCGGGTAGACGTACTGAGAGGCATCCGCAGCGTCAAGAAGACGCGCGGCCATGACGCGAACCGCTGCGCGGCTTGCTCGGACAGAACGTCGTCGTCGACAACAGGCCGGGCGCCAATGGCGCGATCGCGGCCGAATACGCGGCCAAGTCAGAGCCGGACTCCGACATTTTTCCGGAGGTGCCGACCTTCGTCGAACAAGGCTTTGCCGACACGATTGCCAATCAGTGGGCCGGCACGCTGGCGCCCGCGGCCACGCCACCAACTGTCATCGCCAAGCTCAATACGGCTTTCAATGCCGCGCTGACCGATGTGGATATGCGGCGGAAACTCGCGCAAGCCGGTGTGACACCCTCGCCGAGCACGCCGGAAGAGTTTGCCCAGTACCTCGAACGGGAGATCGCCCGCTGGAGCAGGCTGATCCGGAACAAAGGGATCAGAGGCGAATAGCCTCAGTCACATCACACGCCATTCGCCGCTGCGCGGATCGCGGCGCAGCGTCGGAAAAGTTGGGCGTAGCGTGGGGTCGGTCGCCGCCTTCACCCGATCGAGTTCGGCGTTGATCCGCCGCACCTCGCGCATGACCCAGCGCAGGACAACGCCAGTACCGACCGCGCCCAGCGCGAGCCTGACCAAGGGTGAGATGACGAAGGGAGGCATGTCTCCTCGCGAGCCTTCTTACAAGCCGTACCGCGCCCACAAGGCGCGTGCCTCCAGCGCCGAGATCACCTCCTCGGTGAAATCGGCGGCGCGCGGCAAATCTTCCAGACGCCCAGCCACGCCGGGCTGCACTCGGCCAAACCAGCCGCGCGCGGGCGCTATGAGCGGAGTGACGACCTCATCGCCGAAACGCGCACGCAGTGTCGCGCGCAGATCGCCGATGCCGTCGGCGAGGCCGAGCTCGGTCGCCTTGCCGCCGGTCCAGTATTCGCCGGAGAACAAGGTTTTTTCGGGACCCTTGAGCCGCGCTCCACGGCTGCGCTTGACGAGCGCGATGAACTCCTCGTGGATGTCCTGCTGCAACGCCTTGAGCCGCTCGACGTCCTGCGGATTCTCCGGAAGGAACGGATCGAGCATGGCCTTGTGTTCGCCGGAAACGTACAGCCGGCGCTCTACTCCAAGCTTATCCATGAGCTTGGGGAAGCCGAAGGAACCACCCACGACTCCGATCGAACCGACAATCGATGAGGAATCGCAGTAGATCTCGTCGGCGGCGCAAGCGACCATGTAGCCCCCTGAGGCGGCGACATCCTCGGCAAATGCGATCACCGGACGCGCTTTCTCGGCCGCGAGCTGGCGTATACGGCGGTAGATCAGGTGCGACTGTACCGGTGAGCCCCCTGGCGAATTGATCGATAAAGCCACCGCCTGCGTTCCTCGCATGTTGAAGGCGCGCTCGAGCGCACGGGCGATGGTGGCGAGCGTGAGGCCGGGCTTCAGGGGTGTAGAAAAGCCGATGACGCCGGCAAGCCGAACCACCGGCACGACGGGCACGCCGCGCAGTCGCTTTGGCAGGATCGGCCGCAGCGCCTCGCGCGCGCTTGCGAATAGCTGCTGCAGATGCTCGGAACTGTTTTTCTCGGTCATATGGTATTCGGCTCAGTTAACACATAGCCGCCCGCAGTTTTTCCGGCGCGGCGCGATGTCACGTCTAGGCCGGCGGCGACTTCGGCTCAAGTTAGGTAGCGCGATAAGACGACGCGAGCGGCACATCAGATTTCACTCAGCGCCAGCACTGCATCTCCGCGCAGCACTGATCGGGCTTGGCTGGTAGGACATCCCGCTCCGTCATTAAGCACGAAGCCGGGGAGAAGCACGAGGGGCGCGCGGCTCCCCTTGGTGGCGCGAACCAAAACGCGCACCGCCGGTTCTCGCTCAGTGGGATGCACCGGCATCACGGTTGCCGCGCCGAATGCGGGAGCAAGCGCCTGCAACACCTGGACGAGACCGTCGGCGCGCCAGATCATGCTCACGGTCCCGCGCGGGCGCAGCAGCCGCGCTGCCGCCTTGATCCACGCGGGGAGCGTCTCGGCGGAGCCGGCATGGGCGAGGCGGCGCTCACGGTCGGCAGAGGCTCTTTGCCGCGCCGGATCATTGAATGGCGGATTCATGAGCACGCGAGCCGCCGACTCGGGTCCGAGCCCGACGGCGGCGAATGCAGCGGCCGGCGCCGCCACGTCAAGAACGACCGAGCTCACTCGTGCCGCGACCCCGTTCAGCTGCGCATTCTCGGCTGCAAGCGCGGCGAGAGCGGCATTGATTTCGACCAGCACCAGCTTGGTGCCGTCGACCCGCAGCGCGAGCGCCAGTCCCGCCGCGCCCACGCCCGCGCCGAGGTCGACCACGCGTTCTCCCGCCCGCGCTGGACAAGCGGCCGCCAGCAAAATTGCGTCGTGGCCGAAGCGGTGACCGTCTGTCGGCTGCTTGAGTCGCAGCTTGCCGCCGAGCGCGGCATCCTCGGTGACTTCAGCGGACATCCGGACGAAGCTCGTGTCCGAGACCGGCATCCTCCAACAATGCGCGCGCATCATCGACGCAACATTGGCTGACCAAGATGCGGCGCGGCAAGATGCCGATCGAGCCTTCGAGCACGCTCATGTTCTGATCGAGTATGACGTGCGGAATGTAAGCGGCATCGAGCAAGGCGCCCACCGCCGAAACCAGCACGGCATCATTGGTGCGGACGAGCTCGCGCCACTCCAATTCGTCCTCGAACTTGGTCTCGGGCTTGCGCAACGGACCTCCTGCTCATCGCTGTCGCCCGAATTCGCTCGGTCGCGAAAATGTGCGTTTTGCCGCACTTGCTGCGGTACCATAGCGTTTCTATGCTCGCGCGTCCTTGTATTCGAGCCCCTTTCCGGAGCGCTTCTTTTGGCCGTCATCGTCCCATTTGAGAGCCGTTCATCTGCCACCATCGATCGCCTCAGTGAGTTGGTGGCGACGGACATGGGACAGGTCAATACGACGATATTGTCGCGCACCGGATCGCAAGTGGCGATGATACCCGAGGTCGCCAATCATTTGATCTCGTCGGGTGGCAAGCGGCTGCGCCCGATCCTAACCCTCGCCATGGCACGGCTCGCCGGTTATGCCGGCGCCGGCCACGTCAAGCTCGCCGCCGCCGTCGAATTCATGCATACGGCGACGTTGCTGCACGACGACGTGGTGGACGAAAGCGAGATGCGGCGAGGCAAGCTGGCCGCTCGCATGCTGTGGGGTAACGAGGCGAGCGTGTTGGTCGGCGATTTTTTGCTGGGCCAAGCCTTCAAGATGATGGTCGAAGTCGCCTCGCTCAGGGCGCTGGAAATCCTTTCTTCGGCTGCCGCCGTTATCGCCGAAGGGGAAGTGATGCAGCTCGGTGCCGCGAAGAATACAGCCACCACCGAAGACGACTATCTCGCCGTCATTCGCGCCAAGACGGCGGAACTCTTTGCCGCCGCCTGCGAGGTGGGGCCGGCGCTCGCTTCGCGCCCCAGAGACGAGCAAAGCGCCTGCCGCTCCTTCGGCATGAATCTCGGCATTGCCTTCCAGCTGGTCGACGATGCGCTCGACTACGGGGGAACCGCGGCCAAGCTCGGCAAGAACGTGGGCGACGATTTTCGCGAGGGCAAGATCACGCTGCCCGTGGTGCTCGCGTTCCGCCGCGGATCGGACAACGAACGGACATTCTGGCGGCGCACGCTCGAAGAAGGCGAGGCAACCGACCCCGACCTCGAGCATGCGATCGGCTTGATGACGAAGCACCGCGCCCTCGAAGACACCGTCAAGCGTGCGCGCCATTACGGCGCGATTGCGACCGACGCCCTGGCTTTGTTTCCCGCCTCCCCGATGAAGGAGGCGCTCGAAGAAGCAGTCGAGTTCTGCATTTGCCGCTCGAATTAGCGCCCGCCTCATCCGCCGAACGTCGTCGCGCGCACCCACCAAGTCGGATAGCCAACGCGTAGCCTGCGCGCGGCTGCGCTCGCCGTGCGGGACGAGTCGAATAGAGCAAAACACGTCGCGCCCGAGCCGGACATGCGCGCGAGCCGGCAGCCGGACAGCTTGCGAAGCACGGCGAGAACATTCGCGATTGCGGGCTCGAGCTCGATCGCCGGCTCCTCGAGGTCGTTGCGACCGCGGGCAATTTCGTCGAGCAGCTCGGCCCTCTGCCGGGGCCACATCGCCGATTTGGCTTGCGTCACCGGCGCAGCCGAAAGCATTGCGAACACGTCCCTCGTCGCGACCGCTATGCCGGGATTGACGAGCACAGCGAATAGCCGCGGCAATTCGAGCGGATCGGAAAGGATATCGCCGATGCCGCGCATGAACCGCGGGCGCGGATCGAGGCATACCGGCACGTCGGCCCCGGTGGAACGCGCCGCCTGCGCCAGGCGAGGATCATCCGGCGCAAGACGGTTCGCCTGCGCGAGCAGCCGCAAAGCCGCTGCCGCATCCGTCGAGCCGCCCCCGAGCCCGGCCGCAACCGGCAGGCGCTTTGAGAGCGTAAAGCGTCCGAGCTTGAGAACTTCCACGCGCTCGGCGAGCGCACGGGCGGCCTTGAGCACGAGGTTGTCGGCGACATCGCCTGCGGCGGCTGCGGTCGGTCCAGCCACGCTGAGCGCCAAAGCATCGCCTGGCGTCAACGTCAAGGCATCCGCGACCTCGGCAAAAGCGACCAGGCTTTCGATCTCATGCAGGCCGTCCGCCCGGCGGCCGAGGACGCGCAGCGTCAGATTGACCTTGGCGGGCGCTTTCTCGCGCACGCGGCTCGCGCCACGTGGCTTAGCCGCCGCCAGGCTTCTTGTCTTCGGCCTGGGCGGCCGAGGATGTGTCGTCGGGAAGCCCGGATTTCAGCTTGGCTTGGATCTTATCGAGATCCTCCGGCTCGGGCTTGAGGTCGCGCGCGTGCGACCACTGGAAGCGCGCCTCGAGCACGCGTCCCACCCTCCAGTACGCATCGCCGAGATGATCGTTGATGGTGGGATCCTCGGGCTTGAGCTCAATGGCGCGCTCGAGTTGCTTGACCGCCTCCTCCATGTTGCCAAGCCGGTAGTAGGCCCAGCCCAGGGAGTCGACGATATAGCCGTCGTCGGCGCGCTGCTCGACCGCACGCCTGATCATGCGCATGCCCTCGTCGAGATTGACGCCCTGGTCGATCCACGAATAGCCGAGATAATTGAGCACGTGCGGCTGGTCGGGAAAAAGCTCCAGCGCCTTCTTGAGATCCGCCTCGGCCTTAGCCCATTGTTTGGCGCGCTCGAAGCAGATCCCCCGGAAATAGTAGATCACCCAGTTCGACTTCTCGGGCTTCTTGATGGTATCGATGCCCTTGGAATAGACATCCGCGCATTCGGCGAACTGCTTGCGTCCACGCAGCACGTTGCCGAGCGCCATGATCGCCTCGAGATCGGTCGGGCTGGCGGCGATCAGCTTTTCGAGACTCGCTTTCGCATCGTCCGTTTTGTCGAGCGAATCCAGGTTGAGCGCGAGCTGGATCTGCGCGTTGCGGTGCAGCGGCGACGAGAGCGGCACCCGCTCATAGATCTTGTTGGCGAGCTCCGGCTTCTTCATCGCCTCGTAGAGGTCGCCGAGCGACAGCAGCGCCAGCGGATGCGACGGCGCGAGATAGAGCGAGAGCTGCAAGTAGATCAGGCCGAGATCCTCCCCGCCGCGCCGGCCGAGCGCGGCGCCGAGTCCATAGAGCACCTCGGCAGCCCCCGCCTGCGGCGTGTCGATCAGCAATGGGAGCTTCTTGCCGGCCTTGATCTCGTTCACCGCCTCGACGATGAGTGGATGACGGGGCAGCGCTTCCTCGAACGTGGCGAGAACTTTCAGGGCTTCGTCCGTATTCCCCTGTCGCGAGAGGAAGCTTGCATAAGCCTGGACCACGCGCAGCGCCGTGGGATCGAGCTTATAGGAGTGCTCGAAGTGCTTCGCCGCCTCCTTCTTTTGACCGGCAAGGTCAAGGATCAGCCCGGCATGCAGCTCCTTGAAGATCGCGTACCAATCGGCGCCGGCGAGCTTATCGATGGAATCGGTCGCTTGCTTCGCATCGGCCGGATTTGCCATCGTCCAGGCCGACAGCAGCGTCGCAGCAAGATCGGTGATCGGGCCACGGATCGATTGGGCAAGCTCTCGGCGCGCGACCGGATACTGCTTTTGCTTGATCGCCCGCACCCCTAGAACGAGTCGTGCGATGCGATCGTTCTTGTCGACCTGCAGAACGCGCTCGGCGAGCTTCACCCCTTCCTCAATTTCGCCGTTGGCAAGCACCGCCAGGAAAGCGCGGCCGAGCAACTCATTGTTGCGCGGATCGCTGCGCAGCGCGGCGCGGTAATAGGCCGCCGCCGCCGCAGCATCACGCTGGCCGCCGGCGTGCCGAGCGGCGAGATAGCTGCCTGCAGGGGAGGTGCGAGAGAAGCCCTCACGTGGCTGCTGCTGCGCCCGGGCAGAAAGCATCGCCGGCCAAGTGATAGCGAGTGCAGCCATGGCGGCCACCGCCGCACGCCGCAAAGGTGGCGAAAGGATCACGGTCGACTCCATTTGGCGGACGAACGCCCTCGGCGCGGCCGCATTGAGCAAAATGGACTGTTTGGGCCCGGCCCGCAATAACTGCCCTGATCTGGCATGTCCATCGCCTTTGAAGGCCGGGATAAGGGCAGCATCGTGACGCCTGGGTCGATCGGACAACAGCTTTCGGGGGATTCGGTTTAGGGTTCGCCGTACCGCCGCGCTTTTGCGGGGAAATTCCGGTTCGAACGACCTTAAGGAGATTGGGATTCGGAACAGGAGCCAAATCGGCCGTGACAGACCGGCGTGAGGGATATGCGTGAAGAATCCATTCACATATTCGGATAGTTTGGCCCGCCACCGCCCTCGGGAGGAACCCAGGTGATGTTCTGATTGGGATCCTTGATGTCGCATGTTTTGCAGTGAACGCAATTCTGCGCATTGATCACGAAACGGGGTGAATCGCTCTCCTGCACCCATTCGTACACCCCGGCGGGGCAGTAGCGGGCGGAAGGCCCGCGATAGCGGTCAAACTCGGATGCCTTCTGCAGCGCCAGGTCGCCGACTTTCAGATGCACCGGCTGGTCCTCTTCATGATTGGTGTTGGAGAGAAACACCGAGGACAGGCGATCAAAGGTGATCTTGCCATCGGGCTTGGGATAGGTGATGGGGGAGCACTGCGCCGCCGGCTTGAGGCTCGCCCAATCGGCCTTCCCATGGCCGAGCGTGCCGAACAGCGAGAAGCCCGCCGTATTGGTCCACATGTCGAAGCCGCCGAGGCCTATGCCTAACAACGTGCCGAAGCGCGACCAAAGCGGCTTGGCGTTGCGAACCTTCCAGAGATCGGCGCCGATCGCAGAGGATCGCCAGGCGGCGTCGTAGTCAGCGAGCTCATCGTTGGCGCGGCCTGCCTTGAGGGCCGCGGCAAGGTGCTCGGCCGCGAGCATTCCCGATAGCATCGCGTTGTGACTGCCCTTGATCCGCGGCACATTCATGAAGCCGGCCGCGCAGCCCATGAGCGCGCCACCGGGAAACGCGAGCTTCGGGACCGACTGCCAGCCGCCCTCTGTCAATGCGCGCGCGCCGTAAGAGAGCCGCGTGCCACCCTCGAACGTTTCCCGTACGAGCGGATGAGTCTTAAAGCGTTGGAATTCCTCGTAAGGGGAAAGATAGGGATTTTCGTAATTGAGATGAACCACGAAGCCGACCGACACGAGGCGGTCGTCGAAATGATAAAGGAACGAGCCACCCCCTGTGCGGTTGTCGAGCGGCCAGCCAAACGTGTGCTGTACCAACCCAGCACGATGTTTTTCCGGCGCGACTTGCCACAGCTCCTTCAGGCCGAGCCCAAATTTCTGCGGTTCGCGACCTTGGCGCAGGGCGAAGCGCTGCTCGAGTACCTTGGTGAGGCTGCCGCGGGCGCCCTCGGCAAACAGCGTGTATTTCGCACGGAGCTCAATGCCGCGGGTGAAGCTATCCTTGTGATGGCCGTTCTTGGCCACGCCCATGTCGCCGGTGGCGACGCCGGCCACTGCGCCGTTGCCATCGAACAGCACCTCGGCGGCGGCAAAGCCCGGATAGATTTCAACACCCAAAGCTTCCGCTTTGCTCGCAAGCCAACGGCAGACATTCCCGAGCGAGACGACGTAGTTGCCGTGGTTGTTCATCAGCGGCGGCAGCATGACATTGGGCAGACGCAGGGCCCGCGACGCGGACAGCCAATAGAAACGATCGTCGCTGACTTCGGTCTTGATCGGCGCCTCGTGGCCGCGCCAGTCCGGGATCAGCCCGTCGAGGGCAACGGGATCGATGACCGCCCCTGAGAGGATATGCGCCCCGACTTCGGAGCCTTTTTCGACCACAACCACCGTCACATCGGGCGAAAGCTGCTTGAGCCGGATCGCGGCGGCGAGCCCGGCCGGCCCGGCGCCAACAATCACCACATCGAACTCCATCGCTTCGCGGGCGGGCAGTTCCTCTGAGCTCATCGATCTCTCCAAGGCGAAACCGCGCGCGCTCGATGCGAGCAGGGCGCGACTGTAACAACGAACGGTCGCTGGTCCACCCCTTTTACTGCAGCCGCACCGGAGGCATTGTTGCTCCGTCGTCGACTTTGCCCGACGCAAGGAGCAGGGATTGACCACGACCCGCCACCAAGCCGTTCGCGAGCTTCTCGCCTTCTATCAGGAGGCCGGCGTCGACGCGCTTCTCGAGGAGAACCCAACCGATCGATTCGCCGGCGATAATGCAACGGCAGCCCCGGCGGTGCGTGCCGAGGATGCCGCGCCAAGAGCCGAGGAGCGCGCTCACGCCCGCCCGTTTTCCACTCGAGAACGCGAAGTAAAGGGCCGCGTCGCGCCTCCCCCCTCGCCGGAGGTCGCCGTCATGGCGGCGCGCGAGGCGGCCAAAAGCGCCGCCACCCTCGAGGAGCTGCGCGCAATTCTCGAGGGCTTCGAAGGCTGCGGGTTGCGGACCACGGCGACCCAGCTTGTGTTCGCCGACGGCAATCCGAAAGCCCGCGTGATGTTCGTGGGCGAGGCGCCCGGACGCGATGAGGATGTCGAAGGCCTGCCGTTCGTCGGCCGCTCGGGCAAACTGCTCGACCGCATGATGGCAGCAATCGGCCTTGACCGCAGTTCGGCCTATATCGCCAATATCGTGCCCTGGCGTCCGCCGGGCAATCGCACGCCGACGCCGCAGGAGTCGGCGATCTGTCTGCCGTTCACGCTGCGCCAGATCGAACTCGCCGATCCCGACATATTGGTCTGTCTCGGCAATCCGTCGACGCAGACGCTGCTCAACAGCAAGGACGGTATCATCAAGACCCGCGGGCGTTGGTTTCCGTTTCATAGCGGCACGCGTGAGATCCGCGCGATAGCGACGCTGCACCCCGCTTATCTGCTACGCCAGCCGTTGCAAAAGCGCCTTGCCTGGCGGGATTTTCTGGCGATCAAGAAAGTGCTGGCAGCGGATCGGTCCCCAACCAGCGACGGGAGCGCGGCATGACGAAGACCATCGAGCACGTGCACTGGCCCGATGCCCCGGACATGTGGATGCCTTATGCGCCCGCCATCAAGGTCAGGGGCGGTACGACCGTCTATCTCGCCGGCGTCACGGCGGCGCCGGTCTACCATCACCACCCCCACCGGCCCGAGGAGTTCGACGCAATGGCGCGCGACATGGAGGGCCAGGCCCGCGCCGCACTCGAGAACCTAAAGCGCGGGCTCGAGGCGGTGGGGGCGACCTTCGCGGACGTGGTCACTGCCGACCGGTTCGTCACCGACCTCTCGGACCAAGACGCGCTCAACCGGGTGTGGGGCGAATATTTCCGGGAGGCCAAGCCCGCTACGACCACGGTACAGGTGGTGCGGCTTGCGACGGATCCGCGCTGCCTGGTCGAGATCAACGCGGTGGCGGTGATCGATTAGACGAGCCCGGCGAACACGCTTCGAATCACCCAGGCAACGCGAACTTTATCCAGAAAATCACGGCGAGGATCACCACGGCCGGTTTCGCTTCGCCGAATTTGCCGGCGATCAGCTTGGCCAAGGCGTAGGTGATGAAGCCCAGCCCGATACCGGTAGCGATCGAATAGGTGAGCGGCATGGTCACCGCCGCCACCACTGCCGGCGCATATTCCGTGATGTCCTCCCAATCGATCTCGGCAAGTCCGCGGGTCATCACGCAGGCCACATAGAGCAGCGCCGCCGCCGAGGCGTAGGCCGGAATCATTCCGGCGAGCGGCGAAAAGAACAGAGCGAGAAGAAAAAACAGCGCGACGAACACTGCGGTCAGGCCGGTGCGGCCGCCCGCCGAAACGCCGGCCGCGCTTTCGATATAGCTCGTCGTGGTCGATGTACCGATCAAGGCACCGAACATGGCGGCGAAGCTGTCGGCGAGCAGCGCTTGCTTCATGCGCGGCAGATTGCCCTGCGGATCGAGGAGCCCGGCACGGTGGGCGACGCCAATGAGCGTGCCGGCATTATCGAACACGTCGACCATGAGAAAACTGAAGACGATGATGATGAATGTCAGCTCTGCGGCGCGGGAAAAATCGAGTTGGAGAAAAGTCGGCGCGAGCGAAGGCGGCGCCGAGATGATGCCGGTGAACTCGGCAAGGCCGAGCGGTATCCCGAGGAGCGTCACAGCAATGATGCCAAGCAGCGTGGCGCCCACGATCTTGCGGTAATTGAGGGCAACGATCATGATGAAACCCAAAAGGCAGAGAATCGCCGGCCATTGCTTGAGATCGCCGAGGGTCACCAGCGTCGCGGGATTTGCCACCACGATCTTGGCTTCCTCCAGCGCGATGATGCCGAGAAAGAGGCCGACGCCGGCGGAGATCGCCAATTTCAGATTTTTCGAGATCGAATTGATGATGTATTCGCGGATGTTGAAGATCGAGATCAGGAAGAAGATCACGCCGGAACAGAACACGCCGGCGAGCGCCTGCTGCCAGCTGTATTTGTGCTCGAGCACCACGGTGAAGGCGAAGAACGCATTGAGCCCCATGCCCGGTGCGAGCGCGATCGGATAATTGGCGTAGAGCGCCATCACCAGGGTCGAGACGGCAGCCGCGATGCAGGTCGCGACGAAAACCGCGCCCTTGTCCATTCCGGCACTGGAAAGGATCTGCGGGTTGACGAACACGATGTAGACCATAGTGAGAAAGGTCGTGACGCCGGCGATGAATTCCGTGCGCACGTCGCTGCCGCTCTCGCGCAGGCCAAAATAGTGATCGAGCAATGGCCGCTCGGGTCTAGGCTTTGTTGCGTCGGTCATGTCATTTTCCCAGCCCGATCGAGCTCTACCCCCATCCACCGCCATAAGGCAGACAAACTCCGAGCCGAGCCACAGTAGCCAGGAAGCGCCCGCAAACCCAAGCCAAAGCCTTGCGCACCGGAGATTTGTCCACTGGCGAAAGATCCGATCCGCCCAGGCTTTCTCCTTCGAGAGAGTGTGACGCGGCTCACATAGCCTTGCCCGTCTTTCTTCTAGAGTGCGCCCAGCGAGATCCATCTACGGCAAGGAGGTGGACATGGCACGCAAACCAGACAGGCTCGCATTTGCCTTTGGGATGGCGCTTGCGGTGGCGGTGACCGTCCTGGCGATCTCGACCTGGGCCAATGCGCCCGACCCGCAGGACGAGGCGGCTGCGCCGCTCGCCCCGCGACAAACGATCTACCGGCCGCAACACTTGATTCTGTACTGAAGAGAACTGAAGAGAAGAGTGACGGAGCCGCCTGCGCCGCTCACGGTTTTTGCTCGCCGGCCGCGGCTGAAGGTACCGACTGGCCCTGCGGACGAATGACCCCCCAGCCGATTCGCAGAAGCGGCAGCCGGCCTTGCACCGAACGTTCGAAGGCGCGTGGAACCTCCGGTACGAGGTCCGGGAAGTGCTCCTTGATCTCGGCCGGCGGGGTTCCCGCGGTATCGGTGGTCGGCCACACGACAATGGCGCCCTCGGTCCTGATGGCATCGGGCTTCACCCACGGCGAGCGCTCGGGGGTCGCGCTGAGAAAAACGCTCGACCGGCTCGGCGCGCCAAGCGCGATGAGCGCTGCGGTGCGCGGATCGCCGGTGACGATACGAAGCGGAGCGTTGGTACGGCGCTCAAAGCTTTCGGAGAAGAAACGTCCCATCGCCTGAGCTGGGTACGTCACCTTCAGATCGATATTGAGCCACGGCAGGACGAGGAGCGCGGCGACCGTCATGATCGGGGGAATGATCAGCAGTCCGAACCAGGCGGCGATAATGACGTGCTGACGGCTGAACTCGATGCCGTCACCTGCGACCACGATCACGAGAAGGCCGGATAGGATCACCAGCGGCGCGATGCCGCCGACCGGCGTCGATCCTCCGATGAGCACCGCCACGAGCGTTCCGGCGAAGGCCGGCGCCAGCGCAAAAAAGTAGACGAACTGCCGGGCGAAAGGATCGATCGTCGGCCGCACAATCACCGGCGCCGGGTCATGCCGCGGCCACGGCCATCCTGCGACCAGCGCAACCAGCACGATGAGGCCGGCGTGCGCGGCGAAGATCAGCGCGATTTGTCGGGCCCATGCAATGAAGTTGCCGGCGACGGCCTCAGGCCTACGCAGGCGAAACAGTATCGGCCGCAAACCCTCTCCCCAATCCGCAAGCCAGACGAGGTGCGGCCCGACGACCATTGCAATGACAAGCGCGCTGATCAATGGGTCATACGACTTGAGCGCCGCGCGGGCGCGGCGGTTTGCGACCGTGAACAGCACGAGCAAGCCGACTAGTATCAGCCCCACATAGGTCGTGAGCAAAAGCAGCCCGATCTCGATAGCCAGCGGCAGCCAATAGCCTCGTCGGCCTTCGCCCACGGCGCGCCAGTAATGCAGCAGGATGATCGCCCACAGCGGCATGGTGAGGACGACCGGCCCGAAGTCCGGCGTCGGCACCGTGAAGGCAGCAATGCCCACCATCAACAAAACCGCCAACGCCGCATGCTGCGCGCCGACGATCGAGCGTCCGAGTGCAAACACCGCCCAATAGGCCACGACCACGCAGGCCTGCGAGAGCAAATAGACGCCAACCATGCTGCGGCCTGCGACATCGAAAACGAGTTCGGCAAGCCAGAAGGCGAGCGGGGGACCCAGATAAGTGCCGAGCTGGAATTCGTGCCCGACGGCCAGCACGTCCGCCACGTCGCCCGGCGGTCCGGCATAGAACAGGGAGGGGACTAGCAGCCACAGCAGCGCTTGGGCCAGCGCCGCGAGCCAGACCGCCAGCGATGGACGTGAACGCAACAGTTCGACGAAGATGGAGACGTAAAGCATCGGCCGGACATTACTTTAGGCGGCCGGCAGAGATAAGGCGGCCATGGCTCAAAGAGGCAACGCACCTTCCTCAATCTCACTGGACCACATGTCCGCGGTGAGGACGTCGCCATAAGCGGCGGCGACCGGGGCGAACGAGCGCCGGTGGTGGATGGTGGGGCCGAGCCGCGCGAGCGCCTCGAAATGCTCGGGCACGCTGTAGCCTTTGTGGTGCTCGAAGCCGTAGCCCGGATAGAGCAGGCCCAATCGCGTCATGAGCCGGTCGCGCGTGACCTTGGCGACGATGGAGGCAGCCGCGATCGAGGAAAGAATGGCATCGCCGCTGATCACAGCTTCGCAGTCGCAGCCGGCATCGATGCGGTCGCGTCCGTCGACGAACACGAGCTGCGGCCTCACCGGCAGGCATGCAACGGCGCGCGCGAGCGCCCACAGCGATGCCCGCAGGATATTGTCTCTGTCGATGCGCCATGGCGGCGCGATGGCAACTGTAACCTGCGCGCTCGCGCAAATTTTTGCGTGCAGCTTTTCACGCGTCTGTGGGTCAAGCTTTTTGGAATCATCAAGCCCGCGCGGCACGCGCTTCGGATCAAGTACGACCGCGGCGGCAACAACTGGACCGGCGAGCGGCCCCCTGCCCGCTTCGTCGCAGCCAGCAATCGGCCACACACCACGTTTGATCGCCGCGCGCTCGCGGCGGAAGGTGGGGCGAATGTCGTCATCGCCGAGCGGCAGCCGCACCACGCGAACGGCACGCGTAGCTCCTGCGCGGGCGAAGGGCGAACGAGTCATGGCGCGATGGTGCGCGCCACGACGTGTAAGTCAACCGCCCCGCGTTCCTCTCTGTGGAGGACGCTCGACGTCGTCTTCCCGCTTCCGGCCGACGACGCAGGATAATTCAGAACAAAGTCAGCTGCTCCGCAGCCTGCCGCGGTGGAAAGAAGTGGTCCGTCGTCAGCCGCGTGCGCGTTTTATTGAAGCCGAGCTTCTCGCAGGCCAGTTCGAAACGGCGGCCGATCATCCAGGCAACCGGCCCGGCGCCGGTCATGCGCGTGTTCCAGCTCGAGTCGTAATCCTTGCCGCCGCGGGTCTCGCGGATGAGCTTGAAGACGTGCCGATATCGGTCAGGAAAGTTGGCCATGAGCCATTCCCGGAATAGATCGCGTACCTCCAGCGGGAGCCGCAGCAACACGTAGCCAGCCTCTCGCACGCCCACGGCCGCGGCAGCATCCAGGATGCGCTCGATCTCGGCATCGTTGAGCGCAGATATCACGGGCGCCACCATCACCGAAGTCGGCACGCCGGCCGCCGTGAGTTGACGAAGCGCCTGGAGCCGTCGTGGAGGTGTCGCCGCGCGCGGCTCCATCACACGCGCCAGGCGAACGTCGAGTGTTGTCACCGACAGCGCGACCTTGACGAGGTCGCGCTGCGCCATGCGGGTTAGGATGTCCAGATCGCGCAACACTAGTGCCGATTTCGTGACGATACCGACGGGATGGCCGCAGCCATCGAGCACCTCGAGGATGCGCCGCATGATCTTGTGTTCGCGCTCGATCGGCTGGTAGGGATCGGTATTCGTGCCGATCGCTATGGTGCGTGGGACGTAACCGGGGGCCGACAACTCGCGTTCGAGCAGCTTCGGCGCATCCGGCTTGGCGAAGAGCTTGGTTTCGAAATCGAGTCCGGGCGACAGGCCGAGATAGGCGTGGGTCGGCCGCGCGAAGCAGTAGATGCAGCCGTGCTCGCAACCGCGATAAGGATTGATCGATCGATCGAAAGAAATATCCGGTGAATCGTTGCGGGCGATGATTTTGCGCGTGGAGTCGAGAGTCACCGTCGTCTTGAACGGCGGTAACTCCTCGAAGCTCTGCCACCCATCGTCAAAAGCAACGCGCGCGAGCGGCTCGTAACGGCCGGACGCGTTCGACTGCGCGCCGCGCCCGCGCCGACGCTCGGCCTCCACCGCGACTTCAACGTCGGTCGGCGCGGCAAGCTCGACGGCGCCGTGGCGGCCTGGAGCATGTCCCGCGCGGCGGGCAAAGCCGCCCGCCGGCGTGGGGGGTCGGGGCCAGGAGGGCGCCGGCGGGCGTCTGACGGCTGCATGTGAGCGAGCCATGAGAGATACTAGCGTCGCCTCTCGAACAAAACAAGAACATAATGGCCTCGGGAGGAAGTGTCGACGGTCAACAGCTGTCGACCAAGAAGCGCGATCGACTTATTGGCTCGGCGACTGCTCTCCTGCGCAGCGGGAGCCTTGTCTTTTTTCTTCGCGTGGCCAGGGCTTTCTTCGCGTGGCCAGGGCGATAAAAGACGCAAATGGGATTAGGTGCGCTCGGCGGGAACATTGGCTCATGCTGAGCGTGGTGATCGCCACGCACGATAGTGAGCGTGTGCTCTTGGCGACCTTGTCGGCGCTGGTTCCCGGTGCGGTTGCAGGCCTTGTGCGTGAGGTGATCATTGCCGACGCCGGCTCGCGCGACGCAACCGCTGCGATCGCCGACGGCGGGGGGTGTCGCGTGTTGGAGTCGACGCAAGCGCATGGGCCGCGCTTGAGGACAGCGGCGGAAGCGGCGCGCGCACCCTGGCTCCTCTTTCTGCGCCCGGGAGTCGTCTTGGAGTCTAGTTGGATCGAGGAGACCAGGCGTTTCATGGAGGAGATTGAGCGTGGTCGCCACAACTATGCGGCGGTATTCCGCGCAGAGCTGTTCCGCCCCAGGGTGCTCGAAGCAATGGCGCTGCTGGGAGCCGCTCTCGGTACAAGGCCCCCTCCAAGCCAAGGGCTATTGATCAACCGCGCGCTGTACGCCGCCGTAGGCGGCCACCGCGACGTCGAGGAGCCGGAGCGCGATCTGCTGCGCCGCCTGGGCCGACGCCGTCTTGTGCTCCTACGAACCAGCACGAGCTCAAATTACTTGACATAGTCAAGAAATTTAGTTGATTTTGTCAACCTACGGTTTCGCCCGTGTCATGACAGACATATCCACCAGGAATTTCGATGACCGCGTCGGCTCGGTCCGCCGCTTCAATCGCCTCTACACGCGGCGCATCGGCGTGCTGGAGGATGGTTTCCTAGGAAGCCCCTACTCGCTTACGCAGGCGCGCGTGCTCTACGAGCTCGCGCGCCGTCCAAAATCAACCGCTACCGAGATCGCCACCGAACTCGGCCTCGATCACGGCTATCTCAGTCGGATCCTGCTGGACTTCAACAAGCGTGGCCTCGTCGTCAAAACCGCCTTGCCCAATGATCGGCGGCAAAGCCTGCTATCTCTCACAGCCAAAGGCCGCATGGCGTTTGCGCCCCTTGAGGAGCATTCACAAGAACAAGTCGGCGCGATGCTCCGCACCTTGTCGGTTGCGGATCAGGAGCGGGTGGTCGCCGCGATGTGCACTATCGAAGCCTCGCTGTGCGAGGCCCCCGCGCCGCAAATGCCCCATCTGCTGCGGGGTCCACGCGCCGGCGACATGGGCTGGATCGTGGCTCGCCATGGTGCGCTTTACGCTGAGGAATACGGCTGGGACGAGCGCCTCGAAGCTCTCATCGCGGAAATTGTTGCAGCATTCGTCCGCAATCGTGATCCCAGACGTGAGCGCTGCTGGATCGCCGATCAGCGGGGCGAAAATGTAGGATCGATCCTGCTGGTGCGGGAAACTGACGACGTCGCACGGCTGCGCCTGCTATTGGTCGAGCCGAAAGCGCGCGGGCTCGGTATCGGCGCTCGATTGGTCGATGAGTCGTTGCGTTTTGCGCGCGAGGCGCACTATCGCAAGGTCACGCTGTGGACCCACAGCGTGCTGACTGCGGCACGCCGCATCTACGAGCGGGCGGGCTTCAAGCTCATTCATCAATGGAAGCACGACATGTTCGGCACCGAGCTCGGCGCCGAAACGTGGGAGCTGGAGCTGCGCTAGACGGTCGCGCCCTTGGCCTTGGCTCGGCGTAAGTGCTCGTCAAGCCGCGGCATGATCTCGACGAAATTGCAGGGCCGGTAACGGTAGTCGAGCTGATGCACCAGGATCTCGTCCCAGGCGTCACGGCAGGCGCCTGGCGAGCCTGGTAGGCAGAACACATAGGTGCCGCCGGCAACGCCGGCAGTAGCGCGCGTCTGGATGGCCGAGGTGCCGATCTTGGCTTGGCTCACCAGCAAGAACATCGTCGCAAAACCGTCCATGCGTTTCTCGAATAACGGCTCGATCGCCTCCGGCGTCACATCCCGTCCGGTGAAGCCGGTACCGCCGGTGGTGATGATCGCGTCGATTGCGGGCTCCGCTATCCATTGTTCGACCTGGGCGCGGATGCCGGCGACCTCATCGGTGACGATGGCGCGCCCGGCCACCGAATGGCCCGCCTTGTTGATGCGCTCGACCAATGTCGCGCCGGATTTGTCGTCTTCCAGGGCGCGCGTGTCAGAGATGGTGAGCACCGCGATCTTGAGCGGTACGAATTCGCGGCTGTTGTCGATTCCGGGCATGTTTTTAGATTTCAGCTCATACTCCCCGCGAAAGCGGGGACCCATGACCACCGCCCCTGGAATATGGGTCCCCGCTTGCGCGGGGGACGATGGTGGAGTTCGTCCGTCTCACCACTCAAAGCTGGGCTGCGGCAAATGTGTTGCAGCTTGAAACCGAGCCGGAGCGGAAGCCGGCGTTGAACCAGCGTTGGCGCTGCTCGGAAGTCCCGTGGGTGAAGGAATCGGGAACCGCGTAGCCGCGCGCCCTCTTTTGCAGCGTGTCATCGCCGATCGCGGCCGCGGTGCGCAAGGCGGCCTCCACGTCACCCGGTTCGATGAAAGGCGGTCGGCCCTCGCTCCTTAACATCTCATTCTCACGGTTCGCCCAAACCCCTGCGAAGCAATCCGCCTGCAGCTCGACTTGAACCTGGATGTGGTTTGCCGCCGCCCTGCTGCCGGCGGCGTGTTGCGCCTGCTGCGCCTTGGGCAGAATACCGAGCAGGTTCTGCACGTGATGTCCGACCTCGTGCGCGATCACATAAGCTTGCGAAAACTGGCATGCCTTGCTGCCAACGTCGCAGCCATGGAAACGCGTCGCGATCTGATCGAAGAACGAGGTGTCGAGATAGACCTTCCGGTCAGTGGGACAGTAGAAGGGTCCCATGGCACTTTGCGCTTCTCCGCCGCAACTGGCGTGCGTCGCGCCGCGATAGAGAACGAGCACGGGCGGCCGATAAATCTTGCCGTCGCTCGCGAAGACTTGCTTCCACTGCAGCTCGGTGCTGCCGAGCACCTTGCTCACGAAGCGCCCCATCTGGTCCTGCGGAGCGCCGGTGCGTCGCGCGCTAGGCGGCGCCTGAGCCTGCGGGCGGCCGGGGCCGGTCAGAATCTCGGCGCCGCCGATGAGCACGCTCGGATCGATGCCGAGTGCCCAACCGATGAGACCGAGCGCCACGATCGCGCCGATGCTCAGTCCGCCACCGCCGATCGGAATGCCGAGACCACCGCCTCCGTAACCCTCCTCGCGTCGATCTTCGACGTTGCCGCTTTCCGGGAGATCGTCCAAGCGCATGGTTTGCCTCCTTGCCCCGCGGCCCGTCACACGGCCGCCGCAGCGGTTGACATTCGTTTACCACCGCGCCGATCACCCGCCTTCGCAAATATAATTCGCGGATAAATCTTTCCCAATAGCCATGCGATCCGATTAAGCCGATTTTTACCGCGGGCCGGCATATTGCATCGCCGTCGGTTGTAGGTCCCGCGTCACCGGCCGCGTCGCCTGAGTCAGAGTTCTGAATCATGGTTGGATCGCGTCGCGGGGCGCCCACTTGGGCGCCCCGCGTCAGTTTCGAGTCCGTCGCAACCAACCGAATTCTGGTCGGCGACTGCATTGCCGAGATGGCAAAGCTGCCGGCGGAATCGGTCGATCTCGTTTTCGCCGATCCGCCCTATAACTTGCAGCTGCAAGGTGACCTCAAGCGTCCCGACGACTCGCGCGTCGATGCGGTCGACGACGACTGGGACAAGTTCTCGAGCTTTTCCGCCTACGACGACTTCACTCGCGCCTGGCTCATCGCGTGCCGTCGCGTGATGAAGCGCGAAGCGACACTATGGGTGATCGGCTCGTATCATAACATTTTTCGCGTCGGCGCGATCCTGCAGGACTTGCGCTTCTGGATTCTCAACGACGTGGTGTGGCGCAAGTCGAATCCGATGCCGAATTTTCGGGGGCGGCGCTTCACCAACGCGCACGAGACGCTGATCTGGGCGGCACGCGATCCGGGCGCCAAGGGCTACACGTTCAACTACGAAGCGCTCAAGGCGGGCAACGACGGCGTGCAGGTGCGCTCCGACTGGACCATTCCGCTATGCACCGGCGAGGAGCGCCTCAAAGGGAGTGACGGCAAAAAGCTGCATCCGACGCAGAAACCCGAGACGCTGTTGGCGCGGATCATGCTCGCGTCATCGCGGCCCGACGATCTTGTGCTCGACCCGTTCTGCGGCAGCGGCACGACCGGTGCCGTCGCCAAGCGGTTGCGGCGCCGCTTCATCGGCATCGAGCGCGAGCGCGCCTATGCGGCGGCCGCGCAGGCACGCATCGCACCAGTTGAGCCGCTGTCGGCGCCGGCGCTCGCACCCTTCATGACCGCGCGCGAGGCGCCGCGCGTGCCGTTCTCGGCATTGATCGAGGCCGGACTGATCGCGCCGGGCGCGCGCCTTTGCGATGCCAAGCGTAAGGTCGAGGCGCTGGTGCGCGCCGACGGCGCGATCGCCTTGGGTGAGAGGGTCGGCTCGATTCACCGCATTGGCGCGCTGGCGCAAGGCTTGGAGGCGTGCAACGGCTGGGCCTTCTGGCACGTCAATACGGGGGACGGCCTGCTCTCGATCGATGCGCTGCGCGCGAAGATCCGGGCGCAGATGCCGGCGTAGCGGCGCGCGCGTCGCAACCAAGCCCGCGATCCTCGTGTCATTGCCGGGCTTGACCCGGCAATCCATCCATCCCGTAAAAAGCTTTTTGCAAAGAAGATGGATGCGCTCACCCGCCCGGCGCGCCTTGCGTGTTGACGAAGAGCGAGTAGACCGAGTGGCTCGCCGCCATGAACAGACGGTTGCGCTTGACGCCGCCGAAGCAGACATTGGCGGAGCGCTCGGGCAACGCGATGAAACCGATCGCCTTGCCGCTCGGATCGAAAATTTTCACCCCGTCTTGTTGAGCGTTGCCCATGCCCCAGCCGCACCACAGATTGCCATCGACGTCGCAGCGGAAGCCGTCGGGCGTGCCGCCCGGCTCGGCAGTGATGAAGGCGCGCGCGTTGGCGAGCTTGTCATCGTTGACGTCGTAGACGCGGATCACCCGCGGGGCCAATCGCGACTCGACAATGTAGAGCTTCTTCTCGTCGGGCGAGAAGCAAAGCCCGTTGGGCCCGTTGATGTCGCCCGCCACCACCGTCGCGCGGCCCGATTTCGGATCGAGCCGATAGACGTTTGTCGGCAGCTCGGGCGTGGCCACGTGACCCTCGTAGTTGCCGAGGATGCCGAATGGCGGATCAGTGAACCAGATCGAATCGTCGGATTTGACCACGACGTCGTTCGGCGAGTTGAGCGGCTTGCCGTCGAACTTGTCGATCAGCACCGTGATGTTGCCGTCGTACTCGGTGCGCGTCAGGCGCCGCGTGTCGTGCTCGCAGGTGACGAGGCGGCCCTGCCGGTCGCGGGTATTGCCGTTGGCGTTGTTCGATGGACTGCGATAGACACTGACGCGTCCCGTCCCCTCATCCCAACGCATGATGCGATTGTTGGGAATATCGCTCCAGAGCAGGCAGCGCGCATCGCCGAAATAGACCGGGCCCTCGCACCACCGCATGCCAGTCGCGAGTCGCTCGACGCCCGCATTCGCCAGACGATATTTTGCAAAGCTCGGATCGAGAATCTGAATCGCCGGATCGGGATAGCGCTCGCTCGGCTCCCAGCCGCCCAGCGCAGTGCGGGTGAACGTGGTCGCGGCGGTTGCGCCGGCAGCAGCAGTCAAGTTGCGTCGCGTGAATTCCATGGCGGGCCCTCCCCGTTCCGATCTGCGCGGATCGTGTGGCGCTATCCTAGCCCATGCGCCAGCACTTTGCGCATGACGTTGGGCAAGGCCTCATCAGCGAGATCGGCGCGCGCGACCCAGCGCGCGCCGGAGGGCGCCGCCGTGTTGGGCGAAACCTCCGCGACATAGACGACGAGCTCCAGCGGGAAATGCGTGAAAGTGTGCGTGACGACGCCGGCGATGCGCCGCCAGCTCGGCTGCGCGCGTCCGAGATGCGGCGCGAGCTCCTGACCGCCGTCGAAATCATGCGTCCACTGCGTCGTCGGGACCTCGGTCATGCCGCCGAGCAGTCCCCTCGGTGGGCGCGAGCGCACGAGCACGAAGCCGTCGCTACGAAGCACGATGAAGGCTGCGCCGCGGCGCAGTCGTCCTTCCTTCTTCGGCGCCTTCGCCGGAAACGCCTCGGGGTCGCCGCGCCGGCGCGCGGCGCACGCGCTCATTAAGGGACATAGGGCACAGGCCGGCGTCTTCGGTGTGCAGATCGTCGCGCCCAGATCCATCAGCGCTTGCGCGAAATCACCCGCGCGCTCGGCTGGCACGAGGCATTCGGCAAGTCGCCGAATGTTCTGCTTCGCGGCGGGCAGCTCGTCTTCAATCGCGTAAAGCCGCGCCACCACCCGTTCCACATTGCCGTCGACCGCCGCAACCGGCGCATCGAACGCGATCGCCGCGATCGCGGCGGCCGTATACGGACCCACACCTGGCAGGCTGGCGAGCGCCGCCTCGCTGCGTGGAAAACATCCGTCGTGGCGCGCAACGACCGCCTTAGCGCAAGCATGCAAATGCCTCGCGCGCGCGTAATAGCCGAGGCCGGCCCACAGCTTGAGCACGTCCTCGAGCGGCGCCGCCGCGAGCGCGCGCACATTCGGCCAGCGCGCGGCAAAGCGCGCGAAATACGGTGCGACCGCCTTCGTGGTGGTCTGCTGCAGCATGACTTCGGAGAGCCAAACCCGATATGGATCGGGCCGCTCGCCCGGCGCAGCGCGCCAAGGGAGCGCGCGGCGGTGGCGGTCGTACCAGGCCAAGAGATCGGCGGCGCGCGCATGAACTTGCTGCGACGCGCGCTTCCGCTGCCCCTTCACAACTTTCGGCGAAATGGAATTAGCGCGAGGAACGCGCTCGGTTTGCTCCCTCCCCCGCTTGCGGGGGAGGGTTGGGGAGGGGGCGGCTGGAAATGCTCTATCCATATTGCGTGCCCCCTCCCTGTATTGCGTGCCCCCTCCCTGTCCCTCCCCCGCAAGCGGGGGAGGGGATGATGTCGCGCGGTCGTCGTCTGGGAGCATTTTACGTCGGGCGGAATCGCGCTAGCGTCTTGACCGACGGATGTGGCAGAGCCTTGCAGCGTGAACAAGCCCGGCAAATCTTTCCCCCGACCGCTGGCGGAGGTTCTCCACCGAACGCTCAACGCGGCGTTCGCCAAGCAGGGTTTTGCCTCGACCGAGCTTGTTACCCGCTGGCCCGACATCGTGGGCGCGGAGATCGCAGAACATTCCGAGCCGGAAAAGATTCAATGGCCGCGGCCCTCCGGGACCGAGACCGCAGAGCCGGGCGTCCTCGTGCTGCGGGTGGAAGGCCCAACCGCGATCGAGATTCAGCATCTCTCGGACATCGTGCTTGAGCGGGTGAACCGCTTCTTCGGCTGGCGTGCCGTCGGCGCGTTGCGGCTGCGGCAAGCGCCGCTCAGGCGTCGCAAGCAAACGCCGCAAACTCCAGTCGATCACGAGGCGGCGGCACGCGTCGCAGCGCATCTCGGCGCGATCACTGACGAAAACCTGCGCGCTGCGCTCGGCCGGCTGGGAGCGGCCGTCAAAGAGTCTTGAGACGACGGCCTTGGCACGGCGGCCCGCGCTTGCCACATTCCGGCTTAGAGAACGAATTCGGCTCGGGCGAAAGCCTGCCAAGGAGACGGATGCCACATGACCACTCAGCCCGACGCCAGCCTTGCGGTCACCCGCCGCTATGTGCTCATCGGCACGACTGCGCTCATCGCGGTCCTTGCGGGCGGCGGCTATGAGTTCTGGAACTCTCCCGATACGGCCGCGGCGCAGTCCGGTCCCAGTGGAGAGGTCCCCATGGCCGACTTGCTCGTACCGGGTCCGCTCGGCGATGAGATCCAGGGCCAGGCGGATGCCCCCGTCACCATCGTCGAATATGCCTCGATGACCTGCCCCCACTGCAGCCATTTCCACGAGAGCACCTTTCCCGAGATGAAGAAGAAATACATCGACACCGGAAAGGTGCGCTTCGTCTTCAGGGAATTTCCGCTCGATCCGCTCGCTCTTGCCGCCTCGATGCTCGCGCGCTGCGCCGGCAAGGACAAATATTTTCCGCTGATCGACGCGTTCTTCGCACAGCAGAAGGATTGGGTGGTGCAGAAACCGCTGCAGCCGATGTTCGCGATCGCCAAGCAGGCGGGCTTCACGCAGCAGACTTTCGATCAATGCCTTGCGAATCACCAGCTGGAGCAGGGCCTTGTGGGAGAGCGCACGCGCGCCACGCAGAAGTTCAACGTCAATTCCACACCGACCTTTTTCATCAATGGCAAAGTCTTTCGCGGCGCCCTCACCCCCGAGGAGCTGGACAAGCAGATCGCCCCTTATCTCAAGGGCTGATAACGCTTTTTTAACCACTTTACCGGCTGTTGGAGCAGCCGGTCATCCGCGCTCTCCCGGCGATGCGCCGCTGCGGCAGTGCGGGCGGGATAACGCGTTCTTTCTGTTGCGGAATCGCGCTCGGCGATTCATTGTGCCGGTCGATGCGGCAGTCCTCCATTCACCGCTCGACCCACCCCATGGGCCTGAGGCCTGACCCATTCGGCCGTTGGGCGGTTAGGACGGCTTCGGTATGAAACTCACGCGGCTCCGCCTGCTCGGCTTTAAATCTTTCGTCGAGCCGACCGACTTCCTCATCGAGCCGGGGCTCACCGGCGTCGTCGGGCCGAACGGCTGCGGCAAGTCGAACCTGGTCGAAGCGCTGCGCTGGGTGATGGGCGAGACCTCGCACAAATCGCTGCGCGCCGCCGATATGGACGACGTGATCTTTTCCGGCACCACCAACCGGCCGGGCCGCAACAACGCCGAGGTCGCGATCCAGATCGACAATGCCGCGCGCAAGGCGCCCGCCCAATTCAACGAGCACGAGACTCTCGACGTGTCGCGACGCATCGAGCGGGACGCGGGATCCACCTACCGCATCAATGGTCGCGAGGTGCGCGCCCGCGACGTGCACATCCTCTTCGCCGATGCGTCGACCGGTTCGCGCTCCCCCTCGATGGTGCATCAGGGGCGCATCGGCGAGATCATTCAGGCCAAGCCCGAGCAGCGCCGGCGCGTCCTCGAAGAGGCGGCCGGGATATCGGGGCTGCATGCGCGGCGGCACGAGGCGGAGCTGCGGCTGCGCGCGGCAGAGCAGAATCTCGCGCGGCTCGAGGACGTCATCAATCAGCTTGCCGGGCAGATGGACTCGCTCAAGAAGCAAGCGCGGCAAGCCATCCGTTACCGCACGGTCGCCGAGCAGGTGCGCAAGGCCGAGGCGATGCTGTTGCATTTGCGCTGGGGCGCCGCCAACGCGGAACTTGTCGAGGCGGAGAACGCCAAGAACGCGGCGGTGCGGGTCGTGGCCGAGCGCACGGGCGAACAGGCCGAGGCTTCCAAACGCCAAGCGCTCGCCGCCGCCGCGCTGCCCGGCTTGCGCGAGGCCGAGGCCCGCGCCGCCGCCGCCTTGCAGCGGATAACCATGGCGCGCGAGGCGCTCGATCGCGAGGAGGCGCGCGCCAGCGAGCGCATGGCCGAGCTTGACCGCAGGCTCGTTCAACTCGCCGACGACATCGAGCGTGAGCGGCGGCTCGCCGCTGATGCGCAATCAGCGCTGGCGCGGCTTGCCGCCGAGGAGGAGACGCTCGACCGCGAGGCCAAAGTCAACGATGAGCGGCGCGCGGGCGCCGACAAGCGGGTCGCGGACGCGGACGCCGTGCTGGCGCGCTCGGAAAAAGCTGCCGACGAGCTCACCGCGACCCTTGCCGATCTGACCGCGCGGCGCAATGCGCTGGACGGCGCCATGCGCGAGCACAGTGATCGGGCAGCGCGCCTGGCGCACGAAATCGCCGCGGTCGAAGCGGAGCTCAAACAGATCGCCGCCGAAGGGCGCGCGGATCTGGAACCGTTTGCCAAAGCCGCGGAAGCGACGCAGGCGGCCGCCGACGCGGAAGTTGCAGCCGTGCGCGCCGAAGCCGCGCACTCCACGGCGCGCCAGGCGCTCGACGCTGCGCGGGGGCCCCTCGCCGAGGCTGAGCGGCGCGCGCAGCGGCTCGAGACCGAAGCGAGGACGCTCGCCAAGCTGTTGCACGTCGATACCAAAAAGCTTTGGCCGCCGGCGCTCGATCAAGTCATCGTCGATAAAGGCTACGAGGACGCGCTCGGCGCAGCGCTCGGGGATGATCTCGAGGCGCCGATCGATGCGTCGGCGCCCATGCGCTGGGCGGGTGCCGCCATCGATGCGAGTGATCCGGCGCTGCCGGATGGGGTCAAAGCGCTTGGTACCCACGTCAAGGCGCCGCAACAACTGACGCGGCGTCTTGCGCAGATCGGCGTCATCAAGCGCGAGCAGGCTGCGCACCTCGTCCGGTTGCTCAAGCCGGGACAGCGGCTCGTCTCGCGCGAGGGCGACCTCTGGCGCTGGGATGGCTTCTCGGTCGCCGCCGACGCGCCTGCCGGGGCGGCGCGGCGCCTCGCCGGCAAGAACCGTCTCGCCGATATCGAGGCCGAGCTCGAGACGGTCCGCCGCGAGGTCGAGAGCAAACAGGCGGCGGTCACGGCCGCCGAGAGCGAGACCGCCTCGGCTGCGGCAGCCGACTCCGAGGCACGCGCGCGCTGGCGCGCGTTGCAGCAAGAAGCGCAGGCCGCGCGGGACCGGCACGCCGAAGCCGAACGCGAGGCGGGCCGCAAGGCCGCGCGCCTCTCCGCGCTCACCGAGGCCAAGACGCGACTGAGCGCAAGTCGCGAGGAGGCAATCGCGGGGAGTAACGAGGCGCAGCGCGCGCTTAAGGCGCTGTCGCCGGCGGCGACCATCGAGACGCAACTTGCCGCCGCGCGCGGCGAGATCGAGGAGAAGCGGGCGCGCCTTGCCGAACTGCGCGCGGACGCGCAGGCGCTCGGGCGCGAAGCAGAAATTTCCGCGCGGCGGCTCGCGGCCATCGGCGCGGACCGCGAAGCGTGGAGCTCGCGCAAGGACGGCGCGACCCTGCAAATCGAGACGCTGCAAGCGCGCGTCGAAGAGGCCAAGGCCGAGCGCGCGAGCCTTACCGATGCCCCGCGCCTGTTCGAGGAAAAGCGCCGCGCGCTGATCGGCGAGATCGAAAGCGCCCAAGAGTCGCGCCGCACCGCGGCCGATCAACTCGCGCAAGGCGAGAACGTGCTCGCCGAGGCCGACCGCGCGCAACGCGCGGCGCTCGAAACGGTCGGCGCCGCGCGTGAGGAGGCGGCGCGGGCCGAAGAACGTTTCGAAGGCGGCAAGCGGCGGCTCGGCGACGTCGCCCGCGAGATTCACGACATGCTGGAGATCGAGCCCGCCGAGGTCGCAAGTCTTGCCGGGATTGTTGCCGACAAGCCGCTGCCGGACGTCGCGGAGGTGGAAGCCAAGATCGAGCGGCTGCGCCGCGAGCGCGAGCGGCTCGGCGCCGTCAACCTGCGCGCGGAGGAAGAGCTGCGCGAGGTCGAGACGCAGCACGGCTCGCTCGCGAGCGAGCGCGACGACCTGGTCGAGGCCATCAAGCGGCTGCGGCAGGGCATCCAAAACCTCAACCGCGAAGCGCGCGAGCGGCTGCTTGCCTCGTTCGAGCTGGTCAGCAAGCACTTCCAGCACCTGTTCACCGAGCTGTTCGGCGGCGGCACGGCGGAGCTGCAGCTCGTCGAGCACGAGGATCCCTTGGAAGCGGGCCTCGAGATCGTCGCCAAGCCGCCGGGCAAGAAGCCCGCGACCCTGTCACTGCTCTCGGGCGGCGAGCAGGCGCTCACGGCGCTCGCGCTCATCTTCGCGGTGTTCTTGACCAATCCGGCGCCGATCTGCGTACTGGACGAAGTCGACGCCCCGCTCGACGATCACAATATCGAGCGCTTCTGCGACCTGCTCGACGAGATGACCCGCTCGACCGACACGCGCTTCGTGATCATCACGCACAATCCCATCACCATGGCGCGCATGAACCGCCTCTACGGCGTCACCATGGCCGAACGCGGCGTGTCACAACTCGTCTCCGTCGATCTGGAAGGCGCGGTCAAGCTGCGCGAGGCGGTGTGATCGCAGCGATAGGCGGCGCTAGGGCGCGTAGCGCATCGAAGATGCCCGCCTTTATGGCGACGGAACTCACGGTCCTCCCCCGACGACACTGGTCGGTGACGCGCCTTCGGCGCTAATCTACAGTACGACGTTCGGCATAGGCAAAGCAGCAAACAGGATGAAATCTACGCAAGTACAGAGGTGCCTCGAGAAGGCCGCCTACTGCGAACGCATGGCCGTGGTCGTCTCCGACGCGGATGCAAGGTTGCAGTTCGCGGAAGTTGCCAAGCAGTGGCAGTACCTGGCCAAGCAGATCGAGGAATTGGAAAAGGAGCAGGCGACGTTGCCGCAAAGAAAGCGCTCGCCGGGCGCGAGATGATGCTCAGCGGAGCCCGGGTCGCCTGACGAAGGTCAGCGGCGCGGAGCGGGACTGCGACGGCGCTCGAGCGTGCGGCTCACCGGATAAGGAACGTAACGCCCGGCGCGAGGGGGAGACAGTGGCGCCGGCGTGCCGTGCTCGTCGACAATGTCGAGGAACGCGTACCGATTTGCCACAGTGATCCAGGAATCGCGCATCCTGACGTAGAACTCGCGCTCGTCCTTTTGGTCGGCTTCCTGCGCGAGCCTCGCGCATTGGGCCGCCATCCGCCATGCATGGTCGGACTTGGATTTCATCGACTTCCTTCTTACTCGCAAACCCCGTCAGTGGATGATATGCTCGTCGTGATCGGCGTCTGTCCGATCAGCGACTCAGCGGGAACTATTTTTGAGCTTGCATGCTGTCCCACTATGGAACGAAATGACACGCGCCGGCTTGCCGGATGAAGCGGAGGCGACAGCATGCCGCGTTACTTTTTTCATCTCAGCTTTGGGCAACGTCTGGTGCCGGACGAGGAAGGCTTCGAGCTGCCAAACCGGTCAGCCGCCTGCACGGAGGCGTTGGCGGTCGTGCGCGAACTCACCAATCCCGAACTCAGCGGCGGATCGCGCCGTTGGGCGAGCTGGTTCCTCGAAGTGGCGGACGACAACGGCCGCTTCTTCCGCACACCCATCGGCCACCCGGCGCTCGAGGTCTTGACGCCGGAGGCACCTCGTGCCATGGCCGGCAAGGTTGTTTGGCCGAGCCGCCCGGTCACCCAGGATCCGAAAGGCCGCACCGCTGAGATCGTCCGGCAGATGCTGGCGTGCCGCCAACAGACCGTGCAATTGCTGCAAGACAATCAAGCGATTCGCCGAGAGCTTTCAAAGCTCTTCCTTGCCAGCCGACGCATCCGGATTCGCGCCAACCGTCTCGTTGCACTTGCTCAAGCAACCGGCAAGTAAGGTTCGGGTGCGCCCCAGCCGGTTGGGTCAGCGAGCTTGACCTAGACGATTCATCGGATTCCTGCCCCATTTCACCGCAGCGATTCCGGCGGCCCCCCAACCTCGAATCGTTACTTACCGCGAGTGGCCCTGCGCTGCGGAGCGTGGTAACATTGCCACGAACGGGTGGAACCTTTACCAACGACCATTCTCTGAAGGCGATTGGTCTGGCCTGACTGATGCGCGTGGCCGGTGGGGACGCAGGAGCAACTCCGATGCCGTATGGCACACCCCCTGTTGCTCGGCAGCTTGAGCACGGCCGATTCAACCGTTTCCTGAGCACATTGCCGCCGCACGAGTTTTCGCTGCTGGCGCCGCATCTGCGCACGGTCACGCTGGAACGCGGCGTGATGCTGCAGGACGTGGGAGAGGAGATCGAGCACGTTTATTTCCCGCATACCGGCATGGTGTCGCTGGTCGCGGTCATGCAGAGCGGCGCGACTGTCGAGACGGCAACCATTGGGCGCTGGGGCGTCATCGGCGCGAGCGCCGGGCTCGGAGCGAGGTGGGCGGTTTCGCGGGCCATCGTGCAGCTGCCGGGCACGGCTGCCTGGATCTCCGCCTCACACTTTCAAGCGGCCGCGGCGCAAGGCACGGCGATCCGCAACCTCGTCGTGCGCTACGACGACGTTCTGTTGGCACAAATCCAGCAGTCGGTCGCCTGCAATGCGCTGCATGCCATGGAGGCGCGGCTTTGCCGATGGCTCTTGCAGACGCACGACTGCATCGACGGCAACGCGATCCCGCTGACGCAGGAGTTTTTAGGCCAGATGCTCGGCGTGCGCCGCACGACCGTGACCATCGCCGCGCGGCTCCTGCAGGGCGCGGGACTCATCCGCTACCGCCGCGGGTTGATCCAGATCCTCGATCGCGGGGCGGTGGAAGAAATCGCCTGCGAATGCTACGCGGCAACGCGCGCCAATGCCGAGAAGATCTTTCCGTCTTCTCCTTCCCCCCCCCCGCGATAGCACGCCGCAAAATCCCGCCATCTCCCCCCGAAACCGTTAGCGCGTGAGCGGATCGGTCGGCTGGACCTCGGCGGGGTTTCGTTGCCGAGCGGACAGTCCACAGCCCGTGCTCCCCGCGGACGCGGGGACTCCATGATCCGGGTGATCATGGGGCGGGCTCTCGCGCTGGGCGCTCGGAGGGTTCCGTCGGCATAGCTGGCTATGAGTTCGGGAACGGCAGCGCGGACGCCCCGTTTTTCCCCACATGGAACCAATAACGCAATACCTGCGGTTTGCGGAGGAGTGCCGCCGCATGGCCCGCGAGGCCAAAAGCGCGGAGCACCGCAAACTTCTGGAGGACATGGCGCAAGCCTGGGAGAAAGTCGCCAAGGAAACGGATCCGAAGAGCTCTTAGTCTCGGGAGCTGATCGGATTTTTCCTCCTCGTCGTGGCATACCTGAGCCATCTGCAGCAACGCGGCCCGTCCCTTCGGGTCTTGGATCGCGTTCGCCATCTCCAAACATTGCTTGGCGTAACGCCGATACTTCTCTGATCGCCCCATCGGGCCCCCATGGTAATCTAGTGCAACGCACGGAGCTGCCCGCACGTTCCCTGCTCGCAGGGCTGACGGTTAGTGAAAGCTTGACGAGAGTTGAGTCGTGAGCGGGCAGACGGCGGGGGCGCGCGGAGACAGGATAGCACTTGGGGCACCAGAGGGTGCCCCCCTCGGAGGACGGGATGTCGAACCCCGCCAGAGTGGCCCCGGGCGGGGTTTCCGCTTTCCCTTTGAAGGCGAGCCGGATTCAACTCGCTTTGGCGAGCGTGCTTTGCTGAACGATCGCCGCGCGCTCGTGGGGGGCCAGCAACCGCATGGCCCTGACCACCTCGCGCCGCTCGAGAATGCCCACGAGCTTCGCAATGGTCAGTTCGGCATCGCGATCGGCAGAATTCAGATACGCAGCGAGCTCGGCCTGCGCCGCGCGGAGGGCCTCGAGAATTGTTGGAAGTTCATCTTTCATACGCACTCACCTCGTTCCCCCCCGGCCGGATAAAACGCGCAAGAGCCCATTCGGTTTCGGCAGGCCATTGTGGCGCACGACCCGGTTCGCCCTTTACGCGGGAAAACATCGTCGGGCATTATGGAAAACGTCCGCACTGCCGGCAGTCGCCGGGCCGCAATTTGATCAGCGCAAGGGAACGTAATTGTCGGCCGGGATTTAACTTAACCGGCGTTCGGGGAAACGGCGTGCCGAAGCTCGGCTCAGTCAGCTTTGACGATTGAGGCGCGAATGCAAGAACAGATTGGGTATTGCTGGCAGAAGGCTGCGGAATATGCGGCACGCGCCGAAGAGGCTTCCGACGAGGAGACGCGCGAGCTTTTCATCCGTTTTCGCAACTTTTGGACCAGCGCGGCCAAAAGCCATGACTCCTCGCGCCCGGCTGATGGGGTGAAGGCTGCGTCCTTGCGGCCGTCCTCAGTCACGCCCGGGCTCGGCACCAGCGCGTGGTATACCCGCCCCTCGGATGCGCTGACGAGCACCACCGCAGAGCGGGGCGGCGCCAGGTAGCGGTTTACTCGCCGTCGTCCGCTCGCAAGCGGGGACCCATGATTTCAGGCCGGTGTTTATAGGTCCCCGCTTGCGCGGGGACGACATAAGGCGGTTATTTCACGATCGCCTCGGGTTGGTCGCGTCGTTGCCTCAGTACATCGGCCGATAAGCGCCGAAGGATGGCTCGGCGGCATAGCTCCTTGTCTCGACGTTCCTTGTGTCGACGGGCTGCCCCCGTTGCACGGCACGCGTTCGCCCTTGGCTCGCGCGCGATTTGACCTTCTTGCCTTCGTTCGCTTCGGCCTTGACCGCAGGTGTGGTTGCCGCGCCGGTGGTTTCCGGCTCCGGCTCGACCCTGACATCGCCAACAGTGACATCGCGTTTGGCGGCATCCCGCTCTGAACGCAGCAATTCGACGTAGTTTACCGTCATGGGCGAGGCGTTGTGCGCGGCCATGCCGGGGTTGCGCAGCCGCGTCGGCTGCATCAAATAGTAGAAGAGGAGCGCAAAACACGCCGCGACCGCGCAATAGAAACCAAGATGCATGGTGAGCGCGCCGGCCACGCCGTCAGGATCGCGTTCGGAAAATCTCGACATGCACGAAGCAACTGCACGCGCGCAGCTTCGTTCCGCCTTATTTTCAGCATCGCGCGCAAGTGATGAGCGCGACGGCTGCTTGCCGTCGAGTCCTTCACCCCGACTGGGCCAAGCCTGAGCGAAAACAAAAACCCCGCCGGGGGAGCACCACGGCGGGGTTAATTGCGGCCCGAACGCGGAAGGGAGGGTCCACCTTCACTCGGGCCGACCGATACGATCCTGTCACCAAAGCAAAGCGCGGTCGGTTCGCTTGGCGACTCAGGAACCCGAAATTTGCCTCGCGTGCTTAATTGCCTTGCGGCCGGGCCGCTCCCGGCGTTAGCCACCCCCCGCGTTTCCGCCGCTTGACTCGCACCGCGCAGCAGCATGGTGCTTTGCTGGGCGTAACCCGCGGAGGCTAGCGTCGTGTTTTGCTATCCTGCCTGGGTGGCCGGCGATCACCGCCGACGGGGATATGGCCCATAGGAGATGCGCGAGTTCTGCGGGATGCCCAAAGCCTGGTTGAGGTGCGGCTCGTCGAGAACGTCCCACAACCGAGCGATCATCTCACGGTCGGTCTGCGACTGATCCGCCACCACCAGCTCGACCGCCCGCAGCACGAAGGTGAGGAAGCTGTCGCTGCCCTGCAGCAAGGCGGCCTGGACCGCTGACGAGCGCACGAGCTCGCGCAGGCGCGCAACCGTTGCGTCATCGGCCACGTAGTGCATGGGTGGGGCGTTCTGCCACAGGAGGTCTTGCGCCGCTCTGACGGCTGCTTCGATGACGCGACCGGGGTTCATGCCGGAAAAACGCACGGCGAACGCCAGCTGTTCCACCCGCGCAAATGCGCGGCGATATTACTCTTCGACCCGCTCGACCTCGACATTGACGCACTCGCCGATCTCGCAGCGGTAGCCGGCGCCGGAGGCGAGCAGCTCCTGCGCGTGCTCTGCGGAATATGCCTCGACGCACCACTGCTCGGTGCGGGTGACCTGCACGGTGGCGTGGAAGGTCTTGAGCGCGGGCCTTTGTTTGAGCGCGGCAACCGCCATGGCTTGCTCCTGGACGAATCACCTTTGCAGCCGAGTCTAGCTGGGAGCGCGGGCAAGAACAAATCGGCAACGCAAAGCTGCCATGGCGGCAAGCGCCTCCATTGCGGCACCGGAACAGGATAGCGTTCGCTCTCGTTGACGAAAGTAGCGATAGGAGCGCCCCCGTGGCCCCGCGTGCGTATTGGAAAGGCTACCTGAAACTCTCGCTCGTCTCGTGTCCGGTCGCGCTGTTTCCCGCCAGCAGCGAGCGGGACAAAATCAGCTTCCACCAGATCAACAAGACCACCGGCAACCGCATCAGGTATAAGAAAGTGGACGCGGAGACCGAGGAGGAGGTCGACGCAGCCGACATCATCAAAGGCTACGAAGTCGGCAAGGGCGAGTACATCGAGCTCGAGCCCGAAGAGCTCGAGGCGGTTGCCATCGAGAGCACGCGCACCATCGAGATCGATGAATTCGTGCCAAGGAATGAGATCGACGACCTCTATCTCAACAATCCGTATTACCTCGTGCCGGACGGCGAGGTCGGCCAGCAGGCTTTCGCGGTCATCCGCGAGGCGATCCGCAAGGAAGGCACGGTGGCGCTCGGTCGGGTCGTTTTCACCTCGCGCGAGCACGTCATCGCGCTCGAGCCGCGCGGCAAGGGGCTGCTCGGGATGACGCTGCGATACCCTTACGAGATCCGCAAGGAGGACCAGTATTTCGACGAGATCGAGGACGAGAAAATTCCCAAAGATATGCTCGAGCTCGCAACCCACATCGTCGAGACGAAATCCGGGCATTTCAAGCCGGAAAAATTCGAGGATCATTACGAGAATGCACTGAAGGAATTGCTGAAGAAGAAGCGCGTGGGCGAGAAGATCGAAGCGCCGAAGCAGCGCGAGCCGGCAAAAGTCATCAATCTCATGGACGCGTTGCGGCGAAGCGTGAGCGCGGAACGAGGGGGTGGCGCGCGACGCAAACCGTCGCGCAGCAGCGCCCAGCGCCGCACCGCCAAACGCGCGGGACGGTCATCGACGCGGCAGAAGAAGGCGGGCTAGCGCTTCGGCGTGCGAATGGAGTGAGCCCCAGCGGCGAACTCACTCTGCACCCTGTCCCCGCTTCGCGGGGCGAGGGTCGCGCACGACGCGTTGCTGAAGATCGTCGTCTAGTTCTGAGCTTCGAGCTGACGCACGAGCGCCGCAAGACGCGCGGGAACGGGCGCCGCAAGCGCGTCGTATTCGCACTCGAGCGCGCGCCCGAGCGCGCCGAGCCAGGCGCGGCGATCACAAGCAAGCACCGCCCGGGCGGGCCGCTCGGATCGCGATGGGCGCACGGAAGAGCGTGTCGATTCCCGCACCGGCGCAGCAGCCAGATCCGCCGCGACCGTCTCGCCAGAGCGCAGCTCAGACGCAACCCCGGCGGGCTGGCCCAGCGGATTCTCCAGCATCTGACGGCGAATCCAGTAGTCGACCCGATCTGCGGTGAGCACCGCGGCGCCGAAGCAGCGCTTGAGACCTGGTCCCGACCTTGTGCGCGCCCGTCGTGCCTGGCTTTCCGCCTCGCTCCCTCGCACCATTGGAGCGCTCCCGTCCATCTCGAGACCGCCTGAGAAGCGCCCCCGGCCCGCAGGCCGGAGCAGGTGATGACGGCATGGCGCCGCCTGTTTCCGCAATGAACGCGTGACGCGTCAGTCGGGTTCCCGACATTACACATTTTGTTTTGCGCACTCGTTGGCGCGGCCCACAGGCTTTAGAGCCCCCGGACGGTCCGCACCTCCAGGAACGGGCCCATTGCGCCGCGCGTTGACTCGCGTGGAGCAAAAAACCGCCAGCGGTTTGGCGATCGTCGTTGTCGGCGCTTCCTATGGAGGGGTCGAAGCAATGGAAAAGCTGTTTGCCGACCTGCCCGCTCAAATCCCCGCCGCCATCTTATGCGTGCTTCACGTGGGTCCGTATCCGAGTCGACTTCCCAGCATTTTGAACCGCCATTCGTTCCTGCACGCGCATCACGCCAAACACGGCGAGCCGCTCCGTGCCGGGGAAATTTACGTCGCGCCGCCCGACCATCATCTTCACGTCCGGCGCGGCTACGTGGCGCTCTCGCGCGGCCCGCGCGTGAACTGGAGCAGGCCGGCGATCGACCCGCTGTTTGCCAGCGCAGCCAAGGCCTATGGGCCGAGCGTGGTCGGCGTGCTGTTGACCGGGCGACTAAACGACGGCACCGCCGGGCTCTACGAAATCCAACGCCACGGCGGTACAACCATCGTCCAGGATCCAGGCGAGGCGGTGTGCCCGGGCATGCCTGCAAGCGCCCTCAAGCACGTCGCTGTCGATCATTGCGTCCCATTGGCGGATATGCCGCGCATTCTGTTCCAGATCTGCAAGGACATCGCCACACGCTCGAGGGTCTTGTCGCGCGTGACAGGAACTGGAGGGGCCTTCCATGCCTGAAGGTTATGTTCTCGATAAACCGTTCTCGCTGAGCTGCCCCGAGTGCGATGGCGTGCTGCGCGAGGAACACCGAGCTGGCATCATACAGTTCCGCTGCCACATCGGACACGTCCTCAGTGCGGAAACCGTGCTGGTTGCACAGTTCGCGCAATTGGAAAAGAGGCTAGCCGGAGCACTCGCGCTTCTCAACGAAAGGGCCGAGCTTTGCCAACGGATGGCCGAGGAGGCACGCCAACAGGGAGATGGCGCGAACGCGTTCGACGCGGCTGCCCGCGAGGCCTTGGCGCGCGCGGAGGTCGTAAAAAAGCTGCTCGAGGATGACTGGATGCAGCCGCTGGAAGATGTACGGGATCAGCCTGGCGCGGGATAGCGCAGCCTAAATAGCCCATGCGCGTGAGGGCCCGCCCGCGAAACTATTTTTTTCCCGTCGCGATGGCTCTTTCGATCATCACGCGATGCTCGTGCATGCGATCCAAGCTGATCCGCATCGTGTGCAGCAGGACTTCCGCCAGCTTGGTATCCTGACCCCGCTCGGCCAGACGCTCGATGAGGGCGCGCTGCTCGTTCACCCTCGCCTCGGCCTGCGCGATGTGCCGCAAGTCATGTGCTGGCCCGCACGAGAGTGCACCCTATCGGTCAGAGGCTTCGTCCTGATGACCTCGCGCAGCGTCAGCGCGAGCTTTAAAGAAGAGCGGGAGGACGTGGTCAGTCCGTGCACAGCTATCCGGCCTCGAGCGGGATCCGCAACGTGGCCCGCAGTCCGCCGTCTTGGAATTCGATGTTCGCCTTTCCAGCGAGGCCCTCGGTGACCTCGCGCTCGACTAGGGTTAGCCCGAATCCATTCCGCGGCGGCTTGCCGACCGGCAGCCCTCCGCGCTCGATCCAGTCCAGCACGAGGCTGGTCTGGCTGCGTTTCTCGACCGCCCACGAGACTTCGAGCGATCCGCGGGCCGTAGAAAGCGAACCGTGTTTTTCCGAATTGGTTCCGAGCTCGTGGAGGATCATACCGAGAGAAAGCGCGAGCTTCGGCTTGAGCGCCACGTCCGGACCCTCTATGACCACGCGATCCATGCGCCCGGTTCGATAGGGCTCGATCACCTGGTGCATCACGTCGTGCAGCGAAACCTCGCTCCACTGGTCGCGCGAGACAAGCTCGTAAGAGCGCATCATAGCCTTGAGCCGATCGAGGAAGGCTTCGCGGCCTGGCTCGTCCGAACGCAGCGTCTCGGTCGCCATGCTGTCGATCAGGGTCAGCATGTCTTTCACGCGATGATTGAGCTCGCTCACCAGCACGCGCTGCCGCTCCTCGCCCTGCGCCAGGCCGGTGACGTCGCTGAACGTCAGTACCGCGCCTTCGACCTTGCCGCTGCCGGTCCAATAGGGCAACGCGCGCACGATGTAATGCGCGGCGCCATCGCGCCGGCCGACGCGCCGCTCGAGCGGCTGGCGCGCGCCGAAGACCTGCTGGATGTCCTGGGCGAGTTCGGCGTAATCGAGATGGTGGGCGATATCGGTGAGCGGCCGCCCGCGGTCGCCCGGGATGAGATTGAAGATGCGGGTGACGGCCGGCGTGAAGCTGCGGATGATGAGCTCGCGGTCGAGAAAAATGGTCGCGATATCCGTGCTTTCGTAGAGGTTCTTCAGGTCGGAATTGGCGTGATCAAGCTCGTCGATCTTGACGGTCAACTCATGGTTGACGGTCTGCAGCTCCTCGTTGACCGACTGCAGCTCCTCCTTCGACGTCTCCAACTCCTCGTTGGTCGATTGCAGCTCCTCGTTGACGGAGACCATCTCCTCGTTGCTGGATTTGAGCTCCTCGATGGCGGTTTCGTACTCCTCCGACATCGATTGCAGTCGCTCGCGCGTCTCGCGCAGCTCGCGCTCGAGCTGCGCGAGGGTGCCGTCGCGGACTTTGCTCTTGCGCGCTTTGGCTGGACGTTCCTCCGGCTGGGGCGCGCGAACGTCGCTGAACACGACGAGATAGAGCGATTCGTTGTCGTCATCGCGCATCGGCTCGATCGTGATCCTGACAAACTCGCTTTTATCGCCCGTTTCCAGCTCGACGTTGTCGCGCACCGCAGGGCGCCGCGCTTCGATCGCCTCGTGCAGGGCGGAGCGCAGCGGCAGGCGCAGGCCCTTGCGCGCCATCGCCATCAGTGCCCGGCTCGGGCGTCCCGCCGGCGCCTCCAGGTATTTTCCCGTCCCCGCCGAATAGTTGATGACGTCGCCCTCGCGGGTGACCACCACGTGGGCCGGCGCGTAGCGCTCGAGCACGCGCGCTTCGACCGATTGCCGCAGCGAGGGGCCCGCCGGCCCTTTGCTCTCGGCTGGGACGCCGCCTCCAACGCCGTGCCGGCGAAACAGCACGGGCAGTTGCGGCATGGCCGCGCCGTCCTCCCGCCGCTGGAACATGCGGTTCTTCTTGTCGACCGAGGTGAACAGGTCGCCGTGCTGGGTGATGTTCTCAGAGGTGCCGAGGAACAAGAAGCCGTGCGGCTTTAGCGCGTAGTGAAAGATCGGGATGACGTGTCCCTGCAGCTCGCTGTTGAGATAGATGAGGAGATTGCGGCACGAGATCAGGTCCATGCGCGAGAACGGCGGATCGCGCACCACGCTGTGCGACGAGAACACGCACATGTCGCGGATCGGCTTGTTGATGACGTAGCTGGTGCCCTCGGAACTGAAGAAGCGCCCGAGCCGCTGCTTCGACACGCCCTGCAGCAGAGTGTCGGGATAGCGGCCGCTGCGCGCTACCGAGAGCGCCGCCTCGTCGATATCGGTGGCGAAGATTTGGATTTTTGCGCGTGATCGGCTCTTCTCGGCTTGCTCGCGCAGCAGGATCGCGAGCGAATAGACCTCCTCGCCGGTGGCGCAGCCCGGCACCCACACCCGGATCGTGTCCGCGGGGCTCTTGCCTTCGAACAAGCGCGGCATCACCAGCTCTTCCAACGCCTCGAACGCCTTGGCATCGCGGAAAAAATTAGTGACGCCGATCAAGAGGTCGCGAAATAGCGTGTTGACCTCGCCGGGATCCTGGCGGAGGCGCTCGGTGTAGGCGGCGAGCGAATCAATCTGCAGGACCTGCATGCGCCGTTCGATCCGGCGATAGAAGGTGCGGGTTTTGTAGCCGCTGAAGTCGTGCCCGGCCTGGTCGAGCAGAATGGCGCAGATCGCCCTGCGGCTCGTCTCCGCCTGCGCGTCGTTGTCTACCGCCTTGTCGAGAATGTCGAAGCTGCGCACGTAGGCGGCGAGCTGCGCCGGCATGCTCTCGACCGGCACCGCCAAATCGACCAGGCCCGACGCGATGGCGCTCTCGGGCATGCTGGAATGGCGCGGACCGGAATGATCGGTGGCCTGCGCTAGGGTAAGCCCGCCGTGCTCCTTGATTGCCTTGATGCCGAGCGTGCCGTCGCTGCCGGCACCGGAGAGCACGATGCCGATGGCATATTCGCCCTGATCTTCGGCAAGCGCCGCGAAGAACGAATCGATCGGCGTGCGCTCGTGGGTCTCGGCCATGGCGCGAACGCCCAGGCGCCCTTTGCTGATATCGAGCACCTTGTCGGCCGGCACCACATAAACGTGGTTGGGACGAATCTCTTGGTCGTGCTCCGCGATCAGCACCGGCATGCGGGTGTCGCGCGCCAGAATTTCCGGCAGCATGCTTTCCCGCTTGGGGGCGAGGTGGGTGACGACAACGAAGGCCATGCCCGGCTCGGGGGGCATGGCCTTGAACAGATATTCCAGCGCTTCGACGCCCCCTGCGGAGGCGCCTACGCCGACAATGGGAAAGGGCCTATCCATCGGTTCCCCCTTCGGAGAGGGGAATGTCTGCCTGCGGCGAACGGCTTGGGCCAAACTACGCCAAGCGCCGACAAATTCAAAGCGGCTTTGCCGGTCCTGCGACGCGATGCACCGATGGTTCGATGCGCGACACGAGCTTTTGCGACTTATCGATCGTGCTGCAGGCCAGCTCGATCTCCTCGCGCAATTGCGAAATCTCGTGGCGGGTGGTTTCGATCAACTCCCGCGTCTTGATCAGGAGGTCGCGATGCTCGAAGTCCATGGACCCGCCTCCTGGCTGGGCGACGGTGTCTCGACGCGTCTGCATCACCCCGCCCGAGAGGCAAGACGGGCTCACTCAGTCGCGGGGGATTCGGCCGAGCAAATTACAACGGGCGAACGGGTATTTCGGTTCCTGAGTTACGGCGAGCCACTTCCTCCGTTCGTCCCCGCGAGGGGCGCCCCGCGACGCTAGGGTCGCGGGGACCGCGTTGCGGGGACCCAGTCCTTGGCCCTGGATTCCCGCTTACGCGGGAATGAACGGAGTTTGCCCTTCGGCACTAACCCACCCGGCTTTCCATCGCTTTCTCGATTATCAGCAGCATGCGAAAGCCGGCGAGGCGGCCGAGGATGGGCTCGAGCGCGCGTTCGATCCGCAGCAGGCGGCGCGCGGCGCCTACGCTGATGAGGCTCCACGATTGGAAGCCGCCGCTCAGCGGATAGGCGCCGAGCGAAAACCATTGCACGGAGGCGATGCGCAGCGCCGGAAAGAGGCGATGGAACCGCTCGCGATCGCGGGTGGCGAGAAGGGTGGGTACGGCCTGATTGGAGGCGTAGGGATCGCGGCGGGGATCGGGATCTCCGTCGCCGAGCACCTCAGCGGAAGTGCGGACCGACTCGTGATGAAACAGCCGATAGAACAAGCTGCTGCCCCAAGTGATCGCTGGCTCGACCATAAGCGCGCGCCCACCAGGCCGCAGTACTCGCGCCGCTTCGCGAAAGAAGACGAGCGGAAATTCGAGATGGTGCAGCACGTCGACCATGACGATATTGGCGGCGCAGGCGTCGGCAAAGGGAAGCCGCTGCGCATCCGCCACGCAATCGAGCCACGGGGCGCACTGGATATCGGTCGCCATCACGTCGGCGAGCCGCCGCTTGAAGTTACCGATGCCGCCGCCGATCTCGATCGTAAGACCAGCGCCGCATGCGGCGGCGATACGGTCGTAGAAATCCTCGTAGACGACGCGCAGCACCGCCTTGCGTTCCCAGACGCGGCGGTGATCAGCGAGCTGAGTGGGGACCGCCCGTTGCATCACATCGCCTTGATGCGCATGAATGCAAACAGCACCATGCGCAGCAGCATGAAGCCGTGCCGGAAGCGCGAGATCTGCGTCTCGCCGTAAGTGCGGCTGGCATAGCGGATGGGGATCTCGACCGCCTTGAGCGCAAGCTTCGAAGCGCCGAAGATCAGCTCGAAGTCGCCGAACGGGTCGAAGTTGCCGAAATAGCGGCGCGCGGCCTTGATCCGCGCATAGTCGGAGCGGCAGATCGCCTTGGTGCCGCAGAGCGTGTCGGTGAATCGCTGCGACAGGAGCCACATGAACAGCACCGAGAATGCCTTGTTGGCGACCAGGTTGAGAAAGCGCATCGCCTTCTGTTCCATCGGATAGACGAGACGGGAGCCGTTGACGAACTCCCCCCTGCCGGAGCGGATCGCCTCCCAAAACTTCGGCAGTTGCTCCGGCGGCATCGTGAGATCGGCATCGAGGATCATGAGGACGTCGCCGCGCGCGGCGTCGAAACCAGCAAAGACCGCGTCGCCTTTGCCTCTCCCCGGCTGGCGCATGGCCTTGATGTTGCGTTCGGGATAAGCGGCGGCGACCCGCTCGATCTCCTCCCACGTGCCGTCCTTCGAGTGACCCTCGACGAAGATGATCTCGAGCTGCTCGACGAAGGCCGGGATGCGTTTGACCGCCGGCTCGATGTTGCCGCGCTCGTTGCGCGCGGGAATGACGACGCTCGCGGAGCTGACCTCAGCGGGGCGGCGCAGCGAGCGGCAAACGGTGAAGTGTCGCAGACAAAGCCCCCGCACGAGCGGCAGTGGAGCCAAAAAACGGTTGACGAGCCGGCCGAGCCCGAACAGCCGCAGCGGAACGAGCACGCGCGTCTCGTTCTTAACCGCCTCGAAGTCGCCGAGCGCAGCGAGCGCGCGCACGTCGGCAGGCGCGAGCACGTTTTGCGGAGGCTGTGGCATTTTCATGCCCGTCGCCTCGGCGAGCTTCAGCGCCGGATACCACAGGTGCGAGAAATAGCCGACCACGAGCCGGGTCTCGCGCGTGCACAGCTCGTGCAGGTTCGCGAACATGGCCTGGCAATCCTCGAGCGCGCCGAGCGTGTCGACCACCACGATCGCGTCGAACGGCCCGGGCAGCGAGCGCAGGAAAGCGGGGTCTTCGACGTCGCCAGCAACAAACGTGAGGTCGGGATGCGTCTTGCGCGCCTCGGCGATCATGCCGGCGCTGAAATCCACACCGATGCCGAACGAGGGCTTGAGCGCGGCAAGGAGATCGCCCGTGCCGCATCCGAGCTCGAGCACACGCGCGCCTTCAGGGATGAGAAACTTCAGATAGAGGAGGTCTTCGTCGTGGAAGAATGCGCCGCGCGCGAGCCAGGTCCGACGCGCGGGCGCGCTCGCGTCGGCGAGGTCGCGGATATGCCGCTTGCGCGCGGATATCTGGCGCGCGTTGTAGGTATCGAAGTCGGATGCCTGCTCCATTTGCCTCACACCAACGCGCAGCTCCCCTCGGTTCCTCCGCCGGGGCATTCATCGCAGAAACGCGCTTCATTCAAGGGGGATGGATTGCCGGGTCAAGCCCGGCAACGACGGATTGCCCTCCGGGAGACGGGCCTAGCACGCCGAGGGCTATCACTCGGCAGCGGCGAGCGGCCGGCTGATACTTTCCAACGATCTGCGTTCGGCGGCCACGCCGTAACGCGCCGCGATGAATGCCGCGGCGAGCATCAACACAGAGCCGAAGAGGTAGCCTACGAACAGGCTAAAGCGCGAACCGGTATCGATGAGCGCGCCGAACAGCCAGGGTCCGGCGACGCCGCCGATGCCGGTACCGATGGCGTAGAAGAAAGCGATGGCGAGCGCGCGTATCTCGAGCGGAAAGATTTCGCTGACAGTTAGGTAGGACGAGCTCGCCGCGGCAGAGGCGAAGAAAAAGATCACCATCCAGGCAATCGTCTGGCCGGTCGCGGACAAGGCGCCGACCGCAAAGAGATAGCCCGCGCCAGCAAGCAATATCCCAGAGAGCGCGTAGGTGAAGGTGATCATGGGTCGCCTCCCAACGGTGTCGAACAGCCGTCCGAGCAGCGCCGGCCCGAGAAAATTTCCGATCGCGAACGGGAGCAGATACCAGCCGACGTGATCGGCGGGGATGGCATAGAAGTCGGTCAGCACTAGCGCATAGGTGAAGAAGATCGCGTTATAGAAGAACGCCTGCGCCGCCATCAGGCTCAGGCCAACAAGCGTGCGCCGGCGCTCGACGCGAAATAGCGTGTTGGCAACTTCGGCGAGGGGCGTGGAGCGGCGGAGCCGGAGGCGAATGGCTGGCAGCGGCTCGTCCGCAAGCCGATGCCCACGGGCGCGGAACTCGGCCTCGATGCCATCGAGCACCGCCTTGGCGTCCTCGACGCGGCCGTGCGTCATCAGCCAGCGCGGCGATTCAGGCAGCCATAGGCGCATGAGGAAGATGACGAGGCCGAGCGCAGCCCCGATCAGGAACGCCAACCGCCAGCCCAAATCCGGCGCCAGGACGTTGGGATCAAGCAGCACCAGCGAGCCCGCCGCGCCGAACGCGGTGCCGATCCAGAAGCTGCCGTTGATGACGAGATCGCTCCAGCCGCGATAGCGCGCGGGCACCAACTCCTGGATGCTGGAATTGATCGCGGTGTATTCGCCGCCGATGCCCGCGCCGGTGAAGAAGCGAAACAGGGCAAAGCTCGCCAGATTCCAGGATAGCGCGGTCGCGGCGGTGGCGACGAGATAGACGCCGAGGGTGATGAAGAACAGCCGCTTGCGTCCGAGCCGGTCTGTGAGCCAGCCGAAGAACAGCGCGCCAAGCACCGCGCCGGCGAGATAGGCGCTGCTGCCAAGCCCGACATCGGCGTTGGAAAATTTCAGGTGCGGGCTCTCCTTGAGCGCGGGCGAGATGGCGCCGGCGAGCGTCACCTCGAGACCATCAAGGATCCAGGTGATGCCGAGCGCGACCACCACCAGGGTATGGAAGCGGCCCCAGCGCAGGCGATCGAGTCGCGCCGGAATGTCGGTCGTGACGATCGCCGCGCTTGCCTGCGCCGTCGCGTCCGGCGCGACAGGGATACTCACTGCCATCCTCGCCTCATCATCGCGCCGGGCCAGTCCCGTTCAAAGCAACGATTTGTGCGCTGTCGCGTTCCGCAGGGTTCAGCGCGCCGCTTCCCTTCGTCCTTGCAGCACCATAGATTGACGTCGGCGATAACCTTCCGAGGAGCCATGTATGTCCTCCACCGTCGTCACCTGGATCGTCATCGGCCTGATCGTCGTGCTCGTGCTGTGGATCATCACGATCTACAACGGGCTCGTCGCATTGCGCCAGCGAGTGAACCAGGCGTTCTCCGACATCGACGTGCAGACGAAACAGCGCCACGATCTCGTCCCCAACCTGGTCGAGACGGTGAAGGGCTATGCCGGGCACGAGCGCGGCACGCTTGAGGCGGTGGTGCAGGCGCGCAATACCGCGATTGCGGCGCAGTCGGGAGGCGTGGCGGCGCAAGCCGCCGCCGAGAATGCTCTGACCGGGGCGCTGCGGCAATTGTTCGCATTGAGCGAAGCCTATCCCGACCTCAAGGCCAGCCAAAACTTCCGCGAGCTGCAGAGCCAGCTTTCGGATCTGGAGAACAAGATCGCCGCCGCCCGCCGCTTCTTCAACAACGCGGTGCAGGAGTACAACACCGGAATCCAGCAGTTCCCCGCGGTGCTGCTGGCGGGCCCGCTTGGATTCACACCCAAGGATTTCTTTGACGTTGGCGTCGAGGAGCGCAAGGCGCTCGAGCAAGCGCCGCAGGTGAAGTTTTGACGTGTCATTCCGGGGCGCCGCGCGGCGGCGAGTCCGGAATCCATAACCCACAGCTGCGAGTATGGATTCCGGGTTCGCGCCTTCGGCGCGCCCCGGAATGATAGGGACGTGGAATGGCCGCTTACGGACTTTACACGCACATCCAATCGAACAAGCGGCGCTCGATCGCGCTGCTCGTCGGCCTGTTCTTCCTCGTCTACCTGCTCGTCTACGCCGGCGCGCTCGTCGGCGAGGCGCTCACGATCGACGCGCCGCCGGACGAACTGTTGCGCCGTGCTTTGAGCGATGCGCTCTACGCCGCGCCCTGGGCGACGCTCGCCACCGCGCTGTGGATCCTCATCGCCTATAAATTCCATCAGCGCATGATCGACGCGGTGACGGGAGGACGCGAGGTGACGCGGCAGGAGGAGCCGCGCCTCTACAATATCCTCGAGAACCTCTGCATCTCGCGCGGCATCACCATGCCCACGCTCAAGGTGATCGAGGATGACAGCCTCAACGCCTTCGCCACCGGCATGAACGAGAAGCAATATTCCATCACCGTCACCTCGGGCCTGCTCAATTCGCTCAACGACGCCGAGATCGAGTCCGTCCTCGGCCATGAATTGACCCACATCCGCAATGGCGATGTGCGCATGCTGGTGATCGCCGTGATCATCGCCGGCGTGATCGCCTTCTTCGCCGAACTCGTCTTCCGCCTGCTGTTCCAAGGCGGCCTGCGCTGGCGCGGCGGGCGCGAGGGCGGCGACCGCCGGGGCGCGGGGGTGGCGATCCTCATCGCCGTCGTGCTCATCGCGCTCGCCTGGATCTTGTCGATCGTCATCCGCTTTGCGCTGTCGCGCCGGCGCGAATATCTGGCCGACGCGGGCTCGGTCGAGCTCACCAAGAATCCGGACGCGATGATCGCGGCGCTGCGCAAGATCGAAGGCCGCGGCGAGCTGCCGGGCGCGACCTCGGCGGTCATGGAAATGTGCATCGACAATCCGCGCGAGGGATTCTCGAACATCTTCGACACGCATCCGTCGGTCGATGCGCGCGTGGCGGCGCTGGTGAAGTTCGCCGGCGGGCATGATCCGGGGCCACTCGCGCTGCCCGCGCCCGGCGAAGCGACGGGCGAGGCGGAAACGGAGCCTGCCGACCAAAGCGCTGCAAGCGGCCCATGGGGCGAGGCGCAAGACGCGCCCAAGCCGTTCCTGCCGCAACGGCCGCCGGTCGAGCTCGGCTCGCCGCCGCCGGCCGACACCGAGCCGGGTCCGTGGGGGCCGCACCGGAAGTAGCCGTTCGGCGCCAACGGAGGAGCGGGCAACAGCCTCAGTGACCCTCGAAGCTGATGAGCGTGCGCACCGGCAGGTCGAGCTGGCGCAGCTTCGCGGCACCGCCGAGATCGGGCAGATCGATGATGAAGCAGGCGGCGAGCACCTGTGCGCCCAACTGGCGCAGCAGCTTCACCGCGCCCTCCGCCGTCCCGCCCGTTGCAATTAGATCATCCACTAGAATGACGCGGTCATCCTTCTCCACAGCGTCCTCGTGCATCTCCATCTCGTCGAGGCCGTATTCCAGGGAATAGGCGATCGACACGCGCTTGTGCGGTAGCTTGCCCTTCTTGCGGATCGGCACAAAACCCGCCGAGACCTGGTGCGCCACCGCCCCGCCGAGGATGAAGCCGCGCGCCTCGATCCCGGCGACCTTGTCGATCTTCATGCCCGCCCAGGGCTGAACCAGCTCGTCCACCGCGCGGCGGAACGCACGCGCGTTGCCGAGCAGCGTGGTGATGTCACGGAACACGATTCCCGGCTTAGGATAGTCGGGAATGGACCGGATCGAGTCCTTGAGGTCGTGCTCGAACTGCATGCTCACCATGGGCGTCTCGCCTCAAAACGGGGCTTAAGGTCTAGTCTTGAGAAATTGCAAACCGCACGAGTGGCGACCCCACTCTGACGAACCATGGCGCCGCGCGCAACCGGAGACGGATATGCCTAGCGAGCCGCCGGTCCTTCCGATCATCGGGGGCGGCCCCGCCGGCATGTCCTGCGCGCTGTGGCTGCACAATTACGGCCTGCACCCGGTCATCATCGAAAAGGAAAGCGCGCTCGGCGGCATGGCGCGCATGAGCCCCTATCCCAACGAGTGGCTGCTCGGGCAGCGCGGCAAAAGCGCGCGCGAGAACGCCGCCGACTTCGCGGTCCATATCCGCGAGCTCGGGATCGAAACGTGGCTCGGCACAACAATACAGCGCCTGCGCCGCGAAAATAATGAACGATGGCGGCTCGATGCCTCGGGCACGCCAGCGGCGCTATCCCTGTCGAGCCCAGCAATCGTGATCGCGACCGGTACGCGTTTCGCGGGCGAGGAATGGCTCGATGGGGTGAAGAACGCGAGGCGAATGGCGGCGGCGGGCCGGTTGCATCTCGGTGCGAGCGCGGTCGGTGAGCCTGGCGCCGATTTGGGCTCACATGTGGCTGTGATCGGTGGCGGCGATAATACCTTCGATGTGTCGCGCATGCTGGCCGAGAAAGGTGTGCGCGTGACTGTGGTCATGCGTTCGAAATCGCCGAGAGCGCAACCGCTCCTGGTCGAGCGACTCCGCCGACATCAGGCGTCCGGATTGGTGCAGGTGATGGCGGAACGCAGGGTCGAAGCGCTCGACGACACCGGTTCAGGAGTGAACGTCCAGCTCCACGGCGGCGGTGAGATTGAAGCCGAGCATGTGGTTCTCCTGTTCGGCTACCGACCGAACACCGACGAGCCCTGGCTTGCCGAGCTTGCGCCCGCCACCGACGCGCGCGGGTACCTCGTCGTCGACGGCAACATGGAGACATCTTGCCGCGGCGCGTTTGCGGCGGGTGACGTCGCCAATCCGGCGCATCCCTGCATCGCGACCGCGCTCGCTCGCGGCGCGATTGCCGCGCGGCAGATTGCGAAGCAGCTGGCGCGCACGACGCCGTAGCCCGCATGAGCCATAAGCGCGTTTACGCGCGTCTGCGACGCGCTATGCGCGAGGACGACACAATCACTTCTTCGCCTTGAGCACCCGTCCCGCGACCGCGTCAAGCTTTCTGAGGAGGGCTTTGTCGCGCGCCTCGGGCGCGGTAATCAGCGCGGTGTCGAGCGCGCGATCCGAGCCGATCGGGCAAGGCTCGTGCTCGCGCGGGAAATCGCGCGCGAGCCGCGCCACCAGCGCTTTCGCCTTGTCAGCGTTCGCGGCGAGCACGGCGATGATGTCCTGCACGGTCACCGCATCATGGTCGGGATGCCAGCAGTCGAAGTCGGTGACCATGGCGACCGTGGCGTAGCAGAGCTCGGCCTCGCGCGCGAGCTTCGCTTCCGGCAGATTGGTCATGCCGACCACCGAATAGCCCAGCCCCTTGTAGGTCATGCTCTCGGCGTAGGTGGAGAACTGGGGCCCTTCCATGCACACATAGGTGCCGCCGCGCACGATATCGATGCCTTCGAGGCGGGCGGCGTTCGCGACGCGGTCTTGCAACAGCGGTGAGACCGGATGCGCCATCGAGACGTGGGCGACGCAACCCTTGCCGAAGAACGAGGTCTGCCGGTTGAAGGTGCGGTCGACGAATTGGTCGACCAGCACGAAGGTGCCAGGCGGCAATTCCTGCTTGTATGAGCCGCAGGCGGAGAGCGAGACGAGGTCAGTCACCCCAGCGCGCTTGAGCACGTCGATATTGGCGCGATAGTTGATGTCGGACGGCGAGAGCCTATGCCCCTTGTCGTGGCGCGAGAGAAACACGACCGGCAAGCCTGCGATCTCGCCGATGCGCAGCGCACCGGATGGCTCGCCCCAAGGGCTCCTGATCGTCTTTTGCCGCACCTTCTCAAGCCCCGGCAGGTCATAGATGCCGGAGCCGCCGATGACGCCGAGCACGGCCTTGGTCATGGGTGACGGTTCACGCGCGCGGATATTCGCTCGGCGGGCGCGGCTTGAGCTCCTCCGGATGTAATTCCACCTGGTGCCACACCTTTTTCTTGGTGAAATAGAGAAGCCCGGCCAGCACGACGAGGAAAATGAACACCTGCATGCCGACGCGCTTCCTGGCCTCGAGGTGTGGCTCGGCGGTCCACATCAGGAAGGCGGAAACGTCCTTGGCGTATTGCTCGACTGTTGCCGGCGTGCCGTCGGTATATTCGACGCGGCCATCGGTGAGCGGCGGCGGCATGGCGATGGCGTGGCCGGGAAAGTATTCGTTGTAGAAGCTGCTGGATGGAATGGTGACGCCTGCCGGCGGCTTGTCCTTATAGCCTTGCATCAGCGCGGTGATGTAGTCGACGCCCTGCTCCTGGTACTGCGTGAATACGTCCCCGACCCAGCGAGGAAAGCCGCGCTCGTAGCCGCGCGCCTTGGCGATCACCGACATATCGGGCGGCACAGCGTTGTAGCGGGCGCGCGCGGCCTGGTCGTTGGGAAACGGCGGCGGGAACGTATCGGCGAGGCGGCCGGGGCGATCTTTGACCTCACCTTGATCGTCAGGCTCGCCCTTGACCTGGTATTCGGCGGCGAAGGCGGCCGCCTGCGCGGTGGTGAAACCGGGCCCACCGGGAGCCGCAAGCGTGCGGAACGCGACCAGTTTGAGGCCGTGACAGACCTGGCAGACTTCGCGATAGACCTTGAAGCCGCGCTGAAGCTGTGCGCCGTCGAACTTGCCGAACGGTCCCGCGAACGACCACTTGTTGGTGGGCGGCGGCGGTGGTTCGTGCTCTTGCGAGAGCGCCGGCGCAGCGAACGCGGAAAGCGAGACGGCGAGAGCAAGGACGGCGCACGCGCGGGCCATGGCGTGCTCTCAAACCTTGGCGGCCGCCGGTGGCGGCGCGGGCGCCCCAATCGGCTTGCCCTCGCGCAGCACCGATTCCGAAATCGAGTTCGGCAGCGGCCTGGTTCTCTCGATCTTGCCGAGCACCGGCAGGATCACCAGGAAAAAGGCGAAGTAGTAGGCGGTGAAGATGCGCGCGAAGAGCACGTAGTTACCTTCCGGAGGCTTAGCGCCGAGCCAGCCGAGCCCGATGCAGACGATCACGAATGCCCAGAAGAATTGGCGGTACGCCGGACGATAGCGCGCCGAGCGCACCTTCGATGTATCGAGCCACGGCAAGAACGCGAGGATGAGGATCGAGGCGGCGAGCGCGATCACGCCGAGGAGCTTGTTGGGGATCGCGCGCAGGATCGCGTAGAACGGCAGGTAGTACCATTCCGGCACGATGTGCATCGGCGTCACCGCCGGATTGGCCGGGATGTAGTTGTCGGGATGAAGCAGAAAGTTCGGCATGTAGAACACGAACCAGGCGAACAGGATGCAGAACACGGCCAGCAGGAAGGTATCCTTGATCGTCGCGTAGGGCGTGAAGGCAACGGTGTCCTGCTCGCTCTTGGGCTCGATGCCCGTTGGATTGTTCTGTCCCGCCACGTGCAGCGCCCAAACGTGGAGGACGACCACCCCGGCGATCACGAACGGCAGCAGATAGTGCAGGGAGTAAAATCGATTGAGAGTCGGGTTGCCGACCGCATAGCCGCCCCACAGCCAGGTGACGACCGATTCCCCCACCAGCGGGATCGCCGAGAACAGGTTGGTGATGACGGTGGCCGCCCAAAAGCTCATCTGGCCCCACGGCAGCACGTAGCCCATGAAACCGGTGATGATCATGAGCAGCAACAGGATAACGCCGAGGATCCACAGCACCTCGCGCGGCTCCTTGTAGGAGCCGTAATACATGCCGCGGAACAAGTGGATGTAGGCGGCGAGGAAGAACATGGACGCGCCAGTGGAGTGCAGGTAGCGCAGCAGCCAGCCGTAGTTCACGTCGCGCATGATCTGCTCGACGGAGTCGAAGGCGTAATCCACATGCGGCGTGTAATGCATCGCCAGCACGATCCCGGTGACGATCTGCACGCCGAGCATGAACGCGAGAATGCCGCCGAACGTCCACCAGTAGTTCAGGTTGCGCGGCGTCGGGTAAACGACGAACGAGGAGTAGACCAATCCGCCGATGGGCAGCCGCCGCTCCATCCATCGCATGAACGCGGTTTGCGGCTGGTAGGTCGGATGTCCGCTCATGAGACCGTCAGCCGATCCGGATCTTCGTGTCAGAGAGGAATTCGTATGGCGGTAGAGCGAGGTTCAGCGGCGCGGGTCCCTGCCGGATGCGTCCAGACGTGTCGTAGACCGAGCCGTGGCAGGGGCAGAAGTAGCCATCGTACGGCCCCTGATGGGCGATCGGAATGCAGCCGAGATGGGTGCAGATTCCAATCAGCACTTGCCACTGATCGTGACCGGGCTTGACGCGCGCCGAATCCGGCTGCGGGTCCGGCAGCCTCGCAACGTCGACGTTCTGCGCCTCCTCGATCTGCTTCATTGTGCGGTGATTGACGTAGATCGGCTTGCCGCGCCAGAACACTTTGATCACCTGGCCGTCGGCGATCGGCGAAAGATCAACCTCGATCGGCGCGCCCGCCGCAATCGTCGAGGCGTCGGGATTCATCTGCGCGATCAGCGGAACGAGCGTCGCGGCGGCCCCGATCCCGGCCACTGAGGCGGTCGCAATATAAAGAAAATCGCGACGCGTCGGCTCGGCCGAAGACATCGTCGTCACGTGCGCAGTCCTTTCTTATCCGTCAGTCCGCCCGCAGCCCGTTTGCAGCGGCTGCTTTCTCCGCGCAGGAGCCGCGCTCGCTCCCGGCCCGACACGCAGACGCCGCCTGGCGGCGGCGGGCGGACCAGCCGCTCTCCTCTCTGCGAGCGAGGGGCCAAGCGGCTTAATCCAGGGGCGTTTTATTGGCACCCTTGCCAAGGGAGCGCAAGTGGGCAATGCGGACCTGTGTCGCGACGACTAAATGTCGCACAAAGCTTTCGCCGGTCATACATTTCGCCCGCGATCGCGGTTCGTTGCATGGCTGTAATCCTGCCCGTACGCATTGCGCTTTATGAGCCCGACATCCCGCAGAACACGGGTACGATTCTTCGTCTTGCCGCATGCCTCGGCGTCGAGACGCACATCATCGAGCCGGCAGGCTTTCCGACCAGCGACCGTGCGTTCCGCCGCGCCGGCATGGATTACCTCGATCAGGTCGAGATCGCCCGGCACGCCGATTGGGACGCATTCGAAACTTGGCGTGCCCGCGCGTCCGCGCGGCTGATCGTCTTCACGACGCGGTCGCGCCGCTCCTATCTCGAGCACGCGTTCCAACGCGGCGACCTCTTGCTGTTCGGCCGCGAAACATCGGGCGTGCCGGAAAAGGTGCACGCAGCGGCCGACGCGCGGCTCCTCATTCCGATGCGCGAGGGGTTACGCTCGCTCAATGTCGCGATGGCCGCGGCCATGGCCGTGGGCGAAGCAATTCGGCAAACGCAAGCGCAGCCAAGCTGCGAGAGCTAGCGCGAGGCGCTACGGCGCGTGCATTCTTCAGCGACATGAGATGATCAAAAAACACGAAGCGGGTGAGGGATATTCTCACGCCCCAAGGCGCTACCCCTCACCCGCATCGCTTGCTGGCGCTCGTCACTAACCCACCGCCTGCCCAGGTCCCCACGCAAGCGGGGGCGGACATCACACCCCCAACATCCCCCACGCCGACAGCGTTTCCCGAAACAATGGCGAAAAAAAGCTTCGGCTGGAATTTTCCCCGGCCCAAAGGATGGCAAAAAAAAGCTCGCGTAAGTCTCTCAGCGAACATTTGTGCGCGCGCACGCTGGCGATGGTGACGCGCAAGCGAGCATGCCCTAAAGGAAGGCTGGAGGTTACATGAGCGAGAGCGTGCTCGAATCCCGCAAGGCACGCGCGCAAGCGTGGTTCGAAACGCTGCGTGACAACATCTGCGCCGCATTGGAGGCGCTTGAAACTGCCTTGCCCGCGCGCGCGCTGCTCGCCGATCGCGCGGCCGGCCGATTCCTCCGTACACCTTGGACTCGCGCCGATCACGCTGGCGACCAAGCGAGCTCACCGGAAAGCGGCAATTCAAGCACGAGAGCCACTCACGCCAAGCCGGGAGGCGGCGGCGTGATGGCGAGCATGCAGGGGCGCGTGTTCGAGAAGGTCGGCGTGCATGTGTCCACTGTATTCGGGGAGTTTGCGCCGCAATTCCGCAAAGACATTCCCGGGGCCAAAATCGATCCGCGCTTTTGGGCTTCCGGCATTTCACTCATCGCCCATCCGCAGAATCCACACGTGCCGGCGGTCCACATGAACACGCGGTTCGTGGTGACCACTAAGGCCTGGTTCGGCGGCGGCGCGGATTTGACACCCGTACTCGAGAGGCGCCGCCGGCAAGACGATCCCGATACGATCGCCTTTCATGCGGCGATGAAACGGGCTTGCGATGCCCATGCGCGCGTCGCCCCGTACGCGAAGTACAAGCGCTGGTGCGACGAGTACTTCTACTTGCGCCATCGTCAGGAGATGCGCGGAATCGGCGGGATTTTTTACGATTATCTCGACAGCGCGGACTGGGAGGCGGATTTCGCCTTCACGCAGGAGGTCGGGCGCGCCTTCCTCGGCATTTATCCCGAGCTGGTGCGCAACAACTTCAACGCGCCTTGGAGCGCCGCCGAGCGCGACGAGCAGCTCGTACGCCGTGGCCGCTACGTGGAATTCAACCTGCTCTACGACCGCGGTACTGTCTTCGGATTGCGCACCGGCGGCAATGTCGAGGCAATCTTGTCATCGCTGCCTCCGGTCGCGAAATGGCCGTAGCCTGCATTCGTCACCGCGCGAAGGCGTGAACCATCATCGCCGCCCCGCCGCCGATCACGACCGCGTCGAGGATCGCGGTATGCACATGCAAGGGAAGCCGCGCGATGAGCCGCTTGGCAAGGAAGGCGCCCGGAAACGCCACGGCGCCGATGAGCAGCGCGACGGCGATCACCTTCGCGCTCACGACGCCGGCGAGCCCGAAAATCGCAAGTTTGGCGAGCCCAATGCCGATGGAGATGACGGCATCGGTCGCGACCACGGCGGCGCCTTCAAGTCCAGCCGCCATCAGAAGCGAGAGAAGGATTACGCCGGCGCCGACGGTGCCGCCGGCGAGCGGTCCCCAGCCGAAGCAAGCCGCTGCCAATCCGCGGCTCGAGAGCGCAAGCCCGCGCCGGCGCATGAGCCGGCGCAGCGGCACGCTCGCCATAAGCATCGCGCCGATCACAAGGGCGGCGCCTTTGCCAGTGAGCAGGGTATAAGCCCAGGCGCCGAGCACGCAGGTCGGCACCGCCGCGATGAGCACCAGCAAGGCGCGACGTCCATCGACAAAACCCCAAAACGCCGTCGCGCGACTGATGTTCGTCAAAAGCGCCGAGAGCGAAAGGATGGGCACGACTGGCTCGGCGCCCACGATCGGCACCAGGACCAGCGGCATCAGCGCGCCAGTGCCATAGCCGGCAACTCCGCCGACGAACGAAGCAACGAGGGCCATTGCGGCAATTAGCGCGAGCTGCGGCAACGAGATTTCGGCAAGAGCCAACGAGAGCGATTGAAGTATCACGTGACGTTGCTCGCCGTCATACTCCGAAGGCATCCCGCGACGCGTGCCTCGCGGGAGCGCTGCTAGATGAGCTTGTGAAGCGGAATTGATATCAATCCGCGCTCGGAAGCCGCCGCATAGTGAATTCGATGCGGTCGCCCGGAAGTTCGCGCCAGGATTC
>Ga0126377_10000028_pt1 | contig 59855 bp, 57 predicted proteins | sample PanSoiMetPlot_22_FD_92647 | JGI IMG/M metagenome (GOLD analysis project Ga0126377, IMG submission 92647) | Tropical forest soil microbial communities from Panama - MetaG Plot_22 | ecosystem: Environmental > Terrestrial > Soil > Tropical forest > Bulk soil | place: Panama | collected 2016-02-17 | reverse complement strand
GAGCTTGGGCCAGTCGAGCGGCTGCGCGAAGCAGGCCGAGGTAGCGTCGCATATGGTGAGCCCGGCCCGGTCAGCAGCGATCCAATCGCCGTTCGGCACGCGCACGCCCGAGGTGGTGCCGTTCCAGGTGAACACCACGTCGGAGGCCCAATCGACCTTGGCGAGATCGGGCAGCTCGCCATAAGCCGCCTTGAGCACGGTCACGTTTTTCAACTTCAATTCCTTGGCGACGTCGCTCACCCAGCCTTCGCCGAAGGATTCCCAGGCCAGCATGGTGACCGGCCGCGCGCCGAGCAGCGACCACAGTGCCATCTCGACCGCGCCGGTGTCGGACGCCGGCACGATGCCGATGCGGAAGTCGGCGGGGACCTCGAGCACCTCGCGGGTGAGATCGATGGCGCGCTTGAGCTTCGCCTTGCCGATCTTCGATCGGTGCGAGCGTCCCAGAAGTGCGTCGGTGAGGGTTTGCAGGCTCCAGCCGGGGCGCTTGGCGCAAGGGCCGGATGAGAAGTGCGGAATGGCCGGCCGCACGCCGGGCATTGCATCGGTCATGGTCTACCCTTCCAGATAGGCGCCCCTCGGTGGGGAGGGGTGTCCCACGGTCGGGAATAAGGAAGGAGACCGTCGGCGTCAAGCGTGAAGAAGGGTTCGCTATTCGCTTCTCAGAATTTCAGGCCGACACCGGTGCGCAGGGTCTGGATGCTGACCTTCATGTCCTTGATGTTGGGAATGCTGAGCGCTTCATATTCGAGGCGCGCGAACACCCTCGGCATGACCTCGACGTCGAGGCCGATGCCCGCCGCATAGACGAAGTAGTAGCCGGCGAGCTTGGTGTCGGTCCGCGAGTCGCTGAAAAATACGTCAGGAAGCGGTGTGATCGGCGGCGTCGGCGGCGTCGTCACATCAGGGACGTCGGTCCGGTGCACGTCGACAGTCGCCGCGCGGACCACGTCCGCGCGCGCGATGCCGGGCGCGAGGAACGCATAGGGCAGGAAATTTCCCACCGTCCATCCCGCACGCCCGCGCAGCGTGAGGAGATCGGTCACGCGAATGTTCGCATGGCCGCTCACGGTGACGTCGTACACGAAATGGTGCTGGGGAGGTGCGCCGGAATCGTTGCTCAAGGTGCGCGAGAGCGAGTCGGTGGCGCCCTTGTCGAGGTTGGCGTGGTTGTAATTCAACTCCCAGCCCAGGATCAGCTCTTCCCATTGCGAGTTGTAGCCGAAGAAGCCGCCGAACCCGAAGGAGTTCGTGGACGACGACGGCAGCGTGGTCCAGCTCGAGACCGGCGCCTCGAGCACGCTGTTGCGCACGATGAAGCCGGCGAGGTCGCCGACGCCATTGCCGAAGTCCATGCGGGCGCTCGAATGGCTGACCTGTCCACCGCCGTAGAAGCCACTCCAGCGCGGGCAGCACGGAGAGACGGCCACCGGCATGGCGGCTTCGGCGCCGCGCAAGGTCGGCGGAAGCTCGTACTCCGCCGCGCCGGCGCCGGAGATCGAAGCGAACAGACCAAAAGCAACGAGCAGGCGACGCATGACGGCCCCTTGGAATCGTTTACGCGCATGTCGATCATGATTGATTAACCTTAACGAGCGGTTAGCTCGCGGCCGGCGCATACGTAAAAGTTAGTAAATGAAAAATGAAAAACGGCGCGGGAGAACCCGCGCCGCTTTCTTTTCGTGCCCGGCTGATCGTTGCGTGTTTCGCTCAGCCCTTGCGCATAATCGGATAGGGCACGGGAGCCGGCTCCTGCTGCAGCAGCCACCGCATGCTCAGCATGACGTCGTGCGACTGAAGATTGTTGAACGTGATGGGATGCAGCGGATTGCCGCTGACGACGGTCGGATCGAGGTTCACCAGCAGGCCGGTCTCGGCCTTGCCCAGGTTCAGGTAGCGATACGACAGTTCGACGGCGAAGTTGGACGTCACCTTGTACGAGGCGCCGGCATGCAGCGCCCAGGCGAAGTTGGCCTTGGTGCCCGAGTCCGCCCAGCCGCCGCCAGCGGTGATCACGTTCGTGTCGCGGAAGTGCTCGATCTTGTTGTAGGCGACGCCGGCGCCGACGCCGACGAATGGGGTGATGCACCACCACGTGCCGAGATCGAGATAGGCGTTGACGAGCGCCACCCACTCCGACTTGCTGGCGGTGTAGTCGTTGGTGGTGAACCTGCCGCCGCCGAAGAACGGGTTGAACAATCGATCGAGCGCGTGAAAGCTCGCCTTTCCGCGATATTCGGCGGTCACGTCGATCCGAAACCAGTTGTTCCATTGATAGCCGACGCCGCCGCCGAAGAACGGCGCGCTGTCGAAGCCGCCTTTGTCGAGGAACACGAACTGCGGAGCCGTCGCAAATGCCGGATGCGAGATGTTGTCCACGAACTGGTTGCTCATGCCGACAAAGCCGCGCAGGTACCAGCCGCTGTCGACTACAACCGGCCTGTAGACCGGCGGGGGCAATGGAGGAGGCAGATCGGCGGCAAGCGCCGCGCTGCTCAGCAAGGCGGCCGCTCCCGCAAGACCGAAGATTTTCGCACTAACCATGACTTCGTCCTTTCGTCCGGCAGGGGCGCGAGACCCCACACACAGGGATGAACCAACGAAGCCGAAGATCGCAGCAAACTCTTAAGCGGGACTTAACCTTACTTTTTAACCGTGATTTTTAATATTCGGCGCGCTGGCTCACAACGCAGATTGTGCTGACGCGGCGTGTGGAACTCGCGATGATTAATGTTCAATTAAGGATTCGGGGCGCGCCGCCTGCTCTCGTCATGCCACGTCACGCGCACATCGCCACTGATTCGTGCAGCGTGCGTAAGTGGAAGCGACTATGTGCCGGCGGATCGCGGTCAGCTTTCGTCGTCGGCCTTGCCGATATGGTGCTGGGCATAGAGCTCGACGCCGAGCTTGGCGACCAGGTCGAGCTGGGTCTCGAGATAGTCGATGTGCTCTTCCTCGTCGCTCATCAGCTTCTCGAACAGGTCGCGGGTGACGTAGTCCTTGACCGAATGACAATGCGTCGCGGCTTCCTGGTAGAGCGCGCGCGCCGACATCTCGGCCGCCAGGTCGCAGTCGAGCACTTCCTTCACGTTCTGGCCGATGTGCAGGGGGTCGATCACCTGCATGTTGGGAAAGCCATCGAGGAAAATGATGCGCTCGACGATCTTGTCGGCGTGCTCCATCTCCTCGATCGATTCCTTGCGCCACTTCTTGGCCAGCGCCCGGTAGCCCCAGTTCTCCAAGAGCCGGTAGTGCAGCCAGTATTGGTTGATGGCGGCGAGCTCGTGCCGCAGCCCACGATTGAGATATTCGATGACCTTCGCGTCGCCTTTCATGATCCGCATCCTTGTTGGCTTGTCGCGATCACCGACCGCCGAATTGGAATTAGTCTAATCTCGCGCAAAATGTGTGAGGCGACAAGGGTCAACGCGCCGGACGGCGTGACCGAACGGATAGTTATCAAATGCAGATCAGGCGCGGTGCTGGCCTGCCGGGCAGCACTGGCAGCTGGTGCCGCAGGCGCCGGCGATTGCCTCATCCATGATCTTGCGGATGGTGCGCGCGCAACGCCCGCACTGGGCGCTGCAGCCGAGGCAGCCATAGACCTGGCCGGTGGTGCGCGGCGTTTGCTCGGCACCGAGCGCCGTACGCACGTCCTGGTCGGTCAGTACGTTGCAGGAACAGACGATCATGGACGGGCGGGCGTTCCAACCGGTTTTAGTTCTTTCTGCAACTATCGATACATGAGGTTATCCCGGCAGGCAAAAGCAAAACGCCGATTTTGCATGTATTCCAAATCCGGCTATTTCTATCGTAAAATCAATGAGATGAAAGACGAGGCCGCGCACATGCGGTGGCAGCTCACGCCGCGGCGTTGGTCAGCGCATCGACGATGCCGTCAACGACCTCCTCGACCAGCACCTTGTCGTCGCCCTCCCCCATCACGCGGATCACGGGCTCGGTGCCGGACGGCCGCACCAGCAGCCGGCCCTGGCCGGTGAGACGGGCCTCCGCATCCTTGATGGCGGTGCGCACGCTGGCGTTCTCCAGCGGCTTGCCGCTCTTGTAGCGTACGTTCTTGAGCACCTGCGGCAGCGGATCGAAGCGGTGGCAGACCTTCGACACCGGCTCGTCCTGCTTTTTCACCACAGCCAGCACCTGCAGCGCGGCGAGCAAGCCGTCGCCGGTGGTGGTGTAGTCGGACAAGATGATGTGGCCGGACTGCTCGCCGCCGACATTGTGCCCGTGTGAGCGCATGTGCTCGAGCACGTAGCGGTCGCCGACCGGCGTTCGCACCAGCGCGATCCCGAGATTGCCGAGATAGCGCTCGAGGCCGAGATTGGACATCACGGTGGCGACGATCCCCGGCTGGGCAAGGCGGCCGTCGGCCTGCCAGCTCGCCGCGATCACCGCCAGCACCTGGTCGCCGTCGACGATGCGGCCGCGCTCGTCGACGATCAGCATGCGGTCGGCGTCGCCGTCGAGCGCGATGCCGATGTCGGCGCGCATCTCCTTCACCTTCTGGCAGAGGACGGCGGGCTCGGTCGAGCCGCATTCGCGATTGATGTTGAAGCCGTCGGGCTCGATCCCGATGGCGATGACCTCGGCGTCGAGCTCCTTCAGCGCCTCCGGCGCCACGCGGTAGCCGGCGCCGTTCGCGCAGTCGATCACGATCCGCAGGCCCCCGAGCGAAAGGTTGCGCGGCAGCGTGCGCTTGGCGAACTCGATGTAGCGGTCCTGCACGCCGTCGATACGCTTGGCGCGGCCGAGATCGGCGCCCTTGGCGAGCTTCTTGATGAGCTCGGCGTCGAGCAGCGCCTCGATCTCGTGCTCGACATCGTCGTTGAGCTTGAAGCCGTCGGGCCCGAACAGCTTGATGCCGTTGTCGTCGAAGGGATTGTGCGAGGCCGAGATCATCACGCCGAGATCGGCGCGCATGGAGCGCGTCAGCATGCCGACCGCCGGCGTCGGGATCGGGCCGGTGAGCAGCACGTCCATGCCGACCGAGGTGAAGCCCGCGACCAGCGCGGTCTCGATCATGTAGCCGGAGAGCCTGGTATCCTTGCCGATGAGCACGCGATGACGATGATCGCCGCGGCGAAAGGTCAATCCCGCCGCCTGCCCAACCTTGAGCGCCAGCTCCGGCGTGATCACGCCATTGGCACGGCCACGGATGCCGTCGGTGCCGAAATACTTGCGAACCATTGTTCCCCTGACCCGGCGAGGGCTACGTCTTGGCAGCGTCTTGGCAGCGATGATAGGTCAATTCAACGCCTGAAATCTTCAAAAAATGTGAGCGACCTGCAACCCCAGATAACCACCGACAAAAATGGAACCGCCGGCCTGAAAGACCGGCGGCTTAGTCTTGGTTAACGGCCTTGTTTTCTTGCTTCTGCTATCGCTTCTTTCTGTCGCCCACGGTCGGGGGCGGCTGGGTCACGTTGATCGGATCGGAAGCCGGAAAGGTGTCCTCGAGACCCTGCTCCAGCGACCTCTCGAGCCTGCGCCTGCGGGCCTCCTCCCGGTCGCGCACGTCGCGATCGCGCCCGGCTTTGTCGAGCTCATGTTGCGCGACGGTGTCGTTCGGAATTCCCATGGGATGTTCTCCTCGCCAAGCGGCCCGGCATTGCAAGTCGGCTCGAGCCGCCTTGCGCAGTCCAATGCCGATCGGGGATCGGTGGCCGCCGGAAAGACAACGCTTCTGGATGGGGCGGCGTTCCCGCTGGGCCGGCTAATCGGGCTTGGTGGGCCAGAATGGGCCTTTTCCGATCGCCGAATACTGACTACTGGTTAGCGACATGAGCACCATGACCTGCATCGAGGACCTGCGTCAGACCGCCCGCCGCAAGGTGCCGCGCGCCTTCTTCGACTATGCCGAGGCCGGGTCGTATTCGCAGGAGACGCTGGCCGCCAACCGCGCCGATCTCGAGCGCATCAAGCTGCGCCAGCGCATCCTGGTGGACATGTCGCAGCGCGACCTCTCGACCACCATCATCGGCGAGAAGGCCGCGCTGCCGCTGGCGCTGGCGCCGATCGGGCTGTGCGGCATGATGCACGGCGACGGCGAGATCCTGGCGTGCCGCGCCGCCCAGAAGGCCGGCATTCCGTTCACGCTCTCGACCATGTCGATCTGCTCGATCGAGGACGTGGCGCAGGCCACCGGCAAGCCGTTCTGGTTCCAGCTCTACGTCATGCGCGACCGCGGCTTCATCAAGGCGCTGATCGAGCGTGCCGCCGCCGCCAAATGCAGCGCGCTGGTGCTCACGGTCGATCTGCAGGTGCTGGGCCAGCGCCATTGCGACGTCCGCAACGGCATGACGGTGCCGCCGGAAATCAAGCTCGCCAACGTCATCGACATCGCGACCAAGCCGGCCTGGGCGCTCTCGATCCTCAAGGGCAAGCGTAAGACCTTCGGCAACCTCGCCGGCCACGTAAAGGGCATGGAGAACGTGACCTCGCTCGCGCAATGGACTGCGAGCCAGTTCGATCCGACCTTGAGCTGGAAGGACGTCGAGTGGGTGCGCAGCATCTGGCCGGGCAAGCTCATCCTCAAGGGCATCCTCGACGTCGAGGATGCCAGGATCGCCGCCAAGACCGGCGCCAGCGCCCTCGTCGTCTCCAATCACGGCGGCCGCCAGCTCGACGGCGCGCCGTCGTCGATCTCGGCCTTGCCGAAGATCGCCGACGCGGTGGGCTCGCAGATCGAGGTGCTGTTCGACGGCGGCATCCGCAGCGGGCAGGACGTGCTGCGCGCGCTCGCGCTCGGCGCGCGTTCCTGCCTGATCGGACGCTCCTACGTCTACGGGCTGGGGGCCGCCGGCGAGGCCGGCGTCACCAAGGCGATCGAGTTTCTCGGCAAGGAGCTCGACGTCACCATGGCGCTCTGCGGCGTGAAGAACGTGCGCGACATCGACAGCAGAGTGATCGTGCCGGCGGAAACCGCCTATCCATCGAACACGATATCGTCGCGATAGAGCTCGTAGGCCGCCTTGTATTCCATCACGCGCGCCACGTCGGAGATGAAGTTCTCGTCGTAACCGGCGCGGCGCAGGAGATGGAAGCCGACCTCCATGCCCGACGCGATGCCGCCGCCGCTGATGATGCGGCCGGCGTCAACCACGCGCGCGCGACTGATCCGGCATTTCGGCGCGATCTCCGCCAGTCGGTCGATCGGCACCTTGCCCATGTTGGAGGCTTCGAGCCGATCCGGCTCCTTGCGATTGGTCGCGGCCTTGCCGTCGAGCAGTCCCATGCGGCCGTAGATCCAGGAGCCCGTGCACACGCTCACCAGCAGCGTCTTCTCCGGCAGCCCGCGGATGAAGGCGTGCAGGCGGCCGTTGTTGATCTCCTGGCGCAGGCCGAAGCCGCCCGGAATCAGAAAGGCGTCCATGTCGGGCGCGTCGTTGAAGCCGTAGTTCGGCAGCACCGTGAATCCGGCCTGCGTCTGCACCGGCCGCAGCGCCTCCGCGATCAGGAAGGCATCGAGGTCGGGATCGAAGCGGCGCGCCACCGAGAACACGCCATGGGGCGCCGCGAAATCGACGATCTCGGCGTCCTTGCAGACATAGATGCCGAGACGAAAGCCCGGCTTCTTCGGATAGGTCGGTGCATCCTTGAGCGGCATGAAATCCCCCTGAGCTCACGACCCGGCAAAGTCAGCGGGTAGCTGCACACGGCACCTGAGTCAACTGCTGGATGCGCGTTTGCCGGATGGGAAGAATCCCGCTTTTTCAATCGCTTATGCTTTCAGCTTGACGGGGGCCCAGGTCTTCGGAATCAATAGAACGAAACATGAACAAAGCACAGATGAGCGATGGCCTTGTCCCGGATGGCACAGATGACAACCGCGGTTGTGATCGACCGGCTGCGTCGCCAGTTGCGCGCCGCCGAGACGGCCACCGGCCTTCCCGAATGCCCCACGCTGACGCTCGGCATCCCCCCGATCGACGGCATCCTGGGCGGCGGACTCGGCCGCGGCGCGCTGCATGAGATCGCGGCGGTGCGCGAGAGCGAGACCGCCGCCGCCACCGGCTTCGCGCTGGCGCTGGCGGCGCGCAACGCTCGCTCCGCCATGGCGGGACGAAGCCTGTTCTGGATCGCCGAGGATCTCTCGCTCGCCGAGAACGGCGCGCCCTACGGCCCCGGTCTCGACGAGGCCGGCATCGCGCCCGAGCATGTGATCACGGTCGCCGCCGCGCGCTCCCGCGACGTGCTGTGGGCGATGGAGGAAGCGTTGCGCTGCCGCGCCGTCGGCGTGGCGATCGGCGAGCTGCGCGCGCGCGATATCGACCAGGTGGCGTCGCGCCGGCTCTCGCTCGCGGCCGCCGCCGGCAACACGCTCGGCCTCATCCTGCGTACCGCGCCGGATGATGCGCCGTCCGCCGCCGCGACGCGCTGGATCGTCGGTGCGGCGCCTTTTCCTGCAGAGGGCGACGAACGATTTCACGGCATCGGCCCGCCGCGCTTCATCGCGCATCTGATACGCAACCGCCGTGGTCATCTCGGAGCCTGGATCGTGGAGTGGAACAGTGTGGAGCAGCGCTTCGAGCTCGCAACGCATTCTCAGCCTGTGGCTGGAGCGGCTGTCGACCGACCGCATCGCGCGGCAGTCGCGTGAGGTTGCGTCTCCCCTCGCCGTCTTCGGCAAGCGCGGCAACCTCGACCTCCTGGTCGCGGTCGATGCCGCGGCGGAGCAGCGTGGCCTCATCGGCGGTCTCGCGCTGGCGCAGGCCCGCGCCATGTATCCCGCGCTCACCGCCGTGCCGGAGGACCAGGCGGCCGACGCGCGCCTTCTCGACGCCATTGCCGACTGGTGCCAGCGCTACACACCGCTTGTCGCGATCGATCCGCCTGACGGCATCCTGCTCGATATCGGCGGCTGCGCGCATCTCTTTGGCAGCGAGGAGCGGCTGTGCGATGATCTGCTGACGCGGGTGACGGGCTTCGGCTTTGCGGCGCGCGCTGCCGTGGCAGCGACCATCGGCGCGGCCTTCGCCGCGGCACGCTACAGCGACACGGCGATCACAAGAACCGGCCACGAGCGCAATCTCCTGGCGCCGTTGCCGCTTGTCGCGCTGCGCCTTCCGGATGACATGGTCGCTGCGCTGGCGCGCCTCGGTCTCAAGCGCATCGGCGACATCCTCGAGCTGCCGCGCGCGCCGCTCGCCGCCCGTTTCGGCACTGATCTCCTGCGCCGGCTCGACCGCGCGCTTGGCCGCGAGGACGAGCCGCTCAATCCGCTCATTCCGGTCGCGCCCTATGTCGCGGAAAAAAGCTTCCACGAGCCGATCGCGCGCGAGGATGACGTGCTCTTGACCGTCGAGCAGCTCGCGACGCGGATCAGGTCGACGCTGACGGGACGCGGCGACGGCGCCCGCCGCCTCGAGCTCGCGCTCTTCCGCACCGACGGCGTGGTCAAGCGCATCGCCGCCGGCACCTCGCGTCCGGTCCGTGATCCCCAGGCAATCCGCGCGCTCTTCGTCGAGCGGTTGGCCGCGCTCGGCGACGAGATCGATCCGGGCTTCGGCTTCGACCTCGCGCGGCTCTCCGTGCTCGTCGCCGAGCCGTGCCTGGACGAGCAGATCGGTCTCGGCAGCCACGAGGACCAGGCCGAGCTCGATCGCCTGGTCGATCGCCTGAGCGCGCGGCTCGGACGCCGGCGGGTGTCGCACCTCGTCGCCCATGACAGCCATATCCCCGAACTCGCCGCCACCGCCGTGCCGGCGCAGGCCTTGGCTCGCACCGGGCCCGAATGGGAGGCGCTCCGCCGCTTCCGCGCCGAAACCGCCGGCAGCCCGCGGCCGCTGCGGCTGCTCGCCAAGCCCGAGCCGATCATGGACATCGCGGCGCTGGTGCCCGATGGGCCGCCGCTGCGCTTCCGCTGGCGCCGCGCTCTGCACGAGGTGGTCGCCGCCGAAGGCCCCGAGCGCATCGAAGGCGCCTGGTGGAGCGAGCACGGCGGCCCGGCGCGCGACTATTTCCGCGTCGAGGACAAATCCGGCCTGCGCTTCTGGCTGTTCCGAGCGGGGCTTTATCGCGACACCGCGCAACCGCGCTGGTTCCTGCACGGGATGTATGCGTGATGAGCTGCTATCTCGAATTCGCCGTCGCCTCCAATTTCTCGTTCCTGCGTGGCGCCTCGCATCCCGAGGAGCTGATGCTGCAGGCCGCGCATGTCGGGCTCGCCGGCATCGGACTTTGCGACCGCAACTCGGTCGCCGGCGTGGTGCGCGCGCATCTGATCAAGCGCGAGCAGAATTTGGCCCTTGCCTACCACCCCGGAGCGCGACTCGTCTTCGCCGACGGCACGCCGGACATCCTCGCCTATCCGCGCGACCGCGCGGCCTGGGGACGGCTCTGCCGCCTGCTCACATGCGGCAACCTGCGGGCGGAGAAAGGTGATTGCATTCTCCTGCTCGACGATCTCCTGGAGTACATCGACGGCCTCGAGCTCATCATGATGGAGGGCTCGACGCGCGATGTGCAAGCGCCACCGCCTGAAAAATGGAAAACGGTCGATGCCGCGGCCAAAGACCAGGCGAAAACCATTCTTCCCCTGGCTGCCGCCGGCAAGGCGAAGCTCAGGCTCGTTGCCGGATCCAAAAAGCCATCGCTCCTTGCCGTTCTCCAGAACGCCGCGCCCGGCCGCGTGCGGCTCGCGGCGACGATGCTCTACCGAGGCAACGACCGCGCGCGGCTTGCGCGCAGGACGGAGAGCGCGCGCCAGGCCAACGTGCCGCTCATCGCCGTCAACGACGTGCTCTATCACCATCCCGACCGGCGGGAGCTGCAGGACGTCATCACCTGCATCCGCGAGCACCTGACCATCGACAAGGCCGGCCGGCGGCTCGCCGTCAATGCCGAGCGCTTCCTGAAGACCCCTGACGAGATGGCGCGTCTGTTCCGCGCCGCGCCGGATGCGGTCGAGGAGACGCTGCGGCTCGACGCGGCGCTGAGCTTCTCGCTCGATGAGTTGCGCTACGAATATCCCGACGAAATGCGCGCCGGCTTCGCCACGCCGCAGGAGGCGCTCGTGCATCTGACATGGGAGGGTGCCGCCACGCGCTATCCCGACGGCATCCCGGACAATGTCCGACAAAACCTCGAGCACGAGCTCGAATTGATCGCCAGACTGCAATACGCGCCCTATTTCCTCACCGTGCACGACATCATCGGCTATGCGCGTTCGCAGGACATTCTGTGTCAGGGCCGCGGCTCGGCGGCGAACTCGTCGGTGTGCTTTTGCCTCGGCGTCACCGAGGTCGATCCGAATCTGCACGACCTTCTGTTCGAACGCTTCGTGTCCGCCGACCGCAACGAGCCGCCCGACATCGACGTCGATTTCGAGCACGAGCGGCGCGAGGAGGTGATTCAATACATCTATCGCCGCTATGGCCGTGAACGGACCGGCATCGCCGCGACCGTGATCTCCTACCGCGGCCGCTCGGCGATCCGGGAGGTCGGCAAGGTATTCGGCCTGTCGGAGGACACCATCGGCGCGCTCTCCTCCTCGATCTGGGGCATGGGCGGCGGCGAGGTGCGCACCGACGAGCTCGTGCGCGCCGGCATCGACGTGAATAGTCCGCGCATGCGGAAGATGCGCGCGCTCGTGGAGGAGATTCAGTCCTTTCCGCGTCATCTCTCCCAGCACGTCGGCGGCTTCGTCATCACCCGCAACCGGCTCGACGAGGCGATCCCGATCGCGAATGCGGCGATGGACGAGCGCACCTTCGTCGAATGGGACAAGGACGATCTAGACGCGCTCGGCATGCTCAAAGTGGACGTGCTCGGGCTCGGCATGCTGACCTGCATCCGTAAGGCGTTCGAGCTGGTCGAGAAGCACTACGGCGAGAAGCTGACGCTCGCGACCATTCGGAAGGAGGAAGCGGCCGTCTATCGCATGCTCCAGCGCGCCGACTCGATCGGCGTGTTCCAGGTCGAGAGCCGCGCGCAGATGTCGATGCTGCCTCGGCTCAAGCCCGGGAATTTCTACGATCTCGTCATCGAGGTCGCGATCGTGCGGCCCGGTCCGATCCAGGGCGACATGGTGCATCCTTATCTGCGACGGCGGCAGGGGCTCGAGCAGATCTCCTATCCTTCCAAGGACCTTGAAGCCGTCCTCGGCAAGACGCTCGGCGTGCCGTTGTTCCAGGAGCAGGCGATGAAAATCGCCATCGTCGCCGGTGGCTTCACGCCGGGCGAGGCCGACAAGCTGCGCCGCGCCATGGCCACCTTCAAGCGCACCGGCACCATCGGCACCTTCAAGATCAAGATGATCGAGGGCATGGTCGCGCGCGGCTATCCGCGCGACTTCGCCGAGCGCTGCTTCAGCCAGATCGAGGGCTTCGGCGAATACGGTTTTCCGGAAAGCCACGCCGCAAGCTTCGCGCTTCTGGTCTATGCTTCGGCCTGGCTCAAATGCCGCTACCCGGACGTCTTCGCCGCCGCGCTCATCAATGCCCAGCCCATGGGCTTCTACGCACCGGCGCAGATCGTGCGCGACGTGCGCGAGCACGGCGTCGAGGTGCGGCCGGTGGATGTCAATCACTCCGACTGGTATGCGACGCTCGAACCGGGCCGTAATCCTGCTTCCCATCTGCATGCGCTCCACCGCGACATGGCGGGCGACATCCGCACCACGCAGGCATTGCGGCTGGGGCTGCAGAAGATCAAGGGATTGTCGGAGGAGCAGCATGGCAAGGTCATCATGCAGCACCGCGGCCCGGGCTACACTTCCATCCGTGATCTCTGGCTGCGCACCGGACTTGCTCCCCGCGTCATCGAGCGGCTTGCCGACGCCGACGCCTTCGGTTCGCTCGGCCTCAGCCGGCGGCAAGCGCTGTGGGCGGCGAAGGCGCTCGGCCGCGTCGGCGACTGGGACGACGACCTGCCGCTGTTTCGTGTCGAGGCGACAACGGCGCCCCCGCCAGCTTCGGGCGCGCGCGAGCCCGCTGTCCAGCTTCCGCCCATGTCGCTCGGCGAGGAGGTCGTCAACGACTATCGCTTCCTCGAATTGTCGCTGCGGCGGCATCCAGCATGCTTCCTGCGCACCGACCTCGCCCGGCGCGGCATCATCCGCAACGAGGAGCTGCGCGCGCTGAAGTCGGGCGCGCGCGTCACCGTCTCCGGCCTCGTCAGCATTCGCCAACGGCCGGGCTCCGCCAACGGCGTCATCTTCATGACCATCGAGGACGAAAGCGCCATTGCCAACATCATCGTGTGGCCGAAGACATTCGAACGCTTTCGCCCGATCATTCTGGGCGCACGCTATGTCGCGGTGAGCGGCGAGGTGCAGCAGGAATCCGGCGTGATCCACGTGGTCGCAGCACGGCTCGACGATCTCACGGCACTGCTGGCGCGCCTGACGGAAGACGCTCCGCCGATCGAGTCACTGGCGCGTGCCGACGCAGTCAAACGCCCGCACGACGAGGACGTCGACAGCCGCGCCCGCGGGCGCCGCAATCCACCGCGCATCGCCGCGCCTGCGGCGCTTCCCGATCCGGCGAGCGACCTCGCTGTCCCGGCGCGCGGCTCGGCGCACGCGCCGACACGGCGCGCGCCGACGAGCCTTCTTCAGGCGAGTGTCCGGCGCGCGCACTCATAAAGTTTGCCGCGCTGGCCGCTCCCCCGGATCAAGTCCGGGGTCGCCAGCGCGGCGCGCGCCGACGAGCCTTCTTCAGGCGAGTGTCCGGCGCGCGCATTCATAAAGTTGCGACGGCTTTAGCGCTATCAGCGAGCGCCCGATCGCTCGATCACTGCATCATCACGGCACGACGCCGTCGCGGCCGACATTGACGCGTGCGGCCTCGAAGGTTCCATCCGGCTTCTTCACCGCGTTCGTGATATTGATGCTCGCGCCCGGCTTGAGCTCGCTCTTCTCGCCCACGACATACTGCACGATCGGGGTTCCCGGCGCGACGATCAGCTTCTTCTCACCGTCCTTGTACTTCACGGTAATGACGGAACCGTCCACGCCGGCGACCGCATTGCCGGCGGTCCCGTTGGTCATCGTGCTGTTCGGCGCGCCGTCCCACGGCCGGTGCCCTTCGCCGGTACCGCGTTGCGTCTCCGCGAAGATGTGGACCTCGATGGCCTTCTGGCTGCCGTCGGCCTGGGGCATCGCGCCGCTGCCGATGTAGGAGCCCTCCTTGATATCCGACAGCGAAGCCTTCACGACGCCGATGACGGTCGCGTTGCTCGCAAGCGCGACGGTCAGCACGGCGCCGTCGCGTGCCTTCACCGACAGCGTGTTGCCGTCGACCTTCTCGATCGTGCCCCGCACGCGCTGGGTCTGCGGCTGCTGCGCGGAAACCGACGAAACCGTGAGCGCAGCGATCAACGTTGCGCCTGCAAGCAGGCGTCTTGTCGTCTTGTTCATGTGTTTCCTCCCGAAATGGATGTGTGCCGCCACGCGTGGACGGCACACCCGACGAATTGCGTTTGGTTCAGCCTGCCAGCCGCCTTACATGGGCGGCGTGACGCCGTCGCGACCGACCGAGATGGAGGCGGCTTCGAGCGTGCCGTCGTCCTTCTTGGCGGCGCCGGCGATGAAGATCTTGGCGCCGGGCTTGAGGTCGTCCTTGCTGCCCGGGACATAGGTCACGATCTCGGTCTGCGGCGTGACGACGATCTTCTTCTCTCCGTCCTTGTACTTGAGCGTGATCACGTCACCGTCGACTGCCTTTACCATCTGGGCGACGGTGGCGTTGGTCATGGTGCTATTGGGCGCCAGGTCCCAGGGGCGGTGCCCTTCGCCGGTGCCGCGCATCGGCTCGGGGAAGATGTGGATTTCCACCGCCTTCTGGCTGCCGTCGGCTTGCGGCATGCCGGTGACGCCGATGAAGGAGTTGTCCTTGATGTCGGTAAGCGCCGCCTTGACGATGCCGCGCACCGCGACATTGGCAGTCGGCTTGATCTTGTATGTGGTCTGGCCGTCACGCGACTTGACGGTCATCACCGTCCCGTCGAACGCCTCGACCGTGCCGCGCACGCGAACCGGTGGCGGCTGCTGCTGGGCGAAGCTCGCGGATGTGGCGAGCAGTAGCGCAAAGGCGGCGACGCCGAAGATGCGTCGTGTCATCCTGTTCATCGAGATTCCTCCCAAAGTTTCGTGGTTTGTCATTGCAGTGTGTAGAAAATGCTTGGTGCGCAGACGTACCTAACCGATCACATCGGCGGTACGACGCCATCACGGCCGACATTGATCGCCGGTGTCGTCAGCGATCCGTCCGGCTGTTTGTTCGCTCCCATGATGATGATATGGGAGCCCGCCTTGAGCTCGCTCTTGTCGCCGGGCGCATAGGCGACGATCGGCGTATTGGGCGGGACGATTACCTTCTTCTCTCCGTCCTTGTATTTGACCGTGAGGGTCTGGCCGTCGACGCCCGCGACGGTCGTGTCCACGATCGCGTTGGTCATGGTGCTGCCCGGCTGTTGGTCCCACGGTCCATGCCTGTCGGCCACGACACCCTTCTGCGAATCGAGGAAGATGTGAATGGCGACCGCCTTCTGGCTCCCGTCGGCCTGCGGCATCGCGGTAACGCCGATGAACTTGCCGACCTGAATGTCGGCGAGGGATGCCTTGACCAGCGCCATCACCCGCCCCGGGTCGACGACCGTCACTTTCAGCGTTTCCCCGCCCCGCGTCTTGATGTCGAGCACATTGCCATCGATCTTTTCGATTTGGCCGCGGATGCGCACCGTCGGCGGCTGCTGCGCGAAGCTCGCGGACGCGGCAAGCAACAAGACAACGCCAGCCACGCCGAACGCGCGCCGTGTGATGTGATTCATGGGATCCTCCCGAAAATCTGGTCGCCGGCGACACGCCCCGACGGTCGAATGAACAACTCTCGGAGGCCGGATTTATTCCCGTCGTTCCAAGGTTATTTTGACCTTATGAGACCAGTCCGGGAGGGGGCGCGCAAGTTCCCCCGCCCGCAATATTCGAAGATGTGATGCCGTCAATAAAGCCCGGGTGTCGTGCCGCCGTCGACCGCGATCGCGGTTCCCTGAATCTGTCGCGAACGCTCTGAACAGAGGAACAGGGTAAGCTCGGCGATGTCTTCGGGCGTAGCCATGCGACGCGCCCCACTTTTGGACAGCGCGGCCGCGCGCAGTTCCTCGACCGGCTTGCCTTGCGCCGCGGCGCGCTGCTGGAACAATTGCTCGGTGCGCTCGGTCGCGGTCTGGCCGGGATGGATGGCGTTGACGTGGACGCCGTCGCGCATCCCAAGCTTGGACAGCCCCTTCACGAAGTTTGCGCTGGCGGCATTGACCGACCCGCCGATCAGGAATTCCGGCTCCACGGTGCGCGCTGCGCCGCCGATGATGTTGACGACGTGTCCTTCCGCCGCCTTCAGCATTGGCCAGAACAGGCGCGTCAGTCGCACTGCGCCGAAAAACTTCAGCGCGAAGCCGTCGAGCCAAGCCTCGTCGGGCAGCTCGGCGAAGTTGCCGGCCCGGGTGGCGCCGGCATTGTTGACCAGCACGTCGCAGCGCCCGAAGCGCTCCTTGACTTGGCTGAGCACTCGCTCGCAGGCGTCGAGCTTGCGCAGGTCGCCGGCGACAATGAGCGGCGCCGGTCCGGCCGCCGCGACGGCCTTGGCGGCAGCAGCGAGGTTCTGCTCCGACGACGATGCCAGCACGGTCTGCGCGCCCTCGCGCGCGAAGGCGAGCGCGATGCCGCGGCCGATACCGCGGCTGCCTCCGGTAATGACGACGATCTTATCCTTGAACTCACCCGGCATTTCCGATCCTCCGTGCTTGCCAATTCATACAGTATTACTATGAGTTGGAACGACGAGGGAACAGCATGAAAGCGATCTTTGTCGATTGCAACGACGAGCTCGCCCCGGTCCTCGCCCGCGTGCAGCGGCCGGACGATCCGCCGATCGCGGTCAACGGCAAGCCGTTCCAATCCGCCGACCTGCCGCGCCTGCTCGCCGGTTACGACATCTGCCTCGATGATCATTCCTACATGCCGACCGAGGTCATGGCGCAATGCCGCGGGCTGCGCCACATCGTGTTCCTCGGCACCGGCGCGTCGAGCTACATGGACGTTGTGGCGCTGAACAAGCTCGGCATCGAGGTGCACACCATCAAGGGCTACGGCGATATCGCGGTCGCCGAGCACACCATGGCGCTGATGTTCGCCTGCTGCCGCGACCTTGCCGGCATGGACCGCGCGGTGCGGGCGGGCAAATGGGACCCGGTCGAAAGCATGCAGCTCAACGGCAAGACGCTAGGCCTGATCGGGCTCGGCGGCATCGGGCGGGAGGTGGCGCGCATGGCGCGCGGCATCGGCATGGAGGTGGTCGCCTGGAACCGCTCGCCGCGCGCCGACGCAGGTGTGCCGCTCACCGCCCTCGACGAGCTACTGGCGCGGGCCGACGTGATCTCGCTGCATCTCGCGCTCACCGACGAGACGCGAAATCTGCTCGACGCCGAGCGACTCGCGCGCACCAAGCGCGGCGTGATCCTGGTCAACACCGCGCGAGGAGCACTGGTCGAGGAAGCAGCACTGCTCGACGCGCTGCGCAGCGGCCATATCCGCCACGCCGGCCTCGACGTTTTTCACACCGAGCCGCTTGCGCCGGACCATCCGCTGGCTCGGATGGAGAACGTCACGCTCACCTCCCATGCGGCCTATCGCACGCTCGAGGCGTCGGAAACGTTGATGCGCCGCGCCATCGACATCGCGCGCACGATCGTCGAGAAAGGCGCCGCTCCGTCGCCTTGACGGGCCATCGCGATGAGTGACAATCGGCCCGATCGGATGGCCGGTCCCGGAGAGAAGCATGCCCGTCCGCAAGCCTGTTTTCGATCCGCCCTTCAACGTGGTGCGCGCCAGCCACGTCGCGCTGGGCGTGCACGACCTCGCTCGCTCGCGCGCCTTCTACGTCGACTGCCTCGGGCTCCTGGTAACGGACGAAACCGCTGACACCATCTACCTGCGCGCCGTCGAGGAGCGCAATCACCACTCGATCGTGCTTCATCGCTCGCGCGAGCCCGTCGTGCACGCACTCGGATTCAAGGTCGCGAGCGAGGAGGATCTCGACCGCGCCGCGTTCTGGTTCGGCCGCAAGAACCTGCCGGTCTCCTTCCCGGAGTTGCCGCATCAGGGCCGCACGCTGCGCACTGCCGACATCTTCGGCATGCCGCTCGACCTTTGCTTCAGGATGGGCCAAGCCGAGCGCATGCTGCAGAAATATGCCGCCTATCAGGGCGCCCGCATCCAGCGCATGGACCATCTCAACTGCTTCACGCCGGACGTGCAGGCGAGCTACGACTTCTATGCCGATATCGGCTTCAAGCTCACCGAATATACCGAAACCGACGATCCCGATCCGCGGCTGTGGGCGGTGTGGCTGCACCGCAAGGGCAATGTCCACGACCTCGCTTTCACCAACGGCAGCGGGCCACGCTTGCACCATGTGGGAGTGTGGACCGCGAGTGCGCTCGACATCCTCCATATCTGCGACGTGATGGCGACGTGCGGCTATGTCGGCAACATGGAGCGTGGGCCCGGCCGCCACGGCATTTCCAACGCGTTCTTTCTCTATATACGCGATCCCGACGGCCACCGGGTGGAGCTGTTTACGTCGGACTATCTCACGGTCGATCCCGACCTCGAGCCGATCCGCTGGTCGCTGCGCGACCCGCAGCGGCAGACCTTGTGGGGCCATCCGGCGCCGAAGTCATGGTTCGAGGAGGGTTCGCAGTTCCCGGGCGTCGCGGTGCGCGAGCCCGTGCTCGCCGCGCAGCCGATCGTGGCGCGCTGACGCCACCCGCGCGCGGGTGAAACTTTCCGGCCGGTTTCCGGTTGTCCTGTACCTGACACGGAACTTGGCACGGGAACGGGTTTCATGACGGATCAGAGCACGACTTTGCCAACAGTCGCGACGCATGGTGCGACCCGCCTGCCGGCTGTCGATGTCGACAGCTACAATGTCGAGGTCAAGGACGACGAAGGCTTCCTGGGCGATCGCGCCAACAAGGCCGCCTTCCGCGAGATCATCGAGAACTGGCGCAAGCCCCTGCGCAAGGCCGGCGACGACCCCTTCGGCGACGAGCCGAGCGAGGACATCAACAAAAAGAAGCTCGACTCGCTGCTGGCCGAAGGCGATCCGGAGGCCGCCGGAATCGTGCAGGGCGCGATCGAGGACTTTTCGCAGGAGCTTGCGCTCGTCATCCGCCGCTTCCTCAAGCTCAAGTCCTGGCGCGACACCGAGCGCATCGTGGTCGGCGGCGGCTTCCGCGCCAGTCGCGTCGGCGAGCTGGCGATCGGGCGCACGTCCGTGATCCTCAAGGCCGACAAGGTGCCCATCGATCTGGTGCCTATCCGCCACGATCCCGACGAGGCCGGCATGATCGGGGCCGCACATCTGGCGCCGCGCTGGATGTTCGAGGCGCATGACGCGATCCTGGCGGTGGACATCGGCGGCACCAACATGCGCGCCGGCGTGGTCGCGCTCAACCTGAAGAAGGCATCCGACCTCGCCAAGGCCTTCGTCTGGAAGTTCGAGCTCTGGCGGCACGGCGACGAGAAGAAGAAGCTCAAACGCGAGGACGCGGTCGAGGAGCTGATCGAGATGCTCAAGGACCTGATCACGCGCGCCGGCAAGGAGGGGCTGCGGCTCGCACCGTTCATCGGTATCGGCTGCCCGGGCATCATCGAGGCCGACGGCACCATCGATCGCGGTGCGCAGAACCTGCCTGGCAATTGGGAGAGCAGCCGCTTCAATTTGCCGCTCAGCCTGCACGAGGCGATCCCCACGATCGGGAAGCACGAAACCATGGTCGTCGTGCACAACGACGCGGTCGTGCAGGGCCTGAGCGAGGCGCCGTTCATGACCGATGTGACCCATTGGGGCGTGCTGACCATCGGCACCGGCCTCGGCAACGCCCGCTTCACCAACCGAACGACATCCGGCAAGGATTGACGTGCCGCCCGCGGCGGCGACAATGCAAAAAACGCCGCTGGGAGGAAGGGTTGAAACCGGCACCGTTTGGCTATGCCCGGGCTCGCTCGGTCGCGCATGCGGTCGAGCTGCTGGCGCAGGACGACGCCCGCCTGCTGGCCGGCGGGCAAAGCCTGATTGCCACGCTCAACATGCGGCTCAGCCATCCGGCGGTGCTGGTCGATATCAACGGCATCGGCGGGCTCGACCGGATCGCGCACAAGAACGGACACATCGAGATCGGTGCATTGGTGCGCCACGTCCAGGCGGAACGCTCGCCCGACATTGCACGTCACGCGCCGCTAATCGCGCGCGCCATGCCGCATATCGGTCATCCTGCGATCCGCAACCGCGGCACCATTGGCGGCTCGATCGCCTTCGCCGACCCGGCCGCCGAGCTGCCGGCCTGCCTGCTGGCGCTCGGCGGCGAGCTCGAGATCGCCGGCCCACAGGGACAACGCTGGATCAAGGCCGACGACTTCTTCAAGGGCCTGTTCGAGACAGCGCTCACGCCACGTGACGTGCTCACCGCCATCCGCGTCCCCGCCGCTGATGCCGATACCCGGGTCGGTTTCGCCGAATTCGCGCGCCGCCACGGCGACTACGCGATCGTCGGCCTGGCGGCCTGCGCGCGCCGCGGCGGCAAGGCTCTGACCGATGTCCGCCTCACCTATTTCGGCGTCGGCTCGACCCCGGTACGCGCCCGCACGGCCGAGGCCGCACTGGCGGGAGGTGACGTCGATGCCGCGGTGGGTGCCCTCGCCCGGGATCTCGATCCGCCCGACGATGTGCAGGCCTCGGGCGCGGTGAAAATGCATCTCGCCGGCGTGCTGCTGCGCCGCGTCGCCGTGCAACTGACGGAGGCCAGGCCGTGAGCGAGCGCTTCCACGACATCACCGTCACCGTGAACGGCGAGGAGGTGCGCGAGCACGTCGATGCCCGCAAGACGCTAGTCGACTTCCTGCGTGACGACCTCGCGCTCACCGGAAGCCACGTCGGCTGCGAGCACGGCGTGTGCGGGGCCTGCACGGTGCGCGTCGACGGCGTAGTCGTGCGCGGCTGCCTGATGCTCGCCGTGCAGTGCGACGGCGCGCGCGTCGAGACCATCGAGGGCATCGCCGACAGCAACGAGATCGCCGACCTGCAGCAGGCGTTCATTGACCGCAACGCATTGCAATGCGGCTTCTGTACGCCCGGCATGCTGCTCACCGCGCAGGAGCTGCTGCGCAGCGGCGCCGTGCCGAGCCGCGACACGATCCGCGTGCATCTGTCCGGCAACTACTGCCGCTGCACCGGCTATCAGGCGATCATCGACGCCGTCGAGGCGGTGGCCAAGGCAAGGGCGAGCGAATGACCATGAAGATCACCGAAGACTCCCCGCCCATCCTTTCGGCGCTCGACCGGCCCAACTCCTATATCGGCCGCTCGGTGCCGCGGCCCAATCTCGCGCGCCTGACCCAGGGCCGCGCCCAGTTCGTCAGCGACCTGACCTTGCCGCGCATGGCGCATGTCGCCTTCGTGCGCTCGCCCCATGCCCATGCCCGCATCACCGGGATCGGTACGGCAGCGGCGAAGAAGGCGCCGGGGGTCATCGCCGTCGTCACCGGTGCGGAGCTCGCGCAAGTGATCACGCCCTGGGTCGGCGTGCTCACGCATCTCAAGGGCATCAAATCGGCGCCGCAATACGCCATGGCGGTCGAGCGTGCCTGCTGGCAGGGCGAGGCGGTCTGCGCCGTGGTGGCGCGCACGCGCGCCGAAGCCGAGGACGCCTGCGAGCTGGTCGAAGTCGGCTACCAGGAGCTGCCCGCGGTCACCGACGCGGAGACCGCGCTCGATGCCGGCACGCCCGTGATCCATCCGGAGCTCGGCGACAACCTCACCTTCGAGCGCGTGCACGTCGCCGGCGATCCGGACGAGGGCTTCAAGGACGCCGACGCCGTCGTGGAAACGACCTTCGTGTTCGGTCGCCATACCGGTGTGACCAACGAGCCGCGCGCCATCGTTGCGGACTGGAACCCGGGCGATGCGCGACTCACCGCCTATCACGGCACGCAGGCGCCGCACATGATGCAGAACCTGTTCGCCAAGCATCTCGGTCTCGAGGAGCACCAGGTTCGTGTCGTGACCAAGGATGTCGGCGGCTCGTTCGGCATCAAGGTGCACACCTATGCCGACGAGATGGCGACGGTGGCGCTGTCGAAGTTGCTCAAGCGCCCGATCAAGTTCGTCGCCGACCGTATCGAAAGCTTCGTCACCGACATTCATGCCCGCGACCATCGGGTTAAGGCGAAGATCGGCGTCAAGAACGACGGCACCATCACTGCCTGGGAGATCGACGATCTCACCGGCATCGGCCCCTACTCCGTCTATCCGCGCACGTCCGGCATCGAGGCGAACCAGATCGTCAATCTCACCGGCGGACCCTATACCTGCCCGAACTACCGCGCCCGCGCGCGGGTGGTGTTCCAGAACAAGAACGTGATGTGCCAATACCGCGCCGTCGGCCATCCCATCGCGACCGCAGTAACCGAAGGGCTGGTCGAGCTTGCCGCCGCCAAGATCGGCATGGACCCGCTCGAGATCCGGCGCCGCAACCTCATTCCCGACGACGCGCACCCGTCGAGCGGCCCGTCCGGGATCAAGTTCGAGGCGCTGTCGCACCACGAGACGCTGGCCCATCTCGATGCCATGATGAACTACGCCGGTCTTCGGGCCGAGCAGAAGCGGCTGCGCGCGCAAGGCATTCATCGCGGCATCGGTTTTGCGAGTTTCATCGAGGTGACCAATCCCTCGGCGGCCTTCTACGGCGTCGGCGGCGCCAAGATCTCGGCGCAAGACGGCGTCACCATGAAGCTCGACGCGCAGGGCGCGATCATCTGCCAGACCGGAGTCACCGAGCAGGGCCAAGGTGCCGAGGCCGTGATCGCGCAGGTTGCGGCTTCCGCTTTCGGTGTGCCGATCGAACAGGTGCGGGTTATCACCGGCGACACCGACAACACGCCCTATGGCGGCGGCACCTGGGCCTCGCGCGCCGCCGGCATCGGCGGCGAAGCCGCCTGGCAGGCCGGCAAGGCGCTGCGCGCGAACGTGCTCACCTGCGCCGCCAGCATCCTGCAGGCGACGCCCGACGAGCTCGACATCCGCAACGGCCTCGTGGTCAATCGCGCCACCGGCGCCGAGCGCCTGCCGCTCGCGGAGCTCGCCCGCATCGCCTATTTCCGTCCGGACACGCTGCCGCCGGGCTTCCAGGCCGAGCTGATGGCGACGCGCCACTACGTGCCGCGCGCCTGGCCGTTTGCCTTCACCAACGGCATCCAGGCGAGCTATCTCGAAGTAGACATCGAGTCCGGCTTCGTCAGGCTCATCAAGCACTGGTGCGTGGAAGACTGCGGCACGGTGATCAATCCACAGCTGGTCGACGAGCAGATCCGCGGCGGCGTCGTGCAGGGTCTGGGCGGCGCGCTGTTCGAGCACTGCCTCTACGACGAGCGCGGCCAACTCCTGAACGGCAACATGGCGGACTATCTGGTACCGATGGCGGCCGAGATGCCCGATATCGAGGTCGGCCATGTGGTCACGCCCACCGCCGATTCGGAATTGGGCGCCAAGGGCGCGGGCGAGGCCGGCACCGCCGGCGCGCCGGGCGCGGTCATGAACGCGATCAACGACGCGCTGCGGCCACTGGGCGCCAAGCCGCTCACGGACATGCCGTTCACACCGGGCAGAATTCTGCACGCGCTCGGCAGAGTGTAGCGTCGACAGCAGCATGTTCACCGCGACCAAAGGCAAGGCCTTACTCACCACCACGACCGGCGCGCTCCCGCGGCCCAGCTGGTACACCGCCAACCTGCGCGGCATGCCGCTGTCCCACGGCTTCTCGCAGGCGGCCTATCGCGAGCAGCACTTCGACTGCCTCGCCTGCAACGTCGCCGCCCAGCACCGTGCCGGCATCGATATTTTCGTGGACGGCGACGCACGGCTCGATGACGACGTCGCCGGCCGCAGCTGGGTGAGCTACGCCACCGAGCGGATCGCCGGCATCGGGAAGCCGCGGGTCGAAATGCCGCCGGCGCACTTCATGGCTGACAAGGGCCCCGGCGACCTGATGTGGGAGGTGATTGAGACGCGCATGACGCCCCCGGTCGAGGGCAGGATCGGCGCGACCGCGCTGGAACTCGATCGCGCCTACAAAGCGATTGCGGCCATGACGGACCGGCCGGTGAAGATCGGGTCGATCTCGGCGCAGATTCTCGCGCTGATGTTGACCGACGAGCATTACCGCGACCGGCTGAAGCTGCTCTTCGACCTGTCAACTGCGCTCAACCGCGAATACCATGCTCTCGCCGACGCCAGCGCGCCGATCGTGCAGGTCGAAGAGCCCGCCATCCATCAGGTGATCGCCGATCCGAACGCGAGCATCAAGCCGGCACAATGGGTCGAGGCATTCAACGCCGAGGTCAAAGGCCTGCGCGGCAAGTGCGAGGTGTGGTGCCACACCTGCTGGGGCAGCCCGGCTGCCCAGCGGGTGGCAAGCCGCGATCAATCCTACAAGGACGCCCTGCCTTACCTCGACCAGCTCGACGTCGACGTCATCACCTTCGAAGGCGCGTTCAATCGCGGCATGGACTTCGAGCATATCGGCGCGACGATCTCGAAGGACAAGAAGGTGGCGCTGGGCGTCATCAGCCACCGCACGCTGCAGGTCGAGCGCCCCGAGGAGGTCGCCGACCTCATCCGCCTCGCGCTCAAGCACATCGAGCCCGAGCGGCTGATCCTGTCGAGCGATTGCGGCTTCGGCCGGCAGTCGATGAGCCGGATGCACGCCTACTACAAGATGGTCGCTCTGGCGCGCGGGGCCAACATCGTGCGCAAGGAGCTCGGATTGCCCGAGACCTACATTCCGGGCGCCGACCCCCGCCTGTCGATGGTGCCCGTGGGTGGTCATTGATCCAGCGGAGAGTATGGCGCCCTCGCGCGATGGCTCCCGAGGAATCGCGGCGCACGGTGACAGTTCATTTCCAAATGGACGAAGCTCCCGGGAGACGCCACAATCTGGTGCCGCGCGCGGGCGGCGTCTGGGACAGACCGCAACAAGAACACGGAGACACGGCCGATGAACATCAAGGTGGGCAAAGAGGCGATCGCCGAGGCCACGGAGAAGCTCAAGAACTGGGGGCGCTGGGGCAAGGACGATCAGATCGGCACGCTCAACCACGTCACCCCAGAGGACATCGTCAAGGCGGCGAGCCTGATCCGCACCGGCAAGGTGTTCGCGCTCGGCATCCCACTCGACCGTGAAGGCCCGCAGACCGGACTGTTCGGCGGCCGCTTCAATCCCATCCACCAGATGCTCGCGACCGGGACCGACGCCATCGCCGGGCGGCAGGACTGGAACAAGATCCGCTACGCCGACGACACGCTCAATCTCTGCGTCCAAGGCGCCACCCATTGGGACGCGCTCGGGCACATCTTCTATGAGGACAAGGCATACAACGGCTTCGACGCCAAGCTGATCGACGCCAAGGGGCTGAGCGTGCTCGGCATCGAGCATTCCAGGAGCAAGATGGTGGGGCGCGGCGTGCTGCTCGACATCGCCCGCTTCCGCGGCGTCGACTGGCTGCAGGACGGCGAAGGCATCTCCAATGACGAGCTCGACAAGTGCGCCAAGGACCAGAACGTCGCCATCGGACGCGGCGACTTCGTCATCATCCGCACCGGCCAGATGGAGCGTTGCCTGAAGGAGAAGAAATGGGGTGGCTATGCCGGCGGCGATGCGCCCGGCGTCAAGTTCGAGAACTGCTACTGGTGCCAGGAGAAACAGATCGCCGCGATCTGCACCGACACCTGGGGCGTCGAGGTGAGGCCGAACGAGACCACCGAAGCGAACCAGCCCTGGCACTGGGTGGTGATCCCGGCCATGGGCCTGTGCATGGGCGAAATCTTCTACCTCAAGGAGCTGGCCGAGGACTGCGACGCCGACGGCATCTACGAGTTCTTCTTCTGCGGACCGCCGCTGATCATCACCGGCGGAACCGGCTCGCCGATCAATCCGCAGGCAATTAAATGACGCCGTAGGCGTCATCCTGTTTTGATAAGATGCCAAGGAATGGCGGATTGCCGGACCAACTCCGGCAATGAAGGCATAGTTGTCAGGAGGTTCCCATGGCCCGCTACCTCAAGCGTGGAATGGATGCGAGCGCGATCAAGGCCGCCGACGCCAAGGTGCGCGAGACGGTCGAGCAGATTCTCGGCGAGGTCGAGACCCGGCGCGACGCCGCGGTGCGCGAGCTCTCGCAGAAATTCGACAACTGGTCGCCGCCCTCGTTCAAGCTGACGCCGCCGGAGATCGAGCGAGCGATATCGCAGGTGTCGAAACGCGACCTCGACGACATCAAGTTCGCGCAGGCGCAGGTGCGCAATTTCGCGCAGAAGCAGAAAGACACCATGCGCGATCTCGAGGTCGAGACGTTGCCCGGCGTGGTGCTCGGCCACAAGCACATCCCGGTGAACTCGATCGGCTGCTACGTGCCGGGCGGGCGCTATCCGATGGTGGCCTCGGCGCACATGTCGATCGTGACCGCACGCGTCGCCGGGGTGAAGCGGATCGCCGCCTGCGCGCCGCCGTTCAAGGGCGGGCCGCATCCGGCGATCGTCGCGGCCATGCATTTCGGCGGCGCCGACGACATCTACGTGCTCGGCGGCGTGCAGGCGGTCGCCGCGATGGCACTCGGAACCGAGACGATATCGCCGGTGGACATGATCGTCGGGCCCGGCAACGCCTATGTGGCGGAAGCCAAGCGCCAGCTGTTCGGCCGGGTCGGCATCGACCTGCTGGCCGGGCCGACCGAGACTTTGATCATCGCCGACGACAGCGTCGACGGCGAAATGTGCGCCACCGACCTGCTCGGCCAGGCCGAGCACGGCCCGACCTCGCCGGCGATCCTGATCACGAATTCGGAGAACCTTGCGCGCGACACGATGGCCGAGGTGGATCGTATCTTGAAGATCCTTCCCACGGCGGACGCCGCCGGCAAGGCCTGGGCGGATTTCGGCGAGGTCATCGTGTGCGAGAATGAGGACGAGATGGTACGCGAGGCCGACCGCATCGCGTCAGAGCACGTGCAGGTAATGACCAGGGACTACGACTACTTTCTCGCCAATATGAAGAACTACGGCTCGCTGTTCCTGGGGCCGCGCACCAACGTGGCCTACGGCGACAAGGTGATCGGAACCAACCACACGCTGCCGACCAAGAAGGCGGCGCGCTACACCGGCGGCCTGTGGGTCGGAAAATTCCTCAAGACTTGCACGTATCAAAAGGTGCTCACCGACGAGGCCTCGGCGCTGGTCGGAGAATATTGCTCGCGGCTCTGCATCCTCGAGGGTTTCTATGCCCACGCCGAGCAGGCCAACGTTCGCGTGCGCCGCTACGGCGGCCGCAACGTCGCCTATGCGCAGGCGGCGGAGTGAGCGCGGACCGCATTATGACCGCGGTCGACCTCGCCAAGAGCCCTTCGTTTCGCCTCGACGGCAAGCGCGCGCTCGTCACCGGTGGCGGGCGCGGCATCGGGCTTGCGGCCGCGTCGGCGCTGGCGCAGGCCGGCGCCCATGTGACGCTGGCCGCGCGCACCAAGGCCGAGATTGACGCCGCGGCAGCGGCAATCCGTTCGCGCGGTGATAAGGCCGATGCGCTGCAACTCGACGTCACCGACGTCGATGCCGTTCGCCGCGCCATCGAGAATGCCGAGCCGTTCGACGTCCTGGTCAACAATGCCGGCACCAATCGCCCCAAGCTGCTGCCGGACGTCACCGTCGAAGACTTCGATGTGATCATGGGGCTCAACGTCCGAGCCGCCTTCTTCACGGCGCAGGCGGTGGCGCGCCGTCTGCTCGAGGCGAAACGCCCAGGCTCGATCATCAACATCTCCTCGCAGATGGGCCATGTCGGCGCTGCCCGCCGCACCGTCTATTGCGCTAGCAAGCACGCGATGGAAGGTTTCACCAAGGCGATGGCTATCGAGCTCGCGCCCCACAACATCCGCGTCAACAGCCTCGGTCCCACCTTCCTGGAGACGCCGATGACGCGGCCGTTCTTCGAGAACAAGGCTTTCCGCGACGAGGTGCTGGGAAAGATCAAGCTCGGCCGCCTCGGCCAACTCGACGAGCTGACCGGCGCCATCGTCTTTCTCGCGTCGGACGCCTCCTCGCTGATGACCGGCTCGGCGCTCGTTCTCGACGGCGGCTGGACTGCGGAGTGAGCGGCGCCGCCTATTGCAGATTGAGCTTCAGCCTCGGGTCAGAAACAATTCGCCGATAAAGCGCGACCTGATCGCGGTTGAAAACATCGAGCTCCTGCGGCGTCGAGCCGACCGCCTCCGTTCCCGCATCCGCCAGCCGCTTCACAACGCCCGGGTCCTTCATGGTCCTCGCGATGTCGGCCGCGAGCTTGTCCACGATCGCCTTCGGCGTCGCCGCCGGAGCGTAGATCGCGGTCCAATACGGCACCTCGTAGTCGAGCCCCTGCTCGATCATGGTCGGCACATTCGGCAGGGCCGGTGTCCGCGTCCTGGTCGTGACCGCGAGCGCGCGCACCAGACCGGATTCGATGTTCTTGACCTGCGGCGGGACACCGTCGATGAGCATCGCGATCCGCCCCGCGAGCAGATCGGGCATGACGCCGGCGTTGCCGCGATACGGCACGTGCACGATGTCGACGCCCGCTGCCGACGTGAACAATTCGCTGGCGAGATGAATTCCCGTTCCGGCGCCGGACGACCCATAGCTGAATTTGCCCGGATTGGCCTTCGCGAGCGCAATGAATTCCTTCAGGTCCTGCGCCGGCAGCAAAGGATTGATGATCAGTACCGGCGCGAAGCGCGTCACCAAGGAAACCGGGGCGAGATCGCGCAGCCAGTCGTACGGCAGGTCCTTGCCGACCACGGAGCTCACCACACCGGTGACGGAATGGTAGAGCAAGGTGTAGCCGTCCGGGGCTGCACGTGCGACGGCGTTCACGCCCAGCGTGCCGCCGGCGCCACCCTGGTTCTCGACCACCACTTGCTGGCCGAGCACGTCGGAAAGCTTCTGCGCCGTCGTGCGCGCAGTAAAGTCGATGCCGCCGCCGGCGGCGAGCGGAACGATGAGCTTGACCGGCTTGTTCGGATAGCTGTCCTGTGCCGCTGCTGCGCCGAGCGACAATGCGATCGCGGCCCAGCCGAGCGCATACGGAAGGAGACGTCGCGGGATCATGGCGTGCTCCCGAGCGCGGCGATCTCGGCAAGCCGCTGTTGAAGAAGGGCGCCGGCGCGAGAATGCGGGTTTCCTGCGTGGTCAGCAGCGGACGTGCCTTGCTCAGATAGGCGATCCAGGCAGGGTCTTGGAACAGGCCGCGGCGCCGCTCCACGCGCTCATCGAGGCTGGCATAGGCCCACAGCGTCGTAATCTGGTTCAGCGGGCCGATTTCGCTGACGTAGTATCCGATCGGCTGGCCTTGAAACCGCGTTTGGGGCGCGCGTCCCTCCGACTCGTACATCCTCAGAAATTCGCCGGTGTTGCCCGGCGCGCATGTGTAGAGCCGTTGCTCCACGAACATTCGATCCTCCCTGCCTTGCCACCCGTCTTGATTGCGTCGCGGGGGCGCGTCGATCCGCATTATTCACGGCGCGGGAAGGAGCACAACAAACCGCGGGGCGAAGTGCCTGCGCGGGCAACGAGCGAAATTAACCCGCCTTCACCGGGTAGACCGGCTTCTCGCCGCTCAACACGCGCGCGACGTCGGCCGCGCATTTGGTCTGCAGCTCGTTGAGCGCCTCGACCGAATAGAACGCAGTATGCGGCGTGAGGATCACGTTATCGCGGCCGAGAAGCTTCGAATCCTTCGCCAGCGGCTCCGTCGTCACGACGTCGAGCGCGGCGCCGCCGAGCTTCCCGGAATCGAGCGCAGCGATCAGCGCCTCCTCGTCCACCAGCGGCCCGCGGGCGGTGTTGATGAGCATCGCGCCGGGCTTCATCGTGCCGAAGACCTCAGCGTTGAACAAACCGCGCGTCGCCGGGAGCAATGGGGCATGAATCGAAACAAAATCCGACATGCCGAGCAGCTGGTCGAAACCGACACCTTCCACACCCGCCTCCGCAAGCACGCCGGCCGGCGCATAGGGGTCGTGCGTCACCACCTGCAGCCCGAACGCTTTCGCCTTGGGGGCGAGCGCACGCGGGATGTTGCCGAACCCGACGAGGCCGAGCACGCGCCCGCTCAGGCGATGGATCGGCACAATCGGCGGTACTTCCCAGCGGCCCGACTGCACCAATTTGTCGGAGAGCGGCACTTTGCGCACCAGTGCCAGCAGCAGCGCCATGGCGTGGTCGGACACCTCCTGCATGCAATAGTCCGGCACGTAAGTAACGGTGATGCCGAGCGCCGCCGCCGCCGGAATATCGATGTTGTCTACGCCGAGGCCGAAACGGCCGATCGCCTTGCAGCGCGTGAGCTGCCGCAGCAGGTCGCCGGGAAGTTTGGCATAGGTGACGAGCACGGCGTCGGCATCGCGCGCCACCGCCAGGATGTCCTCCGCCGATGCGCTTTTCGCCATGCGCAGCTCCGGATCGAGGCGCGCGAGCGCGGCCTTGGCCGGATCGAGCGAGGGAAACGGGGTATCGGTGACGGCGATCAAGGGACGGGGCATGACTTAACTCCACACTACCCTTGCAACACTTCCGGATTGACGCAATTGGGCGGCGTCTTGCCGTCGAGCAGCGCGAGAATATTGTCGACCACGATGTTCGCCATCTGCTCGCGCACCTCGACCACGGCGCTGCCGAGATGCGGTGTCGCGACTACGTTCGGCATCTTGAGCAGCGCCGGGGTGACGTCGGGCTCATGCTCGAACACGTCGAGGCCGGCGCCGGCGATCTGCCGCTTTTTCAGGGCACGCGCGAGCGCCGCCTCGTCGACGATCGCCCCGCGCGCGGTGTTGATCAGGAACGCGGTAGGCTTCATCAACTCCAATTCCCGCTTGCCGATCTGATGGCGCGTCTCGGCATTGAGCGGCGAATGCAGCGAGACGAAATCCGACTCCGCGAGCAGCTGATCGAGCGGCACGTAGCTCATCTCCTGTTCGCGCTCGAAGTTCTCCGGCTTGCGCCGCGGCGTCCAGTAGAGCACGCGCATGCCAAAGCCGCGGGCGCGGCGCGCGACCGCCGACCCGATGCGCCCGCCCCCGCCGACCAGCCCGATGGTCTTGCCGAACACGGCGGCACCGGCCAGATGGTTCGACTGGGACCCGGGAAAGCGGCCCTTGTGCACGAGACCGTCACCCTCGACCATGCGCCGCGCCACCATCAGCATCAGCCCGAAATTGATGTCCGCCGTCGCCTCGGCGACGATCGGCGGGGTCACCGTCACCGGGATCTTCCGCCGGGTCGCTTCGGCGACGTCGATATTGTCCGGCGTGATCGACTGCGATGCGACGGCGTTGAGCTTCGGATTGGCGGCGATCACGTCGCGATCGATCCTGTCGTGCAGGAGCGAGAACAGGATATCGCACTTGCGCACCGCCGCGATCAGCTGCCGCTTCGGGATGATGCGGCTCGAATCCGGATTGACCTTGACAGTCGCGACCTTGCGCAGGCGGTCGAGCGCGCTCTTGGCGACCGGCTGGGTGACGAAGATCCTCGGCCGAGCACGATTCGGGCGCATCAGCTCATCCACCGCACGACGCCGGCGACGCCGTCGACCGCGACCTGCGAGCCGTCCGGGATGCGGCTGGTGGCGTCGAGCACGCCGAGCACCATCGGAATGCCGCGCTCACGCGCGAGCGAAGCCAGATGCGAGGTCGAGCCGCCGAGCTCGGCCACCACGCCGGCGACGCGCGGCAGCACGTGGCTGAGCGCCGGACCGGCGACGCGGGTGACCAGCACGTCCCCCGGCGCGACGCGCGACAGCTCGCACTCACAATTTACGATGACCGCGCGACCAGAGCCCCAGCCGATGCCGGCAGGATGGCCGTTGAGCCCGGGATGCTTGAGCCAGATTTCGTCCGGCACGATGGCCGGCTCGACCGTGAGCGGCCGCGCCTGCAGGAGCTTGAAGCCGGCACCGTCGAGCGCCCATTCGATCTCGACCGGGCCGCCCACGACCGCTTCCGCCTTGCGCATCATGCGGCCGAGGGTGACCGCCTGCCCGGCGTCGAGGCAGGGCGTGGCAACAAGGTCGCGCGGCACCGCCTGCGGCACTGCGCCGGCGCCATGGCCGCAGGTCTCGCGGTGATCCTTGCGGCCGGCGTCGATCTTGCGAAGGAAGCCCTGGCGCGACAGCACGATGCGGTCGGGCACCACTTCACCTTGGGCGATGGCGGAGCCGAGCCCCCAGGTCGCGCTGATCAGCATCTGGCCGTCGGCCGTCTCGCTGAGGCCGCCGCCGGAGGCGCGCGCGTCGATCAGCGGCTGGATCAGCACCGCCATGGCAGTGTCGGCGGGCGACAGGCCGTGGTTCTCCATGTAGCGACGCGCATTGGTGGTCCACAGCGCCGCCCAGCAGGCCCGTACAGCGGTGAGGAACGCGGCCTCATCGGCGATGCCGAGAAAGCTCTCGAACTGGCCGGCGAAGTTGCTGCCCTTTTTGTCCTCGATCAGAGCGGAGGAACGCACCGCGCTCGGCGCCTTGCTTTCATCGCGTTGCGCGTGCCAGGCCGCCAGCAGCGGCTCCAGAACCCTGGCCGCAATAGGTTGCTCGTAGAGGCCGAGCCTGATCTCGACCGACAGTCGTCGTTGCGCGACCAAGTCGGCCGTGCCGAAGCGGCGCACTAGGTCGTCGAGACCGAGCGCGGCGATCTGCGCGCGATAGGCGGCTGCGCTGAGGCAAAAGCCGCCTGGCGTCGGCAAGCCCGCTTGCGCGAGTGCCGCGAGATTCGCCGCCTTCGGCCCGATGCGGTCGGCATCGGCAGCCGTCGCGGCACTCAACGGAACAACGAACTCTGTCATGACCGCCCCTCGACGGTCGGCGCCTACCTGCACACGTTCATTTTACGTGATCGCCGTAGCCCGGCAGCGGATCGACCACGGTGATCTGCTTGACCGGGAAGTTGGAGACGATCTCGATGTCGTTCTTGTGCACGATCAGCATTTCCTCGATGCGCACGCCGTAGCGGAAGCGCTTTCCGTGCTGGGTCTCGAGCGCGAAGGTCATGCCCTCCTTGATCTCGACCGGATGATCGAGCGACCAGATGCGCGAGATCACCGGGGGATCGTATTGCGCGAGCCCGAGGCCATGGCCCCACAGGTTGGCGGCGGCCTGATCCTCGTCCTCGTAGCCCCAGGTCTCCATCGCCGACGGCCACTTCAGCGCGATGTCGCGCGTGGTGGCGCCGACCTTCACCGCGCCGATCGAGTCGTAGAGCCACTTGAGCGCGGTCTCGTAGGTGTCCTTCTGCTCCTGCGTCGGCTCCTTGCCGACGCAATAGGTGCGGTAATAGCAGGACTTGTAACCGTTCCAGGTGAGCGCGGCCAAATCCATGAACACGATGTCGCCGGGCTGGATGATGCGGTCGGAGAAGTTGCGCCAATTCGGCCAGGTGTTGGGGCCGGACGAGACGATGACGTCCTCGACGTCCTCCATGCCGGGGATGTTGTAGAGATATTGCATCAGGTGCGCCGTCACCTGATTTTCGGTGATGCCGGGGCGCAGGAACTTCATGCATTCCCAATGCGTGGCGTCGCCGATCGCGCCGACGATGCGGAAGCATTCCTGCTCGTCCTGGTTCTTGACGGCGCGCGCCTCCATCATCGGCGTCATGCCGTCGACCCAGTTGATATTGTTCTCCTTGAAGATGTTGATCATGTTGATGTCGATGAAGTCGACGCCGAGCTTCTGCCCGGCGACGCCGTTCTCCTTCATCGCCTGCAACACGGCCTTGGTGAACTTGTTGACCTGCTGGGTCGACGCCGGACCCGCCGCGCCCTTGATCCAGGCGAACGAGTGCCGGACGTTCTCCTTCGGAATCCAGGGCGAGTGGCGCTCGATCTGGAAGCCGAGATCGCCCTGTTCGAACAGGATCGGGGCACCGTCGCCGCACAGCATCGCGTAGCGCAGGCCGGGCTTGAGCCGGTTCCAGCCCGGCGTGAGCGTGCCGGTAAGGTAGCGCACGTTCTCGTCGTACATGCAGAGCAAGGCGCCGAGCCCGTGGTTCTTCATCATCTCTCGCGCGCGCTCGGTCCGGTATTTCTTCATCCGGTCCCAGTTGACGCGCTGCTGCCAATCCAATCCGGCGATGCCGAAATTTGCCGTTCCCATGAATCCCTCCCGTCGTCGCGGCGCGCGGTTTCGCCGTCCCGTTTGGCAAAATCCTAGCCTTGCGATCACTCTCGCCAAAATAATATATTCAGCGCCAAGACATTAGTTTTCCTGATAGTGAGTGTCGCGTGCCCGATATCGCGCTCCGCCAAGTCCGCGCCGTCATCGCCGTCTGCGAGGAAGGTTCTTTCACGCGCGCGGCCGAACGCGAGAACGCCACGCAATCCGGCATCTCGCAGCACGTGGCGACCGTCGAGCGCACGCTCGGGGTCAAGCTGTTCGAGCGCTCGGCCCGCGGCATCGTCCCCACGCCTGCAGGACTGCGCTACTACAAGAGCTGCGTCGAGGCGGTCGGCCGGCTCGAGAACGCCAACGAGGAGGCGCGCGGTCTTGCCGGCGTCGTCACCGGCGACCTGCGCATCGGGCTGATGCCGACCTTCACGCGCGCGGTGCTGGCGCCCACGCTCGACGATTTCGTGCCGCGTCATCCCGACGTCCGGCTGCACGTGTTCGAAGGTTACAGCGGCGTGCTGACCGACATGGTGCTGGCGGATGAGCTCGATTTCGCCGTGGTGCCGGCCTTCGAAGGCCGTGTAGGACTGAAGTCACGGCTGCTGGTGCGCGACCGGGAAATGCTGCTGTCCGGCACCAAGCGCGGGCTTGCGCCGCTCGCGCCGGTGCGGCTCGCCGATTGCGCGCCGCTGCGGATCGTGGTGCCGGGGCCCGACAACATTCGCCGCCGCAATCTCGAAACCTATTTCCAGACCCACGGCGTCGAGATCGCTGCCATGCTGGAGATGGATGCCATGATCGGCACGCTCGAGTTCGTGGCTCGCACGGACTGGATGACCGTGCTGCCGAGCCTGATCTCCGTCAACGACATCGGCAAAGGCGACCTCGTGGTCAACCCGATCGTCGATCCGCCGCTCTATGCCGAGTTCGTGCTGATCCAGCCGGCGCGCCGCACCCTGAGCATGCCGGCGCGGCTGTTCCTCGATCGGTTCGAATCCGAGGTCGCGAGCATCCAGACGATCTGGGACCAGGTGCTCGCCCCACAGCGCGCGTCAAATGGCCGCAAGCGGCGGCAATAGCTCATCCATCCTGCCCGGGATCGGCCTTCAGGCCCGCCGCCTCGATGCCGGCGATGGCGCAAGCTTCATCCTTGTCGGACGTGTCGCCGGAAATGCCGACCGCACCGATCACGTCGCCGGCCGGCCCGCGGATGAGCACGCCGCCGGGATTGGTGACCATGCGCCCATCGCTCGCGGCCGCCAGCATGGTGAAGAACTGCGGTGTCTTTGCCGCCCGCGCCGCCAATGTGCGCGAGCCGAAGCCCATGCCGAGCGCGCCCCAGGCTTTGCCAAAGGCGATGTCGAAGCGCAGCAGGCCGGATTTATCCTCGCGCTTGAACGCGACCAGATGGCCGCCGGCGTCGAGCACGGCGACGGTGAGCGGCGCGCAATTGGTCTCGCGTCCTTTCTTGAGCGCCGCATCGACGATGGTGGAGGCTTGCGCGAGCGTGACGACCGACATGTTTGGTTGCTCCGAGTTGTTGGGTTTGGCGGAAAACGGGCCGCCGCGCCGAAATCGGATATATCCGATTTCGGCCCGTCAAGCGCACATCGCCCGGGGATACCGGCAAGCTATTGCGCCGGAGTGACGAGCGGCTTGCCCTTCTCCACGACGTAGACGGCGGTCAGCTTCACCGCCTGCCCCAAGGCGCCTTCATTGTGGATCGCGCGATCGGGAGTCGCGAGCGACTCGCCCGCGCGCAGAACCTTCTCGGGTTGGCCGTCGAGCTGGACCCAGAACTCGCCCTCGACCACCAGCGCCATCGCGACGCCGGGATGCGAATGACGACCGGCCTTGAAACCCGGGGCGATCTCGACGGTCGCGTAGATGAGCTCGAGATTGGTGCCGGGCACGTCGGTCTTCTGCAGGATGGTGCGCTTGACCGGCGAAGGTGACACTGGTGATGGTTGTACCTGGGCGTCAGCGGTCGCCAACGCGGCGAATGCAAGAAGCGCGGCACAAGCTGCCGCCGTTCTGAACATGATGCGCCTCCCTCCATGTCGCGGCAGGTGGTTGCGTGCTCTCGCGCCGCCTGCCCCGGCGTCGAGCTGCTCGATCATTGCTTGGCGCGGTTGGCCCAATAGACCGACACCGCCGAGACTTCCGCCGCGCCTGAGACTTTTGCCTTGGTTTCCTCGTAGCAGGCCAAGGTTTTTTCCACGAGCGGCAGCTCGACGCCGCGCGTCTTGCCCTCGGCCAGCATGGTGCGCAGGTCCTTCACAGCGCTGTCGATGTCGAAGGTCACGGGGCCGCCGTCGCCGCTCTTGAGCATGGCGGCGACGCCGGGCCCGCGCACCTTGAGCACGTTCGGTCCGCCCGACGTGTCGGACAAGAGGTCCATGATCCGCGCGGGATCGAGCCCAAGCGGCCGGCAGAGCGCCAACGCCTCGCCCAGCGCCTGCCAGTAGATCATCAGCGGCATGTTGATGGTGAGCTTCATGACCGCGCCGGAGCCGACCGGCCCGCAATGCTCGAGCCGCCGGCAGAGCTGATCGAGGATCGGCTTGGCGCGCGCGGCGTCGGCGGGCTCGGCGCCCATCAAGCCGATGAGCTTGCCCTGCCGCGCTGGACCGGTCGAGCCGCCGACGGGGCATTCGACCAGCGCTGCGCCCTTCGCTCGTACCTTCTCGGCGAGCGCTACCGCGGTGTGCGGTTGCACCGTGCTCATCTCGATGAACAGCTTGCCCCGCACATCAGCCGAGAGCAGCCCGCCGGCGCCATGGTAGACGGCGTCGATCGCCGCCGCATCAGTGAGGATGGTGATGACGGCCTCGGCATTCTTCGCGAGCTCCGCCGGCGTGGCGGCGACTGCCGCGCCGGCATCCGTCACCGGCTTCAGCTTGCCGGCGGAACGATTCCACACCGTCACCTTGTGGCCAACCTCGATGAGGCGCTGCGCCATCGCGGCGCCCATCTTGCCGATCCCGGCGATCCCGATATTCACGACATACTCCCCTACTTCATCCGGTCCTTGATCTTGTCGAGCGCGGCACGGGCGCAATCGTCGTCGAAATTGCCGCCCGGCGCGCCGCCGACGCCGATGCCGCCGATCGGTTTGCCGGCCGCCATGATGGTGACCCCGCCTGGCGTGAACGTGATGTTCGGCAGGCCCGCGAGCGCACTCGTGGTCATGGCGGGCGCCTTGCTGATGCGCTCAAAGATCGCCTTGGTCGAATCCTCCTTGCGCACCGGCGCCAGCGATGCCGCCGTGTAGGCTTTGGCATAGGCGCTGTCGAGCGTGTGCACCGGCGCGCCGTCGCCGCGCAGCACCGCCTGCCGCACGCCGTCGATATCGACCACGATGGCGGTGACGGCGTAGCCGCTCCTGGCGCAGGCGGCGACCGCCTCGGCCACCGCTTCGTTCGCCAGCCCGGCCGACAGCCGCTGCTCCGTGATCAGGCCCTGAGCCATGGTTGCAGACGCAGCGAGCGCAGCGACTGCAATCCCTACGGAGATCCTGAAAATCATCATAGGCGTTCCCCCGCTCTGCCATGTCCTTCCGGCAGTCGCTCCCGACGATAAGGGATTATGCTGAGGTGAGAAAGCCGGCTGTTCGGGTATGCCATCATCACATTCAGCTTGAACGCAGCCACGGCGCCTGTGTAGCGTCCGAATGGATCACATACGGAGATTTGGAATGGCGAAGGGTAAAGTTGGCGTCGTCGGCCTCGGCATCATGGGCGGCGCGTTCGCGCAGAGCCTCGTCGCTGCCGGCTGGCGGGTCATCGGCTACGACATCGATCCCGCGCGCCGCCGCGCCATGGCGCGCGCCGGCGTCGAGATCGCGAGCGATGTGAAGGCACTCGCGGCCGCGGTACCGACGATCATCACCAGCCTGCCCAAGCCGTCCGCGCTCGACGATACCGTGAAGGCCATCGCCGATGCGCGCGTGCGCCCTCTGGTCATCGTCGAGGCCTCGACCTTCGCCATCGAGGACAAAGTCAGAGCCGAGCGCGCGCTGCGCAAGGCCGGCCATGTCATGCTGGATTGCCCGATCAGCGGCACCGGCGCACAGGCCAAGACCAAGGACCTCGTGGTCTATGCCAGCGGCGACAGCAAGGCGATCCGCAAGCTGCGTCCGCTGTTCGCCGGCTTTGCCCGCGCCGCGCACGACCTCGGCGAGTTCGGCAACGGCAGCCGCATGAAATACGTGGCGAACCTGCTGGTCGCCATCAACAACGTTGCCGCCGCCGAGGCGATGGTGCTCGGCCTCAAGGCCGGCCTCGACCCGCAGACCGTGCTGGAGATGGTCACCACCGGCGCCGCCAATTCGCGCGTCTTCGAATTGCGCGCGCCCATGATGGTGAAGGACCGCTACGACGACGCCACCATGAAGATTTCGGTGTGGCAGAAGGACATGGCTGTCATCGGCGAATTCGCCAAGCAGATCGGCGTGCCGACGCCGATGTTCGATGCCACTGTGCCGGTCTACGACAAGGCGATGAAGGCCGGCCACGCCGATGACGATACGGCGGCGGTCTGTGCGGTGCTGGAGAAGATGGCGGGCGTGAAACGCAAGAAAGGTGGATCGCGGCGCGCAATGCGACGCTGAACGCGCGCCCCCGGCGGCTACTGCGGCTCCTGGATCGTGCGCACCACGCTCGCGGTCGGCCGCGCATCCGTGGTCTGGCCGGCCTGCGCCTTCATCATGGCGGCATCGTACTGGGGCAGCGTCGTGACGCTGTCCTTCCCCTTCAGATGCACGATCTTGAAGCCCCTGGCCTTGAGCTGCATCAGCAAGGTCGGGAGCGCGACCGCGGTCGGATGCTGGAAATCATGCAGCAGCACGATGCCTTTGCCGCGCTTGTCGAGCTTGCTCATAACCGTCTCGATCACTTTGTCGGGCTTCCTGGTCCGAAAGTCGAAGGAATCGAGATCGGTCGAGAAGATGCCGATGTTCCTTTCGGCGAGATAGGCGGTCAGCTCCGGGGTCTGGCTCAGACCCGGAAAGCGGAAGAACGGCGCCTGCGGGCCGCCGGCGGAGATGGCGACGGCGCTGATGCCGTACTCGATCTCCTCCTTCGCCTCCGCCAGGGATTTCTTGGCCAGGTTCGCGTGCGACCACGAGTGTGAGCCGACCGTGTGGCCCTTGGCGACGACCTGCTTGAGGATTTCGGGGTGCCAACCCGAGTGCTTGCCGATCGGAAAAAACGTCGCCTTCACGCATTGCGCGGCGAGCGCTGCCAACACCGCGGGCGTGTTGTTCGGCCACGGGCCATCGTCGAAGGTCAGCACGACCTCACCCGGCTCCAGGAAATCGTAAGCCTTGAACTGCTCGGCACCGAAGCCCGGCCCGCCGGCCGTATCGATCGCGACCGTTCGGGACACGCCGAGCGCGTCCGGATTTTCGCACCTGCGATTGGCAGCGGCGGCCGGAATGCGCGGCGGAGCCGGCATCGTGGCCGCTGCAGGTTCAGTTCGAGCCGCCAACGGCGCCGGGACCGGCGCGGGCAACTGCTGCGATTGAACCGCCCGAGACTGCGCGGCTAAGCCATCGGTCACGGGCGGTGTGGCCGCGCGCGACGCTATCGTGCCCGTTACGAGCTCGCGGTCCGCGAGCTTGGCCTGCGGCGCTGACGGCGCCGGGTCCTTCGGGCCCAGGAGCCAGCCGACGCCAATGCCGAAAACTACCGACGCGGCCGCAGCGGCCGCCAACCCTGTGATCCGGCGCATGAATGATTGTCCCGTGTCGCCCAACCCGCAACATCGGTTGCAAGTGCTTAAGTTTCGATTACCAACCGCGATGCCCCGATGGACGGGCGCTCACTCCGGCTTGATGCCGGCAGCTGCCACGACCTTGCCCCATTTCGCGTAGTCGTCGCTGAGAAACTTCGCATAGTCCGCCGGCGTGGTGCCGACCACATCGACGCCGATCGCCGCCATGCGCTGGTGGAAGCCGGGCGTCGCGATGATGGCTGCGATCTCGCGGTTGAGCGTCGCGACCACATCGGGCGGCGTGCCGGCCGGCGCCACCAGGCCTATTCCCGAGCCGACCTCGAAGCCGCGGAATGTCTCGGACAAGGTCGGAACGTCCGGCAACGAGGCCACACGCTTGAGGCTGGTCACCGCAAGGGCGCGCAGCTTGCCCTCCTGGATCAGCGGCAGGAGCGAGTTGATGGCGCCGATGAACATGTCGATGCGCCCGGCCACGAGATCGGGCAGGACCACCGTGGCGCCGCGGAACGGCACGTGCACGAGATCCACACCCGCGTTCATCTTGAAAAGCTCGCCGCCGAGATGTTGCGGCGTGCCGACGCCGACCGAGCCGAAGCTCAACTTCTCCGGCGACTTCCTTGCCAGCTCGATGAACTCCTGAACCGTTCGCACCGGCAGCGCGGCAGGCACCACCATAACGAACGGCACGTCGGCGACCAGATTGATCGGAGCAAAATCGGTGACCGGATTGTAGGGCGGATTGCGCGACAGATGCGGACCCATGGTGAACGAGGCCGGCGCGATCAGCATGACATGGCCGTCCGGCGGCGACTTCGCCACGTAGGAATAGGCGATGTTGCCGCCGCCACCCGGCCTGTTCTCGACCACCGCCGTCTGGCCGAGGCTCGTCTGCAGACCGGACGCGATTTCCCGCGCAACGACGTCATTGGAGCCGCCGGGCGTGAAGGGGACGATGATGCGCAGGGTCTTGTTGGGGAACCCGGCGGCCGGAGCCGGCTGCTGCGCGCGCGCCGCGAGCGGCCAAGCCAACCACGACGCTCCGCCGCCCACGATGAACCGGCGCCGTGAAACCGGCAAAGACCTTTGACGATACGACATCAACCGATCTCGATTTCGAGAAACGCGCCGGAAGCTACCATGCGCTCGGCACACCCGCACCTGCGGCATGCCGCAGCGGGGGCGTCACGTGCGCAGGAAATCGAGCACCGCTGTCTCTTCCAGCACCGCCTCGGGGATGCTGTGGCGCCGCGAGCGCGCGCGCTCCTCCGCCGTCTGCGTCGCCTGCAGATAGGCGCCGAGATGGCGTGCCCGCTCGATGATGCGCTGTCCGACCGGCAGGCGTGCCGCCTCGAAACGTTTCAACGCCGGCGCGACCTCGCCGGTCGCGAGTGCCTCCGCCAGGGCCGCGGCGTCGTCCGCCGCTTTGGCGACCCCGGCAGCGACATGTGGGCGCGCGACGAAAGCGGCGTCACCGATGATGGCGACGCGGCCGAACGCCATCCGCGGCGTTTCGAGATCGTAGATCGGCTGCAGGATCGGCTCGTCGATCAGCCGCACGACCGCGCGAAATTGCGGTGCCAGCAGCCGTTCGGCCGCGGCGCGCATCTGCGCGATGGCTTCGCGGCGGATCAGCGGCGGCGGAATCGAGATGGTGTGGGTCGTACCGCTTTCGTCGGTGAGCAACTGCATGAGCTCGGTGTGCTCGTCGGCGGGCCGGTACCAGACCACGTTGTAGCGGCGATGGCCGGGGCGCAGATCGTTGTCGGGGCCGGCGACCGGATAACCCAGGCACTGCTCGCCCGGCGGCAGGCAGAACGTCATGAACTCAAACAGCTCGCGGTGGATCGCGGGAGAAAATGCGGCCTCCGGAATGAGCGCGCGCCAGGCGACGTAGCCAGCGTAGAGCGGCGCCAGATCCGGCAGGCATTGCTGGCGGATGGTGGAGCGCAGGCCGTCCGCGCCCACCAGCAGATCGCCCTCCGCCCTGCCGCCGTCGCTGAGATGCGCGGTCACGCGCGTCTCGCTTTGCTCGAAGCCGCTGACTCCGCGGCCACGGTGGTAGTGCTGCGGCGGCAGCGCGTCGCGCAGCACCCGGTAGACGCGCTCCCAGGCAGTAAGGACTTGCGGGCAGGCGAACTCGTTCGCGAGCGCGCCCGACGCATCGAGGATCTTGCGGGTGGTGACCGCGACGCCGAGGTCGGTCGGATCGATGCCGAGCCGGCGCAGCGTCTCGATCAGGTCCGGCTGCGCGACGATGCCGGCGCCGCGGCCGGACAGCTCGCTCTCGACCCGCTCGAAAATATCGACATCCCAGCCGGCGCGTCGCAGCAGCAGGGCTGCCAACAGACCGCTCATGGAGCCGCCGACGATGAGCGCCCGCCGCGTGGTACCCATGCTCAATTCGGCCTATCCGCCATTTCCTGCCGCGCAAAGTTGCTATATATCAGGCCAGATTTTGGAGGAATGCCATGGCCCTGACGATGTTGGACAAGCAGGCGGAGAGCTCCGTGAAAACGGCTTGGCCGCCGGAGATCGCCGCCGAATTCGATCGGGAGAAGCAGAACCCCAATCCTTGTGTCGGCAACGCGCTGGTATCGGAAACCGATCGCGTCAGGGTCTGGACCATCCGCCTCAAGCCGGGCGAGCGCATCGGCTTCCACCGACACGTGCTCGACTATTTCTGGACCGCGGTCACGGGCGGGCGCGGCCGCCAGCATGTGCACGACGGCACCACGGTCGAATACACCTACGCCCCCGGGGAGACCCGGCACGAGACCTATGGGGCGGGCGAGTGCAAGATCCACGACCTCGAGAACATCGGCGATAAGGACATGGTCTTCATGACCATCGAATTCCTGCAGAGCGCCAACACGCCGATGCCGCTGCCCGATCGCGTGCGGCAGCAGGCCGCAGCGTAACCGACCACAATAACCTATCGGTCGTGCCCACCCTGGACCTCGGCCTGCTCCGAGGCCCGGGGCGGGCACGATCTGCGTTAACTTGACTTAAGTCCGGAGGTCGCGGCAGAACGTGGAGGCTAGGCCCGAAGGACTAGCCAAGGCTACGGCCTTTCTGCAAACTGGCCATCACAACAAGAACAACGAGCTCGCTCGCAAGTACCTTCCTGCGGGAACCGGGCTTCTGGGGGAACAGGTGGGCTTCAGCTACGACCTGCTGATCAACGCGCTGATCGCCGGCATTCTGCTCGGCGGCTTCTATGCCGCCGTGACGCTCGGGGTGTCGATCTCGTTCGGCATCCTCGACATCGTCAACATCGCGCATCCGGCCTTCATCATCCTCGGCTCGTACATCGCCTACATCGTCAACATCCGGCTCGGCATCGATCCGATCGTTATCAGCGTGCTCATGCTCCCGGTGTTCTACGTGCTCGGTGCCGGCGTCTATCAGGTCTACTACGAGTCGTTCGAGCGGCGCGGGCAGGAATCGCTGCGTGGCCTGTCGTTCTTCTTCGGCCTCCTGTTCATCACCGAAGTGATCCTGATTCTCGTCTTTGGCGTCGACTATCGCTATGTCGAGGCGTGGTACATCGGGCCGACCTGGCGCTTCGGAGGGATGGACTTCCCGCTGCGCATGCTGGTGCCGTGCGTGGCCGCGCTGGCGCTGTTCGGGGCGCTGCAGCTGTTCCTCTCCTACACGTTCATCGGGCGGGCGATCTCGGCGGTAGCACAAGATCAGCAGGCGCTGCGACTGATGGCGGTCGATCCGATCCGTATCAAACGCATCGCGTTCGCTATCTCGATCGCCACGACGTCGGTCGCCGGCGCGCTCCTGATCATCATCCAGCCGGTCGAGCCCTCGGTCGGGCGCGAATATATCGGGCGCGTGTTCGCGATCTGCGTGCTCGGCGGGCTCGGCAGCCTGCCCGGCACAGTGATCGGCGCCATGCTGCTCGGCATCATCGAGAGCTTCACCTCCACCTTCTACGGGCCGTCCTGGGCGCCGGCGGTGGCCTTCGGCGTGCTGCTCCTCACGCTTGCATTCCGGCCGGCTGGTCTTCTGGGACGATAGGATCGGCGATCGTGCGGACCCGCGTCTTTGTGCTGATCTCGATCGCGGTCGCGGCCGCCGTGTTCTTCGCCGCACGACTGGTGAACAACGACTACGTGTTCTTCGCTGGCTACACGGTGCTGCAATTCATCGTGCTGGCCACCGCCTGGAACATCCTCGGCGGCTATACCGGTTACGTGAATTTCGGCTCGGCGGCGTTCTTTGCGCTCGGCGCCTATTCGACGGTGTTCTTCCACAAATTCTACCAGATGCCGATCCCGGTCCTGATCGTCATCGGCGGGGTGATCTCTGGCATCGTCGGGCTCGGCATGGGCTATCTGACGTTGCGGCTGCGCGGCGCCTTCTTCGCCATCGCCACGCTGGCGCTGGCGGTCGTGCTGCAGACCTTCATCGTCAACTGGGACTATGTCGGCGGGTCGCGCGGCGCCTACATCATCCGGCCGAACGAGATCGCGTGGATTGGCCCTTATATCCAGTACCTGTTCCTGCTGATGCTGGCGCTCGTGGTCATTTCGCTCGCCGTCGCGCGCGGCATCGAGCGCTCGCAGCTCGGCTATGGCTTCGCCACCATCCGCGACGACGAGCTGGCAGCCGAGGCCTCGGGCGTTCCGACGCTTCGCCTGAAGCTGATCGCGACCACGATCTCGGGCGCGCTCATGGGCATGGCGGGAGCACCCTTTCCCTATTACATCGGCTATCTGCAGCCGTCCTCGGCGTTCGGGCTCGAATATGCCGTTAACTCCATCGCCATGCCGATGATCGGCGGCACCACCAGCTGGGTCGGCCCCTTGATCGGCGCGATCCTGCTCGGCACCCTGCAACAGATCGCAACCGTCACCATTTCCTCGGCGGTCAACCTGCTGATCGTGGGCCTGCTGCTGGTCGGCTTCGTCATCATCGCGCCGAACGGCATCGTCGGGCTGGTGCAAGGCTGGATGCGCGGGAGGGCGAAGTAATGCCGCTGCTCGAAGTCACCGGACTGAGCAAGCGCTTCGGCGGCTTCGTCGCCCTCGACGGCATCGACCTTGCCGTCCAGGAGGGCGAGCGGGTCGGTCTCATCGGGCCGAATGGCTCCGGCAAGTCCACGCTGGTCAACTGCATCTGCGGCACGCTCACCAACGAGACCGGCACCGTGCGCTTCAACGGCGAGACGGTCGACGGCCTCGTCACCCACGAGCGCACCCATCGCGGCATGGCGCGCAGCTTCCAGCTGCCGCGGCCGTTCGCCACGCTGACGGTTGCGGAAAACCTGCGGGTGCCGCTGCTCTACACCGTCAATGCGCGGCCGGGACACAAGCTTTCGGCGGCCGAACTCGACACGCGCTGCGCCGAACTGCTGGCGCTGGTCGCGCTCGCCGACAAGGGCGCGCAGCTGCCGCGCGACCTCACACAGGTGGAAATGCGCAAGCTCGAGCTGGCGCGCGCCATGGCGGCGGAGCCGAAGCTCCTGATCGCCGACGAGTCCATGGCGGGGCTGTCGCAGTCCGAGGTGGACGACATCGTTACCCTGCTGATCCGGCTCAACGAGCGCGGGATCACCATCATCATGATCGAGCACATCATGCGCGCGGTGATGAAGTTCTCGCAGCGGTTGGTGGTGCTGGTCTCCGGCAAGAAGATCGCGGACGGCAAGCCCGACACCGTCATTCGGGATCCCGAGGTGGAGAAGGCGTATCTTGGCCAATAGCCTCACCATCGAGAAGGTCGACGCCGCCTATGGCGCCGTGCGCGTGATCGAGGACGTTTCGCTCAACGTCAACGAGGGCGAGACCGTGGTGCTGCTCGGCACCAACGGCAACGGCAAGTCGACGCTGATGAAGTGCGTGATGGGCATCGTACGCCCGCGCACCGGCCGCATCATCGTGGAGATCGACGGCGAGAAGCACGACCTCGTCGGCCGCACCACCGAGCAGATCGTCGACCTCGGCATCGCGTTAGTGCCGGAAGGCCGCCGCCTGTTTCCGCGCCTGACAGTCGAGGAGAACCTGCTGCTCGGCGCCTTCCGCAAGAAGGCGCGTGCGGTGCTGAAGTCGAACCTCGATTTCTGCTTCGAATGCTTCCCGCGCCTGGCCGAGCGCCGCGCCCAGCTCGCCGGCTCCATGAGCGGTGGCGAGCAGCAGATGCTCGCGCTTGCGCGCGCGCTGATGCTGGCGCCGCGCATCCTGCTGATCGACGAGCCGTCGGTGGGGCTCGCGCCGGTGCTGGTCAGCCGCACCATCGACAAGATCAAGGAGCTCAAGGACCAGTACAAGCTCACGGTGCTGATGGCGGAGCAGAACTTCCCGCAAGCGCTGCGCATCGCCGACCGCGGCTATGTGATCGTCCACGGCCAGATCGCCTTCGAGGGCCGCTCGGCCGACGAGCTCAACAACAACGAGCTGATCCGCAAGTTCTATCTGGGACTTTGATTCCGGCGCGGGCAGCTAGCCGCTGGGATCGCCGCCTTCGACCATGATGGTCTCGACCTCGCCCGCACCCTTGCGGCGGAAGGCAGCAGCGCGATCGTATTCCGGCGAGGTGAAGCAGGCGACGCCCTGCTCGAAGGTCGGAAACTCGATAACCACGAAGCGCTGGAACTTGTCCGGCCCTTCCATGATCTGAAAACGGCCGCCGCGCGCGAGCACCTTGCCGCCGAACTTGGCGATGATGCCCGGGACGAGATCGGTGTATTTCTTGTATTCGACGGGATCGTTGATTTTCGATCGCGCAACCCAATAAGCCGGCATAATGAAGTCCTCGCTGGAGTCACGAACGGCGGGACTGGAAGCATAAGGAGTGCTGCTCATGCCGCGCAAGCTGATCGACATCTCGGTACCTCTGGAAAACGACGTCGCCGCCGATCCGCCGGGCTATGGGCCAAAGATCGACTATCTCACGCACCGGCAGACCGCGGCCGAGGTGGTCAAGTTCTTTCCGGGCTTGCGCGAGGAGGACCTGCCCGACGGTGAAGGCTGGGCGATCGAGTGGATCAAGCTCTCCACCCACTGCACAACGCATCTCGACGCGCCCTGGCATTTCGCCTCCACCATGGACCGCGGCAAGCGCGCCATCACCATCGACGAGGTCCCGCTCGAATGGTGCCTGCAGCCCGGCGTGAAGCTGGATTTCCGCCAGTTCCCCGACGGCTATGTCGCGACTGCGCGCGACGTGGAAGCCGAGCTCGAGCGCATCGAGCACACGCTCGCACCGCTCCAGATCGTGGTGGTGAACACCAGTGCGGGCACCGCCTATGGCCGCCCCGACTATGTCGCCAAGGGCTGCGGCATGGGACGTGAAGCGACGCTCTACCTGCTGGAGCGCGGCGTGCGCATCACCGGCACCGACGGCTGGAGCTGGGACGCGCCGTTCGTCCACACCAAGGAGAAGTATCTCGCCACCCACGACGCCAGCCTAATCTGGGAAGGCCACAAGGCCGGCCGCGAGATCGGCTATTGCCATATCGAGAAGCTGCACAATCTCGAGGCGCTGCCGACGAAGGGATTCATGGTGAGCTGCTTTCCGGTCAAGGTGCGCGGCGGTTCCGCCGGCTGGACTCGGGCGGTGGCGATCGTCGATAACTGACGGCACATGGCGCGCTGGCAATTCACCAAGGGGCTGCACGATCTCGGCAACGGCTGCCACGCCTGGCTGCAGCCCGACGGCGGCTGGGGCTACAGCAATTCCGGGCTGATCGCCGATCAGGGCGAAACGCTCCTGATCGACACCCTGTTCGACCTCGCGCATACGCGCGAGATGCTCGACGGCTTTCGCTCCGCCGTGCCGGCGGCGCGCCGCATCGGCACGCTGGTGAACACCCATTCCAACGGCGATCACACCTTCGGCAATCAACTGGTGTCCGGCGCCCGCATTCTGGCGAGCCGCGCCTGCGCGGAGGAGATGGCGGAGGCGCGGCCCGAACGCCGCGCCGAGATGATGCGCCGCTGGCGCGAGTTCGGGCACGCCGGCGCCGCGACCCACGAGCTCTACGCCGGCAAGTTCGATTTCGAGGGCATCGCCTACACGCCCCCGACCGAGACCTTCGAGAGCGAGCTGACCCTGCATGTCGGCGGCAAGGAGGTGCGGCTGCTCAATGTCGGCCCGGCGCATACCCGCGGCGACGTCATGGTGCACGTGCCGCAGGACCGCACGGTCTTCACCGGCGACATCGTCTTCATCGGTGGCCATCCACCGGCCTGGGCCGGACCGATCTCGAACTGGATCAAGGCCTGTGACGTCATTCTCGGCTGGGACGTGGAGACCATCGTTCCCGGTCATGGGCCGATCACCGACAAGCAAGGCGTCAGCGCGCTCAAGCAGTATTTCGAATACGTGACGGCGGAAACGCGCAAGCGCTTCGACGCCAGCATGGGCGAGGACGAGGCGGCGCGCGACATCGCGCTCGACGCCTTCCGCGGGTGGATCGACGAGGAGCGCATGGTGGTGAACGTCAACTCGCTTTACCGCGAGTTCCACGGCCGCTCCGACAAGCCCGACATGGAAGACCTGCAAGGCCGCATGTCGCTCTGGCGCGAGCGCGCCAAGGCGCACGCTGCCGCAGTTCATCACGGGCACTCGCACTGACGGGACCACCAGCGACAAATGCTCAGGTTGCCCGGCCCGCCCGGCCTCGCTAGTGTCCGGGCCAATCAAGCCAATCAAGAAGCCGGGGCGGCCCGATCATCCCAGGAGGAAAACGTGGACAGACGCAGCTTCGTCATCGGTTCCGCCGCCGCGGCGGCCGCCTTGAAGACGTCCTTCGCCGCCGCCATTGCGCAGGAGACCTATCCGGCGCGGCCCGTCACCTTCATCAATCCGTTCCCGCCCGGCGGCGCCGCCGACGTCGTCGCCCGGCCGCTCGCATCCGTGCTCGAGCCCATCCTCAAGCAGCCCATCGTGATCGAGACCAAAGCCGGGGCGGCCGGCCAGGTCGGCGCGCAATTTGCCGCGAGCGCCAAGCCCGACGGCTATACGATGCTCATGCACCTCGGCTCGATGTCGGGCTTCGCCGAGGTCGACAAGCTGTTCGGCCGGCCGGTGAAATTCACCCGCGACGATTTCATTCCGATCGCACGCTTCATCGCCGATCCGATGGTGCTCGTCGTCAATGACAAGCAGCCCTACAAGACGCTCAAGGAATTCGTTGACGATGCCAAGAAGCGCCCGAACGAGCTGATCTTCAGCTCCTCGGGACTCTACGGTGCGTTGCACCTGCCGACAGCCCTCTTCATGAAGGCAGCTGGCATCCAGTTGCGGCATCTGCCGACCGCCGGCGGCGGGCCCGCCGTCACGGCCATTCTCGGCAACAACTCGCAGGTGCTGGTCTCCTCGATCGCGGCGGCGGCGGCCCAAATGAAGGCCGGCAAGCTCAAGCCGCTCGCCTGCTTCGGGGCCCAGCGCGCGGCGGCGTTTTCCGATGTGCCGACGCTGAAGGAGCTCGGCTACGACGTCGAGTTCTATCTGTGGGTCGGCCTGTTCGCGCCCAAGGGCACGCCCACGCCGATCATCACCACGATGCGCGACGCCGTGAAGCAAGCGGCTGCGGACGAAAAATTCAAGCAGGCCATGACCAATCTCGGCCAGGATGTCGCCTATCTCGATCAGCCCGAGTTCAAGCAGTTCTGGGACACCGACGCCAAGCGCGTGGAGGACGCGGTGCGCTCGATCGGCAAGGTCGACGGGTGAACGCCGGCGCCGGGACGCATCCGCGAGGGCGCCCATGATCAGGGTCGATCACGTCGCCGGCGGCGCGTTCGTCCTGCTCGGCATCGTCGTGTTCGCGATCAGCGGAGATCTGCCGTTCGGTACGATGTCGGCGCCCGGCGCCGGCATGATGCCGAAGCTCATGGCCGGCCTGATGATGGCGTTCGCACTCGTGCTGATCGCCGGGGCCGGCTCCAGTCCGGCGCTGGCCAGCATCGATTGGAGCGACCGCACCCATGCGGCGCTCGTTGTCGCCGCCACCGCCGCGGCGACCGCGCTCTATCGGCCGCTCGGCTTTCTGATCACCATGTCGTTGCTGATCTTCTCCCTCCTCGTCGTGGTCGAGCGTCGCAACCTGGTGCGCGCGGCGGCCTACAGCATCGGCCTCACCGTGTTCGCCTACTGGCTATTCGGTATCGCACTCAAGTCGCCGCTTGAACGCGGCCTGCTGTGGTTCTAGCACCCGTGGAAACCTTCGACAGCCTGATGCTCGGCTTTTCCGTGGCGCTGCGGCCGGACGTGCTCTGGTACGCGTTCCTCGGCTGCGTGGTCGGCACGCTGGTCGGAATGCTGCCGGGGATCGGGCCGCTCGCCGGCATCAGCATCCTCTTGCCCCTGACCTTCGGACTCGACGCCACCAAGGCGATCGTGATGCTGGCAGGCATCTATTACGGCTCGCAATACGGCGGCTCGACCACCTCGATCCTGTTGCGCATCCCGGGCGAGGCGGCCTCGGTGATGACCTGCATCGACGGCAACGCCATGGCGAAGAAGGGCCGCGCCGGGGCAGCGCTCTGCATCGCCGCGGTCGGCTCGTTCATCGCCGGCACGTTCGGCGTCGTCGTGCTCACCTTGGTGGCGCCGCCGCTCGCCAGCTTCGCGCTGCGCTTCGGGCCGCCCGAATTCACGGCGCTGCTGGTGCTCGGCCTCATCTTTCTCGCCTACATGTCGACCAGCTCGCTGCCGCGCACGCTGCTGATGGCGGCATTCGGGCTGCTGCTCGGCACCATCGGCATCGACACGATGAGCGGACATTTCCGCTTCAGCTTCGATCTGCCCGAGCTCGGCGACGGCATCGGCATCGTCCCGGTCGCGGTCGGGTTGTTCGGGCTCGGCGAGATCCTGGCAACGCCGAGCCACCAGGTCACCAGCGAGATCCCGCATCCGAAGCTGCGCGAGCTGTGGCCGTCACGCCAGGAGTGGCGGGAATCGGCGATGCCGATCGCACGCGGCTCCGTTCTCGGCTTCCTGATCGGCATCATCCCCGGCTCCGCCCATATCATTTCGAGCTTCATGTCCTATGCCCTGGAAAAGCGGGTCTCCAAGCATCCGGAAGAGTTCGGCCACGGCGCGGTGGCCGGCGTCGCCGGGCCGGAATCCGCCAACAACGCTGCATCCACCGGCGCATTCGTGCCGATGCTGGCGCTCGGAATTCCGACCGGACCGGTCACCGCAGTGCTGATCGCCGCGCTGCTGATCCACGGCGTGCCCCCCGGCCCCACTTTGGTGTCCGATCATCCCAAGGTCTTCTGGGGCTTCGTCGCCTCGATGTATGTCGGCAACCTGATGCTGCTCGCGCTCAACCTGCCGCTGGTTGGCCTGTTCGTGAACCTGCTTCGCGTTCCCTACGCGTATCTCTATCCGCTGATCATCATGTTCTGCGTGATCGGCGTCTACGAGGTGAACCATTCGATCGTCGACGTCTGGATCATGCTGATCATGGGCGTGGTCGGTTACGGACTGAAAAAATTCGGCCTCGACCCTGCGCCGCTGGTGCTCGGCCTCGTCATCTCTCCGTTGTTCGAGATGAGCCTTCGCCAATCTCTGCTCATGTCGAACGGCACATGGACGATCTTTTTCGAGCGACCGATCGCCGCCACGCTGCTGGCGATCTGCCTGGGGCTCCTGGCGCTGGCGGCACTGTCACACATCCGCCGCCGCAAAGACTGGCGCGGCAGGCTGGCGGAAGCGGAAGCAGGCGACGGTCATTGAATCGGCCGCTTGCGGTATTTCGTTGCGGCAGAGTCCATGGCGCGTCGAAGACGCGCGTCAAACGCGCTTATGGCACTCGAACCTCGAATCCCGGTCGTGTAGTATCCTGGCGGGGGCGTGCATCGGTGGGGTAATGTGCGGCCGCGATTCTATTGCGGAGTCGGTTCCATCAGATGACTGGACTAGCCGTCGGTCGATGCCGGAATTGTGGCGACGACGTTTCCTATTTCGCTCGCGCGTGCCCGTACTGCGGCGCGCCCAACCTGCCCAATACGGTGGCGACGATTGCGGCGCTGTCCGTGGTGGTATTGGTCGGCGGCACAATCGCGCTCGGCGTCTACGCTTTTCGCGATAAGGCGGCTGCGCCGACCGCGCCGCAGGCCGAGGGCGCGCCGCCCGCCAACGATACCGCAGGCGACTACGGCTGGATCGTGAAGGCGATGGCCGAGTGCGAGGAAGAGGCCAAGCACAAGCTCGACACGATGCATTTTCTGATCGTGCCAGTCACCTCGACCGGGCTGACCGTGCCGGGCTGGTCGGCCACGCCGATCACCCAGATCGGCAATACCGCGGTGCTGCTGAGCTCGACCGACACCTTGATCGGGCTGCGCAATCGCATGCTCGTGCTTTACCAGAAGCCGATGACGTTCGCCGTGTCCGATCCCGCGACGAAGACCGTGTACAAGTGGAAGTCGGCGGTGGGCGTGACCGCGCTGAAGACGCGCGAAACCAACGCTGCGAGCCTCACGCTCGGATTCGAGATTCCGGACCTGGCCAAGGAGATCGAGTGGGGTCCCACGATCAACCTGAGCAAGGGGACCTGCTACTGGATCAATCCCCTCGTTCGCGGCGTCGCGCGCAGCGGCTGAGATAACCGTCAAGCGTCAGGGCTACGCCCAGAGCCGCTCCTTCTCGAGCCCCTTGTAGAGATCGGCGACATAGTCGCCATAGCCGTTGAACAGCAGTGTCGGCCGGCGCTCGTTGGTTCCAATCAGCTCCTCGGTCGCCTGGCTCCAGCGCGGATGCGACACCTGCGGATTGACGTTGGCCCAGAAGCCGTATTCGCCACCCTGTAGCGACTCCCAGTAGCTCTTCGGCCGCTGGTCCGTGAAGTTGAAGCGCACGATCGACTTAACCGACTTGAACCCGTACTTCCACGGCACCGCCAGCCGCAGCGGCGCGCCCTGCTGCTTCGACACCGGCTTGCCGTAGGCGCCGGTGACGAGGAAGGCGAGCTCGTTGGTCGCTTCCGCAATGGTCAGGCCCTCGACATAGGGCCAGGGATACCAGGTCTGCTTCTGGCCGGGCGCCACCGACGGGTCGAGGAAGGTCTCCATCCGCAGATATTTCGCCGACGACAGCGGCTTCGCCAGTTCCACCAGCTTGGCGAGCGGGAAGCCGCCCCAGGGGATCGCCATCGACCAGGCCTCGACGCAGCGGTGGCGGTAGAGCCGCTCCTCCAGCGGCATCTTGCGGATCAGATCGTCGATGCCGATCTCCTGCGCCTTCTCAACCATGCCGTCGATCTTGACCGTCCACGGTCGCAGCTTGAGTGCCTGCGACGCCTTGACGACGTTCTTGCTCGAGCCGAACTCGTAGAAGTTGTTGTAGCTGGTGTTGATCTTCTCGTCCGTGATCGGCCGATCGAGCGTGAATGTCTCGTTGCGCTTGAGCGGATAGAGATCCTTGGTCGGATCCGGCAGGTCGGCGATGCGTTGGGCCAATGCCGTCCCCGGTGCGAGCGACAGCACGGCCGCGCCGGTGCGCGCCAGGAATGCGCGGCGGTCGAGGAACGCCTGCTCGGGGGTGGCAAGACGTTCCGGGATTTCCCATCCGCGGCGGCGAATGACGTGCATGAGTAGCGTCCTCCGGATTCGGGGCACTTTTCGATACGCCCGCCGCCCGTCACGGGCAAGTCACGCCTGCGATAGACGCCTGGAATCAGGGTCAGTTGTCGGTGATCACGCGGCCGGACGGCCGACCAGGCGGCGGCGCATGGTCCCGAGGAGATCCGCCTTGGACATCGGCTTCGCGAACAGATAACCCTGCCCGATATCGCAACCCATGCCCTGCAATTTGTGGCTTTCGTGGACCGTCTCGATGCCTTCGGCGACGGTCTTGAGCCCGAAGCGCCGACTGAGCTCGATGATGGTTTCACACAGGCCGGCATTGACCCGGTCGATGTGACAGTTGGTCACGTAGGCGCGGTCGATCTTGAGCTCGCTGAAGGGCAGCTGCCGCAGCCGCGCCAGCGAGGAATAGCCGGCGCCGAAATCGTCGAGCGCGAGCGTGCAGTTGAACGAGCGCAGCGTGTCGGCGACCTCATTGGCGATCTTGAGATCGTGGATGATCTCCTCCTCCGTCACCTCCATGATGAGACCCGGCCAATTGTCCGCGCGCGGACGTTCCTCGCGCAGAATTGCGGGGATCGGCAGCTTGAGCAGCGCCGAGACCGGCACGTTGACGGAGAGCTTCGCCGACATGCCGCTCTCGGCCAGCTCCTTCCAGTCGTGCAGCGCAGTGATGATGACGCGTTCGGTGAGCGCCAGCATGTCGGACTCGTTCGCGCCCGGCAGAAAGACCCCAGGAGGGAGCACGCCGCGGGTCGGGTGGCGCGCGCGCACCAGCGCTTCGGCGCCGGCCAGATGCATGCTCTTGAGATTGATCTTGGGCTGATAGAACTGCTCGAACCAGCCGCGCGCGAGCACGCGGTCGAGCGTCACCTTGCCGTCGTCCGGCTCCGGCTCGCTCTTGCCCCTGAACAGGTCACGCAGAACGCTCAGCATTTGAAAGCTCGCCAGCTGTCACGGCAAATGCTCCGTGGCCGCACCGGAATTCTCACGTCAAATCAGTGTAGTACCGTTAACGGACGCAGCCCGAACGCCATCATGCTTTGCAAATCGTAACTCACGGCGTCACCGGAGCCGCCCTGCCGCGTCGCCCGGTTGTCGCGCTGCAGCCTTGCACGCAAAATCAAACGAGCCCGCGCAACGCCAAATGCGCGCCCAGCACGAGCGAACCCAGAAAGAAGCAGATGCGAAGCGCCCGTGAACGCACCCGCGCCCGCACCCACTGGCCCAGCACCATGCCGGCCAGCGCCGGCACGAGCGCCAGCAGCGAGACTCCCGCAACCGACATTTCGAGCGTGCCGTCGCCGACCAGAATGCCCGCCAGCGCCACGGTCGACACCGTAAAGGACGGGCCGAGCGCCTGCACCAGGTCGTCCTTCTCGAGCCCGATAGCCCACAGGTAGGGCGCTGACGGCACCATGTACACGCCCGTCGCCGCGGTCACGACGCCGGTGACCGCTCCGATCAGCGGGCACGAGAATGTGCTGCAAACTTCGGAATCGGGATTCTAGCGTGCGCAACCTGCGGCGCACGCGAGGTCGATGGCCTGTGTTACGCTGCCGCCGCGGCCTTGCGCGCCGCCACGATCTGGTCGGCGGTGCGTCCGGTGATCTCGGCCATATGATCGAACTTGAACGTAAAGCTGCCGACGCCGGCGGTGGCCGAGCGCACCTCCACGATCAGATCGCCGATCTCCGATTCCGGCATCTGCACGCGCACAATGTCCCAGCCGTCCCAGCCCTCGCGGGTGTCGAAGCCGAGGATCTGGCCGCGCCGGCCCGACATCAAGCCGTTCATCTTGGCGGTCGCCTCCGAGGGACAGACGATCTCCACCTGGTAGATCGGCTCGAGCAGCACCGGCTGGCACTGCGGCAGCCCTTCGTGGATCGCGAGCCGGCCGGCAAGCTGGAACGCCATGTCGGAGGAATCGACGGTGTGGTAGGAGCCGTCGATCAGCTTCGCGGTGACGTCGACCACCTGGAAGCCGAGCGGACCGTGCTTGAGCGCGTCGATGACGCCCTCCTCCACCGACGGAATGTAGTTGCGCGGCACCACCCCGCCCTTGATCTCTTCGGTGAAGGTGAAGCCCGAGCCGCGCGGCAGCGGCTTGATGTCGAGCACGACATCGCCGTATTGACCGTGGCCGCCCGACTGCTTCTTGTGCCGCCCGCGCTGGACGATGCCCTTCTTGATGGTCTCGCGATAGCCGACCGTGGGCTTGTGCGAGGCGGTGGCGACGCCGAAGCGATCGGCGAGCCGTTCGGTTGCCACGCGCAGCTGCATCTCGCCCTGCCCCCACAGCACCACTTCGTGCGCCTCGGCGTTGTGCACCACGCTGATCGAGGGATCCTCCTCCAACAGCTTGGCGAGCGCCTGGCCGAGCTTGACGTCGTCCTTGCGCTCCTTGGCCGCCACCGCGATCGCGAGCACCGGCGCATGCGGCGTGACATCGGCGATCGCCAGATGCGCGGGCGCGCCGGCCGTCAAGGTATTGCCGGTCTTGGCATGGTCGAGCTTGCCGAGCGCGACGGTCTCGCCCGCTTCGGCCGGGCCGCGCTTCTCGCTGTGCTGGCCCAGGAGGTTGAAGGTCGCCGCGACGCGGCCGGCCTCGCCGTCAGGACCGCTGAGCGTGACGCCGTCGCCGATCTTGCCGCTGAGCACGCGCGCGACCGACATCTTGCCGCCGTGCGAGGTGTTCACGGTCTTGAGCACATAGGCGACCGGATTGCCGTTCTTGAGCTTGAGCCGCTTTGCCGTGTCGGCGATGCCCGGCGCTTCGTGACGCAACGCCTTCATCAGGCGCAGCACACCGTTGGTGCGGGTGGCCGAGCCGAACAGCACGGGACAGACCAGGCTCTCGCGCAGCTCCTTGGACAGATCGTCGAACACCTTGTCGCGTGGCGGCTGGATGTCCTCGAGCAGCTGCTCCATCAACTCGTCGTCGTGGTCGGCCAGCGTCTCCAGCATAGAGAAACGTGCGGTCTTTTCGCGGTCGAGCGCGTCGCCTTCGAGCGGTACCACCTCCGACGGCGCGTGCTCCTTGTAGACGAACGCACGTTCGAGCGCGAGATCGACGAAGCCGGTGATGATCTCGCCGGAGAACGTCGGGATCTGCCGCAGCAGCAGCTTGCTGCGCGACGCCGGCTGCAGGACCGTGAGCACGTCGTGGATGGTGGCGTCGGCCTTGTCGATCTTGTTGAGAAACAGGAAACGCGGAATTTTCTGCTCTTCGAGCTCGCGCAGGATGAGCTGCAGCTGGGGTATCTTCTTTTCGTCCAACTCGCACACCACGACCGCGGCATCGACCGCGGGCAGCGCCGCGCGCATGTCATGAACGAATTCGACCGAGCCGGGACAATCGACGAATGTATAGCTGTCGCCCATGAAATTCGTAGTGGCGACGGAGATTTCGACGCTCATCTGGTGGTGGCGCGCCTCCTTGCTGGCATCGCCGACCGTATTCCCCGCATCGATGGTGCCTTGGCGCTGGATCGCCCCGGTGCGGGCGAGGATCGCTTCGAGCAGCGTGGTCTTGCCGCTCTGGAATGGGCCCACCAGCGCGATGCACCGTGGGCCCGTGGCTCGTGTGCCGTTCTGTGCCATATCCGCCTCCCAAATTTTGGTCCGAGATGCGGCCTTCTGCGAGACCGTTTGCACCATCGTTTCAGGCCGGAGGGGGAGTTGGCAAGAGGCGCCGTGGTCTCAATCGGGATGGGCCAAACACGGCCGGTAGCGTGCGGAACAAAAACGGCCGCCTGACCGGCGGCCGTTGCAACCTCGGTATGATCGTGCGGCTCGTTAGCGTCCGGCGGGACGCAAGCTCAGGTCACCGAGGCCGACGGCGAGATTGAGACCGACTTGGCCCTGCACCGAGACCGGCTGCAAGGCCACCGAACGGTTGGAACCGCCGACGAGGACGTTGGCGCCGAGCCCGGCGGCGACGGTTGCCTCGGCAGTCGCGCCGACATAATCGCCGGCCAGGAAACCGGGCCCACCGCTGGTGCCGGTGAAGACGGCCCACACCATGACGCCGCCGCCGGTGATGCCGATATCGAGCCCGAACCGCGTAAACGACCCGACATACCCCTGTTGTAGCCCCGGTCCATCGGGTGCGTAGGTGCAATTCACCTGTTTCTGCGACCCGATGATCAGGCCGATGCCGCCTGACACATCGCAGGTCAGAACTCCGACCCTGACCCGCTGGGCAGCGGCCGGTTCGGCCGAGGCAACCGTCAGCGCAACAGCCATAGCCCCGATGGCATGACGCAACATTGCAGCCCTCCCTTTCCTCGCTCGCGGGCCCAGCCCGGGCCGCGCGGCTCGGAACCAACATTACGCCCCTACCGCGGAGATGTCGCGCCCGACAATGTTTCCGGCCGGTTTATTTCAAGTTGCCGCAAAAGCGCTGGATGCGTCGGCAGGCTTCTTCCAGGTCCTCGGTCTTGGTCGCGTACGAGATGCGGAAGGCCGGGCCGAAGCCGAACGGCGTCCCCTGCACCACCGCCACGCCCTCGGCCTCCAACAGCTCGGTGACGAAGTCCTCGTCGGTGGCGAGCTTGTTGCCGCTGGGCGCGGTGCGGCCCATCGTGCCGGCGCAGGACGGGTAAACGTAGAACGCGCCCTCGGGCTTCGGGCATTGGATGCCACGCGCCTGGTTGAGCATCGACACGCAAAGGTCGCGGCGCTCCTTGAAGATCGCGTTGTGCTTGGGGATGAAGTCCTGTGGCCCGTCGAGCGCCTCGACCGCCGCCCATTGCGCGACCGCCGTCGGGTTCGAGGTCATCTGCGACTGGATCATCGCCATCGCCTTGATCAAAGGCTCGGGCCCGCCGGCATAGCCAATGCGCCAGCCGGTCATGCAATAGGCCTTGGAGCACCCGTTCACCGTCAGCGTGCGCTCGTAGAGCCGGGGCTCGATCTGCGCTGGGGTAGTGAACTCGAAGTCGTCGTAGACCAGATGCTCGTACATGTCGTCGGTCATCACGTAGACATGGGGATGCCGGACCAGCACGTCGGTCAGCTTCTTGAGCTCGGCACGGGTATAGGCCGCGCCGGTCGGATTCGACGGCGAGTTGAGCAGCACCCACTTGGTCTTCGGCGTGATCGCCCGCTCGAGCGCTTCCGGTGTCATTTTGAAACCGGACTCGAGCGTGGTCGGCACGGACACCGGCTCGCCGCCGGTGAGCATGACCATCTCCGGATAGCTCACCCAATAAGGGGCCGGGATGACCACCTCGTCGCCGCGGTCGAGCGTCGCGGCGAAGGCGTTGTAGAGCACCTGCTTGCCGCCGGTGCTGATGATGATCTGGCTCGGCTTGTAGTCGAGGCCGTTCTCGCGCTTGAACTTGCGCGCGACCGCGGCCTTGAGCTCGGCAATGCCGTCCACGGCGGTGTACTTCGCCGCCTTGCCGCCCTCGATCGCCTTGATCGCGGCGCGCTTGATGTTCTCGGGGGTGTCGAAATCCGGCTCCCCGGCCCCCAGCCCGATCACGTCCCGGCCGGCCGCTTTGAGCGCGCGCGCCTTGTCCGTCACCGCGATGGTGGCAGAAGGCTTGATGCGCTTGAGGTGCTCGGCAAGGAGGGCCATTGGGAATCTCCGGTTACCCCTGTTGGGCGCGAGCTTCCTAAAGGCCCGCGCTACTCACGGCAAGCCTATATCGCGGGTCTCGCACGCGACTGTGACCGCCGGCACACGGTTTTCCGACGGAGGGAGCTGTTCCGGCGTAGGGACTGGGATTTGAGCCGGGGCAGTCCCCGGCTTTACTGAAATATCTCGGAGAATCGGGCCTTGAGCTCCCGCCCCCGCTCCTCGATCAGGTCGAGGTCGACTGGGATGACTTTCATGTCGGTCAGCGCCGGCTGGCCGGGCGGCGGCGGGGCGTCGATCCGCGACGAATGGATGCCGCCCTCGGCGATCATCTTCTGCGCCGGCGGTGAGATCATGAACTGCGCGAACAGCTTCGCCGCATTGGGATTGCGCGCCCATTTGATCACGGCGGTCGGCGACGACACGATGAAGACGCCCTCGGTCGGGTAGACCATCTTCTGGTTGGGGACATCCTTGCCGTCGCTGAAGCTGCGGGGGTCGGCGCCCTCGGCGCCAATCACCCGTTCCCCCTGCTGCATGGTGCTGAATACCTGCTGGTGGCCCTGCACGATCATGGTGTCGTTGGCGCGCAGAGCCTTGTAGAAGTCCCAGCCAAGCGTGCGCGACAGCATCCCGACTACCACGAGCTGGATCGCGGTGAAGGACGGGTCCGGCATCACCATGAGGCCCTTGTATTTCGGCTGCTTGAGGTCGGACCAGGTCTT
>Ga0126377_10000027_pt1 | contig 60819 bp, 47 predicted proteins | sample PanSoiMetPlot_22_FD_92647 | JGI IMG/M metagenome (GOLD analysis project Ga0126377, IMG submission 92647) | Tropical forest soil microbial communities from Panama - MetaG Plot_22 | ecosystem: Environmental > Terrestrial > Soil > Tropical forest > Bulk soil | place: Panama | collected 2016-02-17 | reverse complement strand
CGCGGCGGCCGCGAGCGCGAGGGCGGCGGCGAGCCCGAGCACCCACCCGCTGCGCCGGTCCAGCGCGGCGGCGTAGCGCGCGAAGAAGCGGTCCCTCGCGGTGGTCGCCGGCATGGCCCGTCAGGATGCACGGGCGCGGCGCGCCGCGCCAGGCCACCGGGAGCCGAGATGGAGGGCGAGCCCGAAGAGGCTGAGGAGCAGCATCCGCCCGCGGCGAGCCAGCGCGAAGGCGACTCCGGCGGCGGCGGGCAGCCCGCACAGCTCGAAGGCGCCCACGGTGGCCGCCTCGGTCACGCCGATGCCCTGCGGGAACGCGAAGCCGATGAAGCCGCCCGCCCAGGTGACGCCGGCCGCCGTGAGCAGCCGCACGGGCGTCGGCGCGATGCCGAGCAGCCACAGGAGCAAGCCGACCTCGAGGAGTCCGAGCGCGCGCCCGACCAGGTTCCACAGCGCCGCGCGGGCGAAGCGGGCCGGCGCGAGGCGGCCCTCGGCGTGCGCCGGCGCGCCCAGCCAGCGGCCCACGCGCGCGCCGATGCGCCCCGACAGGCCGCTCAGCACCGCCGCCGACGCGATGGCGGCGACCGCGGGGGCGAGGGCGGCGTAGGTCCACAGCGCGGCGCGCACCGGAGCGGGCGCGCGCGGGGACTCGAGCGCCGCGACCGCCACGAACAGGCCCGACACGGCCAGCCCCGTGATGTTCTCGATGAGGCGGTCGTCGAGCAGCGCGACCACGGCTCGCGCGAGCGGGACCCGGCGCGCCAGGTGCCGCACCTTGAGCGGCTCGCCGCCGATCCCGCCGAGCGGCACCAGCGCGTTCAGCGCCTCGCCGACCAGCCGGTTCCACAGGAGGCTGCGCCACGGCACCTCGCGCGCGACCAGCTCGCGGAGCGCGCACGAGTTGGCGGCGAACCAGCCCAGCCCGATGACCGGGAGCAGCAGCACCAGGGGCCCGAGGTCGAGGCAGGCCCGGCCGATCGCGGCGAGCGGGAGCCGCGCCACCAGGAACGCCACCAGCCCCAGGCCGGCGGCGAGCAGGAGGGGCTGGAGCCAGCGCCGGGAGGGTGCCGGGGCGGCAGAGCCCGGCAGGTCCGGACCGCCCGGCTGGTTCCCGGTCACCGTTCGGACTATAAGTCCGCGGCGGTCAGCGGCCGCGGGCAAGTTCGTGCAACCGAGCTCCGATCCCACCTCCACCCGTGACGTGCCAGTCGGCTGGCGGACGCGCGCCGCGCCGGTGGTCGGGCGCGCCCTGGCCTGGCTGGGCCCCGACTTCGCGCTGCTCATCGTCTTCCTGGGCATCCTGGTCGGGCTCATCCTCGCCTACGGCGCGTCGCTGGTGTGGAACGACGGGTCGATCTACATCTCGCTCGCCATCGGGGGCGGGCTGCTCGGCGTCCGCTTCTTCTACCGCTGGCGCTCCATCCTGGTGGGCGCGCCGGACGCGCGCGCCGAGTACCTCCGCTCGGCTCGCCTCATCCTGCGCGACTGGGGGCCGCTCATCCTGATCCTGTTCGCGTTCGAGAGCCTCCGCTCGTACACGGGGATCATCCGCCCGACCTCGATCGACGACGCGCTCTACGCGCTCGACCTCCGCGTCTTCGGCGCGGAGCCGAGCGTGTGGATGGGACGGTTCGCCCACCCGGCCCTGACCGAGTGGTTCACCCTCGCGTACGGCTGCTACTTCATCCTGCCCATGACGCTCGCCACGGCGCTCACGGTGCGCGGCCGGCGCGACGAGTTCCGCGAGCTGGCCACCGTGGTCCTGCTCCAGCTCTCGATCGGCTTCCTCCTGTTCCTGGTCTTCCCCGCCGGCCCGCCGCGCTACTACCAGCCGCTGCAGGGCGGCGGCTTCGACCCGGCGCAGCTCCACTCGTACAGCGGCCTCTACGAGCTGTCGACCACCGCGCTCGACGCCGCCAACCCGCTCACCACCCGCTCGTCGTTCCCGTCCCTGCACTGCTCTCTGGCGCTGGTGACGCTCATTTACGCCCGCCGGTTCGGCGCCGCGGTGTTCTCGCGCCGGCCGGGCCTGTTCTTCTGGCTGTGCCTGCCGCTGGTGGTCTCGCTGTGGCTGTCCACCATCTACCTGCGCCACCACTGGGTGCCCGACTGCGTGGCCGGCCTCGCCCTGGGCACCGCGTGCGCGGCCATCACCCCCTGGCTGATGCGGCGCTGGCCGGCGGCCCGGGGCGCGCGCGGCACCGCCACCTCGCTGCGCTGGTAGCCGACCTCCACCGTAACCTCGGGGCGGCAGGGGCGTATTCTCCGGCAAGCGAACATGGCAACCCGTCTCATCATCCTGCTTTTCTCGATCCTGCTGGCCCCGAGCTGTGCCCAGGAGGGGACCAGCGCCCAGGACCGCACCACGATGCCGCGCGCGGACCAGATCCTGCCCGGCCGGGCCAAGGCGATGCCGCTGACCCGGAAGCACCTGGTCTTCGGGACGCCGCTCGACGCCCGGCCGCCCGGCTCGGAGGTCGCGGTCTTCAGCATGGGCTGCTTCTGGGGCGCGGAGCAGCACTTCTTCCACGTGCCGGGCGTCCTGTCGACGGCGGTCGGCTACGCGGGCGGGACGACGCCGAACCCGACCTACGACGAGGTGTCGACCGGCCGCACCGGCCACGCGGAGTCGGTGCGCGTCGTCTTCGACCCGGCGAAGATCTCGTACGAGGAGCTCCTGCACGTCTTCTGGGAGGGCCACGACCCGACCGAGGGGATGCGCCAGGGCAACGACGTCGGCACCGAGTACCGCTCGCAGATCGTGACGCTGAACGACCAGCAGCGGCGCGCGGCCGAGGCCACGCGCGATGCCTACGCGGCGGCGCTGCGGGCCGCCGGGCGCGGGAAGATCACGACCGAGATCGTCGCGGGGCAGCCGTTCTACTTCGCGGAGACCGAGCACCAGCAGTACTGCGAGGCGAACCCGCTCGGCTACTGCAACCACGGCGGCACCGGCGTGCGCTTCCCGACCAGCGTCGCGGCGCATCGCTGAGACTCGCGGGGGAGGGCGGATGGCCCCGCTGACGCGCGCGCCGGGCCGGGCCGACATGCGGGCGGCCAACGTCCTCTCATTGCAGGCCGACGTCGCCGCCGGCCCGGCGCCGGCGATTTGCGCTTCTAGGACCCTCTGCGTGCGAGCTATGCTCACGCGTCCTGGGAGCCGGCGATGGCGGAGGGCGGAGACCGAGGAAGCGATAGCACCGTCACCGTGAGCGCGGCGGGGGACGCGGTCCGCGACGCCGGCCCCGGGTACGGGCTCGTGGTCGGCGACCGCGTGGGCGGGCGCTACCGGATCCTGCGCTTCCTCGCCCGCGGAGCGATGGGCGAGGTGTACGCCGCCCACGACGAGGAGCTGGGCGCCACCGTGGCGCTCAAGACCCTCCGGTCACAGCGTGCCGACAGCGGCACGGCGCTGGCCCGGTTCCGCCGCGAGGTGCTGCTCACGCGCGAGCTGGCCCACCCGGGCATCTGCCGCGTGTTCGACCTGGGCGTGCACGAGCATCGCGGCGGGCGGCTGCTGTTCCTGACCATGGAGCTCATCGCCGGCGAGACGCTGGCCCAGCGCCTGGACCGCACCGGGCCGCTGTCCCTGCCAGCGGCGCGCGTGCTGGCGGAGAAGCTGGCCTCGGCGCTGGCCACGGCCCACGCGGCCGGCGTCATCCATCGCGACCTCAAGCCGGCCAACATCATGCTGGTCGCCGACGATCGCGCGACCGGCGGCGAGCGGGTGGTGGTCACCGACTTCGGGCTGGCCCGGCGCACCGCGGCCGCCAAGGCGAGCCGCGGCAGCGGCGACAACGGCAGCGGCAGCGGCGGCAGCGGCGGCGGCGGCAGCGCGGGCAGCGGCGATCCTTGCGGCGCCGGCAGCGACGCCAGCGACGCGAGTGCCGGCACTGCCGGCAACGGCAGTGGAGGGCCGGGCGACACCGCCCCGGCGAGCGGCGACGCGGCCAACGCCAGCGCCACCACCACCGGCGCGCTCATCGGCTCGCCGGCCTACATGGCGCCGGAGCAGGTCACGGGGCGCGAGGTCGGACCGGCCGCGGACATCTACGCGCTCGGCGTGGTCCTGTTCGAGAGCCTGACCGGCAAGCTGCCGTTCCAGGGCGAGTCCGCGCTGGCGATGGCGGCCATCCGGCTGGAGAGAGACGCGCCGCCGGTCAGCGCGCTCCGGCCGGAGGTGGGCCCGCGCTGGGACGCGGTGCTGGGCCGCTGTCTCGCCCGCGATCCCGACCGGCGCTTCGCCCACGTCGACGAGGTGCCGTCCGCGCTCGACGGCGTCATCGAGGCGGCCCTGCCGCCCGTGCCCACTCGCGCCGAGGTCAGGTCCATCCCGTGGCCCGGATGGCGGCGCCCGGCGGTGGCGCTGGCGGCGGCGCTCGCGCTGGTCGGAGCCGCGGTCGCCGCGCTCATCGCGATCGCCAGCCGCGACGCGCAGCCCGGGCCGGAGCTCCAGGCCGCGGCCGCCTCGGCGGCGACCCACGCCTCCGCCGGGGCCGGCGCGCTGGCCCTGCCGGTGGCGCCCGCCCCTCCGCTGGTCGCGGTCGTGCCGCTTCGCAGCATGGCGGCCCGGCCTGAGTCGGCCTGGCTCGGCACCGCGGTGGCCGAGATGCTGACCACCGATCTCGGCGCCGGCGAGCACCTGCGCGTGGTGCCCAGCGACGCGGTCGGTGCCGCCGCCGGCGCCCGCGGCCTCGCGCTCGATCGCGCGGGCGCCACGCCGGCCAGCGACGAGGCCGACGTGCGCGCGGTCGGGGCCGCCCTGGCCGCCGACTACGTCATCTCGGGCAGCGTGGTCGCGGTCGGCGAGCCGTCGTCGCCGCGCGTGCGCATCGAGCTGCGCCTGCGCGACGGGACCAGCGGCAAGGTCGTGAGCCAGCTCGGCGACGACGGCCAGGAGGCGGAGCTGTTCGCGATCGTCGCACGCCTGGGCGGCAGCGCGCGCGAGGCGATCCTCACCCGCGCCGGCGGCGACGCGCTGGCGCGCCTGCGCGGCGAGCCCGCGCCGGGCGCCGAGGCCGCTCCGGTCCATCCGCGCAGCATCGAGGCCGCGCGCGCCTTCGCCGAGGGCGTGGCCGCGCTCCGCCGCTACGAGGCGCAGACCGCGCGCGCGCGGTTCGAGCGCGCCGTGCAGCTCGAGCCGGACAGCGCCAAGTACCACGCGGGGCTGGCCAGCGCGTGGCGCACCCTGCAGTTCCCGGAGCGCGCCCGCCAGTCGGCCGAGCGCGCCTTCTCGCTGGCGGCCGGGCTGCCGCGGCCCGAGCGCATGTTCATCGAGGCGCGCGCCCACGAGGCGTCGCGCCGCTTCGACCGCGCCATCGAGCTCTACTCGGCGCTGGCCACCTTCTTCCCCGAGAACATCGAGTACCGGCTGGCGCTCGGCGAGGTGCAGAACGACGCCGGGCGGCCGCGCGACGCGCTCGCCACCGTCGACCGCCTGCGCGCCGAGGCCGGCGCCGGCAAGAGCGCGGGCGTCGTCCGCGACCCGCGCATCGATCTCCTCGAGTCGGCCGCCGCCGACGCCATGGGCGACAACGAGCGGGCGGCGCGCGCCGCCCTGGCCGCGCGCGAGCAGGCCCACGCGCTCGGCGCCGAGGCCATGGGGGCGAGGGCCGAGGTGGCCCTGTGCAGGGCGCTGACCGACCGCGACGTCGAGCGCGCGCTGGCCGCGTGCCGGGCCGCGACGGCGGAGAGCGCCGCCCTCGGCGACCGCGCGACCACCGCGATGTCGCTCATGAACACCGCCTACCTGCGCGAGCGCCAGAAGGCGCCGGACGAGGCGATGGCCCTGCTCGAGCGGGCCAAGGGCCTGTACCAGGAGATGGGCAACGTGCGCGGGGTCGGGAACGTGCTGAACCGGATCGGCGTCACGCTCAAGGGGCGCGGCAAGCTCGACCAGGCCATCGCGCTCCAGCGCCAGAGCCTGGAGCGCCTGCGCGAGGCGGGTGACGACGCCAGGGCCGGCCACATCCTGGAGGGCATCGCCAGCACCGAGATCGAACGCGGCGAGCTCGACGCCGCGCGCCGCCACTACGACGAGGCGATCGCGCTCGAGCGCAAGGTGGGCGACGACCGGGGTGTGTCCATCTCGCTGCAGAACGTGGCCTGGATCGAGCACGACACCGGCGATCTCATGGCCGCGCGCCGCCACGCCGAGGAGGCGATCGCCATGCAGGAGAAGCTGGGCGCCGAGCTCGACCTGGTCTACTCGCTCGAGTGCGCCTCGATCATGGCGCTCGAGCGCGACGACCTGGAGACGGCCGAGAAGCTCCTGACCCGCGCGCTGGCCCTGCGCGAGAAGCTGAAGCTGGCCCCCTATTCCGCCCTGCAGAACCTGGCGGAGGTCCGCCTGACCCAGAAGCGCTTCCCCGAGGCGCGCGAGCTCATCGCGCGCAGCCTCGCGGCCAGCTCCGGCGGCCTGGGCGAGGGATACGCGCACGAGGTCGAGAGCCGCATCCTGTTCGAGGCCGGCGACATCGATGGCGCCGCGCGCGCGCTGAAGCGGTCGCGCGAGCTGACCGGCGGCCGCACGCGCGACGTGCTCGACATCGACGAGGCGCGGGTCCTGGTCGCGCGCGGGCAGGCGCGCCGCGCCATCGCGCTGGCCGAGCACGCGCGCGCGGCGGCGGCCCGCCGCGGCGCCTTCGCCTTGCGCATCGCGGCCGACGCCGCCCTCGGCGAGGCGGAGATGGCCGCGGGCATGGCGAGCGGCGGCGAGCGGCTCGACCGGGCCGAGAAGGAGTCCGCGATGCGCGGCTACACGCTCATGGCCCGGCTGATCGCCGAGGCGCACGCCCAGCAGACCGCGAAGGCCGGCGCGCCGGCGGCGGGCAAGTAGCGCTCAGGCCGGCCTGGTGGCGGTCACCAGCCGGGTGGCCGCCCATGGGTTGCCGTACCAGAAGCGCCAGCCCAGGCGGCGCTCGCTGACGCCCTGCATTCCGAGCTCGCGCAGTCGCGCCGCGTACTCGCGGGTGGCGCGGAAGTCGGCGATGAGGAGGCGCGCGCCCGGCTTGAGGACCCGCGCCGCCTGCTCGACGGCCCGGCTGCGGCCGGCCGCGTCCGCGATGTTGTGAATCGCCAGGCTGCTCACCACCAGATCGAAGGAGCCGTCGGGGAAGGGGAGCTCCCGCATGTCGCCGGTGTGCAGCTCCACGCGCTCGGCGACCCCCTCGAGCCCGGCGTTGCGCAGCGTGGTGTCGGGCCGGTTGCCGCTCTGATCCACCGCGCTCCACAGATCGACGCCGACGGCGCGGCCGCGCGGCAGGAGCCTGGCCACCAGCAGCAGCACCGCTCCCCGCCCGCAGCCCATGTCGAGCACGCGCTCGTCGCCGCGCAGCCCGAGCTCGCGCAGGATGCCGGCCCACACCGCGAACTTCCCCGCGCGCGTGGTGTAGAGGAAGCTGGCCGCGTTGAACAGGCACCACAGCCCGCCGATGAGCGCGGCGATCGACCACGGGCCGGCGCCCGCCCTCCATCCGGCGAACGCCACCAGCGCCGCGCCGCTCGCGGCGAACACGAGCGGCACGTACGGCGCGTCGATCCCGTATTTCCCCCGGCGGTGCGCGAGATCGGCGTCCATGGAGCCGTTCGTACAACGCTTCCCACCGCCGCTCAAGCTGCTGGGCGAGCGAGCGGGGTCCGCGGCCCGGGCGCGAACGGGCGGCGACCTCTCGTCGATCGCGCTATGGTGTCGCGCATGGCGCACACATTGTTCGAGCTGGACGTGAGGTTGCGCGTGATCGAGCCGCCCATCTGGCGGACCATCGAGGTGCCGGGGGCCGCGACGCTGGAGGACGTCCACTACGCGATCCAGGTCGCGATGGGCTGGACCAACTCGCACCTTCATCAGTTCACCATCGGCGAATCGATGTACGGAATGGCCGACGCGGACGAGCTGGAGCTCGAGGACGAGGCCGAGTATCGGCTGCAGGATGTGGTCGAGGCGGGCGGATCGTTCCTCTACGAGTACGACCTGGGCGACGGTTGGGAGCACGACGTGACGGTCAGCAAGGTGTCGACCGTCGCGCGGGTCCCGCGCACGCGCTGCACCGGCGGCGCCCGAGCCTGCCCGCCGGAGGACTGCGGCGGGGCGCTCCGCTACGGCGATCTGCTGCAGGCGATGGCGCACCCGGACAGCCCGGGCGCAGACGACGAGCTGCTCGAGTGGGTGGGAGAGCTCGAGCCGGAGGCCTTCGAGCTCCCGCGCGCGGGCCGGGACCTGCGCGGCGAGATCGAGGAGCTGCGCGAGCTGGCCGACGGCGGCGACGCCATCGACGACTTCGTCGGCCTCCCGATCGGCATGGGCGAGGCGGGCCAGACCGATCTGCCGACCGCGCTGGTCAGCACGGTGCTCGCGCTCGACCCGATGCAGCGCGCCGCGCTGGCGGCGGTGATCGCCAGCTCGCTGGCCTACGAGGTGACCGAGGCGCAGACCATCGCGGTCGGCCGCTCGGCGTCGGAGCTGCTCGAGCAGCCCACGGCGCCTCGCGGCCGGCCGAGCCGCCGCCGGAGATGACCGCGCCGACCCGGCCGCGCCGGCTCAGCGCAGGAACGCGTCGGTCAGGCCGCCGTCCACCGGGATGAGGTGGCCGGTGGTGCAGCGCGCGCGCGGGCCGGCCAGGTAGAGGATGGCCTCGGCGCAGTCGCGCGGGTCCACCGCACGATGGGTCAGGGTGCGGCGGGCGTAGAAGTCGGCGAGCAGCGCCGACAGCTCCTGGTCGCTGGCCCGGGCCGGGGCCGCGATGCCGTACTTCTCGAGCGACGCGATCACCCGGTCGCGGGGAAACATGGCCGAGCCGGCGAGCACGGTGGCCGGGCTGACCCCGTTCACCCTGATCTTCGGCGCCAGCGCGATGGCCAGCTCGCGCACCAGGTGGCTGAGCGCGGCCTTGCTGACGTCGTAGGCCTCGCTCCCGCGCTTGGGCACGACCGCGTTGGCCGAGCTGGTGAGGACGATGCACGAGTCGAGGTCCTGGTCGGCCAGGATGCGGGCGGCCTCGTCGACCAGGCGGTGGTTGGCGGTGACGTTGATGTCGAGAGTGGCGGCCCACTGGGCGTCGTCGATGCGGCCGTCGGCAGACGACGGGAAGACCGCCGCGGTGTTGACCAGGACATCGATGCCTCCGTAGGCGGCCACCGCCTCGCGCAGGCCGCGGCGGATGGAGTCGCGGTCGCGGATGTCCATCGCCACCGCGATCGCGGCGCCGCCGGCCCTGCGGGCCAGCTCGGCGGTCGCCTCGGCGTCGGCCCGGTTGCGATCGGCGACCACGACATGGGCGCCGCGCTCGCCGGCCAGCGCGCACACCGCGCGGCCGATCCCGCTGCCGCCGCCGACCACGACGGCGATCGACCGGCCGAGCTCCCTCTCGGGAGGCTGGCGCCGGAGCTTGGCCTCCTCGAGCTGCCAGTACTCGATGCCGAACGCCTCCGACGGGGGCAAGGCGACGTAGTTGCAGTGCACGGTGAAGGCGTCGGGCGGGGCGGCCAGGCCGGCCTGCGGGACCTCGCGCGGCTCGCCGCCCGCGCAGAGGGCGGTGGCGCCCTCCATCACGTGGATCGCGTTCTGATAGAACTCGCCGGTGATGCGCGCCTCGGCCTCGCTCTTGCCGAAGCTCAGCATCCCGATGCCCGGGATGAGCACCACGCTCGGGCTGTCGTCGCGCATGGGCGGGGAGTCGGGCTGCGCGAAGGACTCGTAGTAGCGGCGGTACTCCTCGCGATAGCGGGCGAGGCCGCCGTCGATGCGCGGGCGCAGCTCCTCGCGCGGCGCGGTCGGGTCCCACGCCACCAGCAGCGGGCGGATCTTGGTGCGGACGAAGTGGTCGGGGCAGCTGGTGCCGAGCTGGGCGAGCGCCTCCGCCTCCCTGGAGTTGACGAAGCGCATGACGTCGGGGGCGTCGCTCACGTGGGCGACGACGCGCCGCCCGCGCGAGACCCGGCCGCGCACGAACGGCAGGACGTCGATGGCCAGGTCGCGGTGGTCGCGGGCGGTCTCGCAGCGCGGGCCGCCGAACAGCTCCTTTCCGTCCATGTGCTCGAGCACGAGCTGGCCGAGGCTGTCGATGACCGTGATGGTGTGGCGATAGCAGTCGCGCGATGTGTCGCCCCAGGTGAACAGGCCGTGGCCGCCGAGCACGATCCCGTCGCAGCCGGGGCTGGCCTCGAGGGTCCGGCGCAGCACCATGGCGAGCTCGAAGCCGGGCCGCTGCCAGGGGACCCACGCCAGCCGGTGACCGAAGCGGCGGTTGAGCTCGCCCAGGCGCTCGCGGCCGCTGGCCGCGGCGGCCAGGGCGATGCCCCAGTCCGGGTGCAGGTGGTCGACGTGCCGGAAGGGCAGGAAGCCGTGCAGCGGCGTGTCGATGGAGGCGACCACCGGGTTCCGGCCGAAGGTGCAGAGCGGGTAGAGCTCGACCATCTCGTCCTCGAGCGCGGCGCCGCGGTAGCGGCCCTCGAGCGCGAGCAGCTTGTCGAGGTAGAGCGTGGCGAAGCCCGCGCGCTGGATGCTGCCCAGGTCGCCGCCGCTCCCCTTGACCCAGAGCACATCCCGCGGCGCGCCGTCGAGCGGGTCGGGCAGAGGCAGCTTGGCGCTGGTGTTGCCGCCGCCGAAGTTGGTGATGCGCAGGTCCGAGCCGAGCAGGTTGGAGCGATAGCGGAGGAGCTCGGGGCCGTCGAGCCCGCCGGCCACGCCGTCGTCCCACCGGTCCTCGAGATGGCGGAGCGCCGCTCTGGTCATTGCATGCCTTTCTGTGCGCCGGCGCCAGCGCCGGCGTCGTCATCGGCGTCCGGCGCGCGCTCCGGCCGCCCGCGCGCCCGGCGCGCGGCGATCTTCCTGACCACGATGGGCAGGGCCACCGCGCCGATGAGCAGCAGCCCGACGACGATGGTCATCAGGATGCCCGGCACGTTGCGCAGACCCATGCCGAACGTGAGCATCCCCATGACGAAGATCGACAGGATGACCCCGAGCATGGTGCCGCTTCCTCCCGCGATGCTCACACCGCCGAGGACGACGATGGCGATCACCTCGAGGTCCCAGCCGAGCGCCATGTTGGGCCGGGTCGCGCCCACCCGCGAGGTCAAGAAGGCGGCCGCCAGCCCCGACATGGCGCCGTTGAGCGTGAAGAACCAGAAGCGGTGGGCGTCGACGCGGATGCCGCTCCAGCGCGCCGCCTCCGGGTTGTGACCGTAGGCCTGGAGGTTGCGGCCGATGACGGTGCGGTGGAGGAGCACGGCGAACACCGCGGCCAGGCCGACGAACACCAGGAACTCGTACGGGATGAGGTCGTGGACGTAGCCCTGACCCAGGAGCCAGAAGTTCTCGGGATACTCGGTGTAGGCGCCGTCGCCCAGGACGATGGTGGGGATGCCGCGAAACAGCGAGACCGTGCCGATGGTGACCACGATGGCCGGCACCTTGAAGCCGGTGATGATGGCGCCGTTGAACATCCCGGCCGCCGTCCCGACCAGCACGCTGGCCGCCAGCAGGCCTGGTGTCCCGACACCGTGCATCGCCAGCCAGCCGATCGCGGTCGAGCACAGGGCCACCATCGAGGCGACCGAGAGATCGATGTCGCCGCCGATGATGACGAGCGTCATCGACAGCGCGATGAGCGCCTTCTCCGAGAAGCTCTGCGTGCTGTCGAACAGGTTGTGGAGGTCGAGGAAGTAGGGGGAGGCCAGCGCGTTGGACGCGACGATGGCCAGGAGGATGAGCAGCAGCACCGCCTCCCACCGGCGGAGCGCCCGCGCCCACCCGATCCGCCCGCCCGCGCCGCCTCTCACCGCCGCTCCTCCGCGCCGCCGCCCGCGGAGGCGCCCGCGCCGACCCCCGCGCCGGCCCGGCCGGCCAGGATGAGCTTGCCGCGCCGGCGCTCGCTCCGCGAGTTGAGGATGACCGCCACCAGGATGGCGGTCCCCGAGATCGCCATGTGCCAGAAGGGCGAGACGTCGATGATGGGGAGCGCGTTCAGGAGGATGACCAGGAACGCCACGCCGAGCAGGCACCCGGTGATGGTGCCGCGTCCGCCGGCGATGCTGACGCCTCCGATGACGCAGGCGGCGATGGTCTGCATCTCGAAGCCGAGGGCCGTCTCGGTGTAGGCCACCGCGTAGCGCGCGACCCACAGGTAGCCGCACAGCCCGCCGAGCGCGCCGGTGACCGAGTAGACCAGGAGCTGGAGCCGGGCCGCGTCGATGCCGACGTAGCGCGCGGCGGCCGGGTTGCCGCCCAGCGCGTAGAGCTCCCGTCCGCGCCGCATGCGGCGCAGGAACAGGGCGTCGAGCGCGACGACCAGGGCGGCGATCCAGACGATGTGAGTGAGGCCGAGCATGCGCTCGTTGGGAAAGGCGACGAACTCGGCGCCCAGCTCGTGGGCGTTGACCCAGCCTCCGTCCGACGACCAGAACACCAGCCCGCGGTAGACGCTCATGGTCGCGAGCGTGACCACGATGGGCGGCATCTCGAGGAGCGCGACGAAGGCGCCGTTGGTCGCACCCAGGACCAGGCCCGAGCCGACCGAGAGCAGGATGGTCAGCCCGACCGGCAGATCCGGGTGCGCCTTGGACAGGAGCGCCATCAGCATCCCGGTCAGCGCCATGTTGGCGGCGATCGAGAGGTCGATGCCGCGCGTGAGCAGCGCCAGCATCTGGGCCAGCGCCATGATGGCCAGGATGGCGCCGTCGGTGACCAGCGTGTCGAGGCTGCCCGCGCTCAGGAACACCGGGGCCCGCGCCGTGATCGCGGCGGTGAGCCCGGCCACGATGAGCGCGAGCGCGGTCTCACGCCGCCGGAGGACGCCCCGCATCGGCCCCCTCGAGTGACGACGGCCCCAGCCCGGCGGCCGCGCCGACGATGACGCCGGCGTCGAACTCCGCGCGCGCGAGCACGCGGACCATCCGGCCCTTGTGCATGACGATGATGCGGTCGGCGATGCCCATGAGCTCGGGCAGCTCCGAGCTGACCAGGATGACCGACAGACCCTGGCCGACCAGCTCGCCGATGAACTCGTGCACGGCGGCCTTCGACCCCACGTCGATGCCCTTGGTCGGCTCGTCGAGGATGATGATCGTCGGCCGGGTCGCCAGCCACTTGCCGATCACGACCTTCTGCTGGTTGCCGCCCGACAGCTCGCCGACCCGCTGCTCGAGATCGGCGTGCTTGATGGCCAGCCGGTCGGCGATCTGGCGCGCCAGCGCCGTCTCGGCCGCTCGGTCGGCGAGCAGCCAGCGGGCCAGCCTGCGCGCGGAGGGCAGGGCGAGGTTCTGCCGGATCGACAGGGCGACGATGGCGCCGTGGCGCTGCCGGTCCTCCGGCACCAGGACGATGCCGCGCTCGATCGCCCGGCGCGGCGAAGTGCCTGCCGGCCGGCCGTCCATGGTGACGGCGCCGCGCACGACGCGCTTCAGCCCGAACAGCGCCTCCATCAGCTCGGTGCGGCCGGCGCCGACCAGCCCGTAGAAGCCGAGCACCTCGCCCCTGCGCAGGCTGAACGAGATGCCGTCGAACTCGGTGTCGCTGGCCAGGTCGCGGACCTCCATGACCGGCCCGCCGATCGCGACGTCGGTCTTGGGGAAGATCTGGGTGACCGGCCGCCCGACCATCAGCCGGACCAGCCCGTCCTCGTCGATGTCGGCGACCGCGCCCTCGCCGACCCGGGCGCCGTCGCGGAACACGGTGTAGCGGTCGGCGACGGCCAGGATCTCGTCGAGCTTGTGCGAGATGAAGAGGATCGCCACGCCCGCGGCTCTCAGGCGGCGGATGATGCGGTAGAGCTCCTCGATCTCGCGGGTGGAGAGCGCGGCGGTCGGCTCGTCCATGATGACGACGCGCGCGTCGTGCGACAGGGCGCGCGCGATCTCGACCAGGTGCTTCTGGGCCACGCTGAGGCTCCCGAGCGGGGCGCCGGCGTCCAGCTCCGACTCCAGGGTGGCGAGGATGGCCGAGGCGCGCCGGCGCATGGCCGCCCAGTCGAGCCAGCCGCCGCGGCCGGCGACCAGGTGGCCCATGAAGATGTTCTCGGCCACGGTCAGCTCGTCGAACATGGCCGTCTCCTGGTAGACGGCGGCGATGCCGTGGCGCCAGGCGTCCTGCGCGCCGTGGAGCGCGACCGGGGCGCCGGCGACCAGGACCCGGCCGGCGTCGGGCCTCTCGATCCCGGTCAGGATCTTGACCGCGGTGGACTTGCCGGCCCCGTTCTCGCCGACCAGGGCCATGACCTGGCCGGCGTGGAGGTGGAGCGAGGCGCGGTCCAGCGCGCGGATGCCGCCGAACGACTTCTGGACCGCATCCAGCGACAGGATCGAAGTCGTGGAAAGGATCGGGCTCGGCTGTGCGGTCACCTGGTCCACGCCGGGAGCATGTCTCCGTCTCAGAAGAACTTGGCGAACTTGTCGACGTTCGACTTGTCGAACACGAAGGGCTTGGCCATCGCCGTCTCGCCGTTGGGGTCGATGGTGAGGCTGCCCATGCGCCCGATCGACACGGTCGTGCCCGGCTTGCCGGTCGCCTTCCTGGTCAGGACCTGGTTGGCCGCGAAGATCGCCGTGTAGCCGAGATCGACCGGGTTCCAGATGGCGAAGGTGTCCACTGCGCCGGAGTGCACGTGCCCTGCCATCTCGGAGGGCAGCCCCAGCCCCGTCACGAAGACCTTGCCCACGCGCTTCTGGTCGGTGACCGCCTTGGCCGAGGCGGTGATGCCGACCGTGGTGGGCGCGATGATGGCGCGCAGGTTGGGGTGCTTGCGCAGGAGGCCGATCGCCTCGCGGTAGCTCTTGTCCGACTGGTCGTCGCCGTAGACGACGTCGACCAGCTTGAGGTCCTTGTACTCGGGTTTGGTGAGCACCTGCTTCATGACCTTGATCCAGGTGTTCTGGTTGGTCGCCTGCGCGGTGGCGCTGAGGATGGCGATCTCGCCCTTGCCGCCCAGCGTCTTGCTCACCATCTCGATCTGCTTCTCGCCGATGAGGTCCGGGTTGGACGGGTTGATCTGGAACAGCCGCCCGCCCTTGGCGATGCCGGAGTCGAACGACAGCACGGTGATGCCGCGGCTCATCGCGCGCTTGCAGATCGGGATGAGCGCGTCCGGGTCGTTGGCCGAGATGACGATGGCGTTCACGTTCTGCGCGATGAGCGAGCGGATGATGTCGATCTGGCCCTCGGCGGTGGGCGTGGTCGGTCCGGTGTAGATGACCTTGACCCCGCCTATCTGCTTGGCCGCCTCCAGCCCGCCGTCACGCGCGGCCTCGAAGAAGCCGTTGCCGAGGTTCTTGACCACCATCGCGATGCGGACCTCGTCCGCCGACGCAGTCCCTCCGGCGAAGAGGGCGGCGCCCAGGAGCGCCGACAACCATGCCCATCGCTGCCACCTTGTCGTCCTCATGGATTCCTCCTCGGTCTATCGATAGCGCCGCCTGTCACGCCGCCCGCCGCGTCATCACATCGCGCTCGTAGGCGCGCACTCGCTCCAGCCAGGCCAGCCCGATGGGGGCGCCGCGCGTCTCGCAGTAATGGTCCCACACCGCCGCCCACGGCATCGACTTCTGCTCCTCGAACATGGCCAGGCGCGCGGTCGTGTCTCCCCGCGCCTCGGCCTCCGCGATCGTCCGGCTCGGCTCCAGCAGGGCCCGGAGCAGCGCCTTGCGCATGTTGCGCGTGCCGATGACCCAGGCGGCCACGCGGTTGATGCTGGCGTCGAAGAAGTCGAGGCCGATGCTGACGCGACCCTCGACGCCGCCGCGCACCACCTCGCTGGCGATGGCCTGGGTCTCGTCGTCGAGCAGCACCACGTGGTCGCTGTCCCAGCGCACCGCGCGGGTCACGTGGAGCAGGACGCGGTCGACGAACGCGAGGATCGCGGACAGCTTGTCGGAGATGATCTCGGTCGGGTGAAAGTGGCCGGCGTCGAGGCACAGCATGATCTTCCGGCTGAGCGCGTAGGCCAGGTAGAACTCGTGCGAGCCGACCGTGTAGGCCTCGGCGCCGATGCCGAACAGCTTGCCCTCGACCGCGTCGCGGTGGTGCTCGTGCGGGATGGGCGCGGCGATCACCTCGTCGAGCGCCTCGAGCAGCCGGCGGCGCGGGCCGAAGCGGTCGACTGGCAGGTCCTTCGACCCGTCCGGGACCCAGATGTTCATCACCGACGGATCGGCCAGCGACCGGCCGAAGTGGGCGCTCACCTGCCGACAGGCCTGGCAGTGCTCGATCCAGAAGCGGCGGATGCCGGGATCGGGGTGGCTCAGGGTCTGGTTGCTCTCGCTCAGCGGGTGAGAGAAGCAGCTCGGGTTGAAGTCGAGGCCGATGCGGCGCTCCCGGGCCCAGTCGACCCAGCGCCCGAAGTGCTCGGGCCGGATCTCGTTGCGCTCGACCGGCCGGTCGGACTCGAGGTAGATGGCGTGCAGGTTGAAGCGCTTCGGCCCCGGAATGAGCGCCATGGCCAGGTCGGCGTCGGCGCGCAGCTCGTCGCCGCTCCGGGCCCGGCCCGGGTAGTTGCCGCTGGTCTGGATGCCGCCGGTCAGGCCGCCCTCGGGGTTCTCGAACCCGCGCACGTCGTCCCCCTGCCAGCAGTGGAGCGAGATGGGGACCTGGTCGAGGCGCGCCAGAGCGCCGTCGGTGTCGACTCCGGCGGCGGCGAAGGCGTCGCGGGCCAGCGAATAGGTGCGTTCGATGGATGCGTGATCGCTCATGACGATGGGCTCCCCCGGGATGGCGGGCGCGGCAGGGCCTGGAACCGGCGCCAGGCCGCCTCGGGCACCTGGGCGCGCGGCTCGACCAGCTGCGGCGCGAACGATCGGCGGATGAGCGCCCGCGCGTCGCGCAGGGACGAGAGCTCGCCGAGCGCGATGAGCTGGACGCAGGCGTTGCCGAGAACCGAGACCTCCGCCGGGCCGACGATGACCGGCACCTGGCAGGCGTCGGCGGCGAGCTGGTCGAGCAGCTCGTTGCGGCCGCCGCCGCCGCCGATGTGGATGCGCACCAGCGGGTGGCCGAGCGCCGCCTCGAGCTCGCCCTTCACCCGCCGGTAGGACAGGGCCAGGCTCTCCAGCGCGCAGCGGGCCAGCTCTCCGTCGTCGGCCGGCGCGGGCTGGCCGGTCTCGCGGCAGAAGCCGACCATGGCGCCCACCATCGAGTCCGGGTTGAGGAAGCGCGGATCGTCCGGATCGATGACCGAGCGCCAGGGCGGGGCGCCGAGGGCGGCCGAGACCAGCGCCGCCGCGTCGCGGTGGCCGCGCTCCTCGCCGATGCGCTGGAGCAGCCACAGGCCGGCGATGTTCTTGAGCACGCGGAAGCGCCGGCCCACGCCGCCCTCGCTGGTGAAGTTGGCCTGGCGAGCCGCGTCGTCGACCAGCGGCCGCTCGCTCTCCACTCCCATGAGCGACCAGGTGCCGGAGCTGATGAAGGCCTCGTCGGCGCCGGCCAGCGGGATCGCCGCCACCGCGGACGCGGTGTCGTGGGTGGCGGGCGCCGCGATGCAGAGGCCCGGCCCGCCGCCCGGCGGAGCGGTCTCGCCGATGATGGTGCCGGGCTCGATCGGGCGGGCCATGAGATCGCGCGAGATGCCGGCCGCGGCGAGGAGCTCGTCGTCCCAGTCGCCGGTCGCGAGGCCCCAGAGCTGGGTGGTGGTCGCGTTGGTGTACTCGCTGGCCATCTCGCCGCCGAGGCGGAAGTGGAGATAGTCGGGCAGCATGAGCAGGCGGCGCGCGCGCGCCAGCCAGGACGGCTGCTGCCGCGCGGTGGCCGCCAGCTGGTAGAGCGTGTTGAACGGCTGGAACTGGATGCCGGTGCGCCGGTAGATCTCGCGGGCCGGGATGCGGGTGAAGACCTCCTCCATGACGCCGCGCGTGCGCCCGTCGCGATAGCACACCGCGGGCGCCACCGGATGACCCTCGCCGTCGAGCAGCACGTGGTCCACGGCCCAGCCGTCCACGCCCACGCTGGCGACCGGCGCCGGCGCCATCGCCGCCGCGGTGGCGATCCCGGCGCGCACCTCCGACTCGATGGCGGCCAGGTCCCAGCACTCGTAGCCGCTGTCCGCGTCGCGCTGCCGGGGGGTCTCGAAGCGGCGGGCCTCGCGCAGGGACAGCCGCTCGCGGACCAGCTCGACGAGCACGACGCGGCCACTGCTCGCCCCCAGGTCGACGGCCACGCAGCTGATGCTGGTCATGCGCTGTGCCGATCGTGCGCCGCCCCGGGCGCCGCAGCCTTCGCGATCCGGACAGGAGAGCGGCCAGAGTGGCCGGGAAGCGCGGGCGGGCGCGCGCGGCGGCGATCATGATGATCAGGATGACGCGTCGCGGCGCCCGGGCCGGCGAACCCGCTGGCGGTAGCCCTTCGGCGTCATGCCGATGAGCTTGTGGAACGCGTGCGAGAAGTGGTTGCTGTCGTTGAAGCCGGAGGCGAGCGCGATGTCGGTGACGCTGTCGTCGGTCGCGCGCAGCGCGCGCATGGCGTGGCCGACGCGCAGCTTGACCAGGTAGCCGTGCGGCGTGGTGGCGGTGGCCTCGCGGAACACGCGGCGGAGGTTGCGCGGCGAGTAGCCGAAGCGGTGGGCGATCTCGTCGAGATCGATCGCCTGGGTGCAGTTGTGGCGGAGGTAGCGGAGGACGTGGGCGATGCGCCCCGAGGGCGACAGGTGCTCGCCGTCGGTGGCGAAGCGATCGCGCCACAGCGTGACGAGCAGCTGGGCGAACAGCGACTCGGCCATGAGGTCGGAGGCGCCGTCGGGCTCGCGGCACTCGCGGGCCAGCGCGGCGAGCAGCGGCTTGAGCCGGGCCACCACGTCCTCGGAGATCTGCCAGTAGCGCCGCTCGCCGGCCTGGTCGCCGGCGGGCGGCAGATAGGGGCGCAGGCGATCCGGGTGCAGCCACCGGCTGCTCGGCCGGTAGAGCACGTTGGTCAGATAGAGGTCGTGGACCTCGTCGAAGGCGTGGCGGTCCTGGGTCTGGAGGTGGAACACCTCGCCGCAGGACAGGAGGTGCGGCTCGTCGTTGAGCACGTGCCAGCCGCTCCCCGACGCGACGATCACGATCTCGTGAAAGTCATGCTCGTGGAGGGGGAACAGGGGCTGCGGGGTTCGCGGCTCCACCACGACGAGCTGCGACTCGCCGCGGAAGAAATCGCGTGCCTGAAGCTTCAGCAATCCGCCACCACCCCGGGGAAAGCGTAGGACAAAGGACGCTGCAGTGGCAACGGATCGCAGCCGGCGCGCCGCACCGCGGCATGCGCGGTGTGCCGCGTTCGCGGCCGCGCACGGCGTGCGCAGCGGCGCGCTCAGGCCGGGAGGCGGAACACCTCGGTCAGGTCGTCGGCCACCGGGCTGTCGTCCGGGTTGGTCTCCATGATGTCCCGCATGAAGGCCCACCACCGCCGGCACACCTCGGTCCGCGCGACCGCGTTCCAGCGCTCGATCGACTCCACCTCGGCGCAGGCGAACAGGAGGCTGCGCGCGGGGTCGAGGAAGATGGAGTAGGACAGAACGCCGTGGGCGCGGAGGGTGGCGGCGAGCTGCGGCCAGATGGCGTCGTGGCGGCGCCTGTACTCGGCGTGCGCGTCGGGTCTCACCTTCATGACGAACGCCTTGCGGATCATCCCGCTCGAGATGGTGCACCGCGGCGGGCCCGGCGCGCTATATCTCTCTGGCGAGGACTCATGCCGACCGTGGGTCTCTTCATCCCCTGCTACATCGACCAGCTCTATCCGCAGGTGGGCATGGCCACCGTGCGCGTGCTCGAGCGGCACGGCGCGCGCGTCGACTATCCCGACGCGCAGACCTGCTGCGGCCAGCCCCTGGCCAACAGCGGCTGCACCGACCAGGCGCGGCCGCTGGCCGAGAAGTTCCTGCGCCTGTTCGGCGACCACGAGTACGTGGTGTCGCCGTCGGGCAGCTGCGTGTCGATGGTGCGCAACCACTATGCCGCGCTGCTGCCGGGCAGGGCGGGGCTCGACCGGCTCCGCAGGGCCACGTTCGAGCTGTGCGAGTTCCTGGTCGACGTCCTCGGCGTGACCCGCATCGAGGGCCGCTTCCCCCACCGGCTCGGCCTGCACGAGAGCTGCCACGGGCTGCGCGAGCTCCGCCTGGGCAGCGGCAGCGAGCGGCGGGTGGCGCCGTTCAGCAAGGTGCGGGGCCTGCTCGAGCACATCGGCGGCATCGAGCTGGTCGAGCTGGCCCGGGCCGACGAGTGCTGCGGCTTCGGCGGCACCTTCGCGGTCAGCGAGGAGGCGGTGAGCTGCATGATGGGCAAGGACCGCATCGCCGACCACGAGCGGGGCGGGGCCGAGATCATCAGCGGGACCGACATGTCCTGCCTGATGCACCTGGACGGCCTCCTCCGCCGCGCCGGCAAGTCGATCCGGGTCATGCACGTGGCCGAGGTGCTGGCCGAGAGCGAGGCGGCCGGGAGCGAGGCGGCCGCGAGGGAGGTGACATGAAGGGCCACGCCGACGCGGCCGCTCGCTTCGTCGCCGACGACGCCAGGGCGCACTGGCACGACCAGGCGCTGTGGTGGCTGCGGCAGCGGCGAGACCAGGCCTCGGCCCCGGTGCCCGACTGGGAGCGGCTGCGCGAGGCGGCCAGTCGCATCAAGCAGCACACCCTGTCGCGCCTGGCCGACCTGCTCGAGGAGTTCGAGCGGAACGCGCGCGCGCTCGGGGCCCAGGTGTGGTTCGCGCGCGACGCCGCCGAGCACAACGACATCGTCCACCGCATCCTGTCCGGGCGCGGCGTGACCCGGCTGGTCAAGTCGAAGTCGATGCTCACCGAGGAGTGCCACCTCAACCCGCACCTCGAGGCGCGCGGCATCCAGGTGACCGACACCGATCTCGGCGAGCGCATCGTGCAGCTCCGCCACGAGCCGCCCAGTCACATCGTCATGCCCGCCATCCACCTCAAGAAGGAGGAGATCGGCGAGCTGTTTCACCGCGAGCTCGGCACCGACGAGGGGGCGAGCGATCCGACCTACCTGACCGAGGCGGCGCGCGGGCACCTGCGCCGCCGCTTCCTCGACGCGGAGGCCGGGCTGACCGGCGTCAACTTCGCCATCGCCGAGACCGGCGGGGTCGTGGTCTGCACCAACGAGGGCAACGCCGACATGGGCACGACCCTGCCGCCCATCCACATCGCCTGCATGGGGGTGGAGAAGCTGGTGCCGCGGCGCCGGGACCTGGCCGTGTTCCTGCGCCTGCTCGCCCGCTCGGCCACCGGCCAGCCGGTGACGGTGTACACCACGCACTTCCACGGGCCGCGCCCCGGCGGCGAGCTCCACATCGTGGTGGTCGACAACGGCCGCTCCGCCCAGCTGGCCAGCGACACCTTCCGCCGCTCGCTGGCGTGCATCCGCTGCGGCGCCTGCATGAACACCTGCCCGGTCTACCGGCGGAGCGGCGGCTACAGCTACAGCTGGATCGTGCCGGGGCCGATCGGCATCGTGCTGGCCTCGGGGCGCGACCCGTCGGCCCACCGCTCGCTGCCGATGGCCTCGAGCCTGTGCGGGTCGTGCAGCGACGTGTGCCCGGTCGGCATCGACCTCCACCACGAGATCCTGGCCTGGCGGGAGGAGATCGCGCGGCGCGGGCTCTTGCCTCTCGGCAAGCGGATCGGCATGCGGCTGCTCGGCCGGGTGCTGCGCTCCACGCTGGTCTACCGGGCGGCCGGCTGGCTCCTCCGCCGCATCGCGCCGCACCTGCCGCGCCGGCTGGTCTACGGCCGCTGGAACGCCTGGGGCCGGCAGCGCGAGCTGCCGCCCATGCCGCGCGATTCGTTCCGCGCGCTCTACCGGAGGGGCCGTGGGCGCGAGCGCGCGTGACGACATCCTGGCCGCGCTGCGCCGCGCCGCCGTGCCCGCGGCGCCGCTGCCCGACCTGACCGGGCTCGGGGTCCAGTTCGCCGATCGCGCGCAGCAGTTCGCCGCCGCCCTGGCCGCGGTGGCCGGCGTGTACCTGCGCGCCGCCGATCGGGCGGCGGCCGCGCGGGCGCTGGCCGAGCTCCCGGTCTACCGGGAGGCCCGGCAGATGGTCTCGCTGGTGGAGGGGGTGGGGCGGAGCGACATCGATCTCGCTGCCGTCACCGATCCGCGCCAGCTGGCCGATCTGCAGCTGGCGATCCTGCCCGGCGAGTTCGCCGTGGCCGAGAACGGCGCGGTCTGGGTCGACGGCGCCGCGCTCGCGCACCGGGCCGTGTTCGTCATCACCGAGCACCTGGTCCTGGTGGTCGACGCGGTGGCGGTGGTCGACGACATGCACGAGGCCTGCGCGCGGCTGGCGGCCGGCCCGCCCCGCTACGGCACCTTCATCGCGGGCCCCTCCAAGACCGCCGACATCGAGCAGGCGCTGGTCATCGGCGCGCACGGGGCGCGCAGCCTGACCGTGGTCCTGGTCGGGTGACCTCTGCCAGCTTCTGCCGCCGCGCCCGGCCCGATGCGGGTAACAACACGGTACGGCGGCGGTGTTGTGGAGGGGCCGAGCCGGAGAATGTCCCGCTGGAGATCGCCCGGATGGAGATGGCCCGGATGGAGATCGACTGAATGAAGAGGGTCCTTCGCCTGATGGTGTGGTCCGCGGTCCTGGCCGGCGCGGCCGGCGCCGGCTCCGACGCGCTCGCCGGGCCTGGCGAGCGCGGCGACCACGACAGCCTGCGCCGCTTCGCCCTGATCGCCTCGTCCAACGACGGAGGGCAGGGGCGCCTCCCGCTCCGCTTCGCCGACTCGGACGCGCGGGCGATGGCCGACGTGCTGGAGCACCTCGGCGGCCTGCGGCAGGAGGACATGGTCGTCCTGACCGGCGCCCGCCGCGGGTCGTTCTTCGCCTCCTTCGAGCGGGTGCGCGCCGCCATGCGCCAGGCCGGCGGGCCGGGCCGGCGCGAGCTCTTCATCTACTACTCGGGCCACTCCGACGAGGAGGGCCTGCTGCTCGCCGGCGAGCGCGTGAGCTACCGCGAGCTGCGCCAGTGGATCGACGCCACCGACGCCGACGTCCGCATCGCCATCCTCGACTCGTGCGCCTCCGGTGCGCTCATCCGCCTGCGCGGCGGGACCCGGCGGCCGCCGTTTCTGCGCGACGTGTCGACCGACGCGCGCGGCCACGCCTTCCTCACCGCCAGCTCGGCCGACGAGGCGGCCCAGGAGTCGGACCGGATCGGCGCCGCCTTCTTCACCCACTACCTGGTGTCGGGCCTGCGCGGCGCGGCCGACATCACGCACGACGGGCTGGTCACGCTGGCCGAGGCCTACCAGTTCGCCTACCACGAGACGCTGCAGCACACCGCGCGGACCTCGGCCGGCGCCCAGCATCCGGCCTACGACATGGAGCTGGCCGGCATCGGCGACCTGGTGCTGACCGATCTCCGCTCGTCGAGCGCCAGCCTCGTCCTCGACGAGAGGGTGGCCGGCCGCGTGTACGTGCGCGACCGCGCCGGTCGCCTGCTGGTCGAGCTGCGCAAGCAGCCGGTCGAGCCGGTCACGCTCGGGCTGCCCGCCGGCGCGTACGACGTCTACCTCGAGCGCGACCGGCGAGGCTACGAGGCGACGGTGACCCTGCGCGACGGGCTGGTCACCCACCTGTCCAACCGCCAGCTCGCCATCGCCGAGGTCGATCCCGCCACCGCGCGCGGCGGGGAGCGGGCGCCGGCCAACACGCTGGTCGGCGAGCCGATGTTCCGCCGCCCGCACCGGTTCCCGGCCTATCTCGGCTTCGGCTTCGGCCAGACCCGGATCGGGCAGGACGGCGGGCTCATGGTCTCGCGCCTGGAGCTCGCCGCGCTGCTGTTCGGCCGGCGGCTCGCGCTCGGCCTGTCGACCAGCGCCGGGCTGAGCGGCGCCTTGACCGACGGACCGACCAGCGTGACCTTCAACTCGGTCGCGGCCGTGGCCCGCTACAGCTTCTTCTGCGAGCGCCACGCCTACTGCCTGGGCGCGGGAGTCGCCACCGGCATCGTCGAGGTCGAGCGCGCGGACATGGAGACCCCCGACGACAAGAAGAAGGACGTGCTGATGCTGATCGAGCCGAGCGTGACCTGGTACGTGAACGTGACCAGCTTCCTCCGCTTCGGCGTCGACGTCGGCTATCGCTTCGCGGCCGGCGGCGGCGGCGACACCTCGCCCTCGGACGTCCGCGGCGTGACGACCTCGTTCACGACCCAGATCGGCTGGTTCTGATCTCGGTCCCGGCCCGGCCTCGGTCCGGCCGGGTTTCGGTCCCGGCCGGGCCCGGCCCGGTCCCGATCCCGGCTGGATCTGCTACTCTGACGCGGAGCGCACGAGGCGCTTCCAGTCCGCGGACAGGGCCAAGCCCACTCGACGTTCGAACATCATCCCGGCAAGCGCACTCCTCGCCTGCTGCAGCGGACACAGGCGAACATCCCGCATCGCGGGGAGGAGGACGCCATGCCGACGCAGCCGTTACCCCACAACCCTTCGCTGTCCAATCTCCGGAAGCGCGCCAAGCAGCTGCTCGAGCGCGCGCGGGCCGGGCAGGGCGAGGCCGCCGAACAGGTCCGCGAGTTTCACCCGGCGCCGCCGCCGCTGGCCCAGCTGGCGCTGCACGACGCGCAGCTGGTCGTCGCGCGCCTGTACGGGTTTCCCAGCTGGGCCCGGCTCAAGCACCACCTGGAACAGGTCGAGCCCTTCGCGTGGGACCCGCAGGCCGCGCCGGCCGTCGACGAGTCGCCCGCCGATCGGCTGATCCGCCTGGTCTGCCTCGACTACGGCGGCAGCTGGCGCCCGCTCGACCTCGCCCCGGCCCGGCGGCTGCTCGCGCGCGAGCCGGGGATCGCGCGCGCCAGCATCCACGCCGCGGCGGCGGCGGGCGACGCGGCCGCGGTGCGCCAGCTCCTGGCCGCCGACCCGGCGCTGGCCGACACGAGGGGCGGCCCGCACCGGTGGCCGCCGCTCCTCTACGCCTGCTACTCGCGGATGGAGCCGGAAGGCGATCGCTCGACCCTCGAGGCGGCGCGCGCGCTGCTCGATGCCGGCGCCGACCCGGATGCCGGCTTCCTGTGGTGCGGCAACGTGCCTCCCTTCACCGCGCTGACCGGCGCGTTCGGCGAGGGCGAGGACGGCAACAACAGCCCGCCGCACCCGCAGCGCGACGCCCTCGCGCGCCTGCTGCTCGAGGCGGGCGCGGATCCGAACGACGGCCAGACGCTCTACAACCGCCACTTCCGGCCCGACGACGGCCACCTGGTGCTGCTCTTCGAGTTCGGGCTCGGCCGCGACCGCGGCGGTCCGTGGGTCGCGCGCTTCGCCGATCGCATGGGCACGCCGGAGAAGATGCTGGTCGAGGAGCTGTGGTTCGCCGCGCGCAAGAACCTCACCGCGCGCGCCCGGCTCCTCGTCGAGCACGGCGCGGACGTGAACACGCCCGGGTTTCGCGACGGCCGCACGCCGTACGAGCAGGCGCTCCTGTCCGGCAACCACGAGATCGCCGAGTACCTGGCCGCGCACGGCGCCCGCCGGGTCGCGCTTCCGCCCGACCAGGAGCTCGCCAGCGCATGCGTGGCCGGCGACGGCGACCGGGTGCGCGCGATCGTGGCCCGCCATCCGGGGCTCCTGGACCAGCTGGGGCCGGCGGGGCGCATCCAGCTGGTGGCGCGCGCGGTCGAGACCGGCCGCGCCGAGGGCGTGCGACTCATGGCGGAGCTCGGCTTCGAGCTCGGCCACCCCATCGGCACCACGCCCATGCACCAGGCGGCCTGGGCCGGCGATCTGGCGATGGTGCGGCTCCTGGTCGAGCTGGGTGCCAGCACCGACGCGCGCGACCCCGACTACCGCTCGACGCCGCTCGGCTGGGCCCACTACAACCATCAGGAGCGCGTGCTCGAGTACCTGATGCAGTTCGCGGACATCTTCGACGCCGTGCGGTGCGGGGGCGTGGAGCGCGCGGCCGCGCTCCTGGGCGAGCGTCCGGACCTCGCCCGGGCGGCCAGCGAGCGAGGCGGTCTGGTCTTCCAGCTCCACCGCGGCATCGAGCGACTGCCCGAGATGATCGAGGTCCTGCGCGCGCACGGCGTCGACTTCTCGGCCCGCGATCGGGAGGGGCGCACCGCCATCGAGGCGCTCTCCGCGCGTGGCGACCAGGCGGTTGCGGACCTGCTCGGCTGATCGCCGCGGCGCGCGCTCTCGCCGCGGCGTGCGCCATCGCCGCGGCGTGCGCGACCGCCGACGGCGCGCGCGATCCTCGACGGCGCACGCGATCGCCGCTTGACGAAGTCCTCGCTCCCTGTCAACGTTGGCACAGACGTTCGCCAACGTTGACAGGCCCGAAAGGAGCCGGCTCATGACACTGCCGCGCAGCTCGAACCTCTCCCTGGCCGTCGTCCTGGTGTTCGCGTTTCCCCTCGCCTCGTGCGGGAAGTCGGAGCCCGCCGGGTCAGGCGGATCGGGCGGTGGGTCCGCCGGCGGCGAGGCCGCGGGCGGCGCCGTCAAGGTCGGCCTCATCACCAAGACCGAGACCAATCCCTTCTTCGTGAAGATGAAGGAGGGGGCGCAGAAGGCGGCGAAGGAGCAGGGCGCCACGCTCCTCACCGCGTCGGGCAAGTTCGACGGCGACAACGAGAGCCAGGTGACCGCGATCGAGAACATGGTCGCCGCCGGGGTCAAGGGCATCCTCATCACGCCCAACGACTCGAAGGCGATCGTGCCGGCGCTCGAGAAGGCGCGCGCCAAGGGCGTGCTGGTCATCTCGCTCGACACGCCGACCGAGCCCGAGTCGGCCGCCGACGGCCTCTTCGCCACCGACAACTTCAAGGCCGGTCAGCTCATCGGCGCCTACGCGAAGTCGGCGATGGCCGGCAAGGAGCCGAAGATCGCGACGCTCGACGGCCCCCCCGGCATCTCGGTGGGCAAGCTCCGCCACGACGGCTTCCTCAAGGGCTTCGGCGTGAGCGAGGGCGACGCCTCCATCCTGTGCAGCCAGGACACCCAGGGCGATCAGGCCAAGGGCCAGACCGCGATGGAGAACTGCCTGCAGAAGTCGCCCGACATCAACCTCGTCTACACCATCAACGAGCCGGCCGCGCTCGGCGCCTTCACCGCGCTCAAGGCCAAGGGGCGCGAGAAGGACGTCCTCATCGTCTCGGTCGACGGCGGCTGCACCGGGGTCAAGGCGGTGCAGGGCGGACAGATCGCCGCCACCTCGCAGCAGTACCCGCTCAAGATGGCGGAGCTCGGGGTCGAGGCGGTGGTCAAGTACGCCAAGGACGGCACCAAGGTGACCGGCTACACCGACACCGGCGTGGAGCTCATCAGCGACAAGCCGCAGTCGGGCGTGGAATCCAAGGACGCCGCGTTCGGCATCGACAACTGCTGGGGCTGACCGGTGACCGCGGCCGACCGGCTCGCCGGCGCGCCGCCGTGGCGGAGGCTGGTGAGCGGCTCCACCGCGGGGCCGCTCGCCGCCCTGCTCATCGCCTGCGTCTTCTTCGCCACGCGCTCGGATCGTTTCCTCGCCCCCGACAACTTCTCGCTCGTCATCCAGCAGGTCATGGTGGTCGGCACCCTGGCCATCGGCCAGACCCTCATCATCCTGACCGCCGGGATCGACCTGGCCAACGGCGCCATCATGGCGCTCGGCAGCATCGTCATCACCAAGCTGGCCGCGAGCGGGGCGCTGCCGCCCATCGCCGCCATCGGGGCCGGCATCGCGGTGTGCGCGGCGCTCGGCCTGGCCAACGGCCTCCTGGTCACCAGCATCCCGCTGCCGCCGTTCATCGTGACGCTCGGCATGCTGAACATCGCGTTCGCGCTGACCCACATCTACTCGAACGAGGTGACCATCACCGGGCTGCCGCCCGCCCTGACCCGCCTGGGCAACACCTTCCGCATCGGCGCCACCGACGTGACCTACGGGTCGATCGCGATGCTGCTCCTGTTCCTCTTGTTCGCCTACCTGCTCGGCCACACCGCCTGGGGCAGGCACGTGTACGCCACCGGCAACAACCCCGAGGCGGCCCGCCTGACCGGCATCCCGACCCGCCGCCTCCTGGTCGGCGTCTACACCGTCGCCGGCGTGGTCTACGGCGTGGCCGCGCTGCTCCTGATCGCGAGGACCGGAGTGGGCGATCCGAAGGCGGGCCAGACCGACAACCTCGACAGCATCACGGCGGTCGTGCTCGGCGGCACCAGCCTGTTCGGAGGGCGCGGCGCGGTGCTGGGGACGCTCATCGGCGCGCTCATCGTGGGCATCTTCCGCAACGGGCTGCAGCTGATGGGTGTACCGTCCATCTATCAGATCCTGATCACCGGCATCCTGGTCATCCTGGCTGTCACGGTCGACCAGATGTCGCGGCGCAGAACGCGATGACAGCGACCTCCCCGACATCGTCACCGTCCCCGCAACCGGCCTCCACCCCCATCCTGTCGGCCCGCGGCCTGGTCAAACGCTACGGCCACGTCACCGCGCTCGACCGCGCCGACTTCGATCTCCAGGCCGGCGAGGTGCTCGCCGTGGTCGGGGACAACGGCGCCGGCAAGTCCACCCTCATCAAGGCGCTGACCGGCGCGCTGGTGCCCGACGAGGGGGCCATCGAGCTCGACGGCGCGCCCATCCGGCTGCAGAGCCCGCTCGACGCCCGGCGGCTGGGCATCGAGACCGTGTACCAGGACCTTGCGGTGGCGCCCGCGCTCGACATCCCGAGCAACCTCTTCCTGGGGCGCGAGCTGCGCCGTCGCGGCCTCCTGGGCTCGGCCCTGCGCATGCTCGACAAGCCGCGCATGCGGGCCGAGGCCGCCCGCCACATGGCCGAGCTCAAGATCGGCCTGCAGAGCATGACCCAGCCGGTCGAGACGCTGTCGGGCGGCCAGCGCCAGGGCGTCGCGGTCGCGCGCGCCGCGGCCTGGGGCAGCAAGGTCATCATCATGGACGAGCCGACCGCGGCCCTCGGGGTGAAGGAGTCCGCCCAGGTGCTCGACCTCATCCGACGGGTGCGCGAGCGCGGCCTGCCGGTCGTGCTCATCAGCCACAACATGCCCCACGTGTTCGAGATCGCCGATCGCATCCACATCCAGCGGCTGGGCCGGCGGGTCGCGGTGGTCGATCCCGCGCACTACGGGATGGCCGAGGTGGTCGCGATCATGACCGGCGCGCTCCGGGTCGACGACGCGCAGCCGGGGCGCACCGTGGTGGTCGACGCCGCGGCCGTGGCCGCTGCCGGGGTCGGGCCCTCTTGAGCGAAGAGGATCCGGTCCACGAGGTCAAGCGCCGCGCCCGCCCGCGCGGCCCGCGCCCGACGCTCAAGGACGTGGCGCGGGTGGCCGGGGTCAGCCCGCGCACCGTGTCGCGCGTGTTCAACCGCGAGCCGCGCATCAGCGACCGCACCCGCAAGCACGTCCTCGAGGTGGTGGAGGAGCTCGGCTTCCGCCCCAACCTCATGGCGCGCAACATGCGGGTCGGCGCGCGCGACGCCGCGGTCGGGCTGGTCATCCCCGACCTGGCCAACCCGTTCTTCGGCACGGTGGCCAGCGGCGTCGAGAAGGTCATCCGCACCCGCGGGCTCAACCTGGTCATCGCCTCGTCCGACGAGGACGCCGAGCGCGAGCAGTCGGTCGTCAACACGCTGCTCGAGCGGCAGGTGATGGCGCTCATGGTGGTCCCCTCGGCTGGGAGCGATCACCGGTACCTGCGCGCCGAGCGCAAGCACGGCCTGCCCATCGTCTTCCTCGATCGCCCGCCCGACGGGCTGCCCTGCGACGTGGTGCTGACCGCCAACTTCGACGGCGCGGCCCGCGCGGTCGCCCACCTGGTCGGGCACGGCCACCGGCGCATCGGCTTCCTGGGCGACGTCCCGGCCGCGCTCTACACGCGCCGCGAGCGCTACCGCGGCTACTGCCACGCGCTCGAGCAGGCCGGCGTGGAGCTGGACGAGGGCCTGGTCGACCACGGTCACCACGAGGGGGACGCAGCCGAGGCCACGCGCAGGCTGCTGGCCCAGGAGCGGCCGCCGACGGCGATGTTCGCCGCCAACAACCTCGCCTGCATGGGGGTCATCATCGCGCTCACCCGCGCGCAGCGCCGCGACGTCGCGCTGGTCGGATTCGACGACTTCACGCTGGCCGACGCCTTCGAGCCCGGCACCAGCGTGGTGGCGCAGGACGCCGAGCGGCTGGGCACCACCGCGGCCGACCTCGTGCTCGCCAGAATCGACGGCGACCACGGCGACCCGCGGACCGTGGTCCTGCCGACCGAGCTCATCAGCCGCGGCTCCGGCGAGCTCTCGCCGATCGCCTGAGCGCGGCGCGAGCGCCCCGGCGGCGGGCGGCGCGACCGGGCCGTCGCCGCGCCGCGACGAGCCCGTGCGAACCCGGGCGGTTGGGCGCTGCAACCTCGTGTGCGCGAGCCCGGGCCGCGGCCCTGCACTGACGGGCCGGCCCCCCTCGATTTAAGGCGCTGGATGTGATTGAAGGCCCCCGTCCGGAGCTAGAGTGCCCCCCGTTCAGTCGCTGTGGAGGCGTTACAAATGGTGGCAAGACGTGCATGGAACCGGTCGCTCTCGGTCGCCGTGGGAGCGGCCTTCCTCGTGGCCTTCTTCCTCGCGGGCGGAGGTCCTCGCGAAGCCCGCGCTCAGGTCACCACCGCGGGCCTGCGCGGGGCGGTGACCGGAGAGGACGGCGCCGCCCTCGAGCTGGCCGAGGTCAAGCTCGTCCACGAGCCCAGCAAGAACACCAAGACCGCCTACACCAACGCCGACGGCGAGTTCGCCTTCACCGGGCTGCGCGTCGGCGGGCCCTACTCGGTGACCGTCACCTTCGCCGGCTTCCGGCCGGCCGGGTTCAGCAACATCTTCCTCGACGCCGGCAAGGTGGAGCGCATCCCGGTCCAGCTGCGCGTCGCCGAGGAGGAGGTCATCGTCGTCCACGCTGACGCCACGCCCAAGACGACGTCGCAGAAGGTGGAGTTCAGCGCCAAGGACATCGCCGAGCTGCCCGGCATCACGCGCGACCCCAAGGACGTCGTCCAGCTCACGCCGGAGGCCTACATCGGCGAGCTCAGGGGGCTCAGCATCGGCGGCGTCAACAACCGCTTCAACAGCATCACCATCGACGGCATCCGGCAGGACGACGACTTCGGGATCAACCAGGGCGGCTACCCGACCGCGCGCAGCCCGATCGCCATGAACGCCATCGAGCAGATCGCCGTCGAGCGGTCCCCGTTCGACGTGCGGTATGGCCAGTTCCTGGGCGGCAACGTCAACATCGTGACCAAGTCGGGCACCAACGACTTCCACGGCGCGCTGCTGGGCGCGTTCGCCAACGAGAGCCTGACCGGCAGCACCATCAACGACGACGAGGTCCCGGAGTCGGAGTTCCGCGAGGTGCGCTACGGCCTCAACCTGGGCGGCCCGATCATCAAGGACAAGCTGCACTTCTTCCTCAGCGTCGAGGGCCTCGACGCCACCACGCCGACCAGCGTGGGCCCGTCCGACTCGGCCGCCGCCATCAAGATCGACGACGTCACCCAGGCCGACGTGGAGCGCGTCCGCCAGGTCGCGCGCGACATGTACGGCTTCGAGGCCGGCGACGCCAGCCGCTCGCTCGACGAGGGCGACCTCAAGCTGCTCGGCAAGGTCGACTGGCAGGTCAACAAGCAGCACCACCTGACCGGCAAGTACCAGCTCACCTCGGGCAACGTGGTGCAGGACGCGGCGGCCTTCGGCAACAACCTGCCGCTCACCTCCAACTGGTACGACCAGAAGGACCGGCTGCACGCCTTCTCGCTGCGGCTCAACTCCGACTGGACCTCGAACCTGTCCACGGAGGCCGAGCTCTCGGGAAAGATCGTGGATTCGGATCCCAGCCCGCTGAACGGCGCCGAGTTCATGCAGGCGAGCATCACCACCCCCGACGGCGGCACCATCACCCTGGGCCCGGATCCCTTCCGCCAGCGCAACGAGCTCGACAACGATCTCCTGCACGGCAAGGTCCAGGCCGACTACCTGCTCGGCACGCACCTCCTCCTGGCCGGCGTCGAGTTCGACCGGCTGAGCGTGTTCAACGTGTTCGTGCCGTCCAGCCGGGGCGAGGCGGAGTACGCGTCGATCGACGCCTTCGCCCAGCAGATGCCGACGTCGATCTTCTACTCCAACTCGGTCGACAACATCCCGGACAACGCGGCCGCCTCGTTCGACCTCGGGCTCCTGTCCACCTACGCGCAGGACCAGTGGGCGGTGACCTCCGACCTGACGGTCCAGGCCGGCGCGCGCTTCGAGGTCTACACGGCCTCCAACACGATCGCGGAGAACGCCAACTTCGTCGACCGCTACGGTTTCTCCAACTCGGAGACCACCAACGGCAAGTCGCTCGTCCTGCCGCGCGGCGGGGTGAGCTACCGCCCGATCCAGGGCCTGAACCTCCGGGCCGGCACCGGCATGTACAGCGGCGGCACGCCCAACGTGTGGGTCTCGAACAACTACACCAACAACGGGGTCAACATCGACTCGGTCTTCAGCGACGACCCCGGCGTGATCGGCGGCTTCAACGGGCGCGACATCCCGGCGGCGCTCGCCCAGCAGCTCATGGCCGGCGACGGCAACACCGACGCGCTGGACCCCAATTTCAAGATCCCGTCCGAGTGGAAGACGTCGGCCGGCGTCGACTACAAGGCCGACCTGCCGACGGTGGGCGCGACCGGCATCGAGGCCAACTACGTCTACAGCCAGACCATCAACGGCGTGAAGTGGCGCGACCTGCGCCGCGACCTGGGCTCGCTCGACGACAACACGCCGATCGGCACCCTGCCCGACGGCCGCCCCTACTACGACTTCGACGACAGCGACGGCGCGTCGTTCAACCCGCAGCGCGGCTACGACATGCTGCTGACCAACACGAAGCAGGGCAGGGGCCACACCGCCAGCATCGCGATCACCAAGCCGCTGCCGTTCGGGTTCGGCGTGTACGCCGCCTATGCCTACCAGAACGTGACCGAGGTCAGCCCGGCGACCAGCTCGCGCTCGGTGTCCAACTACGGCCTGGCCGCGATCGAGGACCCGCAGAACCCCGACCCGGCGCGCTCCAACTACGAGCGGCGCAACCGCATCATCGGCTCGCTGCGCTACGAGCGCCCGCTCATCGCCGACATCTTCCGCTCACAGCGCCTGAACGATCTGCAGAGCCACCTGGCCATCTTCGTCGAGATGCGGAGCGGCCAGCCGTACAGCTACACGTTCGGCGACTCGGCCCAGGGCAACGACCTGGCCGCGCTGTTCGGCGAGGACCGCGAGTTCGCGCGCCGCAACCGCGAGCTGTTCTACGTGCCGCGCGGCGACGGCAGCGACGTGGTGCTCGATGGCATCGACCCGGCCGACTTCAACGACTTCCTGGAGCGGACCGGCCTGGACAAGTACCGGGGTCAGATCGTGCCGCGCAACGGGTTCACCAGCCCCTGGTACAAGCGCGTCGATCTGCGCTTCGCCCAGGACGTGCCCGGCTTCGCGGTGGGGCAGAAGGGTCGCCTGCTGCTCGACATCCAGAACCTGGGCAACCTCATCAACTCGAAGTGGGGCACGCTCGAGGCGGTGCCGTTCCCCTACACCGTCCCGGTGGTCGACGTTTCCTACGACCCGAACACTCAGCGCTACACGTACAGCAACCTGCGCACGACGCGCCCGCAGCAGCTGGACCTGACCGCCTCGCTGTGGCGGGTCCAGATGACGCTCATGTACGAGTTCTGAGGCCGGCCTTCGCGGCCTTCGCCTTCCCCGCGCCCTTGCCCCTCGGCGCCGGCTCGGGCTGGGCCTCGGGCTCGCGGCTCTTGACCTTGCCGAACAGGAGCAGCAGCCCGATGGCGAAGGCCGCGATGCTCGCCCACTGGGCGAAGGTGAGCCCGCCGTAGCGCGGGTCGGAGTCGGCGAGGCGCAGGAACTCGAAGCAGAAGCGCGGCACGCTGTAGGTCACGGCGAGCATGCCGAGCACGAACCCGGGGCGCCGGTTCTTGCGGCGCTCGAGCAGGACCACCATCGCGGTCAGCGGGATCCAGAGAAGAAATTCGTAGAGCCCGAGGTCGTGGGCCCGGATCACGTGGTTGACGTGCTCGAACGGGTAGCGCATGGGCGGCACATTCACGCCGAGGGCGAAGTCGGTCTTCTGGCCCAGGTGATCGTGGGCCAGGGCGCAACCCAGGCGGCCGAACAGCCAGCCTCCCGCCACGCCCCACGAGGCGGCGTCGCCCCACACGCGGCGGTCGAGCTTCTTCCTGGCCGTGAAGTACATGAAGCCGACCGCCGCCCCCACGAGCGCCCCGTAGGACGAGATGCCGAGCGACTTGACGACGGTCCACGGGTGCTGGAGGAAGCGCGGGAAGTCGTAGAACAGGATGTCGAGGGCGACCGCGCCGATGAGGCCGCACACGATGAGGCGGACGCCCAGCCACTGCATGGTGTCGTCGTCGAGGCCGTTGCGCTGGCAGTACTTGCGCGACATCCACGACGCGAACACGATGCCGATGAAGAGGAGGACGCCGAAGGTCTTGATGGGTCCGAAGGTCTGGGGGACATCTATATAGGGGAGACCGTGCATGGCCACTGGCGTTCCTAGCACGGGTCGCCCGCGGCGGCGACCGTCGCTTTGGCGCGAAAATCCGGTCGCCGCCGGCGCGGGCCGTGCGAACCTACCGGGCAGGGTCGACCCGCTCGTCCTGCGCCGGGGGCGATGAGCCGGGCGGGCGGAAAGGATGCACCCATGAGCGCACCGCACGACCGCAACACCAGGCGCCCGCTCCGCTCGCGGCTCTGGTTCAACGACCCGTCGAATCCCGACATGACCGCGCTCTACCTCGAGCGCTACCTGAACTATGGCCTCACCCGCCAGGAGCTGCAGTCGGGCATGCCGATCATCGGCATCGCCCAGTCGGGCAGCGACCTGTCGCCGTGCAACCGCCACCACCTGGAGCTGGCGCGGCGCGTGCGCGAGGGCATCCGCGAGGCGGGAGGGGTGTGCATCGAGTTCCCCACCCATCCGATCCAGGAGACCGGCAAGCGGCCGACGGCCGCGCTCGACCGCAACCTGGCCTACCTGGGCCTGGTCGAGCTCCTGTTCGGCTATCCGCTCGACGGCGTGGTGCTGACCACCGGGTGCGACAAGACCACGCCCGCGTTCCTCATGGCGGCCGCCACCGTCAACATCCCGGCCATCGTGCTGTCGGGCGGACCGATGCTGAACGGCTGGTTCCAGGGCGAGCGCACCGGCTCCGGCACCATCGTGTGGAAGTCGCGCCAGCAGCTCGCCGCCGGCCAGATCGACTACGACCGCTTCGTCGACCTGGTCGCCTCGGCCGCGCCGTCGGCCGGCCACTGCAACACGATGGGCACGGCCACCACCATGAACTCGCTCGCCGAGGCGCTCGGCATGTCGCTGCCCGGCTGCGCCGCCATCCCGGCGCCCCACCGCGAGCGCGGCCAGATCGCCTACGCCACCGGCAAGCGCATCGTCGACATGGTGTGGGAGGACCTCAAGCCCTCGGACATCCTGACCCGCGAGGCGTTCGAGAACGCGATCGTGGTCAACTCCGCGATCGGCGGCTCGACCAACGCGCCCATCCACATCAACGCGCTGGCCCGCCACATCGGCGTCGAGCTGGCCATCGAGGACTGGCAGCGCATCGGCCATCGCGTGCCGCTGCTGGTCAACCTGCAGCCGGCGGGGGTCTACCTGGGCGAGGAGTTCCACCGGGCCGGCGGGGTGCCGGCGGTGGTGCGCGAGCTCATGGAGCGCGGTCGGATCCACGCCGGCGCCCTGACCGTCACCGGCCGCTCGATCGGCGAGAACTGCGCGGACGCGCCGCGCCCCGACGGCGACGTCATCCGCTCGTTCGACGCGCCCCTGGTGGCCGACGCCGGTTTCCTGGTCCTGTCGGGCAACCTGTTCGACTCGGCGATCATGAAGACCAGCGTCATCTCGCCCGAGTTTCGCGCGCGCTACCTGTCCAACCCGGCCGATCCGGACGCCTTCGAGGGGCGCGCGATCGTGTTCGACGGGCCGGAGGACTACCACCGGCGCATCGAGGACCCGGCGCTCGAGATCGACGAGCGCTGCGTCCTCTTCATCCGCGGGGCCGGGCCGATCGGCTATCCGGGCGGAGCCGAGGTGGTCAACATGCAGCCGGCGGCCGCGCTGATCAAACGAGGCATCCACGCGCTGCCGTGCATCGGCGACGGGCGCCAGTCGGGGACCTCGGGCTCACCGTCGATCCTCAACGCCTCGCCCGAGGCGGCCGCGGGGGGAGGCCTGGCCGTGCTGCGAACCGGCGACCGCGTCCGCATCGACCTCGGCAAGGGGGAGGCCAACATCCTCGTCGCGGCCGAGGAGCTGGCCGCGCGGCGGGCCGAGCTGGAGGCGAAGGGCGGCTTTCCGTATCCGGACAGCCACACGCCGTGGCAGGAGGTCTACCGCGCCACCGTCGGCCAGCACGCCACGGGTGCGTGCATGGAGCTGGCCACGCGCTATCGCGACATCGCTGCTCGCTTCGGCACGCCGCGCCATTCACACTGATCCGGACCGGACGCGAGGAGGAGAAGATGGCAGGACGGCTGGAGGGCAAGCGGGCGCTGGTCACGGCGGCGGCGGCCGGCATCGGTCGGGCGTGCGCGGTCGCCTTCGCGCGCGAGGGTGCGCGCGTCATCGCCACCGACATCGACGAGGCCGGGCTCCGCTCCCTCGGCGAGGCGGGAGTGGCCGAGACGGCCCGGCTCGACGTGCGCGACAGCGAGGCGGTTCGCGCTCTGGCCGGGCGGGCCGGCCGGGTCGATGTCCTCCTCAACGCGGCCGGCTTCGTCCACCACGGCAGCGCGCTCGAGTGCTCGGAGGCGGACTGGGACTTCTCATTCGACCTCAACGTCAAGTCGCTGCACCGGATGCTGACCGCGTTCCTGCCCGGGATGGTCGCGGGCGGCGGGGGGTCGATCGTCAACATCGCGTCCAGCGTGGCTGCCACCAAGGCCGCCCCGAACCGCTACGTCTACGCGGCGACCAAGGGGGCGGTGGTGGCGATGACGAAGTCGGTGGCGATCGACTTCATCGCGAAGGGGGTGCGGTGCAACTGCATCTGCCCCGGCACCATCGACACGCCGTCGCTCGACCAGCGGATCGCGGCGCTGGGCGGCAACGCGCGCGAGATGTTCGTCGCGCGCCAGCCGCTGGGCAGACTCGGCACGCCGGAAGAGGTCGCGGCGGTGGCGGTCCACCTGGCCGGCGACGAGAGCGCCTTCACCACCGGCATCGCCTACTTCGTCGACGGCGGCTTCACGCTGTAGCGCAGCTACCTGGCCGGCCAGCTGGCCCCGCGGGTGTTGAGGTAGATGGCGTGGATCGACGTCGTGGCGCAGATGAAGAGGCGGTTGCGCTTGCGCCCGCCGAAGCAGACGTTGGCCACCGCCTCGGGGAGCTCGATGCGGCCCAGCCGCGCGCCGTCCGGGGCGTAGCAGTCGACACCGGGGCCCGCGCTGGTCCACACGTTGCCGTGCACGTCGACGCGCAGGCCGTCGAACAGCCCGCCCTTCTCGCAGGTCGCGAACACCTCGCGGGCCGACGACAGGGTGTGACCGTCCTGGCCGACCTGGAACCGGCGCAGGTGGCGCGCCCCTCCCTTGCGGTGGGTAGCCCCGGTGTCCGCGATGTAGAGCACGCTCTCGTCGGGCGAGAAGGCCAGCCCGTTGGGCTTCTCGAAGTCGGTCGCCACCGCCCGGCACTCGCCGGTCGATGGGTCGAGGCGGTAGACGTGCGACCCGCCCAGCTCCGGCTGCGCCGCGTCGCCCTCGTAGTCGCTGTCGATGCCGTAGGTCGGGTCGGTGAACCAGATCGAGCCGTCCGACTTGACCACGACGTCGTTGGGCGAGTTGAGCCGCTTGCCGCCCACGTGGCTGACCAGGACGGTGCGCGAGCCGTCGTGCTCGGTGCGCGAGACGCAGCGGCCCTGGTGCTCGCACGACACCAGCCGGCCCTCGCGGTCGACCGTGTGGCCGTTGGTGTGGCCGCACGGCTGGCGGAAGACCGAGACCGAGCCGTCGGTCTCGTCCCAGCGCATGATGCGGTCGTTGGGGATGTCCGACCAGACCAGGTAGCGGCCGGCCGGGAAGTAGGCCGGACCCTCGGCCCAGCGGGCCCCGCTCCACAGGTGCTCGAGCTGGGCGGAGCCGTGGATGAGGCCGCGGAAGCGGTCGTCCAGGATGGTGAGCGGGGAGGATGAGGGCGGAATGTCAGGACCCCACTTTCTCGCCGCGGCCGTAGGCCAGCAGCATCGCGATGATGACCACGCCGTAGGTGATCTGGCGCCCCGACTCGGGGATCTGCACGATCGAGAGGATCGAGCCCAGGAGCGTCACCAGGATGACGCCGGCGACCGTGCCGAGGTAGGTGCCGCGGCCGCCCAGGATGCTGGTCCCGCCGAGCACCACCGCGGCGATGCCGGTGAGGAGGTAGGGGTCGCCCATCGCCTGGTAGGCCTTGGTCGAGTAGCCGGCCAGGAGCGCGCCGGCCAGCGCCGAGCAGGCGCCCGCGATGGCGAAGCAGGCCACCACCACGAGCTTGACGTTGACCCGCGACAGGAAGACCGCGCGCTCGCTGTTGCCGATGGCGTAGATGCGGCGGCCGAAGGCGGTGCGGGTCAGCAGCACGACCGCCAGGCCGCCGACCGCCGCCCACACCCACACCGCGTTGGGGATGCCGAGGATCGAGCGCTCGACCGCGAGGAAGTGCATCCCGGGGGTGGCGTGGTCCTGGGGCGCGAAGCCGCTGGTGTGGATCACCATCAGGCCCTGCGCGATCGCGTTCATGCCGAGCGTGAAGATCATCGACGGCACGCGCAGGTAGGCCACGCCGATGCCGTTGACCAGGCCGATGCCGACGCCGCACAGGATGGCGAACGGGATGGCCAGCGCGCTGCCGGTCGCGCCCCAGCCGGCCGCGGCGGTCGACATCATGCCGCCGATGGTCACCACCCACGGCACCGACAGATCGATGTGGCCGAGCAGGATGACCAGCATGAGCCCGGTGGCGATCACGCCGAGGAAGGAGGAGATCTGGACTTGCTGCAGGAGGTAGTCGGCGGACAGGAAGTTGGTCGAGTAGATGGCGCCGCCGGCCAGCAGCGCCGCGATGCAGCCGAACGCCGCCAGGACCGCCCTGTCGATCCGCCGGATGAATGTCGGGATGAGCGCCATGACTACCGATAGAGCTCGAGCCGGTTCTTGATGCGGACCAGCCGCAGCGAGCCGAGGGCCACGGCGACGATGAGGACGAAGCCGTTGAACAGCGGCTGCCAGAGGGGATTCATGTCGAACACGAACAGGAGGTCGCCGATCGTGCGCAGGACGAAGGCGCCGGCGATGGAGCCGACCGCGCCGCCGGTGCCGCCGAACAGCGACGTGCCGCCGATGACCACCGCGGCGATCGAGTTGAGCGTGTAGTTGTTGCCGAGGAGCGCGTTGGCCTCGCCCGAGTAGGTGACGCAGGTCAGCAGGAGGCCGGCGATCGAGGCGAACAGCCCGGCGATGACGTAGGTCAGGAGCACGGCCCGTGCCACCGGGACGCCGGTCATGTAGGCCGCCTGCTCGCTGGAGCCGATCGCGTAGGCGGCCCGGCCGATGACGGAGTGGCGATACGGCAGCCAGAAGATCAGCACCACGCCGATGAGGAGCAGGAGCGAGAACGGGATGCCGCCGGCGATCGATCCGGTCATGAAGTCGGCGAAGGTCTCGTTGACCTCGCCGCCCGGCTCGGGCCGCAGCCACAGCGCGGCCCCGTAGTAGATGGCCCCGGTGGCCACGGTGACGATGATGGGCTGCAGGCGGCCGAAGACGATGATGGCGCCGTTGAGCGCGCCGCAGGCCAGGCCGGAGCCGAGCACGATGACGACGCCGAGCGCGGCGTGGGTGGGCGATCCGGTGACCAGGGCGGAGGCCAGGCAGTTCGACAGCACGAACACCATGCCGACCGAGAGGTCGAGCCCGGCGGTGAGCACCGGCAGGGTCTGGGCCATCGCCACGAAGGCGAGGAGGGCGCCCTTGTTGGCCGCCGTGTTGATGATGTTGCTGCTGAAGCCCGCCGGGTGCTTGGACACGAACAGCGCGAACATCGCCACGAACGAGGCGAAGGCGACCAGGAGGCCGCGGTGGGGCGCGAGCCGGTAGACCCAGTCGCGCGTCACGGCGCCGGCTCCCCCGGGCCTGCTGCCGCCGCGGGCAGGGCGCCCTCGGCCGGGCGTTCGCCCAGGTTGAGCGAGCTGGCCACCAGGTTGCGCTCGTTCATGGCGTCTCCCTCGAACTCGCGCACGATCGCCCCGTCGTAGAGGATCAGCACCTTGTCGCAGCAGCCGATCAGCTCGGCGTAGTCGGTCGAGTAGAACAGCAGGGCGGCGCCGTCGTCGGCCAGCGCGCGCAGGAGGCGGTAGAGCTCCTGCTTGGTGCCGACGTCGATGCCGCGGGTCGGATCGTTGAGCAGGACGATGCGCGGCCGGGTCATCAGCCACTTGCCGAGCACCACCTTCTGCTGGTTGCCGCCCGACAGCGAGGCGACCGGCTGGTCGATGCCGTCGGCGCGGATCGAGAGCAGCTTGATGATGTCGCCGACCGCCTTCTCCTGGGCGCGCCGGTCGATCAAGCCGAAGCGGCGGAACTGCTCCATCGCCGCGAACGACAGGTTGTCGCGCACCGTCATCGGCAGCATCAACCCCTCGGTCTTCCGATCCTCCGGGATGAGCGCGATGCCGCCGCCGGCCAGGCGGGTGCGGCGCGGGCTCGACAGCGAGACGCGCTTGCCGCCCACCTCGACCGATCCGCTCACGCCGCTCAGCGCGCCGAACAGGGCGAGCAGGAGGTAGCGCTGGCCCTGGCCCTCCAGCCCGCCGAGCCCGACGATCTCGCCGGGGCGGATCTCGAGATCGATGTCCCGGAGCCGGCCGGCCCAGGTCAGCTTCTTGACCGCCAGGGCCGGCGGGGCGGCGGGTCGATCGGCCGGCCGCGGCGGGAACACGCTCTCGAACTCGCGCCCGATCATGAGCTCGACGATCTCGGACGAGCTCTTGCTCCTGGCCGCGAAGGTCGCCACGTGGCGGCCGTTGCGGTACACGGTGCAGTCGTCGGCCAGCTCGTCGATCTCGTGCATGCGGTGCGAGATGTAGACGATGGCGACGCCCTCGTCGCGCAGCTGTCGCAGGACGCGGAAGACTCCCGCCACGTCGGCGGCGGTCAGCGCGGAGGTGGCCTCGTCGAGGATGAGGATCTTGGGCCTGCGGGCGAGCGCCTTGGCGATCTCGACCATCTGGCGGCGCGACAGCGGCAGGCTGCCGACCGGCGCGAGCGGGTGGATGTCCGTGGCGCCCACCCGGGCCAGCGCCTCCTCGGCCACGCGGCGCTGCGCGCGGTGGCGGATGAGACCGAACCGCCGCGGCGGGTCGGTGATGGCGATGTTGTCGGCCACGCTGAGGTCGGGCAGGAGCGACAGCTCCTGGTACACGCTGACGATCCCGAGGCGGGCCGCCGCGGCCGGGGTGTCGAGCGCGACCGGCTGGCCGGCCAGCTCCATGGTGCCGGCGTCGGGTACCACCACGCCGGACATCACCTTGATGAGCGTGGACTTGCCGGCGCCGTTCTCGCCCAGCACGGCGTGGATCCGGCCACGGCCGCACTCGAGGCGCGCGTCCTCCAGGGCGCGAACACCGCCGTAGCGCTTCGACACCCCCTCAAGGCGAAACAGCGAGGCGGTCATGTTTGCGTGCTGGGTTCTCTCTCGCGAGACCGGCGAGCGCCGCGCGGCCGTGGCCGGCGGCGCTCGCCGCGAGCGGCCGAGCTACTGATTGGCCTCCGACTTGCCCATGATCTCTTCGGCGGTGAAGCCGATCTTGCAGTCGGGGAAGGAGTTGCCGACGAAGAAGTTGTCCGACAGGGCCGGATAGAAGTCCGACCCCTCCTTGATGTTCGGGAACTCGACGTAGGACGCGGGCAGCGAGATCGACTGCGGCACCTTCTCGCCCTGAAGCGCGGCGATCGCCGCCTTGATGGTCACCGCCACCTGGGCCGGGCCGGTGCCGGCCGACGAGCAGTGCAGCCCCTTGGCGGCGTACTTGGCGCACAGCTTGCGGAAGCCGTTCTCGGTCTCGCCGGAGATCGGGACCATCGGGTGGCCCGAGTCGAGCAGCGCGCGCACCGTACCGGTCGATCCGCCCTGCACGTAGACGCCGGCGAACTTCTTGTGGATGGCGATGGCGTCGGCCGTCGCCTTCTGGGCGGTGCCGTCGTCCCACTTGCCGACCACCTCGACCACGTCGAACTTCTTGCCCGACTTCTTCAGGATCTCGTGGAAGCCGGTGTGGCGGTCGCGGTCGACCGAGTTGCCGGACGGTCCGCGCACCTCGAGCAGCTTGCCGCCGTCGGTCTTGATCTCCTTCAGCAGCCAGCGCGCCGCGAGCCGGCCGAGCTCCACCTGGTCGACGTTCACCACGATGTTGTCCGGCGACTCGATGACGTTGTCGAACGACAGGAGCACGACGCCGGCGGCCTTGGCCCGCTTGACCACCGGGGCGAACGCGGCGGGGTTGAGCGCGTTGATGATGACCGCGTCGTAGCCGGCGTCGATGAAGTTGTTGGCGGCCGCGATCTGGGCCGGCAGGTCCTCGCCGGTCGAGATGACCTTGAACTCCTTCAAGTTCGACTTCACGCCGGCCTGCTCGGCGTACGCCTTGGCGGTCTTGATCATCTGGATGCGCCACGTGTTGCCGATGAAGCCGTTGTCGAGCGCGATCCGATAGGGGCCGTTCTTCTTCTTCCACTGGAAGTACTTCGTCGAGGTGGTCCATGGCCGGAAGCATTTCGGGTCCGCTCCGGGTCCTGCTGACGCCGTCGGTCCGCCGGCGAGCGCCGCGACCGATAGAACAGAAACCAGCGCGAGGCCCCCGAACGCGGCCAGAAGCCCACACCTGAGAGCCGTACGTCTCATTGCGTGCCTCCCTGCTAGCGTTTTGTTGCGCTACGAGCGGCCCAATTCAATCGAGCCACCCTATTAGCGCGGATGGTAGTGCCGAAAAACGAAATGTGTCAATTTGAAACTTCGGCGACGGCGTCGCGCTCGATCATGAGAACCCGCCTCCTCGCGCTCGACTGGGGTACGTCGTCGCTCCGCGCCCACCGTCTGGGCGCGGGCGGCTCGGTGATCGAGACGCGCCAGCTCGCGCTCGGCGTCGCGCACATCTCGCGCTCGTCGGGCGAGGAGCGCGCGCGTGCGTTCGCCGCGGCGTTCGAGCAAGCCTGCGGAGACTGGGTTCTGGCGCACCCGGGCGCGCCAGCCATCGCCTGCGGCATGGTCGGAAGCGCGCAAGGTTGGCGCGAGGCGCCTTACGTCGAGATCCCGGCGGACGCCGGGGCGCTGGCCGGCGCGCTCACGGCGGTGGTCACCGACGGCGGCGCGACGCTCCACATCGTGCCCGGGCTGCGCGAGCGCGGGCGACTGCCCAACGTGATGCGCGGCGAGGAGACGCAGATCGCCGGCGCGCTCGACGAGCTCGGCGGGCTGGCCGGGCTTGCGCCCGATGCCGCGTCGGGCGCGCCGATCCTGGTCGGCCTGCCGGGCACGCACTCGAAGTGGGCGCAGGTCGGCGCCGGCCGCGTGCTCCACTTCGACACCTTCATGACCGGCGAGGTCTACGACGCGCTGTGCGGGCACACGCTGCTCGGCCGCACGCTGCGGCGCGGCGGCGACCGGGACCTGGCCGCCTTCGATCGCGGCGCGCGGGTGGCGCGGTCGCCGGAGGGGCGCGCGGGCGTGCTCTCCACCATCTTCAGCGCGCGCACGCTCGGCCTGGCCGGAGAGCTGTCGCCCGAGGGCCAGGCCGACTATCTGTCGGGGCTGCTCATCGGTCACGAGATCCAGGCGCTCGAGGACCTCGACCGCCACGCGCTCGACGGCGCGGCCCGGATCGTGCTGGCCGGCGAAGGCGAGCTGTGCGCACGCTACCGGCGGGTGCTCGCCGGCTGCGGCCACCGCGGCGTCGCCCTGGCGCGCGCCGCCGCCGAGCGCGGTCTGTGGAGCCTCGCGCGCGCCGCCGGGCTGGTCGCCGACTCGCCGGAGGATGCCCGGGCGGGCGGCTCGCTGCGGGCGGCGCTGGGCCGGTGCGGCCTCGTCGCCATCCTGCGCGGCATCCGGCCCGAGGAGGCGCGCGCGGTCGGTGAGGCCCTCTACGCGGCCGGCCTCCGCGCCATCGAGGTGCCGCTCAACTCGCCCGACCCGCTGGCCAGCATCCGCGCCCTGCGCGAGTCGCTCGCGTCCGACTGCGCGGTGGGTGCCGGCACCGTGCTCGACCCGGCGGCGGTCGAGGATGTGCGCCGGGCCGGCGGCGACTTCGTGGTCACGCCGCACGCCGACCTGGCGGTGGTCCGTGCGGCGCGCGCCGCCGGGCTGGAGGTCGCGCCCGGGGCCGCCACCGCCACCGAGGCGATTGCGGCGCTCGCCGCCGGCGCCGACCTCATCAAGATGTTCCCTGCCGCGGAGCTGGGCGCCGGCACACTCGCGGCCTGGCGCGCGGTCCTGCCGGCCGGGAGCCAGGTGATCGCGGTCGGCGGCGTCACGACCGACAACCTGGCCGAGCTCGCCGCCGCCGGCGCGGCCGGCTTCGGCATCGGGTCCGCGATCTACCGGCCGGGGCTCGGCGCCGGCGAGGTCGCGGCGCGTGCGGCCGGCTTCGTCGCGGCATGGCGGGCCACCTGCACTACAATCACGGTGTGAGCTTCTGGAGCGGGCTGTGGGTCGGTGACGCGGACGACATCGGAGCGCGCCTCGACGACGAGGGCGAGGAGTCCCTGGCCGCGTCCGGTCGCGTCCTCGCTCACGTGGACCTGCCGGGTGTGCTGCCGGGGAGCGGCGATCCCGGATCACCCGAGCGGCTGACCGCGATCGCGTGCGAGGTCGCCGGGCAGGCGGCGCGCGCGGAGCTCGCCTTCGAGGCCGCGCGCGGCCGCCACCTGGCCGGCGACGATCCGGACGAGCGCGAGGCCAGCGGCGGCGCGTTCGAGATGAGCCGCCCGTGGGTCGAGCTGTTCGCCGGGCTCGACGACGGCGCGGTGGCGTGCGTGGCGCAGCGCTGGGCCGGAGAGCTGGCCGACGAGGCCGGGGTGCCGGTGGGCTCGGTGATCGGCATCGCCGACCTGGTGACCCAGGTGCGCGACGCCTGCCGCACGGCGCGCGAGCGCAGCGCGGCGGTCGTGTACAGCTGGACGCTGTAGCTCGCGGTCGCTCGCGGTCGCTAGCGCGCGCGAGAGAGTACTGGACCGGCATGCCGGCGCGGCATGCCGCGGCGAGGGCGGCGCGCGGCGCGCGGCGCGCGCGAGCTCGCGGAGTGGGCCGCCACCGTCATCGCGGCCACGCCGCCGGGGGCGCGGCTGTTCGGCCCCTACGTGCGGCGGTTCTGCTGCGCCTGCGACGCGGCCACCTGCCCGTCGAAAGCCCGCCCGGCGCGGACGCGCGGTGTTACCGTCGACCCATGCGACGGATGATCATCGTGGCTGTCCTCGCGGCCGCCGGCCTCCCCGGGTGCAAGCGCGAGAGCCGATCGCCGCTCCTCGACGCGGCCCGCGCCTGTACGGCCAAGGGGTCGGACCTGTCGTGCCCGCGGCCCATCTTCAGCGTGCGTGATCTTCGCGCGAGCACCCGGTACTTCCACGACGTGCTCGGCTTCCACGTGGACTGGGAGTACGGCGAGCCGCCCGACTTCGCGTCGGTCAGCCGCGGCGACGCCGTCATCTTCATGTGCATGGGCTGCCAGGGTTCGCCGGGCGCGTGGACCATGATGTTCTCGCCCGACGTGGATCGCCTGCACGACGAGCTCCGGCGGCGCAAGGCGATCATCCAGATGCCCCCGACCGACATGCCGTGGCACGTGCGCGAGATGCGCGTCGCCGACCCCGACGGCAACGTGCTCCGCATCGGCACCGGCATCGACCACGACTGATCGGGCGCCCGGCGGTTCCGGATGCGCCGGGCGGACAGAGATCACGAGAAGCGACACTGGCAGTTTCATGAACGTGCCTGTCGTTTTGCGTGACTGTCGTTCTTGCGTGACACCTCCGCACGTACGCGATGTCTGCGGCTCGCCCCTCGCGGCGCCACATCGCGCGGGTGGCCGGGGCGTGGATCGGCGCCGCGAAGGCGCGAGGGCGCGGCCGGGATCGCCGGGGCGTCACGATCTGGACGGCTGCTAACCGACGTGCTCGCCGTCGATGGCGGGCTCGATCGCCGCGGCGGCGAAGGCCGCGGCGGCCAGTGCCGGCGCGCCCAGCTCGCGGGCGCGGACTCGCCGGTCGACCAGGTAGATGATGCCCGGCAGGATGATCGAGGTAGCGACGGCGAACCAGGCGAGGTCGTCCATGCCGATGAGGGAGCCGTCGGTGCGCTCGGCGAGGATCTGGGCCCCGGTCATGGCGCCGGCGGCGGAGGCGAGGTGCTGGACGGCCGACTGGGCGGACATGAAGCGGGCGCGCTCCGGCGCTTCGGGGACGCGCGAGGACAGGGCCTGCATGGGCACGAAGCGGAAGCTGCCCGAGACCATGAAGCCGACGAAGACGGGCAGGACCGGAAGCCACGCCGGCGGGTAGATGAAGCCGACCATGAGGATGCAGATGAAGGCGGCCGAGCCGCCGGCGGCGACCGCGGGTGAGCCGTAGCGGTCGGCCAGGTAGCCGGCGATGCGCATGGTCGCGAAGCTGACGGCGCCGCCGACCAGGTAGAGGAGGCCGAGCTGCGCGCGGGGATAGCCGCGGTTGAACTGGAAGTAGGCCGACAGGTTGGGGATGAGCGCGAAGTTGGCGATCACGGCGGTCGCGGTGCCGGCCAGGGAGAGCCGCACGACGGGACGGCTCAGGACCGCGCGGAACGAGCTGCGCGCGGCGCGGCGGAGGAGGTGGGCGCGCTGCGGCGGCAGGATCGCCATGGCGCTGGCCACCACGACCGCGCCGAGCGCGGCGACGGTGAAGAACGGCAGGCGCCAGCCGCCCAGGCGGGCCAGCTCCAGTCCGGCCGGCACTCCGAGGACCGACGCGACCGAGAACGCGCCCATGACCGCGCCCATCGCGCGGCCGCGGCGGTCGGGCGGTACTGCGTCGGTGATGATGGCCAGGGACAGGGACGTGGCAGGACCGCCGAAGGCGCCGGCGATCATGCGCGCGGCCAGGAGTGAGCCGAGACCGACGGCGAAGCCGCCGGCCAGGGTGCCGAGGACCAGGCCGGCCAGAGCGACCGCGAGGGCGCGGCGGCGGTCGAAGCGATCGAGGAAGAACGCGCCCGCGATGCCGGCGCATGCGGCCGACAGGGTGTAGATGCCGCCGATCAGGCCGAGCTTCGAGCTCGGGATGCCGAGGGCGTGGGCGAAGTCGGGCCCGAGCGGCATCACCATCATGAAGTCGAGGACGTTGATGAACTGGACGGAGCCGATGAGGAAGATCAGCCTGCGCTCGGACAGCTGCGGTGACATTCGCGCGGAAGGATAGCGGTCCGCGTGGTGCCGCGCCCGCGCCCCTGGCGGGTCGGCCCCGGCATGGCAGGTCCGTCGCGGCGCGGCGTTCGGGGCGAGGCGATGGGCTCGATCACTTGCCGGCGAGCGCCGCCAGGGAGCGGTCGCGCTCGTAGCTGGAGCCGATCTGGCCGGCGACCCTGCGGTACGCGGCGAGCGCGTCGCCGGTGAGCTTCACCCTCGCCGCCAGCTCGATCAGCACGCTCGACTTCTCGTAGTCCGACTTCATGGCCGACGCGGCGCCGAGCAGCTTCACCGCCGAGGCTGCGTCGAGCTTCGAGCCCTCGATGATCGCCTTGAGGGCCCGCCCGCGCTCGTAGTCCGAGTGCATGCCGCGCACCGCGTCGAAGTACAGCGGGCGCTGATCGGCGGGCAGGCGCCGCTTCTCGACCATCGTGGTGAGCACGCGCGACCGCTCGTAGTCACTCGACATGCCGGCGGCCGCCCTGAGCGCCGTGCGGGCCGCGCCCGAGGTGAGCACCTGCCGCTCCATGAGATCGATGAGCACGCGCGCCCGCTCGTAGTCGGACTTCATGCCGGCGACGGCCGTCATGTAGGCCGGCTGCATGCTGAGGTCGACCAGGTTGGCGCTCGAGATGGCGATGAGGACGCGCGCGCGCTCGTAGTCGGAGCGCAGGCCGGCGGCCGACTGCAGGGCCATCCGGGCCGCTTCCGCGTTCAGGTTGCGCCGCCCGAGGATCTCGATGAGCACGCGGGCGCGCTCGTAGTCCGACTGCAGGGTGGCGGCGGCGCGCAGGAAGGCGGCCCGGGTGGCGGGCGCGCCCAGCGCGTACTTCGCTCCGACCGCCATCAGCACCTGGGCCAGCTCGTAGTCGGAGTCGATGCGCCGGCCCGCGAGGTCGACCGCGCGCTCGACCGTGGCCTCGTCGAGCCGCCCGACCTCGATCAACCTGCGCAGATAGCGCGAGCGGACGTAGTCGGAGGCGAGGTTGGGGATCTCGCCGAGCACGGCGCCGGGCCCGCCCTGGGCCAGGAGGTGGCCCACGCGCTGGTCGGCGTTGAAGCCGGAGGTGCGCTCGATGGCGAGGAGCAGCCCTGCGAGCCAGCGGTGCGCGGCGGCGTCCATCGGCCGGGCCACCCGGTTGACGTCATGTTCGTAGCGCAGCTGGCCGCCCGCGCCGGGCGTGACTCTCACGCGGCGCTGGTCGTCGCCGACGCGCTCGGCGATCTCGAGGTACCCACCCGACGAGATGGTGCTGACGTCGCTCATGTCGGGGCGGAAGGCGACGGTGCCGGCGCTCCTGACATCGACGGTGCAGCGGCCGCTCGACCACACGATGGTGCGCAGGTGGTCATCCTGCTGGACGGTGATGTTGTGGTGGGCGTTTCCGCCGGCCGGGCAGGGCCCGGTCGATCCGCCACCGCTGCGGGCGCCGCCGCCGTCGCCCGAGCGGCTCCACATCCACGTCGAGCGATCCGGAGGCGTCGGCGGCGCAGGCGGGGTTGGCGGGGTTGGCAAGGTGGCCGGCGTGGGCGGGGTCGGCGGCGCGGGCGGGGTCGGCGCGGTGGCCCGCGAGGGCGGGGCCGGGGCCACGACCGCCACAGGCGCGGGAGGCGCGGCGGCCACGACCGCGTCGGGCGCGGTCTCCGCGGTCGCCGCCGGGGCCCCCGTGGCCGCGGGAGCCGCCTCGGCCGGGCGAGGCGCGGCGCAGCCGATCTCGACCGACGCGAGCGGAACGAGCGCCAGCGCAGCGGCCAGCGCGACGAGGGCCACGGCGCGGCCGGAGATGGTCTTGCGGTCGATGGCCGGGTCGAGCACGGCCACCAGGCGCGCCTCCAGCTGGGAGCGGCGGGCCATGGCCAGCGCGGCCGTCTGTCGCGCGTCGGGGGCGCCGCAGGCGATGTCGAGCAGGTCGCGCGCGTAGTCGGAGGCGCGCGTGCCGCAGTTCAGTACGTGGTCGTCACAGGCGCGCTCGCGCTGGGCGCGCAGCTCGGCGGCCGCCTTCCACACCAGCGGGTGGAACCAGTACACGACCGAGGCCAGGTCGCCGATCCACTGGGTGAGGGCGTCCATGCGGGCGACGTGGGCCAGCTCGTGATCGAGCGCGGCGCGCCGCCTGGCCGGCGACCAGTCATCGGCCGCGGCCGGGACGACGAGGACCGGGGACAGCACGCCCGCGGTCACCGGGACATCGACGGCGTCGCTGTGCAGCAGCGACACCCGTCGCCGGATCGCGAGGCGATCGCGCGCAGCGCGCATGGCGCCCAGCCACGCCGGGTCGTCGACCGGCGCCGACGCCCTGAGGAGCGCGCGCAGCCGCCAGCGACCGACGCCGAGCCGGACCGCCAGCAGCGCGGCGACCGCCAGCCAGGCCGCGACCAGGATGAGCGGCCACAGCGCGCGCCCGGGCGCCGGGGCCGGTCCTGCGGCCGACGGCGCCACGACTGGCAGCGCCGCGGCGGACACGGCAGGCTGCGTGGTCGGCAAGGCGGCGGCCGGCACCGCCGACACGACCGGCAGCGCCGACGGCGGCACGACCGCCACGGCGGTGGGCGGCCCAGCCGCGACCACGACCGGCGGCCCAGCCGGGTCCACGATCACCGCCACCGGCGGCACCGGCGGCACCGGCGGAACCGGCGGCACCACCACGACCGGCACGTCCGCCACACCGACAGCGCCGGCGCCCGGCGCATCGACGATGACCGGCCCAGCCTCGACCGCCTCGGCGAGCGCCGGCGCTGCGCTCATCACCGCCGTCGGCTCAACGGCCGCGGCGGACGGCGCGGGCAGGACGGGCACGGCGAGTCGCGGCACCACCAGGCCGAGCAGCGGAAGCAACACGGCGGCCCCGAGCGCGCTGGCGACCACGGCGTAGCGAAGCGCGGCCGGGCGAGCGGCGAGCGCGCGGCACGCCACGAGCGCGACAGCGAGCAGCGCCGAGGCCTTGAGCGCGGCGTCGCCCAGCGAGGCGAGCAGGGTGGCGGCGTCCACGGCGGCGTCCATGACTACCTCCCCTCCGACTGCGCCTTGCGGATCATGGCGAGCAGGCGCTGGCGCTGTTCGCGCGTCAGCTTGGTCTCGGGCAGGTCGAGCAGCGCCGCGACCGCGCTCTCGCCCGACCCGCCGAAGAATGTGTTGACCAGGTGGCGCAGGGCCGACCTGCTGGCCTGCGACGCGTCCTCCGCCGGCAGGTACAGGTAGCGCAGCCCTTCGCGCTCGTGGGTGACGAACCCCTTGTCCTCCAGCAGCCGCAGCATGCCGCGCACGGCCGAGTAGGTGGGCGGGTCGGGCAGCTCGGCCAGCACATCGGCGACCGAGGCCCGACCGAGCCGGAAGAGGATGTCCATGATCTGCCGCTCGCGGCGGCCCAGCTCGTTGGCGCGGAACTCCGGCATCCAGCCTCTCCTGCTAGTGCACTGGCACATGCTAGTGCATTAGCATTTCCTGTCAAGCCGGATCGCGGCCCTCCCGTCCCGCCCACCCGCGCGCTACTCGCAGCGCAGCGCGTGGATCGGGCTCGACCGCGCCACCCGGGTCGCGTGGCCCGCCACCGTCGTCCACGCGATGGCGAGCGCGACCAGCCCGGCGCCCCCGAACAGGCCCAGCAAGATGAGAGGCGCGGTGAGGTCGATCGCGTAGCGGAAGCCGGCCAGCCAGCGGCTCATGAAGTAGAAGGCCACCGGCCAGGCGATCAGGTTGGCCAGGATCACCGGCTTGGAGAACTGCCAGACCAGGAGCCGCACGATGTCGCGCACGCTCGCCCCCATCACCTTGCGCAGGCCGATCTCCTTGGTCCGCCTCTCGGCGGCGAACGAGGCCAGGCCGAACAGCCCCAGGCACGCGATCAGCACGGCGAACACGGCGAAGGCGGCGAAGGTCTGCGCGCGCTGCTCATCGGCGTCATACTGCGCGGCCAGGTTCTCGTCGACCAGCCCGGTGCGGAGCGGCACGCTCGGCACCAGGTGCGCCCACACGCGCGCCGCCCCGTCCCGCACCTCCCGCATGCGCCCGGGCTCGACCTCGATGGTCAGGAAGTCGTACTTGCCCCGCTCGCCCAGTCCGAAGATCATCGGCGCGACCTCCGTTCGCACGGAGCGCAGGTGCATGTCGGCGACGACGCCGACGATGGTCGTCCGGTTGAGCCGCTTGTCCTTCGTCAGGATGTCGACCGGCTCCCACAGCACCTTGCCGATCGCATCCTGCGGGCGCGACACCCCCAGCGTGGCCACGAAGGTCTGGTTGACCACGATCGACTGGTGCGGCTCCGAGACCCCGTCCCTGGGGATCACCTCGGCATCGCCGGGGAAGTCCCTCGAGAACACCCGGCCGGCCAGCGGCCGCACCCCGTAGGCGTCGAAGAAGTCGACGTCCACGTCGAACGTCTCGGGGATCAGCTTGTCGGCGCCGGGCACCGAGCTGGGGAAGAGGAGCGTGCTGTTCTGCCCCTCGAGCGGGGGGCGGTCCCCCGACAGAGAGACCCGCCTCACCCCCGGCAGGGCGCCGATCTCTTTCTTGAGCGTCTCGTCGAGGTCGCGCTGGGGCATGTCGCTCAGCCCCTCGACCACCAGCCGGTTCCTCGACTCGAAGCCGAGCTCGATGTGGCGGGCATACACGGTCTGGCCGTAGACGACCCCGGTGCACACGATGAGACCGATCGAGATGGCGAACTGGAACACCACCAGCGCGTTGCGGAAGCGAGTCGAGCCGCTGGCGGCGGACTGGTTGGCCTTGAGCACGCGCGCCGGCCGGAAACCCGACAGGTAGACCGCGGGGTAGAGGCCGCCCATGACGCCGACCACGGCGACCAGCCCGGCGGCGATGGCGAACAGCATCGGGTCGCCGGCGAAGTCGAGCGCCAGCTCCTTGTGCAGGAACGCGTTGTAGGGCCCGAGCGCCAGCTCGACCAGGGCGGCGGCACAGACCAGCGCGACGACCGCGGTCAGCACAGCCTCGCCCAGATGCTGCAGGATCAGCTGACGCCTGGTCGCGCCCAGCACCTTGCGCATGGCGACCTCGCGCGCGCGCTGCATCGATCGCGCGGTCGCGAGGTTGACGAAGTTGATGCAGGCCACGAGCAGGATGAGCAGCGCGATGGCCGAGAATGCCACGACCGCCGCGATGTCGCCGCCCGGCTTGAACTCCTGCTGCTTGTGCGAGCGCAGGTGGATGTCGGAGATCGGCGTCAGATCGAAGTGGAGCAGGTCGCTGATCTTCGCCTTCTCGAAGCCGGGGATGTCCAGGTGCACGTTGCGGTCGATGAAGGCGGGGAGCTCGGGCGCCACCCGCGCCATGCCGTCGGCCGAGCGGAACAGCACGTAGAGGTGCATGTTGGCCGACGTCCAGTTGTCGGCCACCCAGGGGCGTTCGACATACCGCCCATGGTCGAACAGGGCGATCATGTCGAGGTCGAGGTGCGTGTTGGCGGGCAGGTCCTCGAACACACCCGCCACCGTGTAGTCGACCTTGTTCGCGACGGTGACGACCTTGCCCAGGGGCGAGCCGTCGCCGAAGTACTTCCTGGCCATGCGCCGCGACAGCAACAGCCCGGTGTTGCTCTTGAGCGCCGTCTCGCGCTCACCCTCGACCATCGGGAGGTCGAAGACCTGGAAGAAGCCCGCATCGACGTAGTTCATCTTGTCGGAGAACTGACGGTCTCCCACGCGCACCGGCTCCGGCCCGGCGAGGACGCGGACCACCTGCGCGATGTCGGAGCTGTAGTCCTTCTCCAGCGCCGCCTTGGCGGGCCCCGGCGCCGAGGCGAAGACCAGCGGCTCGCGCCCGGGGATGGTGAAGGTGACGCCCAGCCTGGCGATGCGGTCGGCCTTGGGCAGCCAGTCCTCGTAGGACAGCTCGTCGCGCACGAACAGGAGGATGAGCAGGCACGCGGCCAGGCCGAGCGCCAGGCCGCCGATGTTGATGGCGGCGTGGAGCTTGTTCACGACCAGGTTGCGGAGCGCGGTGGCCAGGTAGTTGCGCAGCATGGCTAGCTCGCGGCCCTGAGGTTCTCGGTCACCACGCGACCGTCGAACAGGTTGATGGTCCGGCGCGCGCACTGCGCGTGGGCCGCCGAGTGCGTGACCATCACGATGGTGGTGCCGTCGCTGTTGAGCTCCTGCAGGAGGCGCATGACCTCGTCGCCGTGCTGCGAGTCCAGGTTGCCGGTCGGCTCGTCGGCCAGGATGAGCGACGGGCGCGACACGACCGCGCGCGCGATGGCGACCCGCTGCTGCTGTCCGCCCGACAGCGCGGGCGGGTAGTGCTGCGCGCGGTGGGCCACCTGCATGCGCTCCATCGCCACGCCGACCCGGCGCTTGCGCTCGGCCGCCGAGATGCGGTGGTAGAGCAGGGCCAGCTCGATGTTGCCCTCGACGGTGAGCTCGTCGATGAGGTTGAAGCTCTGGAACACGAAGCCGATGTACTGCTTGCGCAGCCGGGCCAGGCGGGCCTCCGAGTAGCCGCCGACCTCGTCGCCGCGGAAGTAGTACTTGCCCGACGACGGGCCGTCGAGCATCCCGACGATGTTGAGCAGCGTCGACTTTCCGCAGCCCGAGGGTCCCATGATGGCGACGAACTCCCCCTCGCCGATGGCGACGTCGACCTTGTTGAGCGCGGTGGTCTCGACCTCGGCGGTGCGATACACCTTGGTGAGGCTGTCCAGCTTGAGCAGCATCTGGGGGGCGTCCTTTCCGTTTCTGTGCGGCGCTGTGGTCATCGCTCGAGCTCCAGGCGGTCCTTGTCCAGGTAGTTGGTGTAGGACGAGGAGACGATCTCCTCGCCCGGCGCGAGGCCGTCGAGCACCTCGATCGACTGCGGATTGCGGCGGCCCAGGCGCACGGCGCGGCGAACCGCCCGCCGCCGGTCGCTCGAGACCACGAACACCCAGCTGCCGCCGGTGTCGTGATAGAAGGCGGCGTTGGGGATGAGGACCGCCTGGGTCGGCTGGCCCAGCTGCAACCGCACCTGCGCGGTCTGCCCGCGCCTGACGTCGGTCGGGGAGGGCCCCTCGAACATCAGATCTGCCTCGAAGCGTCCGTTCTGCACCTGCGGGCGGATGCGCGCCACCTTGAGCCGGTAGGTGCGGTCGCCCAGCTCGTAGTCGGCGCGCTGTCCGACGTCGACCCGGCTCAGGTAGAACTCGTCGATCTCGGCGGTCAGCTTGTAGTGCACGGGATCGTCGACCTGGGCGATGCGATCGCCGGGCGCCAGCGACTGGCCGACCTCGAGGCTGAAGGCGGACAGCTGGCCTGCCGCCGGGGCCACCACCTTGAGGCTGTCCAGGTTGTGGCGGGCGAAGTCGAGGTTCTTGTCGAGCTGGGTGGCGGCCGCGCGCAGCTGCTCGAGCTGGGCGCGCTGGAGCTTGTCGGCCGCCGCGAAGCTGTCTTGCTGCACGTCGCGCCGCCGCTTGTAATAGGCCAGCTCCTCGCGCATGTCCTCCTGCTCGCCGCGCGCGACCACGCCCGAGCGGGCCAGATCGTTGGTGCGGGCCAGCTGCCGGGTCAGGCGCGCGATCTGATAGCCGACCTCGACGATCTCGCGCCGGTTGACCAGGCGGTTCTGCTCGTGGGCCAGCTCGAGGCCGCGCAGGTTGTTGAGCTGCTCGGTGATCTGCGCCTCGCGCGAGATGACGTCCAGCTGCAGCGCGGTGTTCGACAGCTCGACCAGCAGCTGGCCCTTGTCGACCATCGCGCCGTCCTCGATGTGAATGGCCTCGACCTTGCCGCCCTGCGACGTGTCGATGAAGACGGTCCTGGCCGGGGTGGCGCGCGCGCGCACCTGGGTGAAGTCGTCGAACTGTCCGCGCACCACTTTCGCGATCGCGACGTGGTCCTGCTCGACCGCGACCGTCCGCTCCTGACCGGGGCGCAGCGCGAGGTAGGCGACGGCGGCGGCGGCGACGAGCAGGACGGCGACGCCCAGCCGCGCGAGTCGCGGCCAGCGCCGGCGCGGCACGAGCCGGTCCATCGCGTCGCCCGAGACCGGCTGGAGCCGGGGCTGGTTGGTGCGATCCATGCTCGCCCCCGCTCCATGGCAATGCTGATGCCACCCAGAAGCTCAATGATTTCAGTGGAAGACCATCCACCCGCGAGGAAGCCGGTGCACGGTTCCGGGCACGAGTGTTCGAATGCGTACACTCGTCGGGGTGCGCGGCGCGGCTCGACCGGCGGCGACGCACGACCGGAGCCGAGCGTGCCTGGCGAAGAGCGCATCCTGATCGTGGAGGACGACCGCGACATCCTGGTCGCCGCCAAGCTCCTGCTCAAGCGCCACTTCCCGCACGTGGTGACCGCGACCGAGCCGGCGGTGATCCCTTCGCTCATGGCCGAGACGGCGTTCGACGCAGTGCTCCTGGACATGAACTTCGGCGTCGGCGAGCGCTCGGGGCGCGAGGGGCTGAGCTGGCTCTCGCGCATCCTCGAGCTCGACCGCGACGCGGTCGTCATCCTCATCACCGCATACACCGCGGTCGACACCGCGGTCGAGGCGATCAAGATGGGCGCCATCGACTTCGTCTCGAAGCCGTGGCAGAACGAGAAGCTCATCGCCACGGTTCAGGCGGCGGTCAAGCTGCGCCAGAGCCGGGTCGAGTCCGCGCGCCTCCGGGGGCAGAACCAGGAGCTGGCCGCCCATATCAGCCGGCCGTCGGACATGATCCTGGGCGAGTCGAGCGCGATGCGCGCGATCTTGCGCGTCATCGCCAAGGCGGCGCCGACCGAGGCCAACGTGCTCATCCTGGGCGAGAACGGGACCGGCAAGGAGCTGGTGGCGCGAGAGATCCACCGCCAGTCGATGCGCGCCGAAGGCGTCTTCATGTCGGTCGACCTGGGCGCGGTAGCCGAGTCGGTGGTGCAGAGCGAGCTGTTCGGCCACAAGAAGGGGGCCTTCACCGGGGCCAACGAGAACCGCATCGGCCGCTTCCAGGCGGCCAGCGGCGGCACGCTGTTCCTCGACGAGCTGGGCAACATCCCGCGCCACGTGCAGGCCAAGCTCCTGACCGCGCTGGAGCGGCGCGAGGTGGTCCCGGTCGGCTCCAACGCGCCGGTCCCGATCGACGTGCGCGTCATCTCGGCCACCAACGTCGGGCGCCAGGAGCTGGTCGACGAGGCCACGTTCCGCCAGGATCTCCTCTACCGCCTCAACACGGTCGAGGTCGAGCTGCCGCCCCTGCGCGATCGGGCGGACGACATCCCGATCCTGGCCGATCACTTCATGCGCACCTACGCGCGCAAGTACGGGCGCGCCGTGCGCAGGCTGTCGCCCGAGGCGATGGCCGGCATCGCCGCCTATCCCTGGCCGGGCAACGTGCGGGCGCTGCGCCACGCCCTCGAGCGCGCCGTCATCCTGTGCGAGGGCGACACCCTGCGCCCGTCCGACTTCCCGCTTCCGCGCGTCGAGCGCCCGGCGGCGGCCGACGACGACCGGCGCCCCGCCACGCTGGCCGAGCTCGAGCGCCGCGCCATCGCCGGCGCGCTCGAGCGCCACGCCGGCAACGTGTCGCACGCGGCGCGCGAGCTGGGCATCACGCGCACCTCGCTCTACCGGCGCATGGGCAAGCATGGTCTCTAGGCGCTTCGCCGCCCTGCTGCTGGTCCGCGTCGCGGTGCTGCTCGCGCTGCTGGTCGCGCTCGCCTTCTCGATCACGCGCGGCGACCTGCGCGCGGTCCCGCTCGTCCTCGGCGGGCTGGCTCTGCTCCAGGTCGGCGCCATCCTCCGCTTCGTCGGCCGCGCCAACCGCGAGCTGGCCCGCTTCGTCGGCGCCATCCGTCACGACGACGTGACCCAGACCTTCGCGCTCGGCCGCCTGGGCCCGACCTTCGCCGACGTCGGCCGCGTCTTCGAGGAGGCGCTGGCCCGCTTCCGCGAGCGCCGCCGCGCCGACGAGGAGCGGCTGCGCTACCTGGAGGCGCTGGTCGAGCACGTGCCGGTGGCGCTGCTCTCGGTGCGCGACGACGGCCGCGTGGAGCTGCTCAACAGCGCCGCCCGCCGCCTGCTCAACGCTTCGACCAGGAGCAGCGTGGCCGCGCTCGACGCCTACGGCCCCGCCTTCCAGCGCGACGTGGCGCAGAGCCGCGCCGGCGGGCGGACCCTGACCCGCACCTCGCTCGACGGGGTCGACCGCCACCTCGTCCTGTCGACCACGCAGATCGCGCTCGCCGACCACAGCGAGCGCATCACCTCTCTGCAGGATATCCAGAGCGAGCTCGACGAGGGCGAGCTGGCCGCCTGGCAGGACATGCTGCGCGTCCTGTCGCACGAGATCCTCAACTCGCTGACGCCGATCTCGTCGCTGGCCCGCACCGCCGACGAGATCGTGCGCGACCTCGCCCAGCGCGAGGCGGCGCGCCCGCACGGCATCGACCCGGACGGCATCGCCGATCTGCGCGACGCGGTGCAGACCCTGTCGCGGCGCAGCGACGGCCTCCTGCGCTTCGTCACCAGCTATCGCCGGCTCACTCACCTGCCGCCGCCGGCGCTGCACCCTCTGCCGCTGCGCGACTACTTCCGCCGGCTCGAGACGCTGGTCGGCTCCGCCTGGGCCAGCCGCGGCATCGCGCTGCGCGTGCGCGAGCCGCCCGAGGGCCTCGAGCTCGTCGCCGACGAGAGTCTGCTCGACCAGGCCGTCATCAACATCCTGCAGAACGCGGCCGACGCGGCCGCCGCGGCGAGCGACGAGCCGCAGGTGTGGCTGTCGAGCAGCGTGTCGGAGCGCGGCCGCCCCATCGTCGAGATCGCCGACAACGGCCCGGGCTTCTCCGACGACATCAAGGACAAGATCTTCCTCCCGTTCTTCACCACCAAGCCCGACGGCTCCGGCATCGGCCTCGCCCTGGCCCGCCAGATCATGCTCATCCACCGCGGCGCGATCACCGCGACCGCCCGCGCCGGCGGCGGCGCGCTGTTCAGGCTGACCTTCTAGTCCGCTTCCGGCCCCCGCAGCGCGGCGCGGTAGTCGGCGGCGAGCATGCGGTGGAAGTGGTGCTCGCCCATCTCGAGGCGCGGCGCGTAGCGCCCCCGGTCATAGGAGGGCGACTGCAGGCCGATCTGCACCGACTCGCAGATCTCCTTGTCCTCGCGCTGGGTGACCGCGCTCTGCGCGATGCTGTCGGCCACGAAGCGGCGGGCCGCGTCGCCCTGCGACTCGGCGAAGAAGAAGTCGTACAGCACGCGGCAGCTGTCGGGGCCGAGCGGCAGGATCACGTTGCTGTCGATGCAGGGGCCGTAGGCGTTGATCATGAAGTTGGGATAGATCCAGGCGTAGATGGCGCCCTCGCCGATGCGCTCGCCGGCGTCGTAGCCCAGCCGCGGGTCCTGCTCGCGCGCCGCGGTGGCCTCCTGGATCGAGTAGCCGTCGAGGAGCTCGGTCCGGTAGCTCTGCATGTCGATCTGCGCGCTCAGGGTGGGGTGCATGTGCGGCACGTGGTAGCCGCCGTCGAGGTAGTTGTCGACCACCGTCTTCCAGTTGCCCTCGACCACCCATTCGGCGCTCTCGACGTAGCGGTAGCCGTCCCAGCCGCGACGGGCCAGCCGCTCCTCCAGGAGGGAGAGGCGCGGCCGGAGAGGCGGCGCGCCGGCGTCGGCGTGGATGAACACCCACGGGCCCCAGGTCTCGACCGCGAGCGGCACGAGCGACATCGCCTGGCGGTCGAAGTCCTCGATCCCGGCCATGCGCGGCGCGCTCTTCAGACGGCCGTCGAGGCCGTAGCTCCAGGCGTGGTAGCCGCACACCAGCGCGTCGCCCGCGGTGCCGGCTCCCGTCACCACCTCGCGCCCCTTGTGGCGGCAGCTGTTGTGGAAGCCGCGCACGGCGCCGTCGGGCGCGCGCACGACCACCCACGGGATGCCGGCCACGCAGCCGGAGGCGTAGGAGCCCGGCGCCGGGAGCTGATCGACCCGGCAGGCGGGCAGCCAGCTGGCGCCGAACACCGCGCGGCGATCGAGCGCGTGGAAGCGCGGATCGGTGTACCAGGAGCCGGGCGGGGTGAAGGCGCGCTCGATCGGTGCCGCGGGATCGAAGCGCGCCACCTCGGCGGCGAGGTCGTCGCGCGCGCCGATCCAGGAGGGCCACATCATGCGGCCGAGTGTACTCGGGGCCGCGTCCGCGCGAGAAGCCACCAGGCCGCGGGGGCGAGACTACCGCCGGGCGGCCGCGTGCTCGGAGGCGACACCGTCGTCGCCGCCGTGCGTCGCCGGCGACGCGCCGCCGCCGGAAGCCTCGGCCGCTTCACTCCCCTGGGCCGCTTCGCTCTCCTCGGCCGCGAGGCTCGCTTCGACCGGCCCGGCGCCGGCGCCGCCGTCGGCGCCGCCTCCATCCACCGGCTGCCCCGGCTGGACCAGCGGGCCCACGTCGCACATGCCCGAGGCCTGGCACAGGTAGCCGGGCGGGCAGTCGCTGTTGCGCACGCACCGGTCCTCGCAGCCGCCCGCGAGCGCGACCAGCAGGAGGCACAGAAACGCGCCGAGGGGCGCCCGGATGGACGCCCCTCGGCAGAGACAGCTGCGGCGGGCCGGCAGGCGCGTACGTCGAACGTCGCCGGTTCCGCCGCTCATGTCGGGCTTACAGCTCGCAGCCCACGCCGCCGGTCTGGTCGGCCGAGTCCGAGTCGGCGTTCCAGTCCTCGTCGCCCGCGCCGCAGTCGATGGTGTCGGCGCCGCCGTTGCCGTCGATGGTGTCGGCGCCGCCGAGGCCCTTGAGGGTGTCGTCCCCGGTACCGCCCTCGAGCACGTTGTCGAGCGCGTTGCCGGTGATGTCGTCGTCGTCGGTGCCGCCGGTCAGCATCTCGACGTCGGCGCCCACGCGATCGCCCTCGCCGCTCTCGCCGCCGGTGGTGCCGGTGGTGGCGTTGGTCGCGTCCATCACGATGGTGACCGGCGCGGTGCGGAGGTGGTAGTCCACGAAGTCGATGCCGGCGCCGCCCAGCATGCTGTCGGCGCCGCTGTCGGCCGCCTCCTCGTCGAACGTATCGTCGCCGTTGCCGCCGTTCAGGACGTCGTCGTCGTCGCCGCCCTTGAGCGTGTCGTTGCCGTCGCTGCCGTTCAGGGTGTCGTTGCCGGCGCCGCCGATGAGGGTGTTGTTCGCGGTGGAGCCGGTGATGGTGTCGTTGCCGCTGCCGCCCGTGACGTTCTCGACGTCGGTCATGACCTTGTCGGTCTCGAGCGCCTCGCCGTCGGTGGCGGTGGTGTCGATGACGACGACCACGGCGACCGTGCGCGAGCCGTAGTTCACGGTGTCTCCGGTGCCGGCGCCGCCGTTGAAGATGTCTCCGCCGTTCGAGGCGCTGCCCTCGTTGAAGGTGTCGTTGCCGGCGTCGCCGTTCAGGATGTCGTTGCCGTCGCCGCCGGTGAGCGTGTCGTTGCCGTCGCCGCCGGTCAGGGTGTTGGCCGACGAGTTGCCGGTCAGCGT
>Ga0126377_10000026_pt1 | contig 61664 bp, 45 predicted proteins | sample PanSoiMetPlot_22_FD_92647 | JGI IMG/M metagenome (GOLD analysis project Ga0126377, IMG submission 92647) | Tropical forest soil microbial communities from Panama - MetaG Plot_22 | ecosystem: Environmental > Terrestrial > Soil > Tropical forest > Bulk soil | place: Panama | collected 2016-02-17 | reverse complement strand
GAGGCTGCCAGGGTTGCGGCGGTGAGCCTCAAAGCTTCTGTGGTTAATCCGGCCGGATCGGGCGACGCGAAGGCGTACGCCATCAGTAGCATCCAGGCGCTGAACAGGTACCTCCAGGACGAGGGGCTCGGCCCGCTGATGCTGGAGCATTCGGTGCCACTCCTGAAGCAGGCCCAGGACGGGTGGAACACCGCCCTCGAGACGCTGCGAGCGCTCGGCGACCCGGGGACGCCGGAGGTGCAGTCCCACGGGGTGTGGCACCCGGACCGACCGGCCGTGACGCCCCCACCGGCCCCGTCGGAGCCTACCCCAGCACCAGAACCGGCCGTCCCGGCGACACCGGAGCCGCCCCCGCCGGACCGCGACGGCGCCCTGGAACCCCCCGGGACCACCGCCGAGGCGACCACGGTCGCCAGCACCGCCACCGACCGAGCGACCCCGCTCGGCCAGGCGAACCAGGTCCAGGCCCAGGCGCCCGCCTCACCACAGCCTGCTCAAGCCGCAACACCGCTGGAGCAGACCGCGTTCGAGCCCTCGGGCACGGACGCGCATGACAGCCAGGGCGTCCCGACCGCCGTCAACGCCGATGCCAGCTCGCCGCTGACCAACGACGCGCTGCCGACCCTCGAGGCGAGCAGCGCGGCGGACGACACAGGTGGCGGGGCGACCATCGACGCACGCGTCGACTCTGGTGAGACCAGCTTCAGCGGGTCGGCCATGAGCTGACGACCAGCAACGCCAGGGGTCGCGTGCGGCCGGCCCCGGGGCACGGCCGGGCTCACTTGGGGCCCACAGGACGTAGTCCCCCTCCCTCCTCGTCCCACCCGCCCACGCTGCGTGAGCCGACAAACCGGAGGCCACCATGACCCAGCACCCGTAGCAACCCTCATGTACGGAACGCGAGGCTAGCCTCGCAGCGCATCGCTCCCGTTGACTGCCAGCCGCTTGTCGTCACAACGCCTTGCCAACGAGGCAAGTGATCGATCGAGCGTGATGGGGGTGGGTAGTGCCGCCCTTCGGGCGGGCCAGCGTGGCGCCTTGCTCGCCGCTGATCCGGCCGGAACCCGAGTCACGCGGACCGGGCCTCGGCCTGCGGCGGGTCAACGCCTCCGGCCGGCCCCTCCGCGATCCCAACCGCCGAAGGGCGGCAGCCGGCGCCTCCTGGCCGCCCAGGGAGCATCCGCCACCCGGGCAGCTCCCGACGCACCGCACGAGCAAGCGGTGTCCGCTTCGCGGACGAGGTTCCCGGACGCCCCTGCCCCGCCGCAGTGTTCGCCGGCCCCGGCGCCGGTCAAGGTCACTGGTGGACCCTTGGTGCTGCGGAGGCTGGCATGGTCTCCGTTGTTGGCTCGGTGCGGGTCGGGTGACGGCCTTGTCAAGGTCGCCCTGATCGGAGGGCTAGAACGACACCGCCGCCCCCGGCTCCCGAGGAACCCTGGACTGGCGACAGAGGGATGCGCCCGCAGAGCGCCGTCAGTGACCGACCAGGTGGGGCTCCTCGACACCACGGGATGGGTGAGGAGGCCGGATGTTCGCGGGGATCGATTGGGGCGCGCAGACCCATGAGCTGTGCGTGCTGGACCACACTGGCAAGCGCGTCGACCGGCTGCGAGTTGCGCACAGTGCCGAGGGGTTGCAGCGACTGACCGCTCGGCTGGCTCGCCACGGCACGCCCGGCCAGGTTCCGGTCGCGGTCGAGCGGCCCGATGGCCGCTTGGTCGACTACCTGCTGCACGCCGGTCACCCGGTGGTCGCGGTCAAACCCAACGCGATCAAGGCCTGGCGGGAGGGCGAGGTGCTCTCTGGCGCCAAGAGCGACCCTGGTGATGCGCGGCTCATCGCCGAGTACCTGCGCGTGCGCTACCAGCAGCTGCGAATGCTGCGCCCGTTTGGCGACCAGACCCGAGCGTTGCGGGCTCTGGTCCGCAGCCGCACCGAGCTGGTCCGCCAGCGGGTCGCGGCCGGCAATCAGCTCCGGGCGACCCTGGAGGCCTTTTGGCCCGGCGCCGCTGGTATCTTCGCCGAACTCACCAGTCCGATCGCGGTGGCCTTCCTGTCGCGCTTTCCGACGCCGGCGACCGCTGCCGGGCTCACCGAGTCGCGCCTGGCCGAGTTCCTTGCCCGCCGCCGCTACAGCGGCCGGCGCAGCCCAGCCGACCTCCTGAGCCGCCTGCGCAGTGCACCCCTCGGGATCACCAGCGGCCTGGAGATGCTCGCCCGCGGCCAGGTCGTGCTCGCCATGGTCAGGATCCTGGACGCACTCAACCGCTCGATCGCCGCGCTGGAGGGGTCGATCGCCACCCACCTCGACCAGCACCCCGACGCCCCGATCTTCTGCTCCCTGCCGCGCTCAGGCTGCATCAACGCCGCCCAGCTGTTGGCCGAGTGGGGCGACTGCCGCGACGTCTACGCCACCCCGGCGGCCGTGGCTGCCCTCGCCGGCGCCACCCCGGTCACCAAACAGTCCGGCAAACACCGCTCGGTCCACTTCCGCTGGTCATGCAACAAGCGGCTGCGAACCGCGATGACCACCTTCGCCGACAACTCCCGCCATGCCAGCCCGTGGGCGGCCAGCGTCTACGCCAACGCGATCGCCCGCGGCCACGACCACCCCCACGCCCTACGCGTCCTCAGCCGCGCCTGGATCCGGGTCATCTGGCGCTGCTGGCAGGACCAAACACCCTACGACCCCGCCAGGCATGGCAACGCCAGCAAACTCACCCAAACCGCTACCACCGCCGCCTGAGGTTGACACAGAGGGTGTCGTTCAGCGCCGATCGCGTCCACCGTGGAACCAATCGCAGCGGCAGGTGAAGCGATCGGCGGTGCTCCACCTTGACCTCTGCCGGGTCTTGGGCGAGGGCAAAGCGTGCCAGGGTCGTCCGGGGAAAGGTGTCCAAATCGGCGCATCTGTTCCCACTGTGAAACCGAAGCTTCCGCGTGGTGCCGTGCCATGTCCGTGCCACAAGCAGCGGGCAACGACGGTCAACAACGGTCAATGACGGCCGCGCGGACCAGCCTGAGCTGGTGAGCGCCACTATTGGTGGCTGGACAGCACGGATGGTAAGGATGAGGTCCGCTGCCGCGCCGCCTGCGGCGGCTTGGCCACGAGGCAAGTGGTCGCTGTGGCGCTCTCGCCGGTTGCATCAGAGCTGGTGCCATCACCCACCGTGTCGTTGAGCCCGATACTCCCGCTGGTCCGCACTCGGTCCGTGGGACGTCGAGCACGGCCGGTTCGGGGCGGGCACGAGCGGACAACAACGACCAGGCATCCTCCCAGGTCGGTGTCGCTCTTTTGCCTCGGGACTGCGCGGACGGAAGCGGCCCGCGCAGATTCGAGTCCCTCCGCTCGCAAGGGGCTGCCCGAGCGCGTTGGAGCGCTTGCCTGCCAACAAGGCGACGGTACCCGGGCGCTTACGTGCTCACGGGATGTTCACGGCACTCGCCGCCAGCCGCCGTGCGAGGGTGGGACTGGACGAGCGAGCGTCCGCCATCGGGGCTGCTCAGACCGACCGTGGGAGATCGACGGTCACACCGCGGACCATCGTGGACGCGGTTTGAAGACCAGGGGGCCCACCAGGACCCGGACGCCTCCACGCGTCAGCCTACCAGCCGTGAGCAGGGGCTTTGCTCCTCGCAGGAATCGGTGACCAGGCTCCGCGGGACAGCTCGGGCAGGCCGGGTGCTGCTCCCGGTGGAGCAGGCGCGGCCGGGGCCGTACCGCCAAGGTCGTAGGCGGGGGCCGGCCCGGCGGGCGATGACGGGCAAGGCGGGGACCGATACCGTCTATCCATGACACGGAGACACGGCCGATGACCGCGCGGCGGCCGGCCGCCTGGTGGGCGGGGAATCTCGGCGCGCTCGGGGGCGTGCTGGTGATCGCCGTGATCCAGGTCGTGGGCACGACCTTCGCGGCCCGTGGACAGGCCGGTCGGCAACCGCTGGACGCGCTCGCCTACGCGCTGCTCGCCGCTGGGCCGCTCGTGCTGCTCGGCCGACGCCGCCGGCCGGTCGCCGCCATGGCCGCGATCGGTGCGATCACCGTCCTCTACCTGTTCATCGGCTATCCCTACGGGCCGGTGTTCATCAGCTTCGTGATCGCGCTGTTCACCGCGGTGACGGCGGGCCACCGGCGTGCGGGCTGGCTGGCCGGCGGCGCCGTGTACGCCGGCTTGATCGTGGCAGGCCTCGCCCAGACCAGCGGGCCGCGCGTCACGCTCGCGCACGTCGTCGGGTGGGCCGCCTGGATGCTGGTGGTGCTGGTCGTGGCGGAGGTTGCGCGGGCGCAGCGCGAACGCGCGGCGCAGACGGCGCGGGCGCTCGAGGAGGAGCGCCGCCGCCAGGCCAGCGAGGAGCGCCTGCGGATCGCCCGTGAGCTGCACGACGTCCTCGCGCACAACATCTCGTTGATCAACGTGCAGGCGGGCGTGGCGCTGCACCTGATCGACGAGCGGCCGGAGCAGGCACGTACCGCCCTGACCGCGATCAAGCAGGTCAGCAACGAGGCGCTCGGTGAGCTGCGCGGCGTGCTCGACGTACTGCGGCAGGCCGGCGAGCGGGAGCCGCGCGCGCCCCAGGCGGGCCTGACCCGGCTCGACGGCCTCGTCGCCCGGACCGCCGCGGCCGGCCTGCCGGTCCACGCCGAGGTCGAGGGCACGCCGCGGCCGCTGCCCGTCGGAGTCGACCTCGCCGCGTTCCGGATCGTGCAGGAGGCGCTGACCAACGTGACCAGGCACGCAGGCCGGGCCAGCGCGACCGTCCGGATCGGCTACGGGAACCGGGACCTCACGATCCAGGTCGACGACGACGGCCGCGGAGCACCGGCGGCGGGCGGGGACGGCGACGCCGAGCGCCCGCGGGTCCCCCGGTCCGACCGCCCGTCCGGGGGACCGGCGGGTGGGGGCAAGGGCATTGCGGGGATGCGGGAGCGCGCCACTGCCCTGGGGGGCGAGCTGGAGGCGGGGCCGCTGCCGGAGGGTGGCTTCCGGGTGCGGGCGCGGCTGCCCCTGGACGGGGCCGCTGCGGCGCCGCAGGCGGCGGCGCCATGACCACCCGGGCGGCCGAGGGTGCCATCCGGGTCCTGCTCGTCGACGACCAGGCGCTGGTGCGCGCCGGCTTCCGGGCGCTGCTCGACGCGCAGGAGGGGATCGAGGTCGTCGGCGAGGCCGGCGACGGCGACGAGGCGATCCGGCTCGCGGGGCGCCTGATCCCGGACGTCGTGCTGATGGACATCCGCATGCCCGGGCTGGACGGGTTGTCGGCGACGCGGGCGATGGTCGCCGACGGCCGCCTCGACGACGTGCGGATCGTCATCCTGACCACGTTCGACCTGGACGAGTACGTGTTCGAGGCGCTGCGCGCCGGCGCCAGCGGGTTCCTGGTCAAGAGCACCGAGCCCGGCGAGCTGGTCCACGGGGTGCGGGCGGTCGCCCGGGGCGACGCGCTGCTGTCCCCCGGGGTCACGCGCCGGCTGATCGGCGAGTTCGCCGCCCGCGCCAAGGAGCCCGCGCCCACCCGCGAGCTCGACCAGCTCACCGATCGGGAGCGGGAAGTGATGGCCCTGGTCGCGGAGGGCCTGTCGAACGACGAGATCGCCGCACGGCTCGTCGTGAGCCCGGCGACGGCCAAGACCCATGTGAGCCGGGCGATGATGAAGCTCGGCGCGCGCGACCGGGCGCAGCTGGTGGTGCTCGCCTACGAGTCCGGGCTGGTGCGTCCCGGCTGGCTCACCTGATCCGGCCCGCTCACACGCAGAGCGCCCACCGGCGCCGCACCGCGCCGGGCGGGACCGCACACCCCGCCGGCGGGCGGCTCCGGCCTCGGCCGTTCCACCGGCGGGTCGCGGGTACGTACCGTGGTCGGCCGGGGTCGCGCGGACCGATCGCCGCGCGGCAGGGCGGCACGGGCCCGGGTCGGGCAGGAGCGCCCGGGCGGACCGGGAGAGGGGACTGCGGTGGCGACAGGCGCTGCGCGGCAGGTCGGGGGCTGATGGGACGGCGGCTGCGCGGCGCCCTGGGCGGACCCGGTGCCCCGGGCGGTCCAGGCCCGGGAGGCGGCCCGGCAGAGGCCGGCGGCGTCTGGTCGCGCTCGCGCCGGCGGCTCACGCTCGGCCTCGTCCTCACCGTCTCGGCGGCCGCGTTCGAGGCGCTCGCCACCGCGACCAGCATGCCCGCGACAGCCCGCGACCTGGGCGGGCTTGCGTGGTACGGCTGGGCGTTCAGCGGCTTCATGCTCGCCAACATCGTCGGGGTGACCGCGGCGGGGGCCGCGCTGGACCGCCAGGGGGCGACCCGACCGTTCGTGGCCGGTGTCGCGCTGTTCTCGGTCGGGCTGCTGACCGCGGGGCTCGCGCCGGCGATGCCGGTCGTGGTGGCCGGGCGGGTGATCCAGGGGCTGGGCGCCGGATACGTGTCCTCGGTCGCGTACGTGTCGGTCCGCCGCGGCTACCCGCAGGCCGACCGCCCGGCGATGCTCGCGCTGCTGTCCACCGCCTGGGTGGTTCCCGGCCTCATCGGGCCCGCGGTGGCCGGTACGCTGGCCGACAACGTGAGCTGGCGCGCGGTCTTCCTCGGGCTTGCGCCTCTGGTGCCGCTGGCGGCCGTCCTCCCCTACCCGGCGCTCCGGCGGCTGGGGGAGCGTCCGGCGCCGGCCGCGCCGGGCCCGGGCGGGCTGCCGGCGGGCACGGGCGGGCGGTGGCGGGTGGTGACCGCGCTGGTGCTCGCGGCCGGCACGGCGTTGCTGCTCGCCGGGCTGACCCGCCCCTCGGTCCCGAGCCTGGCCCTGGCGACGGTCGGGCTGGGCGCGATGGTGCCGGCGGCCCGGCGGCTGCTGCTCGACGGGATCGGCCGCGGACGGCCGGGCCTGCTCGCCGCGATGGCGGTGCACGGGCTGGTGAGCTTCGCGTTCTTCGGCGCGGAGGCGTTCCTGCCGCTCGCGTTGACCTCGGTCCGCGGCCAGTCGTCCACGGCCGCGGGGCTGGCGCTGACCGCCGCGACGGTCACCTGGACGGCCGGCTCGTGGACCCAGGCGCGGCTCGCGCCGCGCGGCCGCTGGCGCCTGCTGGTGACCACGGGGCTGGCGGTGCTGTTCGCCGGGATCACCGGCGTCGCCGCGGTGCTGCTGCCGGCGGTCCCGGTCCCGACCGCGGCGCTCGCCTGGGGCTTCGGCGGCATCGGCATGGGTGTGGTCTTCTCGACCTGCACGCTGGTGATCCTGCAGACCACCGAGCCCGAGCGGGCCGGCGCGGCGTCGGCGGCGATGCAGCTCGCGCAGACGCTCGGGGTCGCGCTCGGCACCGGGCTGGGTGGCGCGGGGGTGGCGCTCGCGGCGAGCGGGGCCTGGCCGGTGCGCGACGCGATCGGCGCCACCGACGGCCTGTCGCTGCTCGCGCTCGTGCTCGCCATGGTCGCGGCGGCGCGGCTGCCACGCGGCCCGGGCGACGCCCGGAGGCCCCGGCCGGCGCCGGGCCGGGCTGCGCCGACCTCGCCCCGCTGATGCGGGTCAGGGCTCCGATCGCGCCGGTGCCGAGGGCAGCTCGACGGTGAACACCGCGCCGCCGCCCGGGTCGTTGGCCGCCCGCACGCTGCCGCCGCCGTCCTCGACGACCTTGCGGACGATCGCCAGGCCCAACCCGGAGCCGGGGAGGCTGCGCGCGTCCAGGGCGCGGTAGAAGCGGTCGAAGATGTGCGGGAGGTCCTCGGCCGCGATCCCCGGGCCGTGGTCGCGGACCTCGAGGCGACCGCCCACGCCCGCCTCGACCTCGGGACCGGCGGACCGCGGGTCGCGCGGGCCGGGGCGGACGGTCACGTCGACGGGGGCGCCCTCGGGGCTGAACTTGACCGCGTTGTCGAGCAGGTTGCCGACCGCGCGCAGCAGCAGCTGCGGCTTGCCGACGACCGCGGTGGGCTCGGCGTCGACGGTGACGCCGCGGCCGCTGCGCCGCCTGGTCCGGTCGGCGGCGCGCTCGGCGAGCTCGTCGAGCGCGACCGTCTGCTCGGGCTCGTCGTCGTAGCGGTCCACGGCGAGCGCGACCAGCTCGTCGACCAGCCCGGACAGCTCCCGCAGCTCGCTGTCGAGGTCGGCCAGGACCCGCGAGCGTGCCGCCGCGTCCAGGCCCGGATAGCGGCGCAGGGTGTCGATGTTGGCACGAAGGCTGGTCAGCGGGGTGCGCAGCTCGTGGCCCGCGTCCTGGACCAGGCGCTGCTGCTGGTCGCGGGAGCGGGTCAGGGCGGCGAGCATGGCCGAGAACGCGCCGGCGAGCCGGCCGATCTCGTCGCGCCGGTGCCCGCCGGGCGGGACGGCGGTGTCGAGGCGGCCGCTGGCGGCGATCTCCTCGGCCGCGTCGGTGAGGCGCACCACCGGCCTGGTGGTCCGGCGGGCGACGAGCACGCCGGCTGCGGCTGCCATCACGATGATGACCAGACCCACCAGCATCGACCGGTTGCGGACCGAGCCGAGCACCCGGTCGGTCTCGGCCAGGCTGCGGCCGACGCGGACCTCGCCGCCGCCGGGGCGCGCGACCGCCACCACCCGGTAGGGCTGCCCGCCGAAGGTCTGGGTCCACGGGCGCGGCGCCGGTGAGCCGGAGCCCACGGACGCCGCCGCCGCGGTACCGGGGCGGGTGCCGGCGTCCACGCCCGGCCGGTCGATCCGCACGCCGGGCGGCCCGCTGGCCGCGATCACCTGCCCGCCGGCGTCCACGCACTGGACGATCGCGCCGCGCAGCAGCCCGGCGAGCGGGCCGCCCGGCGTGCTGCGCCTGGCCGCGGCCTCGTACAGCTCCTCGCAGAGCTCGGGGGTGTACCTGGCGCCGGGACCGGCGAGGTCGCGGGCGGAGCTGACCAGCCCCGCGTCGACCTCGCCGTACAAGCGTCGGCTGGTGGCCGCGTAGCTGACGGACGTGACCGCGACGACCGACAGCGCGGCCAGCACCGCCAGCGCGACGGCCAGGCGCGTGCGCAGGGTCATGGCGCCCGCAGCGTGTAGCCGACGCCGCGGACGGTGTGGACCAGGCGGGCCTCGCCGGCCGCCTCGGTCTTGCGGCGCAGGTAGCCGATGTAGACCGACAGCGCCTTGGAGTCGGGCCCGAAGTCGTAGTTCCAGATCCGCTCGTAGATCGTGGAGTGGGTGAGCACGATGCCGGCGTTGCGGACCAGCAGCTGGAGCAGGTCGAACTCGGTCTTGGTCAGCTCCAGCTCCCGGTCGCCGCGCCAGGCCCGCCGCGCCGCCTCGTCCATGCGCAGGTCGGCGACCTCGAGCTCCAGGTCCGGCTCGTCGTAGGTGGCGCGGCGCAGCAGCGCCCGGACCCGCGCGAACAGCTCCTCCAGGGCGAAGGGCTTGGGCAGGTAGTCGTCGGCGCCGGCGTCCAGGCCGGCGACGCGGTCGGACACCTCGGTGCGGGCGGTGACGATCAGGATCGGGATGCGGTTGCCCTGCCCGCGCAGGCGCTGGCACACGGTGAGCCCGCCGACGTGCGGCATCATCAGGTCCAGCACGAGCACGTCGGCGGGGGACGCGGCGAGCTGGTCGAGCACGCCCGCGCCGTCAGCGACGACGCGGACCTGGTAGCCCTCCAGCTCGAGCGCGCGCGTGAGCGACTCGCGCGTGGCGCGGTCGTCCTCGGCCAGCAGGACCCGGTTCGGCATCGGCCCAACCGTACCGTCAGGCCCGGCCGAGGGCAGCATCGCGGCCTCAGGCATGCGCGAGCACCACCACCAGGAACTCGACCTGGCCGTGTTCCCCGGCCGCGGCCGGGCCGATCGCCACCCGGCGCCGGCGGCGCGCGCACCTCGACGTCGTCACCGGTTGCCTCCTCGTCAGGCCGGGTGCGGCCGCCCGCCTGGGCGGCAGGACGGTGCCGATCATGCGCCGCCCGGGTGAGGACGAGGTAAGAGGCGGTCAAGAGCCCCGCGAGACCTCCGGCCGGCGGGCTCTTACCTGATTCTCGAACGCCCTTGGCCCGGCTCTTGAGCGCGGCCCGGAGACTGGGCCCGCCGTGACCCGCCTCGCGATCGAGAGGAGCGCCCATGCCACCGCCGGACCCCGGGGCCGCCGGCCGCCGCGACACCGGGCTGCGACAGCTGTCGCGGCTGACCCGCTGGGTGCTGGCCGGAGCGCTCGCGCTGACCGGCGCGCTCTCGGCGATCGCCGCGCACGCCTTCCCCGGGCGCGGCACGGCCGCCGGCCGGGTGACGCCCAGCACCGCCCGGGCCGGCTCGTCCGCCCGGGCCGGCTCGCCCGCCGCGGGCGCCGACGACGGCACGACCGGCGGCGGGCTCCAGGCGCCCGCGAGCGCGCCGTCGGCCGCATCCGGGTCGGGCGCCGTCACCTCGGGAGGCTCCTGATGCCCGCGACCGGACAGGCCAGCTTCCCCGCGCTCGGCTCGGGCGCGGTCACGGTCGTCGCCGACGGCAGGCGCCTGGAGGCCGCGCACCAGGCGGTGGCCGCGGAGGTCGACGCGATCGACCGGGCCTGCAGCCGCTTCCGTGCCGACTCCGAGCTGACCCGGGTCAACGCCGCCGGCGGACGGCCGGTGGCGGTCGGCGAGGTCCTGCTGGACGCCGTCGAGGTGGCGCTGCGCGCGGCCCGGCTCACCGGCGGGGACGTCGACCCGACCGTCGGCCAGGCGTTGATGCTGCTCGGCTACGACCGTGATTTCGACGCCGTCGCGGCGGCCGGCCGCCCGGTCGTCCGCGCGGCCGTGGTGCCCGGCTGGCGGCGGGTGCGGGTGGACCGCCGGCGGGGCCGCGTGCGCGTCCCGGCAGGTGTGCGGCTGGACCTCGGCGCCACCGCCAAGGCGCTCGCCGCCGACCGCGCCGCCGCGCGCGCGGCCCGCGCCGCCGGCTGCGGCGTGCTGGTCAGCCTGGGCGGCGACGTCGCGGCCGCGGGCGAGCCGCCTCCCGGCGGCTGGCAGGTGCGGGTCGCCGACTGGCACGCCGCCGGGCCCGACGCCCAGGGCGAGACCGTCAGCATCGCCGGCGGCGGCCTGGCGACCTCCAGCACGACCGTTCGCCGCTGGACCCGCGGCGAGGAGCACCTGCACCACATCGTCGATCCCCGCACCGGCCGGTCCGCGCCGGTCGTCTGGCGCACCGTAAGCGTCGCCGCCGCGACCTGCGTGGACGCCAACGTCGCGGCCACCGCCGCGATCATCCGTGGCGTGCGCGCCGCGGCCTGGCTCGGCGGGCTCGGCCTGCCCGCCCGCCTGGTCCGCCCCGACGGCTCGGTCGTCCGGGTCGCGGGCTGGCCCGAGCCCGGACGGGTCGTGGCGGCATGACCGGCGGCCACGCGCTGTGGTACCTGACCCGCGGCAGCGGCGCGGTCACCCTCGTGCTGCTGACCGCCGCGGTCGTGCTCGGCATCACCACCTCGGTGCGGTGGGCCGGTCGCCACTGGCCACGCTTCGTGACGGCGGCGCTGCACCGCAACGTCTCGCTGCTGGTGGTCGTCTTCCTCGCGCTGCACGTCGCCACCACGGTGCTCGACGGCTACGCCCCGATCGGCTGGCTGGACGCGCTGGTCCCCTTCGGCTCGGCGTACCGGCCGCTGTGGCTCGGCCTCGGCGCGGTCGCGCTGGACCTGCTCGTGGCCGTCGCCGTCACCAGCCTGCTGCGCCGCAGGATCGGCCGCCGCGCCTGGCGGGCGGTGCACTGGCTCGCCTACGCCTGCTGGCCGGTGGCGCTCGTCCACGGGGTCGGCACCGGCAGCGACAACCGCCAGGCATGGATGCTCACGCTCGACGCCCTCGCGGCAGCCGCGGTCCTGGCCGTGGCCGGGTGGCGGCTCAGCGCCCGCGCGACCGCACCTGCCCACGGTCTCACCGGGGAGATGATCCGGTCATGAGCACCCGCGCCGGGCACCCGGCGCCGGGCACGCCGGGCGCCGCGGCACCCGGCGGCCCTGACCGCCTGCCGCGGCTGCTGTCGGCCACCGGCGGGCGCGGCGACGCGCTGCCGCTGGCCAGGCACCGGCTGGTGTACCGGGCGCCGCCCCTGCCCGGTCGCGCCCGTGGCGAGCTGATCGACGCCGTGGCGCGGTCGGGGCTGCGCGGCCGTGGCGGCGCCGGCTTTCCCACCGGGGTCAAGCTGCGGACCGTGGCGGCGGGCCGGCACCCGGTCGTGGTGGTCAACGGCTCCGAGGGCGAGCCGGCCAGCGCCAAGGACAAGCTGCTGCTGGCCACCGCCCCCCACCTGGTGCTCGACGGGGCGCTGCTGGCCGCGGCCGCGGTCGGCGCCCGTGACGTGACCGTGTGCGTCGACGCGGGCGCGACCGGGGCACAGGCCGCCGTGGCGCACGCGCTCGCCGAGCGCCGTCGCGCGGAGGCCGGCATCCCGGTGCGGCTGGTCGCCCTGCCGCCCAGGTACGTCGCGGGCGAGGAGACGGCGCTGGTCCACTGGCTCAACGGTGGGCCGGCGACGCCGACGGCCACGCCGCCGCGCCCGTTCCAGTCCGGGGTGGACGGCCGCCCGACGCTGGTCGACAACGTGGAGACCCTCGCCCACCTGGCCCAGATCGTCCGCTTCGGACCGGACTGGTTCCGGGCGCTCGGCACCCCCGAGGAGCCCGGCAGCATGCTGGTCACGCTGTCGGGCGCGGTCGCCCGTCCAGGCGTGTACGAGATCCCGCGCGGCGGCCCACTCGCCGCGCTCGTCGAGGGCGCGGGCGGCGCGCCGGCGGGCGTTACCGCCGTCCTGGTCGGCGGCTACTTCGGCAGCTGGCTGACGCCCGCGCAGGCCGCTGCGGCGCGCCTGGGCGACCACTTCCTGAAGCCGCTGGGCGCCGGGCTCGGCTGCGGGGCGGTCGGGGTGCTGCCGCAGGGCGCCTGCGGCCTGGCCGAGTCGGCCACTATCCTCGCCTGGCTCGCGGGAGAGAGCGCCGGCCAGTGCGGCCCGTGCGTCCACGGTCTGGCCGCGATCGCCGCCGCCGCCGCGCGGCTGCGCGACGGCCGCGGTGGCGGCGGCGAGGACCTGCAGCGGCTGCGCCGCTGGGCCGGCCAGGTCGAGGGTCGCGGCGCCTGCCGCCTTCCCGACGGCGCCGTCCGGCTGCTGCGCAGCAGCCTCGCGGTGTTCGCCGAGGACGTCCACGCGCACCTGCGCCACGGCGGCTGCCCGGGCGCGGGCCGGCCGACGGTGCTGCCGGTCCCGGCTCCCGGAGGGCGGCCGTGGCGCTGAGCCGCCGGCTGCGCCTGGACCCGATCGCGTGCGACGGTCACGGCCTGTGCGCGCAGCTGCTCCCCGAGCGCGTCGCGCTCGACGACTGGGGCTACCCGATCCTCGACCCCGCCCCGATCGGTCGCGGCCTGCTCGGCAACGCCCGTCGTGCGGTCAACGCCTGCCCGGTCCTGGCGCTCAGGCTCGAGGCGGGCGGGAGCGACCGGTAGCAGCCGGGGCGGCGGCGCACCGCGTCCGCCAGCTGCGGTGCGAGAAAGGGAGGAGGGACGCCGCCCGCACCCCCGCCAGGTCGGCAGGGCGGCGTCCCTCGCCTAGGACGCGAGCCGGAGCCGTTCGTCCAGCTCGCGCAGAACCCTCCAGCCGGCGCCGAGCGGCAGCGAGCGCCGCAGCGCGGCCACCCGCTCGACCACCCGGACCGACTTCGTTCCGTTCGCCATACCAAGCGCCTCGATGGCGAGCCGCACACCCTGGTCGACCTCGTGCCGCCGCACGTGGCACGCGGCCAGGTCCGCGGTCGCGAAGGCCCGTTCGCGCAGCAGGGACCTGTCCAGCAACGCGAGCCGCTCCTCCAGCACGGCCTGGGCGGCATCGAGCCGTCCGAGCCGCAATGCTACCGAACCGTGCCAGCACAATAGCTCAGCTCGGTCGAAGTAATACAGCCATGGAGGCAGATTCGCCAGGTCGATCTGCGCGAACCACCCGTCGGCCTGCTCCAGCGCCCGGTCCGCGGCGGTCGCGTCCCCGCGGCGGGCGTGGATGTTGGCCTCGACCACGGCGATGTGGGCCTGTGTCGCCGCGGACGATCGCCGCCGGGCCACCCGGGCCGCGACCGCGATGCAGGCGAGTGCCTCGTCGGTCTCGCCCAGGTTGGCCAGCAGGTGCGCCGTGCTGGCCAGCAGGTAGGCGTACAGGCGGTCGTCCTCGGCCATGCGCGCGGCCTGCATCCCCTGGCGGTAGCGGGACTCGGCCGCCTGGTAGCGTCCGCCGTCGAAGGCCAGCCACCCGGCGAGCTGCGCGATGTCGCCGGCGACAGTGGCGAGCTGCCGCCGCGCCTGCGGGTCGGGAAGCTCGGGCGCCAGCCGCCAGGTGAGGTCGAGCTGCTCCTCGACCTCGCGGCGGACGCCCGCCCCCACGAGGTCGTCGACCCGCCGCAGCCGGGCGTTGACCGCGGCCATGGCGGCGATCAGGGACGCGTCGACCGTCGACGGCCGGTCGAGAGCCTCCTGGACCCGACGCTGCCAGTCGATGCCCGGCGCCACCGCCGTCGCGATGGTGGTCAAGCGCGTGAAGCTGCGTCGGTCCATGTCGTGGTGTCTGGGTCGGCTCGCAGGCGGGCCGCCGGGGGGAACGGCGGCCGCCTGCCTGGAGGGGTGGGCACCGGGGTGCCCGGGGGTCTGCCTGAGCGCCGGCGTGGCCGCCGGCTGCCCGGACACGTCCGTCGCGGGGACGGCGGACGTCGGCGCCCAGGTCGCCATCACGATCCGACGGTGATGTGCGGAACGGTGATGTGTGTGACGTCGCTGCCGCCGAGACCGGAGGTCATCGCGGTCGCGACGAGCCAGACGAGGAGAAACGCGGCGAGCAGCCACCCTGCTGCTGCCAGCCGCTGCGTGCGGTGCATGCAACCACCTCTCGTTCGGACGAGCCCGCGAATGGGCGCGCGGACGGAGCGCGCCCATTCGCGCGGACCGGGGTATTACGTGACCCAGGATGCAGGGCGGCCCTTTGCGGCCAGCACGTGTCCGCTTAGTGAGCGGTTTGCACTCCAGATGCCCGGTTTGTGGAGCCGGAACGCTCGAGCGGCGCAATCGGCGCACTCAGGTGCGATGCCGGACACGGTGATCGGATACCCTTTTGCGGTTGTTGTCCTCAAGAGCCGGAGTCACGGCCAGGGAGTCACGGCCAGGTGGAGTTTCGTCTGCTCGGGCCGCTCGAGGTACGGGACCGAGGGCAAGCGGTACCCATCGGGGGCCTGAAGCCGCGCGCCCTGCTGGCGGTGCTGCTGCTCAACGCCAACCGGGTCGTCTCGACCGAGCACCTCATCGACGCGCTGTGGGGCGACCGGCCACCCGCCAGCGCCCGCCGGACGGTCCAGTTCTTCGTCCACCGCCTGCGCCGCACGCTCACCGACCCGCTGGGGGAGGACCGGCCCAGCGGGCTGCTGCTCACCCGCGGGACAGGCTACGTCCTCCGGCTCGAGCCCGAGCAGCTCGATGTGGAGCGCTTCCGGCAGCTCCTGGACCACGCGCGGGACGCGCACGCGGGCGGCAAGCCGCTGCGGGCGGTCGAGACGCTGGAGGCGGCGCTCGGCCTGTGGCGTGGACGCGCGCTCGCCGACTTCGCCGACGAGGCGTTCGCGCAGGCCGAGATCGCTCGCCTGGAGGAGCTGCGGCTGGCCGCGGTGACCGAGCGCGTCGCGATCAGGCTGGAGCTGGGCCACCACGCCGAGCTGGTGGGCGAGCTGCGGGCGCTGGTCCGCTCGCACCCGCTGCGCGAGGGCCTGCGCGGCCAGTTGATCCTGGCGCTGTACCGCTCCGGCAGGCAGGCGGAGGCCCTCCAGAGCTACCAGGCCACCCGCCGGACCTTCATCGACGAGCTGGGCGTCGAGCCGGGCCCCGAGCTGCAGCGGCTGGAGCAGGCCGTGCTCGCCCACGACCCCTCGCTCGACCGCGGCCACACCGGCGCGAGCGCCACGGCCCTGCCCCCGCCGCGGGCCACGACCCCACCGCCCCGGGCAGCCCCGCCGGCCGCGCCGCCATCCCAGCGCGAGCCCGCCGCCGCGCGCCCCGAGCTGGAGGCCCCGCGGCCTGCCCTGCGCGAGGAGCGCAAGGTGGTCACGGTCCTGCTGGCCGCGCTCACCGGCGGCGAGGAGGATCCCGACCTGGACCCCGAGGACGTGCGGGCCCGCCTGGACGACCTCCACCGCGGCATGACCGACCGGATCCGGCGCTACGGCGGGGTGGTCCAGGCAGTCGTCCCCGACCGGCTGCTGGCGGTGTTCGGCGCGCCGCGCAGCCACGAGGACGACGCGGAGCGGGCGGTGCGGGCCGGCCTGGAGCTGTGCGCGGCCGTGGCGGAGGAGGGCACCGGCCGGCAGCTGCGCGCCGGGGTCGCGACCGGCGAGGTCATCGTGACCCTCGGCGGCGACGGCGCCGGCGACAATCCGGCCGCGGTCGGTCGCGGCCGCCGCCGGCGCGCGCAGGACGAGCCGATGACGATCGTCGGGGACGTGGTGCACGCGGCCGCGGCGCTGGAGGAGAGCGCGGAGCCCGGCACGGTCGCGGTCGGCTCGGGGACGCGCCGCGGGACGCGCCGCGAGATCGTCTACAGCCCGATGAGCGCGGCCTCGTGGCTGGCCCGGATGAGCCCCTCGTGGCGTGCGATGGGTCCGCGCTCGCGGACCGGGGGCATCCCCTTCGAGGACGCCCGCTCACCGCTCATCGAGCGCGACCGGGAGCTGGCGCAGCTCCGGGAGCTGCTCGAGCGCACGATGCGCGCGCGCCAGCCGCGCCTGGCGACCATCCTCGGCCTCCCCGGGCTCGGCAAGAGCCGGCTGGTCGCCGAGCTGGCGCGCATCGCGGACCAGCATGCCGCGCTGATCACCTGGCGCGAGGGCCACTGCCTGCCCTACGGGGAGCGCAGCGCGTTCCGGGCGCTGGCGGAGGTCTTCAAGGCGCACGCGGGCATCGACGACCAGGACACGCCCGAGACCGCCGCCGACAAGCTGCGCCAGGCGGTCGCGGACACGATCGAGGACCCCGACGAGGTCGCCTGGATGCACAGCCAGGTGAGCGTCCTGCTGCAGACCAACCCGGCGGCCTCCCGCAGCCGCCGCGACGAGATGTTCAGCGCCTGGCAGCGGTTCCTCCACGCGCTCGCCGGCAAGCGGCCCCTGGTCCTGATCTTCGAGGACCTGCACTGGGCCGACGACGCGCTGCTGGACTTCATCGACGGCCTCTGCGAGGCGTCGGAGGCGGTGCCGCTGCTCGTGCTCTGCACCGCAGGGCCCGACCTGCTCGAACGCCGGCCGGACTGGTGCGCCGCGGAGGCCCCCGGCGGCAGGATCGCCCTCAGCGCGCTCTCGCCGGAGGGGACCGCGGCCCTGCTCGACTGGCTGGTGGTGGGAGCCCTGCTCGACCCGGCGACGCGGACCGCGCTGATCGCCAAGTCCGCCGGCAACCCGCTGTACGTCGAGGAGTACCACCGCATGCTGCGCGACTACGCCACCCTCGGGGAGGCCCTGCCCGGCGGCGCGGGCGCGCTCGCCGCCGGCAGCGTGCTGGCGGCGCGGCCCGGGGCCGACCTGCCGATGCCCGAGTCGGTGGCGCAGCTGGTGGCCGCGCGCCTGGACGCCCTGCCGCGCGAGGACAAGCTGCTGCTCCAGGATGCCGCGGTGGTGGGCGAGTTCGGCTGGGGCGGGGTCCTGGCGGCGCTGGGCGGGCGCAGCCGCGCGGACGTCGAGGGGGGCCTGCAGCGCCTGGAGCACCGCGAGCTGCTGCGCCGCGTGCGCTTCTCCACCCTGACCGGCGAGACCGAGTACGCCTTCCGCCACGCGCTGGTCCGCGAGGTCGCCTACGGCCAGCTCATGCGCGCCGAGCGCGCCGCCAAGCACCAGCGGGTCGCCGCCTGGATCGAGGCGCTCGACGAGTCGCAGCTCGACGACCGCATCGAGCTGCTGGCACACCACTATGAGCAGGCGCTGGCGCTGGCGCGCGCGTCGGGCACCGGCAACGCCGAGCTGATCCAGCGCACCCGGACGGTCCTGCGTGCGGCCGGCGACCGCGCCAGCGCGCAGGGCGCGCCCGCGGCGGCGGCGCGCTTCTACTCGGCGGCGCTGGAGCTGTGGCCGGCCGAGGACGAGCAGCGCCCCGGCCTGCTGCTGCGGCTGGGCCGGTCCCTGGTGTACAGCCAGCACCGCGGCGAGGACGTGCTCACCGCGGCCAGGGAGGGCTTCGAGGCGGCGGGGAAGAGCAGCCAGGCGGCCGAGGTCGACGTCCTGCTCGGGCGGCTGGCCCGCACCCGCGGCGAGGCGGCCGAGGTCGAGCCGCACCTGGAGCGCGCGCTCGGGCGCACGGAGGGTCCCGGGCCGTCCGAGGCCGCCGCGCTCGCGGTCAACGCCGTCGACCTGATGGTCCAGGAGCGCACCGGCGAGGCGATCGACGCCGGCCGCGAGGCGGCGCGCGCCGCCCGCGACCTCGGGCTGCGCGAGGTGGAGGGGATGGCGCTCGCCGCGGTCGGCGGCTCGCGGCTCAAGCTGGGCGAGCCGGACGGCGTCACCGAGCTGGAGCGCGCGATCGTGCTCATGGAGGCGACCAGCGACCCGTCGGTGCACTTCTGCCGGTTCGACCTGGCGTGGGGGCTGTGGTGGCTCGGGGACCTCGGCCGCTGCGCGACCGCGACGGTCGAGGGCCGCCGCACGGCCGCCAGGGCGCGGGTCGCCGCGGTCCGCTGGTTCGACGCCCTGCAGAGCGCGCTGCACTACGCGATGGGACGCTGGGAGCAGGCGACCGTGATCGTGGACGAGGAGCTCGGCCGCGACAGCGGCGAGCGCGACGACCGCGCGGAGATGTGGTGCCGCCCGAGCCGCGCACGCGTCCGGCTGGGCCGCGGCGACCTGGCCGGGGCGCTGGCGGACGCCGAGGTGGCGCTGGAGCTGGCGGTCAGGATGAACGACCGCCTCCAGCGGCAGGTCGCCCTGGCGCTGCGGGGACGGATCCTGATCGCGGCCGGGCGCCGCGAGGAGGCCGAGCGCTGCCTGGAGGAGCTGCTGGCCCTGCAGCGCGAAGGGGCCGGCCAGGTCCACGTCACACCGGACCTGGCCGTCCTGCTGGTCGACCTCGACCGCCCGGCGGGCGAGCTGCCCGAGGAGCTGGCGCCGACCCGTTGGCACAAGGCGGTGCGCCTGTTCACCCAGCGGGACTTCCTGGCGGCCGCCGCGGCCTTCGAGGCGATGGGGGCCAACGCCGACGCGGCGGTCGCGCGCGGGTACGCGGCGCGGCAGCTCGTCGCGGACGGCGACGCCGTGGCCGCGCGCCGCGAGCTGGAGGCGGCGATCGAGTTCCTCGGCAAGGCGGGCGCCAGCAGGCTGCTGGACGAGGCGCGCGCGGCGCTCGCCGAGGCGGCCGGGACACCCCCTGCGGCGCGCGCGGCGCGGGGGAACCCGGTTGCCGGCTGACGTCCTGGTCGTCGGGGCCGGTCCGGCCGGGCTGATGGCGGCCAACCTGCTCGCAAGGTCCGGAGCCGCCGTGCGCGTGATCGACCGCGAGCAGGGCCCGACCGACCAGTCGCGCGCGACCATCGTCCACATCCGCACCCTGGAGCTGCTCGACAAGCTCGGCCTGAGCGGGCGCGCCGTGGAGCGCGGTGAGAAGCTCACCGCGGTGCGGCTGCTCACCGACGGCCGGCACGCCGCCGACGTCCCCCTGGCGCCCGAGCGCGGCCTGGAGGACACCCCGTTCCCCTACGCCCTCGCGCTCCAGCAGAGCGCGACCCAGCGGCTGCTGGCCGAGGCGCTCGGCGAGCAGGGCCAGCGGATCCAGTGGGGCACGCGCCTGCTCGCGCTCACCCAGGACCACGACGGCGTCCGCGCGCTGATCCGCCGCCCCGACGGCGGCGAGGAGGCCGTCACCGCCGCGTGGGTGGTGGGCGCCGACGGGACGCGCTCGACCGTGCGCCACGCGCTCGGGATCCGCTTCGCCGGGGGCACCTACGAGCAGACCGCGTTCCTGGCCGACGTCGCCATGCGCACCCGCCCCGATCCCGGCTTCATGCGCCTCAACCTCGTCAAGGGCGGCTTCGTCGGCGTCCTGCCGCTGGACGGCGGCTCGCGGCACCGGCTGTTCGGGGCGCTGACCGCCGAGTTCGCCGCGACGCTCGGGGTCGCCGAGGGCGGCACGGTCGGCCTCGCCGACCTCCAGGACTGGTTCGACCGGTACTTCTTCATGGACACCGAGCTGACCGGGGTGGACTGGACGGCGCTGTACCGCACGCACCGCCGGATGGCCGACCGCTTCCGGCTCGGGCGCTGCTTCCTGATCGGCGACGCGGCGCACGTCCACAGCCCGGCCGGCGGGCAGGGCCTCAACCTCGCCATGGGCGACGGCTACAACCTCGGCTGGAAGCTCGGCCTGGTCGCCGCCGGCCTGGCCCGGCCCGAGCTGCTGGACAGCTACGAGGCCGAGCGGGGCGCGGCGGCGCGCGCGGTGGTCGGCGGCTCCGACCGCGGCTTCGAGGCCGAAGCCTCCCCCAACCGGGTGATGCAGCAGCTCAGGCTGCACCTGCTGCCGCGGCTGCTGCGGGTGCTGGTGCGCGTGGGGGTGGCCCGCAGCCTGCTGTCCCGGCTGTTCAGCCAGACGTGGATCGGCTACCGCCGCAGCCCCGCTGTGGCCGGTCCGGCCGCCGGCCGCCGGGGACCCCGGCCCGGCGACCGCGCCCCGCACGCCTGGCTGGAGCTGCCGGCAGCCGGCCGCACGAGCCTGTACCAGCTCCTCGACGGCACCGACCACCACCTGCTGGTGCTGGAGGGGTCCGGGGACCTGAGCGGCAGCGGGTCCCCGGTCGACACCCGGTCCGGGGACCTGAGCGGCAGCGGGTCCCCGGTCGACACCCGGTCCGGGGACCTGGTGGCGCGGCTGGAGGAGCTGCTCGGACGGTACCGGGTCGCGGTGCGGGTCCACCTGGTGCCGAGCGGTGAGCGGGCGGTGCACGAGCGCTACCGCGCACGCGCGCCGCGCCTGGTCCTGATCCGTCCCGACGGCCACATCGGCTGGCAGGGTCCTGCCGGCGCCGTCGGAGATCTCGGCGCCTGGCTGGACCGCTGGTACGTGGCCGGTGGCGGCGCGCCTCCGGCTTGACTTTCACGCCGCCGCTTGGGAGCGTGAATCCGGCCGACCACCGTCTTACCCCCGAAGACGGTCCAGGCCAGCAACCGCGCTCAGATCCCCCGCCGCCGCTGCCGGCCCACGCCGGGCCGACGCGGTCGCGGTGCCCCCTGGAAGGATCGACGATGCCCAGCAGCAGCCAACCGGGACGGCAGGCCCGGCCGGAAGCCTGGCGGGTCCGCGCCGGGGGGCTGGCGGCCGGCGTCGTGATCGCGCTCGCGGCCGCCGCCGCCGTGCTGGTCCCCGTCGTCACCCGGGACGACCGCGCGAACGGGCTCGCGCAGGCCGCGCCGGCGATCGGGAGGGCCGTCTCACTCGGCGACAGCAGCGCCGCCGCCCTGCGCGGGCCCGACCAGCCGCTCGGGGCGCTCTCCCTGCGCAGCGGGCGCTCGATCGTCGTGCTCAAGGATGCCGCGTCCTCGCCACGGGCCGTCGCCGACGAGTACCGCCAACGCGACGGCGCCAAGGTCGACATGCTGTTCGGGTCCGCGCTGCAGGGCTTCGCCGGCATCCTCGGCCCCGGAGGGCGGGCACGCGCGCGGACCGATCCCCGCGTCGCCGCCGTCCTGCCCGACACCCTGGTCGAGGCGTCGAAGCAGACGCTGCCGGACGGCGTCGACCGGGTGGACGCCGACCGGTCCCCGGCCCGCTCCGGCGACGGCCGCGGCACGGTCGACGCCGACGTGGCCGTGATCGACACCGGCGTCGACAGCCACCATCCCGACCTGGACGTGGCCGGCGGGGTGGACTGCACCGGCGAGGGCGGGTTCACCGACCGCAGCGGCCACGGCACGCACGTGGCCGGCACGATCGCGGCCAAGGACGACGGCCGCGGCGTGGTCGGTGTCGCGCCGGGCGCCCGCCTGTGGGCGATCAGGGCGCTCGACCGCAAGGGCACGGGCAGCACCTCCTCGCTCATCTGCGCGGTCGACTGGGTGACGGCCAACGCGGACGTGGTCGAGGTCGCCAACATGAGCCTCGGCGGGCTCGCCCGGGTCGACCCGGGACGCGCCTGCGGCCGCGACGACCCCCTCCACGACGCGATCTGCCGCGCGGTGAAGGCGGGCGTCACGTTCGTGGCCGCCGCGGGCAACGCCGACGCCGACGCCGGCCGGTACGTCCCCGCCGGCTACGGCGAGGTGGTCACCGTCTCCGCCCTGGCCGACTACGACGGCGACGCCGGCGGCGGGACCCTCCCGCGCTGCGCCGGGGGCGGTTCGGACGACACCAGGGCGCGCTTCTCCAACTTCGGGCCGGCCGTGGACCTGATCGCGCCCGGCACCTGCATCCTGTCGACCCTGCCGGGCGGGAAGTACGGGCGCATGAGCGGCACGTCCACGGCCAGCCCGCACGTCGCGGGCGCGGCGGCGCTGGTCGCCGCGCGCCAGCCGAACGCCACCCCCGCCCAGGTCAAGCGCGCCCTGCGCCGCGCGGGGAGCACGGCCTGGGACGACCGCGGCGACCCCGACGGCGAGCGGGAGCCGCTGCTGGACACCGGCCGCCTGCCGGGCGGCAGCGGGCCGGCGGCGCCGACCACCTCCACCACCACGACCACCACCCGCCCGCCGGCCCGGGGCGGCGCCGCGAAGCAGGGCTCCACCAGCACCTCGGCCCTGCCGGCCAACCCGATCACCCAGCGCATCGCCGACGACCTCCTCGGCAGGCTCAACGCCGAGCGCCGCGCGCGCGGGCTCGCGGCGCTGCGCTGGGACCCGGCGCTGGCCTCGATGGCCAGGGACTGGTCGGCGCACATGGCGCAGACCGACGAGTTCGAGCACCGCCCCGACCTGCGCAAGGCCCTGGTCGGCAACCGGATCCGCGTCGGGGAGAACATCGCCTACACCAACGGGCCCGACCAGGCCCGCGAGCTGCACATCCTCTGGATGCGCTCCGACGGGCACCGGGAGAACATGCTCCAGCCCGGGTTCGACGCCGTCGGCATCGGCGTGGTCTGCGACGGCGACCGCGTGTACGCCACGCAGAACTTCGGCGGCAGCACCGGCGCGCCCGCGGCCAGCGACGCGATCCCGCCGGCCGAGCCGCTGGTCGCCACCGCCCCCAGCGGCCTCGCCTGCTGAACGGCCCGCAGGAGCACGGGGGCGCCGTCCACGAGCTGAACGGCCGGGCACGCCACCGGGTTCGACCCAGGGCCCTTCTCCAGGGGAGGAGCTCGGACACCGGCGGTCAGCCGGGCAGGCTCCCGGCGCCACCGGCGAGGTCCGTGCCGCCGGGTGGGTCCCAGTCGCCGGCGAGCGGGTCGCCGCCGAAGGCGCTCGCGTCCGTCCCGCCGCCGGCCGCGCCGGCGCCGGCCGTCCACTCGCCGGGGACCTCTCCACCCGGCTACTCGCCGACGGGCTGGCCGGGCGGCATCGGCTCGAGCACCGGGCGGGCGTTGAAGTCGTCGGTCGGGACCTGACCCTGCCGGCGCGCGCGCCGCCTGGTCAGCTTGTAGCGGGCGAGCTGCGCGCCGGTGAACGGCGCCTCGGCGAGGGCGCCGAGCCGCGGCACCGGCCCGCGCAGGACGGTCTCGTAGACTTCCTCCAGCGTCTCGGCGGCGCCGGTCAGGCTGTACCGCCCGCAGACCAGCTGGCGGGAGAAGCGGCCGAGCTGCTTGCGCAGCGTCGGGCTGGTCAGCAGGGTGCACAGCTGGTCCTCCAGCCGCTCGGTCCCGAGGTTCCCGTCGCCCAGACCGTAGAAGCCGTGCCACAGGAACTGGCCGACGGAGTCGGGCTCCAGGATCTCGGAGAAGCCGTCCTCGCCCAGCACGATGGCCGGCTTGGCGAAGGCGAGCGCGCGCAGGACCGACCCGCCCATGCCGAGGACGACGTCGGCGACCGCGTACGCCGGCCTCGGGTCGAGCAGCTCCCCGGTGAGGACCACGGTGTCCGGGCCGCGCTCGGCGTTGACCTCGGCCGCGAGCGCGGCGACCTGCTCGCGTGCGGGCCCGTCGCCGACCACCAGCAGCCTGACCGGGAGCTGCCCGGCCAGCTGCCCGACGGCGAGGATGGTGCGCTCGATGCCCTCCAGCTTGAGGTCGGCCGCCAGCCTGGAGACGATCACCACGGTGAAGCAGAAGGGATCCAGCTCGTACTGCTTGCGCAGCTCGTCGGCGGGGACGTCGGGGTGGTTGGCGTGGGTGTCGACGGGCGGCTCGATCAGCCCCACGCGGGTGAAGCGGCGGGCCGCGCTGCGCTGGAGCTGCTCGGTGCCGACCAGCAGGGGCATGGACCGGGGCAGGAACGGGGCGACGCCCATCGACAGGACGGTGGCGACGGTCGGGACGCCGGCCATCACCTGCGGGCCGTACCAGGCCTCCAGGGCCGGCGGCCACTCGTAGCCGTGCACGAGATCGACCTTGCGGGCCTTGACCGTCTCGACCAGCCGCCGCAGGACCTCGGGGGACGGCCGCCGCCGGGCGTCGGGCGCGGGGACCAGCTCCAGCCCCAGCTCCTCGACGCGCTCGGCGAGGGTGCCGGGCACGCCGAACACGGCGACCTCGTGGCCGAGGTCCCTGACCGCCGCGGCCAGCTCGACGGCGTTGAGCTGGCTCCCGCCGACCGACAGCTCGTGCGGGTAGACCAGGATCCGCATGCCCCCTCCTCCGTCGCGACGGCACTCGCCTGCAAGCCGAGCGGGATCATAGCCGTTCGGCCCGGGCCGGCAGGCGCCCGGCCGGTCTGCCCCGGGCCCGGTCCTCGCGGTCCGGGCCGGGCGGGATCATCCGGACCCGTTGGCCGCGCGCACCAGGACGTCCACCACGTGGTCCTGCTGCGCCTCGGTGAGCTGGTGGAACAGCGGCAGGATCAGCGAGCGGCGCGTCAGCCGCTCGGTCTCGGGCAGCGGTCCGTGCGCGACGTCCGCGTAGGCGGGCTCCAGGTGCGCCGCCATGATGCCCCGCCGGGCGGACACGCCCTCGTCGAGCAGCCGCTGCAGCAGCTCGTTGCGGCCGACCGGGAAGCCCTCGGGGAGCACGACCCAGAACGACTGGTAGTTGGTCGTCCCCCAGGGAGGGTCGGTGACGACCTGCAGCCCGTCGACCTCGGCCAGCCGCTGCCGGTACCGGCCGGCCAGCTCCCGCCGGCGCGACACCAGCTCCCCGAGCTTGCCGAGCTGGACCAGCCCGACCGCCGCCTGCACGTCGGTCATGCGGTAGTTCCAGCCGGTCTCCACGTACTCCTCGAGCACCACCGAGCCGCTGGCGTGCCGCGCGGCCGCGCTCACGCTCATGCCGTGCTCGCGCAGCCGCCTGGCCCGCTCCGCCCACTCCAGGCGCGTGGTCAGCAGCATCCCGCCCTCGCCGGTGGTGAGCAGCTTGCGCGGGTGGAAGCTGAACACCGCCAGCTCGCTGGCGTCCCCAACGGGGCGGCCGTCGTAGGTCGAGCCGACCGCGCAGGCGGCGTCCTCCAGCACCACGATCCCGAGCGGCTCGCAGAGCGCGCGGATCTCGTCGAGCGGCGCGGGCACGCCGCCCTGGTGGACGACCAGCACGACCTTGGTCGCCTCGGTCAGCAGCGGCTGGACCGTCTCGGCGCTCAGGTTGCCGGTCCGCCCGTCGACGTCGGCGAAGACGGGCGTGGCGCCCACGTAGCGGACCGCGTTCGCGGTGGCGATGAACGACAGCGACGGGACCACCACCTCGTCCCCCGGCCTCACGCCGACCGCCACCATCGCCAGGTGCAGCGCGGCCGTGCACGAGGACAGGGCGACCGCGTGCAGGCCGCCGACCGCGCGCGCGAACGCCCGCTCGAACGCGGCCACCCGCGGACCCTGCGCGATCCAGCCGGACGCGATCGCGTTGCTGGCCGCCTCGGCTTCCTCCGCCCCGAGCCAGGGCACGATCACCGGGATGCGGTCCATGTCCCCTCTGTCGCGCCCCGCTCCGAACGCCACCAGCCGACCAGGTGGCGCAGCCCGTCCTCCAGCCCGACCTCGGCGCGGAACCCGAGCCGCTCGGCGGCGTGGCGCGTGTCCGCCAGGCGCCGGGAGACCGGGTTGACCGCCCGGGCCGGCCCGTGCTTCAGCGGCAGGTCCGACCCCATCACGCGCAGCAGCGCCTCGGCCAGCCCGACCAGGCTCGTCTCGGTGCCGCTGGCGACGTTGAAGACGTCGTCGCTCGCGTCCGACCGCGCCGCGAGCAGGTTCGCCCGCGCGACGTCGTCGACGTACACGAAGTCCATCGTCTGCGAGCCGTCACCCAGGATCAGCGGGGGCTCACCGCGCTCGATCCGCTCCATCCACCGCACCAGCACCTCGGTGTAGACGCCGTGGATGTCCATCCGCGGGCCGTACACGTTGAAATACCGCAGGGCGACGTACTCCAGCCCGCGCATCTCGTGGAAGCTGCGCAGCAGGCCCTCGTCGAAGGCCTTGCAGGCGCCGTAGATCGTGCGGTTGGCGTAGGGGTGCTGCGACTCCGGCGTCGGGAACTGCTCGGCGAGCCCGTACACCGAGGCCGACGACGCGGCCACGACCTTGCCGACGCCGGCGGCGGCCGCCGCCTCGAGCACGTTGAAGGTGCCCTCGGCCAGCACCTCCAGCGCCAGCCGCGGCTCCTCGGCGCACTGGGTGATGCGGATCGCCGCCTGGTGGAAGACGACGTCGATCCCTCGGGTGAGGTCGGCCAGCAGCGCCGCGTCGCGGATGTCGCCCTTGACGAGGGTGACCGGACCGGAGCCGAGCGCGCCGGCGAGGTTGTCGACCCGGCCGCGGACGAGGTTGTCCAGCACCACGATCTCGCCGGCGCCGGCCGCCACGAGCTGCTCGGCGATGGTCGACCCGATCATCCCGGCGCCGCCGGTGACCAGGACGCGCGCGCCCCGCAGGGCGACGCCGCTCACCGCCAGCTCCCGAGCGGCACCAGCGTGCCGCCCCAGCCGAGGCTCTCCGAGGCGGCTTCGAGCATCCGCAGGACCCGCAGTCCCGCCTCGCCGTCGGTGAGCGGCGCGCGGCGCTCGCGGATCGCGCCGGCGAACTCGGTCACCGCGCCCTGCAGCGCCTCGGACTCGTGCAGCGCCGGCGCGGTCATGTCGCCGGTACGGTAGGACACCATCGCCTCGCGCCGCAGCTCCCCGGTCAGCCGCTCCCCGTCGAGGTCCACGCCCCGGTCGTAGACCGACAGGCGCTGGCTCGGGCTGAGGTCGTCCCACACCAGCGTGCGGCGCGACCCGCCGATCACGGTGGTGCGGATCTTGGTCGGGCTGAGCCAGTTCACGTGCGCGTGCGCGATCGCCCCGCCGCGCAGCGGCACCGTCAGGTAGCCGACGCACGACCGGCCCGCGCCGATCGGGTCCGCCCCGTGCGCCGCCACCGCCAGCGGCTCGCGGCCCTCGGGGAGGATGAACTCCAGGATCGACAGGTCGTGCGGGGCGAGGTCCCAGAGCACGTCCACGTCCCGCTGCACCAGGCCGAGGTTGATCCGCACCGAGTCGACCCACTGGATCTCGCCCAGCTCGCCGCCGCGCACCAGCTCGCGGATCTTGCGGACCGCGGGGGTGTAGCAGTAGGTGTGGTCGCACATCAGCACCAGCGACCGGCCCGCGGCGGCCTCCACCAGCTTGCGGCCGTCGGCGACCGAGGACGCCAGCGGCTTCTCCACCATGACGTGCTTGCCGGCGTCCAGCGCCGCGAGCGCGACCTCCGCGTGGGTCCGCGCCGGCGTCGCCACCGCCACCGCCTCCACGGCGGGGTCGCCCAGGACCTCTTCGAGCGAGCCGGTGACGGCCACGGTGCTGTGGCGCCCCACGGCCCTGCTCGCGCGCTCGACGTCGAGGTCACACACCACCTGCAGCTCCGTCGCCGGGCAGGTGGAGAAGTTGCGGACCAGGTTCGGCCCCCAGTACCCCGCCCCGACGACCGCGACCCGCACTGGCTCCACGAACGCTCCTTCCTGCGCGGCACCCCCGCCGGTCATGAGGTCGTGAACACAACGTCCACCCAGTAGTTGGTCGAGTTGAACGAGCTGGTCGGGAACCCGCCGCCGGTACCGTACCGGTACACCCCGTTGCCGCCGTCGGTGCCGTTGCGCAGCGCCCGTACCGGGCCGCTCCCGGCGCCGCTCGAGGCGAAGCCGCCATTGGTGTAGGCGTAGCCGCCGTTGGGCGCGTAGTAGCTGGCGACGTACGTGGTCCCCGCGGTCACCGGGACCGGGCTGGAGAAGGTGACCTCCTGCCAGCCGGTCGCGGTCTCGCCGGAGAACGTGGCCGTGGCCAGGCGGGTGCCGCCGGTCGTCCACAGGCTGCCGGTATGGGTGCCGGTGTTGCCGCTGCCCTTGTAGAAGCGGATGCCGGTGATGAGGCCGTCGACGTCGGTACGGAACTTGACGCCGAGCTCGATGGCCGCGTTGTCGCTGCTCGAGGTGTTGTTCGGGACGGTCGAGCTGGGCCAGATCGAGCACGGGCAACCGGCCGACGCGACCGTGAACGACCAGCTCACCGGCGCCGCGAGCGAGTTGCCGGCGAGGTCGGTCGCCTGGCTCACGGTGGCCGTGTACGTCGCCCCGGCGACCAGGCTGCTGTCGGGGTCGAGCGTGGCGGTGCGGGTGAGCGGGTCGTAGCTGACGGCGGCCGGCACGGCGGTGCCGCCCGCCGTCTTGAGGCCGAACGCGACCGAGGTGTCGGTGACCTGCTCGCTGAAGGTCGCCTTCACGCTGCTGGTGGCGGCGACGCCGGTGGCGCCGGCCGCGGGCACCTTGGTGGTGACCGTCGGCGCGGTCGTGTCCGGCGCGGGCTGGGTGGTGGTGAAGGCCACGTCGACCCAGTAGTTGCTGTCCAGGTGGGAGCTGGTCGGGAAGTTCGACGGGCCGCCGTAGCGGAACACGCCGTTGGCGCCGTCGGTCCCCGACTTGAGCGCGCGCACCGGGCCGCTGCCGGCGCCCTGGTTGGTGAAGTACCCGCTGTCGACCGCGTAGTGCCCGTTGGGCGCGTGGTAGCTGGCCACGTAGGTGGTGCCCGCGGTGACGTGCACCGGCTGGTCGAGGGTGGCCTGCTGCCAGCCGCTGGCGGTCTCGTTCTCGAACAGCGCCAGCGCCAGGCGGGTGCCGGTCGCCGACCACAGGCTGCCGGTATGGGTGCCGGTGTTGCCGCTGCCCTTGTAGAACCGGATCGCGGTGACCCAGCCGTCGTCGTCGGGCCGCAGCTTGACCCCGACCTCGATCGCGTCGGTGTCGGAGCTGGCCGGGGTCCCCGGCGTGGTCGAGCCGGACCAGACCGAGCACGGGCAGCTCGCCGTCGCGGTCGTGAACGACCAGGTGACGGGCGCGGTCATCGCGTTGCCGGCGGCGTCGGTCGCGCCGCTGACGGTCGCGGTGTAGGTCCGCCCGGCGACCAGGGCGGCGCTCGGGTCGAGCGTGGCCTTCCTGGTGGCGTCATCGTAGCTGGTGGTGGCCGCGACCTGGGTGCCGGCGGAGTCCTGGAGCGTGAAGCTGATCGAGGTCGCGCCGACCGGCTCGCTGAACGTGGCGGTCACGTCGTCGGACACGGGCACGTCGGTCGCGCCGGCCGCGGGCGTCTTGCTGGCGACCGTCGGCGGGGTGGTGTCGGGCGGCCCGCCGGTGGTGTCGAAGATCGCGTCCACCCAGTAGTTGCTGGCGTTGAACGAGCTGGTCGGGAAGCCGCCGCCGGTCCCGTAGCGGTACACGCCGTCGCCGCCGTCGACGCCGTTGGCCAGCGCCCGGATCGGGGAGGTCCCAGCGCCGGCGGCGCCGAACCCGTTGCTGGTGAACGCGTAGTGCCCGTTGGGCGCGTAGTAGCTGGCCACGTAGGTGGTGTTGGCGGTCACCGCGACCGGCGAGCTGAACGCGACCTGCTGCCAGCCGGTGGCGCTCTCACCGCTGAAGGTGGCCGTGGCCAGGCGGGTGCCGGTCGCCGACCAGAGGCTGCCGGTGTGGGTGCCGGTGTTGCCGGTGCCCTTATAGAAGCGCACGCCGCCGATGAACCCGTTGACGTCGGTGCGGAACTTCACCCCCAGCTCGACCGCCGTCGCGTCGCTGTCGGCGGGCACGGCCGGGGTGGACGCGTCGCTGAAGATCGTGCACGGGCACACCCTCGGCCCGGCGGTGGTGAACGTCCAGCTCACCGGCGGGGTCATGGTGTTGCCCGCGGCGTCGGTCGCGCCGCTGACGGTCGCGGTGTAGATGGTCCCGTCGTGCAGCGCGGCGCCGGGGGTGAACGTGGAGGTGCGGCTGGCCGCGTCGTAGGCGGTCGAGCCCGCGACGGACGCGCCGCCCGGGTCCTTGACCGAGAAGCCGACCGACGAGGGGGTGACGGCCTCGCTGAAGGTGGCCTTCACGGTCGTGGAGGCGGCCACGTCGGTCTCCCCGGGCGCCGGGGTCTGGCCGATGACGCGCGGCGGGTTGACGTCCGGGCCGGTGGTGGTGTCGAAGACGACGTCCACCCAGTAGTTGGCGTCGCTGAACGAGCTGGTCGGGAAGCCGCCGCCGTAGTGGAACACGCCGTTGGTGCCGTCCACGCCCGACTTGAGCGCGTGCAGCGGCGGGGTGTCCACCCCGGCCCCGGCGAACGCGTTGGCGTCGGCCGCGTAGTGCCCGTTGGGCGCGTAGTAGCTGGCCACGTAGGTGGTGCCGGCGTTGACCGGGACCGGGCTGGCGAAGCTGACCTCCTGCCAGCCGGTGGCGGTCTCGCCCGAGAACGTCGCGGTCGCCAGGCGGGTGCCGGTCGACGACCAGAGGCTGCCGGTGTGGGTGCCGTTGTTGCCGGTGCCCTTGTAGAAGCGGACGCCGTTGACGAAGCCGTCCACGTCGGCGCGGAACTTGAGGCCCATCTCGATCGCGCTGGGGTCGCTGTCCGACGGCGTGTTCGGGGTCGCCGAGGGGGACCAGATCGTGCACGGGCAGGTCACGTTGACGGCCACGCCGGCGCTGGCCGGGCCGAGGTTGGCGCTGTCGTCGGCCGCGCGGGCCTTGATCTGGACCGAGCCGAGGCCGCTCGCGGTCCACGAGTACGTCCAGTTGCCGCGGCCGTTGGCCGGGTGCCACGTCTGGCCGCCGTCGGTGGAGACCTCGACCCCGCCGACCCGGCCGCCGCCGCCGTCGGTGGCGGTGCCCGAGATGGTGACCTGCTGGCCGACGTGCAGGTTGGTGCCGGCCGACGGCGAGGTCACGGTGGCGGTGGGGGCGACGGTGTCGGGGGACGGCGTCGCCTGGGTCAGGCCCGACTGCAGGGTGGCCGGCTGCACGCCCATGTCGGCGAACAGGTTCACGGTCGCCTGGCGCATGCGCACGTCGGGGTTGGGCACGGTCTGGTTGCGGCTGGGGTCGTGGACGTTGTCCAGCCCCCAGGACCACTGGATCGTGCCGGCACCGAACACCAGGGCGCCGCTGGGCGCCTTGTACAGGGTCAGGTGGTGGGTGACGGTGCCCTGGCCGGTGGTGGAGCCGTAGTCCTGCAGCACGTAGGGGGTCGACTCGGTGTTGGTCGACAGCCGGATCAGCCCGGCGGGACGGAAGCCGTTGTCGGCATCGGTGTCCCACTCGTAGCCGAGGGTGTTCTCGGCGAGCGTGGCGGTCTGGCCGGCGGCCAGGTTGGCGACGCTGGTGTTGCGCCAGAAGCGCATCTTGCCGTCCTCGGCCGGCACCTTCAGCGGGAACGCGCAGCAGTCCACCATGTACATGGTCCCGGTGAGCGAGTTCTCCGGCCGGCCGCCGTCGGACGGCGGGCTGAAGCGCGGGTCGCGCCAGGTCCCCGTCCACTCCGGCGACGGGTCGATCTTGGCGTTGGCCTTGGTCTCCTTGTAGACGACCAGGGTGCGGTAGGGCGTGTTGGTGCCGTCGACGGAGTTCTCCCAGCGGGTCTTCCAGAAGACCTCGTTGCCGCTGAAGAACGCCAGGTGCACGCCAGCGTCGCGGGCGGCCTCGACGTTGGCCCGCTGCTGCTTGGACCAGTACTCGTCGTGGCCGACGGACAGGAACACCCGGTGCTGGGTGATGAGGTTGCCGCGCCGGTCGCTGTCGACGCCGGTGGTGTAGGTGGTGTCGTAGCCGTTGGCCTCCAGCCAGCGGACCATCGGGTACTCCATGCTGAAGACGAAGTCCTCGTCGCAGCACTTGCGGGTGGTGAACGGCCGGTTGTAGCTGACCTTGTAGGCGCGGCCCTGGGGCAGGCTGTCGGAGGTGTAGGTGCTGCTGCCGCCCCAGCGGTTGTACGCCTGCCAGGTCGTGTCGGCGGTCTGGAAGAGCAGGTCGGAGTGGCTGGCGTCGTCGCGGACGACGAACGGGATGTGGTTGGTGTCCTGCGTGTCGGTCCGGGTGAGCAGGGCGAAGTAGATCCCCGATACCGCGGTCGACGGCACCGCCCAGGAGGCGGACTCCGCCCAGTTGCCGCAGTCGACCAGCCCGGTCGAGCTGTTGCTGGAGCAGTTGGGCTGGCTCTGCGGGAGGGAGGCGGAGGGCTGGATCGTGGCCACCCTGCGGGCGCCGTTGCCCTGGTAGTAGCCCATCCGGAAGATCTCGATGGTGTAGTTGTGGGCCGAGGTCTTGACCTTGAAGTGGACCGTCTGCCCCTTGTTGACGCTGATGTCGGTCGCGAAGCCCTCGATGTTGGCGCTTCCGCCCGCGGAGGTGTCCCAGTCGCTCTGCGGCGTCCCCGGCAGCGAGTTCTCGCAGGCGATCGGGCTGGTCACCGGCGGGTCGCAGGGACCGGCCGCGGACGCCTTGCCGACCGTCAGGGCCAGGCCGGCGAGCACGAGCACGGCGACGAGGACGGCGGAGGCGGGTGCGCGCACCCCGGAGCGGAGCACACGGGCAACGAGCGTCATGATGGCGCCTTTCAGGCCCTCCCCGGTGATCGCGGGAGGGCCAGCAATCTCAGACTGCTAGGACCGGTGTTGCGCCGTCGAAGACGACTGCGGACCAGGCCGCCCACCGGTGCAGGGGACACCAAAGTCGGGAATGGACCACCTGGACCGGATCGCAGGCTAAGAGCGGACCGACGGGTCGCACATATGGAGAATTACGTAAGCGAATCCGAAAATCGGCCTTGGGCAGGCCGCTGACCTCGGTGCCGGTCGAACATTGCAATCAGGTCACGGCCAGGCCGGAGGGCTGGCGGAGGGCTGCGCGGCCGGGACCCCGAGCGCCCTGGCGAACGCCTCGGCGCGGCGGTCCCAGCCGTGCTCGGCGGCGAACGCGCGGCGGCGGGCGGCCAGCTCCGCCGTCCGCGGCTCGCCCAGCGCCTGCGTCACCTCCCGGGCGAACGCGGCCGGCTCGGCCGCGACCCGGATCAGCCCGGTCCCGAGCCAGCGGATGGCGGGCAGGTCGGTCGCCACCACTCCCCGGCCCGCGGCCAGGTACTCCAGGGTCTTGAGCGGGAAGCTGCCGCGGTTGAACTCGCTGTCGGCGTAGGGCACCAGCCCCACGTCGATCGCGCGCAGGTAGCCCGGCAGCGCCTCGAACGGCCTGGCCCCCACCCAGCGCACGTTCGGCCGGGCCAGCAGCCGCCCCATCCGCTCGAGCTGGAAGCGCGGATGGCGCGGCCCCACCAGCAGCAGCGAGCAGCCCGTCTCCGCCACGGCCTCGAGCAGGCGCAGGTCGATCCGCTCGCCCAGGTGCCCCACGAACCCCGCGACCGGGCCGGGCATCGCCGCGTCGGCGGGCAGCGACGCCCGGTCGGTGCCGGCGAACCCCGCGGCGTCGCACCCGAACGGGATCAGCACCGGCTCGCGCCCGCGCGACCGCCAGGCCTCGGCGACGGTCGGGCTGGAGGCCACGATCACCTCGGCGGCGGCGGCCAGCCGCGCCTCCCCCCGCCGGATCCGCCCCGCCGAGGTGCCGAACAGCTCCGCGCCCCCGACGAAGTCGTCCTGCGCCCAGTACACCTTCAGCTCCTCGCCGCAGGCGCCGAGCGTGCGCACCAGCACCGAGCACGCGACCAGCGCGCGCACGCGCCCTCGCGGCCCGACCAGCTCCCGCGCGGCCGCCCCCATCGCGCGGCGGACCAGCCGGGTGGTGAGCGCGGCCATGCCGGGGCGTTCCATCCCCGGCGGCGCGAGCGGGGTCAGCCGGGCCAGCCCGGGCGCGAGCAGCCGCAGCCGCGGCGACCGCAGCGCCGCGCGCGCCGCCGGCCGGCGCAGCGGCGTCAGCAGCGAGATCGGCGGGTCGACGTACAGCACCGGCACCAGCCGGCTGAGCGCCTCCGCGAGGTGCTGGTCGGCGAACTTCACGCTGTCCCAGGAGTTGGCCGCGTGCAGCACCACCAGCCCGTCCCAGTCCGAGTCCGAGTCCGACCGAGGGGGCTGCGCTGCGCTCCGCCCCCCCGGACCCCCCCGCGCCTCCCCCGCGCTGCGGGGGGGCATCAACCTGGCACCTGCTGGTGCGGGGGGGCGGGGACGCCCATCTCGGCGAGCACGCGGTCGACCACGGCGGGCCAGGTGAAGCGCTCCTCGGCCAGCCGGCGGGCGGCCGGGCTCATCCGCCGCGGGCCGCGCTCGTCGTCGAGCACCTCCTGGACCGCGGCGGCGAGCGCCTCCGGGCGCTCCTGGTGGACCAGCCGCCCGGTGCGGCCGTCGGCCAGCGCCTCCGGCCGGCCCTGGCCGGCCAGGGTGACCACCGGCACGCCCGCGAGCTGCGCCTCCAGCAGGACGTTGGGGAAGCAGTCGAACCGCGACGGCAGCACCAGGCAGCTCGCCCGCGCGTACAGGTCGGCCAGCCGGCGGCGGGCGTCGGGGTCGCCGCCGGGCAGGTAGCCGACGACCTCCACGCCCGGGTCGCGCAGGGCCGGCGAGCAGCCGACCACGGCCAGCCGCAGCGCCGGCAGGCCGCCCCGCAGCAGCCCGAACGCCTCCAGCAGCAGCGGCCCGCCCTTCTGCTGCCAGTCCCGGCCGACGAACAGCAGCAGCGGGCGGGCCGGATCCGGACGCCGCTCCACCGGCTCGGCGAGGTTGGCGCCCGCGCCGACCACCACCACGCGCTCGGCGGGGATGCCGTAGTCGGCGACGACACTGGCGGCCGCCCAGCGGCTGAGCGTGAACACCTTGGCGCAGGCGGCGAACACCTCGTGCTGGCACGCCACCGCCTGGTCGGCGACCCGTGGCGAGGTCTGGCTGATGGAGAACTCGCCGCCCTCCAGCGCCTGCACGACCGTGCAGTCGGTCACGCAGTAGGCGCCCGCGCCGGGCTGGCCGACCCGCACGTGCGTCCCCACCTGGAGCACCGGCGCCTCCGCCAGCCCCACCAGCCGGGTCTGCAGCCGCCGCGAGAAGCGCTCGAAGCCGGCCCGCGACCAGTACCAGTCGGGCCGGATGCGGGGCGCGTACCGCCCGCTGACGCGCCCCCGCGCCAGCCCCGCCAGGTTGAGCGCCGCGGGCAGGTCCCACCAGCGCAGCCGCCGCGAGGCCAGCGGCTGCACCTCGATCCCGTGCCGCCGCATGCTGCCGAACAGCCGGGCCGAGTAGCCACTGAAGGTGCCGGGCGCCAGCGGGTCGCGCGGCGCGACCGCGATCACCGCGGGCGGACTCGGGTCAGCCGTCATCGGTTTCGTCCCCCCGCCGGGCCGAGATCGAGCCTGCGCCCGTCCGCCCAGCTGTTGTCGGTCTGCTCGAGCGGGCCGTCGACCACGGCCGGGCCGTAGGTGGCGCCGCGGGCGAAGCGGTTGCCGCTGATGCGCACCCCCAGGGGCAGCCCGTGCGGGCCGCCGCGGACGTTGAGGGTGTAGGCGCCACCGCTCAGCCAGTTCCCCTCGATGCGCAGCCCCCGGATCGGGCCCAGCTCGGTCGAGGCCATCACCGCCGCGTTGCCGCCCTCCAGCACGTTGCCGACCAGCACGATCCCGTCCCCGCCGAGCACCTGCACGGCGTCGGAGTGGTCGCCGGGGCCGTCCGCCAGGTCGTGGATCCACGACGCCTCCAGCCGGGTGCCGCCGCCGGCCTTGAGGCCGTCGGAGGTGCCGTGGACGTCCAGGCGGGCGCCGCTGAAGCCGGCTCCGGCCCGGATCGCGTCGACCTGCCCGGACGGCGTGGCCGGGGCGATCTCGGTGTCCTCGATCCGGGTGCCGGTCACGCCGTCGTGGACGCGCACGCCCCACCACGGCCCGCCGCGGATGCGGCAGCGGCGGATGGTGACCCCGCTCGCCTGCACGTCCACGGGGCCGTCGACGTCCAGGCCCTCGATGACGGCCCCGGCCTCGGTGACGGTCAGCGGGCCGCTGGGGTGCAGCGCGGTCCCGGGCGGCACGCCGGTCGTGGCGGGGCCGGGTCGTGGCGGCCGGGCGGGCCGCCTGGCGATCGGGAGGGTCACCGCCGGGAGCCCGCCGGCGGGCGGCTGGGCCCGGGTCGCGGCGGTCGGGGCGGGCCGGCCGGCGGGGGACCGCACGGCGGCCAGGGCGGTCGCCGCCGCGGCCACCGCCGTGAGCAGCGCCACCAGCAGCCACCAGCCGCCCGGCCGGCGCGGGCCGGGCGGCCCGGCCGTGCGGGGCCGCCGGGCCGCGGTCGCGGGTCGGCCCGGCCGCACCGGCGGGGTCGCGGTCTGGACCGGACCCGCCGCGCGCGCGGGCGGGGCGCCGTGGGCGGGGCGGCTCATCGGCGCGCGGTCGGGCCGTAGGAGCTCTCGCCGCGGCGCACGCTGGCCAGCGCGCGCGCCTGGACGCCGAGCTTCCAGAGCACGTACCAGGGCGCCGCCAGCAGGGCGAGCCAGGTGCCGAGGCCGGCCCTGGCCTGCACCAGCGCGGTGACCAGGACGCCGCCGAGCAGGAGCAGCAGGCCGGCGAGCACGGCGGCGAGCGGGGCCGACCCGGCGAGCAGCGCGAGGACCAGCCCGGCGCCGAGCGAGCCGGCGGCGACGGCGAACGGCGGGGTGGCGAGCCACCAGGCCGCCTCCAGCGCGGCCGCGGTCGGGCTGGCCAGCAGCCTGGGCAGGTACTCGCGGGCGGCCGAGATGCGCCCGGCCTCGTAGCGGGTCCGCTGACCGGACGCCGCCGACCAGGAGCGCACGCTGACCGACCGCAGCCTGGCCGACTCCGCGTGCCGCGGCAGGACCCCGGCCAGGCACAGGTCGAGGCTGAACCAGAGGTCCTCGGACGCGGGGGCGCGGAACGCGAAGCGGGTGAGCAGCTCGCGACGGAGCACCATCCCGGTCCCGCGCAGGCGGACCAGCAGCCCGAGCCGGTCGCGGCCGCGCGGCATGGTCAGCCCCTGGAGCGCGAACGCGGCCAGCGACGCCTGGCCGACCAGCCCCCCGCGCAGCTCCGCCTCGCTGCGCGCCTGCACGGCCCGCGCCCCGCACGCGAGCATCCGCTCGCAGGCGGTGAGGAAGCCCGGCTCGATCACCGAGTCGGCGTCGATCATGACCAGCGCGTCCCAGTCGTCACGTTCCAGCGCGGCGGCGATCCCCGCCTGCCGCGCGGCCGCACGACCGGGCGCCTCGTCCGGGCCGCGCTCGAGCACCCTGGCGCCGTGGATGCGGGCGAGCGCCGCGGTCTGGTCGGTGCAGCGGTCGGCGACGACCATCACCTGGTCGCCCGGCCGGCGGTTCGCCCCGATCGCGGCGAGCGTCTGGCGGATGACCGCCTCCTCGTTGTGCGCCGGCACCATGACCAGGAACCGCACCCGCGGGACCGGCCCGGCCGGCCGCGGCTCCGCGTACCGCAGCGACGCCGCCGCGAGCAGCCCCAGGTGCAGCGCCGCGCCGGCCCCGGGCAGCGCGACCAGCACCGCCGCCACCACCAGCAGCGACGTCACCGGACCACCCCTCCGCCGGTGCCGGCGGGCCGGTCCCGGCCACCGGGACCGGCCCCGGCCGCGGCGGGCGCCGGGGGCAGCGACGTCAGCCGGCGCGACGGCCGCAGGAGCGCGGCCAGGGCGGCGCGGCTCGTGCGCCGGCCGGCCAGCGCGCGCAGCGCCTCGTTGGCGACGACCGCCCCGCGGAACGCCGCCGACCGGACCGGGCCGTGGCGGCGGGCGAACAGGCGCACCCGGTTGACCGTGAGCAGGCTCCACAGCATGGGCGAGCGGTGCGCGTCGCCGCCGATGTGGACGCCCCGCGCCGCCGGCACGTAGCGCAGCCGGAAGCCCGTGTCGGCGGCCCGCAGGGCGAACTCGGTCTCCTCCGAGTACAGCAGCAGCGACTCGTCCCATGCCCCGGTCGCGGCCAGGCACGCAGCCGAGACCAGCATCACCGCCCCGGAGGCCCAGTCCGCCACCCGCGCCGACCGGTAGGCGCGCGGGTCGGTGACCACCTCCCCGAGCGGCGCGAACCGTCCCGACCGCTCCCCGCCCAGCAGCGCCTCGCCCAGCGCCCGCAGCACCGTCGGCCGCCGCCGCAGCGTGGGCACCAGCCGCCCGTCGGCGCCGTCCAGGCGGGGGACCACGATCCCGGTGCCGGGCTCGTCCAGCGCCGCCAGCATCCGGCCGACGGCGCCCGGCTCCAGGCGCACGTCCGGGTTGATCGCCAGCAGCGCCCCGAAGTCGCCGGGCAGCCCGGCGGCCGCGTTGATCCCGGCCGCGTAGCCGGCGTTGCGGCCCATGCGCACCACCTGCGCGCCGGGCGCCCGCGACGCGACCACCGCGAGGCTGTCGTCGCCGGAGGCGTTGTCGGCCACCACCAGCTCCCAGTCCACCCCGGCGCACGCGGCCGGCAGGCTGTGGAGCAGCCCGGGGAGCACGCTGGCGCTGTTGAAGCAGACGACGGCGACGCGGACGCGATCAGTCATCCTCGGCCTCCACCGCCACCCTCCAGGCCGCGCCCGCCAGGCCGATCACCAGGAAGGTCGTCCCGGTGGCCATGGGGAAGGCGAACGCGTCGAAGGTGACGAAGCTCACCATGGCCACCATCACCGAGGCCGCCAGCGACTGGCCGAGGTCGCGGAAGTCGGGGTCGTTGCTGCGCCGCCGCGCGCCGCGCGCGGTGAAGATCCCGATCAGGAACAGCAGCAGCAGGGTGATCAGGCCGACCATGCCGGTCTCGATCAGCGTGCCGAGGTACTGGTTGTCCAGCAGCACGTAGTCGCCCGGGTTGAAGGTGCCGAACCCGCGCCCGAACACGGGCGCCTGGCTGATGAACTTGCCGACCACCGCGTAGTCCTCGGTGCGCCCCTGGAAGCTCGGGTCGGACTGCAGGCCGGTGAACAGGCTCTTGATCGTGCCGAGCAGGCCGGGCGCGACGCCCTTCATCGCGACCGCGAACACCGGCAGGAGCAGCGCCGCGCCCGCCAGGCGCCGCGGCGACCACGTCGGCAGCAGCACCAGCGCGGCGGCGAGCAGCCCGAGGATGGCCGAGCGCGACAGCGACATGGGGATCGCGGCGCCGATCAGCGCGACCGCGACCCAGCGCCACAGGCGGCCCTGGACCGCCGTGAACGCGCAGTGCAGCGCGACCGGCAGGGCCATCGCGAGCACCACGCCGAACTCGATGGGATGGGAGGCCGTGCCGGCGACCCGCCGGAACGACGACCGCTGGTTGATCAGCGCCAGCGGCTGGTTCTCCGACAGGCCGGGGATCTTGAGCAGCTTGGTGATGTCGAAGCCGGTGAGGAACTGCAGGATGCCGATGGCGGCGAGGATCGCGGCGGCGATGACGAACCGGCGCAGGACCAGCTCGAGGCGCTCACGGCTGTCGATGCCGTCGGCGACCATCAGGACGATGCCCGACCACGCGGCCAGCGCGATCAGGCCGCGGTCGGCCGAGCGCAGCTCCCCCGCGGGCAGGAACTGGGTCACCCCGGCCAGGTAGCTGGCCAGCACGGCGATGCTGAACATCGCCAGTCCCCAGCGCACCGGCTGGTGCCTGGCGTGCGGGACGCCCCGGCTCGGGACCATCCATGCGCCTATCCACGCGACCAGGCCGAACAGGGCGACCAGGGCGGCGGGGGTGCCGCCCGCGCCGAGCGGCTTGAACACCAGCCGCGAGGGCACCGCGATCAGCAGGCACAGGTAGGCGGTGATCAGGCCGACGCCGTCGCGGGCGCGCTCGGCCTTCCGGGGGCGCGCGCGGACGGCGGTGCCGGGCGCCACGCCGGTCAGCCCGGTCACCACCTGCTCGCGCGCGCCCGGAACCGGGAGGGGGCCTCGGGCTCGTAGGGCCGGTCGGGCCGGTCGGGCTCCCTGCGCTCACCGTTCGCCGGCAGCGTCGCGGCCGGCTGCGGGCCCTGCGGGCCGGGCGCGGTTCCGGGTCCGGGTCCGGGTGCGGCCGGGCGGTCGCGCGCGGCGGCGGCGGTCCTGGCGCTGGCCAGGCGCCGCCGCCGTGCACGCTGCTCCATGATGCTCTCGGTGAGGAAGGCCGCGCTGAAGGTGACCGCGACGCCCAGCGCGAGCACGGCGGCCGCCGCGCGCAGCTTGTTGCCGATCAGCCGCTTGGCGGTGGTCGGCACGGTGACCTGCTCGGCCCGGATGAACTGGGAGGGAGGCGCGCCCGCCAGGGTCTGGCGGCGCTGCAGCTCGTGGCGGAGCTCGGTCGCCACCGTCTGGACGGTGCGCTTGGCGACCTTCTGGTCCGGGCCGGTGGCGATGATGTTGACGAGCGGGCTGCCGCCGTCGGAGCCGGTGCCCACCTCGTACTCGGCGGTCGCGCCGCGAAGCTGCAGCCGCTGGACCACGGTGTCGCTCATCATCACCTTGGACAGCACGTCGGCGGTGACGTCGAGCGCGCCGCCGAACTCCAGGTACGGGTTGACGGCGGTGGGCTGGAGCTGGCCCTGCAGCTTCTCGGCCGCGCTCGACGGGCCCAGCAGCACCATCACGCCGGTGGCCTGGTAGGAGGCCGACACCGTCTGCGTGGCGAAGGTCGCCGCGAGCGCGGTGAGGATGAGCGCGGGCACGACCACCTGCCAGCGGCTCAGCAATATGCGCAGCGTCGTGAAGAAGTCCACGATCCCCCATCCTCGATGACGCGCGGCGGCGCCGCAGCAGCGGAGTCGTCTGGACCCGGGGTGGGCGAGCGCGGCCGGCAGGTTGAAACGAGGTGAACCGGTTTAGGGCAATCTCGACTTTCGTAAGCGAACGGCACCATATCACGATCGTCCGGGGGGGCTGCGCTGCGCTCCGCCCCCCCGGACCCCCCCCTGGCTGCGGGGGCTGCGGGGATCTCCTGTGGGTGCCGGATCCCTGGTGGGCCTGGGATCTCCGGTGGGTGCCGGATCTCCGGTGGTCAGGGGGTGGCTGTCAGCTCACCGTGGTGCCGCTGTCGGCCCAGACGTTGCCGCTCCAGGTGATGCCGCTGCCGGAGACGCTCTTGGGGCCGAACACGAAGTCGCGGCCGAAGCGGTTGCCGACGATGCGGATGTTGGTCGCCCGGTACCCGGGGTCGGAGCCCGCGTAGACGGTGTAGTTGCCGCCGTTCAGCAGGTTGCCCTCGACCAGGACGTTGTCGATGTCGCCCAGGTCGGCGCCGATGAGGACGCAGGACGTCTGCTGGTCGGGGTTCTCGATGCGGTTGTTCCTGATGACGATGTTGCGCCCGCCGGTGGACTGCACGCCGTCGTTGTGGCTGCCGCCGCCGGCCGCCAGGTCGTGGATCCACGAGTCCTCGAGCACGGTGTTGTCGCCCATGCGGGGGCCGTCGCCGACGTCGTGGATGTCGGCCCGGCGCACCGTGAACCCGTCCCCGCCGACGGCGGTGGTCGAGGGGCTGCCCATGCCGTCGATCTCGACGTCCTCCAGCAGCACGCCCCGTGCGCCGCCGGACACCCGCACGGGGTACTCGCTGCCGCAGCGGATGCGCGAGCGCCGCACGGTCACGTCGCTGGCCGTGATGGTCAGGCAGCCGCGCACGTCCAGCCCCTCCAGGACCGCGCCGGCCCGGCTCACGGTCGTCGCGGAGGACGCCTCCAGCGCGGACCCGGTCGGCACGCCGGTGTTGGCCGAGCCCGGCGTCCCGCCCGAGCTGCGCGGGGCGGTGGTCGCCGGCGGCCGGGTGGTGGTCGTCGGCGCGGGCCTGGTGGTCGTGGTGGTGGTCGTGCTCGGGCTCACGCCCGCGCCGGCGCCGACCCGGGGAGCCGGCACCACGCCGGGGGCCGTGTGGTCCGCCTGGGTCCCGGTCCTAGACCCGGACGGACCACCGGCCGTCCCCGGCCCGGTCCGGAAGGCCGCGGCCACCCGGCGGGTGCCACCCCACGAGGAGGTGACCCGCGCCACCAGGCGGTGCGAGCCCGGACCGAACCTGGCGGGGTCGATCAGGCGGGCGCGCCCGTCGGGCGCGGTCCCACCGAGGTCGAACGGTGCGACGCTGTCCACCCGCGTCGGCGTGCGGCTGCCGTCGAGGAAGAACTCGACCTTGGCCACGCGGCTGGCCGGCGCGAGGAACACCGCGACCGGCGCCGACACGACCCCGCCCTCCAGCCCCCGGGCGCCCTCGCGGCCGGGGGAGGCGCTCACCAGCAGCCGCCGCCGCTCCATCGCCTGCGCGGCGACGGCCAGGCCGGCGACCAGGCCCACGGTGACGCCCAGGATCACGGCGACGGACAGCCGGCGCCGGCCGCGGGGCGGGCTCCCGGGCCGCCCCGCGGCGTGCTCGGGGCCGCCGACGTGACGGGGGGTGTGGCGAGGTTGCATCGCTCGTGCTCCCAGGCGGCGAACCGTCCCGGTTCCGAAGCTGGGGCGCGCGGGGGCGCTCGGGACCGGTGCTCGGCCTGCCGTCAAGCGTGCCGAGGTATTCTCCGCCAGTTGCTCAAGGGCTCGTCCTGATCCGGACGAGGACCGGCCGACCTTCGATCGCGACTGCTGCGTTCTCTCGGAGTGAGGGGGACGGGGGAGAAGCGGGGCGAGAGTACGAGAAGTCGTGCTCCGTTGCAATTCGGCAACAACTTGGCCGCGATTGGGGTGTTACCAGGGATGGCTCCTCGTGAAATGGCTCGCAGACCGGCCCACTGGGCCATACGGGACCGGCTGTCCCCGCAGGCGCGCGTCAGGATCCGCAGAATTGCCGATCCGTTGCTGGCGCCGCTGGGCTCGTTGCGGTCGGTGGCGGAGGCCGGGCCGCGGCTGGCGCTCACGTTCGACGACGGCCCCGACCCGCGGCACACCCCGGGGATCCTGGACGCGCTCGCCGGGCACGGGGTCCGCGCGACGTTCTTCATGCTCGCCGGGCGCGCCGAGCAGGCTCCCGGGCTGGCCAGGCGGGTCGCGGCGGAGGGGCACGAGATCGCGCTGCACGGCGCCGACCACCAGCGGCTCACCCGGTTGCCGGCCGCTGAGGTGCAGGCGCGGATCCGCGGCGGCCGCGACCGGCTGGAGCGGCTGGTCGAGCGCCCGGTCCACTGGTTCCGGCCGGCCTTCGGCGCGCAGAGCGTGCGCACCTGGCTGGTCGCCCGCCGCGCCGGCCTGCAGGTGGTGGTCTGGACCGCCGACCTGCGCGACTGGACCGAGCAGACCCCTGCAGCCGTGGCCCTGGCGGGCCTCGGCGCGGCGGCCTCGGGCGCGATCCTGCTGCTCCACGACGGGATCGTCACCGACCCGGCCGATCCCACCCCCGAGCCGGGCTTCGACCGGGCGCGGGCGGCCGACCTGCTGCTGACGCGGCTGCGCGACGCGGGTTGGGAGCCGGGCTCGGTCGGCGAGCTGGTCGACGCGGGCCGCCCGGTCCGCTCGGCCTGGTTCCGGCCGTGACCGCCTCCCCGGCGCTGGACCCCGAGCCGGGCGCGCTCGGCTCGCTGGTCCGCAAGGGTCTGAGCTGGAGCTTCCTCAACACGATCATCGGCAGGGCCGGCACGGTGCTGGTCGGCATCGTGCTCGCGCGCCTGCTGTCCCCCGAGGACTACGGCGTGTTCGCGGTCGCCCTGGTGGCCCTGAACGCGCTGCTGGCCATGAACGAGCTGGGCGTCAGCCTCGCGATCGTCCGCTGGCCCGGCGAGCTGGAGCGCATCGCGCCGACGGTGACCACGCTCGCGCTCGCCGGCAGCGTGGGGCTGTACGGGCTGTGCTTCGTGGCCGCGCCCTGGCTGGCGACCGCGATGGGCGCGCCGGAGGCGACCGGGGTACTGCGCCTGCTGTGCGCCGGGGTGGTCATCGACGGCGCGACGGCGGTGCCGGCCGCCCTGCTCACGCGCACGTTCCGGCAGGGCCGCCGGATGGTGGCCGACTTCACCAGCTTCGGGATCTCCACCGTGCTGTCGATCTGGCTGGCCGTGGCCGGCTACGGCGCGTGGAGCCTGGCGTGGGGCCGGCTGGCGGGCAACGGCGTGGCCGCGGTGCTGTTCGTGCTGCTCGCGCCGGCGCGCTTCCGGCCGGGGTTCGACGCCGCGCAGGCCCGCCGGCTGCTCGCCTTCGGGCTGCCGCTGGCCGGCTCCAGCCTGCTGGTGTTCGCGATGCTGAACGTCGACTACGTGGTCGTCGGCAGCCTGCTCGGGCCGGTCGCGCTCGGCTTCTACCTGCTGGCCTTCAACCTGTCGAGCTGGCCGGTGAACGTGTTCTCGGTCGCCGTGCGGCGGGTCAGCCTGGCCGGGTTCAGCCGCCTGGTCGAGGATCCCGGCCGGCTGCGCAGCAGCTTCGCGCGCTCGCTCGGCCTGCTGATGACGGCCACGCTCCCGGTGTGCGTGCTGCTCGGGCTCATGGCCGACCCGCTGGTCCGCTTCGTGTACGGGGACCGCTGGGCGCCGGCGGCGGGGGCGCTGCGCTGGCTGGCGCTGCTCAGCGCCGCGCGTGTGGCCGCCGAGCTGGCCTACGACCTGCTGGTCGCGGTCGGCCGGTCGCGCTCGACCCTGTGGCTCCAGGGCGCCTGGACGCTGGCGCTGATCCCCGTGCTCGCCCTCGGCGCCCGGCTGGCCGGCATCAGCGGGGTCGCGGCCGGGCATGCCGCGGTCGCGTTGCTGCTGGTCGTGCCCGCCTTCGCGGTCTCGCTCGCGCGGGTCGGCATCGGTCCCCGCGCCCTCGGCGCCGAGCTGACCCGCCCCCTGCTCGGCTCGATCGTGGTCGCCGCCTGCTGCCTGGTCGCGCTCGCGCTGCCCAGCGGGCCGTTCCTCCAACTCGCCGTCGCGGGCGCCAGCGGACTCGGCGCGTACGCCGCGCTCGTCGTCTTCCCACTTCGCAGGAATCGGACGTCTTTGCCGCAATTGTGAGTAGTTTTACGGAGCGCCGGAATTGTTCCCGTGCCGTAGCGTTCCCCGCGGTTCGCTTCGGCGTGAAGCCACCAACTCCCCGCCGAACGGCCTTTTGGGCTCATTGCTCACCGGTCCGAGTCCCGCCCAGGAGGTCTTGGCTGCATATGGCCATTCAACAGCGGCGCCGGTCGCCGCTTGCCTCAGCTTCCGCACTCCGAATCCAACCGCTCCCGACTCCGCGCTGCCCGAGACCGCGCTTCAGCGGTCCCGGCGGCCGCCCGCTCGTGCTCGCCACCCGCCTGCTCGCCGACACCACGGCGATCCTCGGCGGCCTGGTCGCCGCCCAGATCATCCAGCAGCGGCTGTCCGCCGGCGGGCTCGCCGAGCCGCTCAACCGCAACGTCAGCACGTTCACCGCCATCGCCGTCGCGACCTGGCTGGCGTTGGGCGCCACGCTGGGCCTGTACGACTCGCGCCGCCTGCTCAACGCGTTCGACGAGTTCAAGCTCGTGCTCCAGGCCGCGGCCGCCGGCACGGTCGCCGCGACCTTCACCGCCTTCCTGCTCAAGGTCCCCACCCAGCGCTCGTGGGTGCTGGCGGTGTGGGGCACCTGCACGCTGACCACCCTGGGCGCCAGGGCGCTGCACCGCTGGCTGCTGCGCGGGCTGCGGGCGGCGGGCGTGCTCGGCAACCGCATGCTGATCGTCGGCGCCGGCCGCGAGGGCCGCGAGCTGTACGACTCCGTGACCAAGGCGTCCCGCTGGCTGGGCTACTGCGTGGTCGGCTTCCTCGACGACGACCGCGTGAGCGGCCCGCTGACCGCCGGCTACCCGCCGGTCGTCGGCAGCATCCGCGACGTCCGCGAGGTCGTGGAGGACTTGGAGGTCGACGACGTGCTGGTCGCCCACGGCTCGGTCAGCGAGGCCACCGCCGAGCGCGTCTACCGCGACCTGCAGGGCCTGCCGGTCGAGCTGCACGTCTCCACCGGCCTGCTCGGCGTGGCCACCAACCGCGTCGCCGTGCAGCGCTTCGGCGACATCCCGGTGATGGGTTTGCGCCGGGTCGACCTCAGCGGCTTCCAGCAGACCATCAAGCGGGGGTTCGACCTGGTGGTGGCGGGGCTGGCGGTCGTGCTGCTCGCGCCCGTCCTGGCCGCGTGCGCGCTCGCCGTCAAGCTGTCAGGGCCCGGCCCGGTCCTGTTCAGCCAGCGGCGGGTGGGCCGGGACGGGCGCGAGTTCACCATCCACAAGTTCCGCTCCATGGTCGCCGACGCCGAGGCGCGCCTGGAGGAGCTGCGCAGCCGCAACGAGGCCGACGGCCTGCTGTTCAAGCTGCACGCCGATCCGCGCGTGACCCGCGTCGGGCGCGTCCTGCGGGCCTGGAGCCTGGACGAGCTGCCGCAGCTGCTCGACGTCCTGCGCGGGGACATGAGCCTGGTCGGCCCCCGGCCGCCGCTGCCCAGCGAGGTCGCCGCGTACGACCCCTGGCTGCACAACCGCCTGCGGGTCAAGCCCGGCCTCACCGGCCTGTGGCAGGTGTCCGGCCGCCACGAGGCGACCTTCGCCGACTACATCCGCCACGACCTCTTCTACGTCGAGAACTGGTCGCTGGTCATGGACCTGTTCATCGTCCTGCGCACCATCCCCGCCGTGTTCGCCCGCTCCGGCGTCTGACACCACCCGGGTCCGTCCCCGGACCTGCCCCGACTTGCCCGCTCATGCCTGAAACGTCACGATCCGTCCCCTCCGTGTCCCCGTCCCCGCGACCCCGGCGGTGGCCCGTGCCAAGCGCGAACACCCGCTCGACCCCGGCAGCCGGCCGCCGCGCCGGCAGCCTGCTGGTGGCCTCCGCCGGGGGGCACCTCACCCAGCTCCACCAGCTCCTGCCCCGCCTGGACCTGGGCGGCGCGGCGACCTGGGTGACCTTCGACACCCCGCAGGCCCGCTCGCTGCTGGCCGGCGAGGAGGTCGTGTTCGCCCGCTACACCGCGCCCAGGGACGTGCGCGGGGTGCTGGCCAACACCGCCCTGGCCGCGCGCCTGCTGCGCGGCCGCCGCTTCCACACGGTGATCAGCACCGGCTCGGGCGTGGCGCTGTCGTTCCTGCCGCTGGCCAGGGCGGCCGGCGCGCGCGTGCACTACATCGAGAGCGCCACCCGGGTCCTCGGCCCGTCGGCGACCGGCCGGCTGCTCGCCCGCGTGCCCGGCATCCACCTCTACACCCAGCACGCCGGCTGGGCCGACCGGCGCTGGCGGCACGCGGGCAGCGTCCTGGACGGCTGGACCAGCGAGCGGACCCGGCCGCAGCCGATCCGCCGGGCGGTCGTCACCCTCGGCACGATGCGCACCTACGGGTTCCGGCGGCTGCTCGAGCGCCTGGTCGAGATCCTCCCGCCGGACGTCGAGACGCTCTGGCAGACCGGCTGCACCGACACCGCCGGCCTGCCGATCACGGCCCGGCCGGCGGTCCCCGCCCACGAGCTGGACCGGGCCATGCGCGCCGCCGACGTCGTCGTCACGCACGCCGGCACCGGCTCGGCGCTGGCCGCGCTGCGCGCCGGCCACTGCCCGGTGCTCGTCCCCCGCACCCACGCGCTGGGCGAGCACGTCGACGACCACCAGCACCAGACCGCGCGGGAGTTCGACCGGCGCGGCCTGGCGATCACGGCGATCCCCGACCGGCTCGGCTACCACCACCTCTCCACCGCGACCGCCCGGCGCGTCCGCCGCGTGGTCGACCCCCCACGGTTCCCGCTGACCGGTCTCGGCGGGGTGTCACACGGCCGCCGGGGGGCATCCGGCGCGGCGGGCAGCTCCGGCCCCGCCGGGTAGGCCGCCGTCCGGCCAGGCGGAGCGGCACCGCCTGGCCGGACGATCCCCTTTGTGACCGGTCGTCGAGGGGAGATCCTGTGACCGGTCACAGGGGCACGGCGCGGCCCGGGCAGGCAGCGGCCCTCGCGGCCGTCGAACGCCCCCCGCATCTGCAGGTAGCGCGCCCCGGCGTCGGCCGCCCGCGCCAGGATCAGGACCAGGTGCGGAAGTCGTTGCTGAAGATGTCGGCGGAGGCATCGGCGACGAGCACGGCGCCGCTGGCGTCTGCGTCGGCGGGGGTGTCCCCCAAGTCGCGCACGTCGGCGATCTGGACCGCAGGCGCCGGCTGGGGAGCGGGGGTCTCGCCTTTCGCCTGCAGGACCGTCCCGGATGGCTCCGACGACCCGCGGCTGTCCTCCTGGGCCTGCGGGACGTCCGCTTCACTTAACCGCTGGGGCTGCGTGGACGCGTTGCCACCAGTGCCGTCCGCCGCCGGGTGGGGCGACTCCAGCCGCGAGTCCTGCTGGGGTGTCGGCGACGAGCTGGGTTCATCCTGCTGTGGGGTCGGAGGCGACGGCTGGTCAAAATATTTTACCGTCCCGTCAGGCATCACAATATATTTGATCGTTTTTCCGTCATCCTGATAATGCTCGACGGAACCGTCGAGCAGGAACCGCTGCTGGAGTTTTCTTTCAGGGTGGCCTTCAGGGTGGCTATAAATCTCGCGCGTTTCATCCCCCCGGCGAAGTACAGGCGCCCAGGCCGGACCGGCCGGCGTCTCCTCCCCCGGCTGCTCGGCCTCCTGATGAGACGTTACGGACGTGCCCTGTGCGGCTGCTTTCCGGGCGGCACCAGCGCGGAGCGCGAGGAGCAACAAGGCGGCGGCAGCCTCGGGGTTGGCGCCGCGAGCGACGCGCGCGTCGATCACGCTCAGGCCCTGAGCCTGTGCGTACACGTTGTCGCCAATGGCGTCCGCGGTCATCCCAGGCGGGAATCCGTCATCCTCGTCCTCGCGCCTGGTCTCGGCAGGCTGGTCCTCGACCGCCGGCGGCCTGGGGCGCTCCGCCAGCCACCACTCGGGCGGCGAGAGCTCGCTGCGCGCATTCCCAGGCCGGCTGGGCTGACCCGCCAGATGCCTCCCACCGGCCATGCTACCAGCCAGACGGCCGGCAGTGCCGCGGTCACCCGTGGGTCGAGCGTGTTGTGGGCCGTCGTCCAGCGCTGCGCGAACGCCGTGCCTTCCGGCGTCTCCGGGACCACCGCTGGCCGCGACGGCAGCTCGCGCCAACCGGACGGGCCTGCCGTCGGCAGCTCGCGGGCGCCGGCGACACCCTGGCCGACCAGCGCCACGACCAGCAGCGCGGTGCCCATCAGCAGCACCGCCGTCAGCAGCCGCACCAGCCTCGCCAGCCCGGCCCCGACGCCGTCCCGGCCGGTGGGAGCCTGGCGGACGACGCCCGAATGAAGACTCCGCTCCACTGCTGCTCCTTCCGCTGAGCGTGTGCGACCACCACCGCAGGACCGGGGCGGCAGTCGGGCGGCGCGAACGTCCCGGGGTGTCGCCGAGCGCGTGGCCGGGCGAGAGGGTCACGAGACGCTGCCCTTGAGGGATCGCGTCAGAGCTTGCGAATGGAGCTTGTGAGCACTCTAAGGGCGGCTTGAGACCGCGAATACGAACCTACAAAGAATTCAACCGATCCGCCTTTTGCATCACGGATGCGCAACAGGACGACAACCATCTGGACGATATTTTGACGCCGCAGCCTCGATATCGATCAGGTGACACCGCCGTCACCAGCGGCTGTCCAGGACGAACTCCGGCTCGGGGACGGCGGGCCGCCGGGGCGCCGGCCGGGCGATCCAGCGCCGGCCGAACAGCAGGATCACCGGGATCGTGCAGGCCAGCGGCGCGAGCAGCCAGATCGGCCGCTCGGCCCACCAGGCCAGCGTCGGCTCCGTCGGCGGCCGGTAGCCGAGCGCGTACAGCAGCGCGAACGCGATCGCGTAGCCGGTGGTGTGGAACAGGAACAGCGGCAGCGCGAAGCGGTTCAGGATCTCGCTCGCACGCCGCCAGCGCGGCCGCTCCAGCCGCGCGAGCACCCACGGGCGCACCAGCATCAGCAGCCCCACCTGGAAGAAGCACAGCGCCACGATGCACAGCGTCGGCGGGCCCATGTTGGAGATCCGGTCGCCGGGCACGCCCACCATCGACCCCGGGTAGACGTCGGTGAGCACCAGCCCGACCAGGGCGAACAGCCCACCCCACGCCAGGCACCACAACCGGATCCGCGGGCCGTCCGCCAGCTCGCGGTAGAAGAACCCGAGCTGGTGGCAGAGCCCCCACACGATCACCAGGTTGACCAGGGCGGTCCAGTCCAGGCCGCGCCCGAAGCGCGCCACGTCCACCAGCAGCGCGAAGCCGGCCAGGAACACCAGCACCAGCGGCCCCCAGCGCTCGTGGAGCCGGATCGCCAGCGGGGCGATCACGACCAGCATGAGGTACACGGCGATGAACCACAGCGGGCTCACGATCAGCAGCGCGGCACGGCCGAACCAGGGCGCGTCGAACACGCCCTCGACCACGACGGTGATCGCGCCCCAGACGGCCAGGAGCGCCAGCGAGGGGATCAGCAGCCGCCGCCCGCGCCCGACGACGAAGGTCAGGTAGCCGCCGCCCGCGGCGCGCACCTTGGCCCACAGCTGCTTGTGGGCGTAGCCGCCGACGAAGAAGAAGACCGGCATCACCTGCAGCAGCCAGGTCAGGATCCACAGCCCGTTGGTGAAGCCGAGCGGGCTGCTCGCGGACGGCCCCCGGCTGCGGAACACCACGATCGTGAACACCCAGTGCCACACGATCACCACCAGCAGGCTGAACGCGCGGCACAGGTCGATGAACTCGTCGCGCGAGGAGCCCGGCGGGGCTCCCGTGGCCCGCGCGCGGGGCTGGCTCTCCGAGACGGCCATGCGCCCTCCTCACCGGCGGAGTCCGGGCCCGGTCCGGCCTGCGGACGCAGACGGCGGCGTGGGTGGTGCTCTACCGTTGCGGGGTGCCGCGATCCTTCCCGCAGGGGCGTGCCGGCGCCCGCGACGATCATCCCACCAGCCGGCCGGGTCCGTCTGCCCACCCGCGGGCGGCCCTGCTGCTGGTGGTGGTGATCGCGGTCGCCGGGAACCTGGCGCTCAACCTGCTGGTGCCCGCGGCGCTGTACGTGCCCGCGGCGCTCGGGACCGCGCTCGCGGCCGTGCTCGCCGCCGTCGCGGTGGGCGGCTGCGGCGCGCGCGACCTCGGCCTCGCGCCGGGGGACCTCGGCCGCGGCCTGCGCTTCGGGGGGGCCGCGCTGGCCGTCACGGCCGCGGTGCTGGCGCTCGCCGCGGCCGTCCCGGCCACGCGCGAGCTGTTCGCCGACCGCCGCGTGGACGCGGCGTCCGCGGCCGCGCTGCTGTACGTCACCCTCGTGCGCGTCCCGCTCGGGACCGTCGCGCTGGAGGAGACGCTGTTCCGCGGGGTGATCCTCGGCCTGCTGCTGCGGCTGCGGCGCAGCCCGTGGCAGGCGGCGGTGTGGTCGTCGGTCCTGTTCGGGCTGTGGCACGTCCTGCCCGCGCGGTCGCTGACCACGTTCAACCCGGTGGTCGCCGGCGCCGGCGGCGGCACCGCCCGCGGCGCGCTCGGGATCGCCGCGGGCGTGTCCGGCACCGCGCTCGCCGGGCTGGTGTTCTGCTGGCTGCGCCTGCGCTCGCGCAGCCTGCTCGCGCCGATGCTGCTGCACGTGGCCACCAACAGCCTGGGCTACGCGCTCGCCTGGGTGGTCCTGCGCGCGCGCTGACCGCGGCGGGGGCGCGCGGGCCCTCGCGGCCGGCGGCTAGGACGCGCCGGTCACGCCGACCGGGCAGGAGACCCCGGTCCCGCCGAGGCCGCAGTAGCCGTTGGGGTTCTTGCTCTCCGACAGGTACTGCTGGTGGTAGTCCTCCGCGTAGTAGAACTCCGGCGCCGGGCGGATCTCGGTGGTGATCCGCCCGTGGCCGGCCGCGGTCAGCCGCCGCTGGTAGGCCTCCTTCGACATCTCGGCCGCCGCCCGCTGCGCGTCGGAGTAGGTGTAGATCGCCGAGCGGTACTGGGTGCCGACGTCGTTGCCCTGGCGCATCCCCTGGGTGGGGTCGTGGCCCTCCCAGAACACCTTGAGCAGCTCCTCGTAGCGCACCTTGGCGGGGTCGTACACCACCAGGACGACCTCGGCGTGCCCGGTGAGGCCGCTGCAGACCTCTTCATAGGTGGGGTTGGGCGTCTGCCCGCCCGCGTAGCCGACCGCGGTGGTCCACACGCCGGGGACCTGCCAGAAGCGGCGCTCCTCGCCCCAGAAGCAGCCCATCCCGAAGACCGCCTGCTCCAGGCCCTCGGGGAAGGGCGGGGTGAGGGGGGTGCCGAGCACGGTGTGGCGCCTGGCGACGGGCATCCTCTCCTGCCGGCCGGGCAGCGCCTCCCCGGCGGCCGGCATGCTGGTCCTGTGCAGGCCGAAGGCCATGCGGCATCACTCCTCGCGAGCGGATCCGTGCGGACCCGTCAACCGTACCGGCCGCGCCCGACGGCGGCCGTCACCCGGGTGCAACGACGCGGGCGGCGGGTACGTTCCCGGCGGCGGCCGGACGACCGGCGCGCGGCGGCGGGACCGGACCGTGCGGGGCGGCGGCCGGAAGACCGGTGGTTGACCGGTGGCGCGGCGGACGGCAGCCTACGGCTCGCACGCTCGCCGGCGGGACGCCGGCAGGGATGGAGCGCGATCGCATGGGACGGATCCGGCGTGACCTGGTGGTCCTGGCGGCCAGCCTGGCGGTGTTCGCGGTCTGCGCGCTCGCGGCCGCCGACGGGCGCGTCGGCGCGGCCGAGCGGGCCGTGTTCCACGCCGTCAACGGGCTGCCGGGCTGGCTGTACGGGCCGATGCTCCTCGCGCAGTACCTGGGCGTGCTGGCGATGCCGCTGGTCGTCGCGGCCGCCGCGCTGGCGTGGCGGCGCTGGCGGCTGGCCGCCGCGCTGGCGCTGATCGTGCCGCTGAAGCTCGCCGTCGAGAAGGTGCCCAAGCTGCTGGTGCACCGCGAGCGGCCGGGGACCACGGTGCCCGACGCCATCCTGCACGGCGTGCCGCGGGCCGGGCTCAGCTTCACCTCGGGGCACGCGATCATCACGTTCGCGATCGCCGGCCTGCTGGTGCTGGTGCTGCCGCGCCGCTGGGGGGTGGTCGCGGTGGCGCTCGCGTCGCTCAACGCGGTCGCGCGCGTGTACCTGGGCGCGCACAACCCGCTCGACGTCGTCGGCGGCGCCGCGGTCGGCGTCGCGCTCGCCGCGGTCCTGGACCTGCTGCTGGACGTCGCCCGCCGCCCGGGCGCCACGCCGCGTGCGGCCACGCCGCCGCCCGCGGCGGATTCCCGGTAGACCCGCCCGGCCACCTCGCCGACATCCGCCCCGATGCGCATCCGGGTCGTCCACGGCGACCGCGTCCACCTCACCGGCCGCGCCGTCACGGTCCTGGCGGCACCCTGCGCACCGGCGGCCCGCCCCCGTCGGGCGGCTGAGGCCAGGGGCCCCGGCAGCTGCCGGGGCCCCTCGGCGTGCCTGGTCCCCTAGGGGGCGACGCGGCGGCTGAACACGCTGGCCGGGTCGGTCCCGTGGGGCATGGTGAAGAACGGGAACAGCGCGGACCCGCTGGAGCCGAGCCCCTCGTAGTCGCCCAGGAAGAACCCTCGGGCCACCGGTGCCTTACGGCTGTCGAAGGAGGCGCTGGTCACCCGCGTCTCGTCGGCGGTCCAGCTGGCGGCGCTGGAGCAGTTGGCGTGGCAGTGGGAGATGAACGCGTCGGTCGGGGTGGTGGCCCCGCCGTCGGCGGTGTTGTTGCGGAAGTCGTAGTAGCTGACGGCGACGGTGCCGTCGTTCAGCACCTGCACCATCGGTGTGAACGCCTGGCCGTTGCCGGCGGGCTCACCCGGGTCGGGCGGCGGGGTCTGGTTGGCCTTGACCGGGGTCGACCAGGTGAGGCCGCCGTCCAGCGACTGGGTGAACGCGATGCTGGAGCGCGGGCCGAACCGCAGGTCCTGCCACACGGCGTAGAGCGCGCCGGTCCTGGGGTCGACCGCCACCTCGGCGTTGATGTCGCCGGTGCGGTGGGCCGCGCCGTCGTCGGGGTCGACCACGATCCCGCGGAGGAAGTCGTCGATGACGATCTCCTTCTTGGTCCAGGTGGCGCCGTGGTCGGCCGAGCGGATCGCGGCGATGCTGAAGCCGCGGGTGTCCTGGTCGTTCCGGGTCCCGTGGAGCAGGGTGAACACGTTGACCAGCTCGCCGTCGAAGGTCGCGTTGTCGGGCAGGACGGCGATCACGTTGCCGATCGTCTGGGAGACGCTCCCGGCCTTGTAGATCTTCCTGGCCGGCTCCCAGCTCGCCCCGCCGTTGGTGGTCCGGGCGAAGTAGATGTCGCCGGTGAAGGCCCGGGAGTTGTCGAACGGGGGCTGGACCGGGGTGCCGCTGGGCGGGGAGGTGAGCCGGTCCCAGACCGCGTAGGCGAAGCTGGAGCTGTTGGGGTCGGCCGTCATCGACTCCTTGTCGTTGAGGACGTTGGGGCTCTCGTCGCGGATCAGCGTGGTCGGGTCGCCCCAGGTGGCGCCGTGGTCGGTGGAGCGCATCACCAGGATCGCGTTCGGCGAGGTGTCGAACCCGCCGGGGTTGGAGTCCACCGACAGGCTGAGCAGGTACGCGGTCCCGTTGGGCGAGATCGCGACCCAGGGGTCGGAGGCGCGCTCGTAGAACCCGCCGTTGGCCGGCGTGCCCCCGGTGCACTTGGTGGACTTGGTGGTGGCGTTCACGCTCCAGCTCGCCCCGCCGTTGGTGCTGCTGGCCGAGACCAGGCCCTCGGAGCCGCCGTTGCTCCAGCGGTCCTGCTGCCAGGCGCCGATCAGCGTGCTCGGGTTCGACGGGTCCACGGCCACGAACGGCTCGACCTCCGAGCCGGTGAAGCTCGTGCCGCCGATGTTGCCGTCGTCGCCGTCGCAGGCTGCGATCGGGCTGCTTCCGGACACCTGCACCAACGGGCCGGTCGTGAACGACCCGGCCGTGGCGGGACCGGTGGCGATCGCGATCAGGGTGGTGAACGCGACCGCCAGAGCGATCCGGAACCTCGCACGACGCATACGGATCCCCTCCTCGGGATCGTGCGAAACGGGACAACAAGCTCTACCGGTTCAAGCTCGGGGTCAAGGGAGCAACCGCGCAAAACGGTCCTCGCGGAGGTGCCGGGCGGGCGGCTCAGCCGGAGCCGTCGCCGCCGCGGCGGGCGGCGTCCCGGACCCAGGCGGCCAGGCCGGCGGCGGCGCCGCCGGCCGTCTCGCTCAGCTCGCGCAGGAGCTGCACGAACGGGTCCTGGGAGTCCGCGGCGGCGTCGCGGTAGGAGCGCGCCGCGGCCGCCACCTCGTCGCGGAAGCCGGTGTCGGGGTCGTCGGCGCGGCGCGGGTACTCGCCGGCGAGGGTCCGCTCGTACCCGCCGGTCTCGACCCAGTGCTTCAGCTCGAGCACCCGCAGCGCCGAGAACGGGTGCGAGGCCCCGAGCAGGTTGAGCATGCGCAGCATCCCGTCGCGCGCGTCGCCGGCGGACTGGTACTCCTCCGCCTGCTCCAGGAAGGCGACCAGGCTCATCTCCTCCACCCTGGCCCCGCCCGCGGTCTTCATGTGGACGCGCGTGGCCGCGCCGGGGTCCTGGCCGGCCAGCAGGCCCGCGCGGTCGCAGGAGATCTCCGCCTTGCGGTGCCACTCCTGCAGGCCGAGCAGCGCCACCCGCAGCCCGGCGGTCCCGAACGGGACCCGGCCGACCGCGCCGGTGAGCTGCGCGAGCACGAACACCAGCGAGGTGAGCACGGCGTGCCCGCTGTGCACGTGGCCCAGCTCGTGGCCGACCACCACGCGCAGCTCCTCGTCGTCCAGCAGCTCCAGCAGGCCGGTGCTCAGTACCACGAACGGGCGGTCCAGGCCGAGCGTGACCGCGTTCGGCCGCGGCTCCTGGGCCACGTACAGCTCCGGCTCGTGCTCCAGGTCGAGGATCCGCACGCAGTCCTGCTTGATCCGGTGGACCGTGCGGAACTGCCGCTCGCCCGCGCGCACGGTGGTGGCCAGGTGCAGCAGGCGCAGGCGCCGCTCGCTGAACATCCCGGCGGCGGTGCGCAGCACCGCGGCGAAGCCGGGCGCCCGGCGCAGCGCGGCCAGCGCCGCCCGGTCGGCGGGATGCTCCCACGCCCGCGAGCTGATCTGCGGGAGCGCGACCCGGGCGCGCTCCACGGCGCGGGAGGGCGGGTCGCCGGCAGGCGGGTCGGTCTGGGGCATCGGCACGCACCGTGGTCGGGGGCGGTCACCTCCGAGGGTACCGCGCGCCCGCGCGAAGGGCTGGAGCAGCGAGCGCCCGAGCTGCCATCCTCGTCGGTACGCCAGGTTCGTGCACGGCCCGCGGCGCGCCGCGTCGTCCGCGACGGCCGTGTGGTCGAGCCGGGGAGCCCACCGAGCCCAGGGAGGGGAGCGCCATCAGCGTCCACCTGCCCGCCGGCCGCAGCGGCGACGCCTGGCGGCTGGAGGCCGACGGCCGCGAGCTGCGCCTGACCAACCTCGACAAGCTCTACTGGCCCGAGGAGCGGATCAGCAAGGGGGACCTGCTCGGCTACTACTGGAACGTGGCGCCGCTGCTGCTGCCGCACCTGCGCGGCCGGCCGCTGACCATGCGGCGCCAGCCCGGCGGCGTCGGCGACGAGGGCTTCTACCAGAAGCAGGCCCCCGACCACGCGCCCGACTGGCTGCCGACCGCCGAGGTGCCGAGCGAGGAGGGGGCGGGCACGGTCCGGTTCGTGGTCGTCCAGGACCTCGCCACCCTGCTGTACGTCGTCAACCTCGGCTGCATCGAGCTGCACCCCCTGCACGCGCGCGTCCCCGCCGCGCCCGAGGAGCCCGCGGCCGGGGGGCCGGAGGAGGAGCAGCGGCCGGACTACGCGTTCTTCGACCTCGACCCGTTCGAGCCGGCCGGCTTCGACGACGTCCGCGAGGTCGCCAAGCTGGTCAAGGTCGTGCTCGACGGGCTCGGGCTGCGCGCCTACGCCAAGACGTCCGGGGCGACCGGGATGCACGTGTACGTCCCGATCGACCCGGTGCACTCCTATGAGGAGGTCCGCGGCCTGGTGGAGCGGGTGGGGCGGATGGTGGTCCGCGCCTGGCCGGAGAAGGCGACGATGGCCTGGCCGCTCGCCGACCGCGCCGGGAAGGTGTTCATCGACCACCAGATGAACCGACGGGGTGCCAACGTCGCCTGCGTGTACTCGTTGCGCCCGCGGCCGGGCGCGCCGGTGGCGACCCCGCTGGACTGGGACGAGCTGGACCAAGGCGTCGAGCCGGGACGGTTCACGATCGGCTCGGTGTGGGAGCGGTTCGCCGCCGGGGACCGCTTCGCGCCGGTCGTGGCGGGCGGCCAGACGCTCACGGCGGCGCTGGAGGAACTGCGGGTGCAGGCGCGCGCCGCCGGCGAGCCGGCGCGCCCGGGCCGCTCGCGGGGCCGCTGGGCGTCCGGGCCGCGCGCGCCCCGCCGCCCGGGCGGCGGGGACGCCGGGCCGGCGCCGCTCGCCGAGTACGCCCGGCGTCGGGACTTCGAGCGCACCCCGGAGCCGCCGCCCGAGCGGCCGCGGGGTCTGCCCGACGCGCCGCATGCCGCCGGGCTCATGCAGCCGGCCGTGCTGGAGCCCGGCCCGGTCTTCACCATCCAGCAGCACCACGCCCGGCGCCTGCACCACGACGTGCGCTTCGAGCGCGACGGGGTGCTGGTCAGCTTCGCGGTCCCCAAGCGCCTGCCCGAGGCGCGCGGCGCCCGCCACCTCGCGGTCCGCACCGAGGACCACCCGATGGACTACCTGACCTTCAGCGGCGAGATCCCCGAGGGCGAGTACGGGGGCGGCCAGGTGCGGCTGTTCGACCTCGGCACCTACGAGCCGCTCGAGACGGGCGAGGACAAGTGGAAGGTCCGCCTGCACGGCAGCCGCTACCGCGGCGCGGAGTACACCCTGGTGCGCACGCGCGACCGCGACTGGCTGTGCCTGCTGAGCGGGGCGGGCCCGCCGCCGCTGGCGCCGCCGCCGGTGTACGAGCCGATGCTGGCGCTGCTGGTCGCCGAGGCGTTCGACGACGACGGCTGGCTGTTCGAGGTCAAGTGGGACGGGCACCGCTGCCTGGCCGCGCTGGACGGCGCGACCCGGCTGACCTCCCGGGCCGGCCGCGACGTCAGCGGCCAGTTCCCCGAGCTGGACGGGCTCCACCGCCAGCTCGCCGCGCGCAACGCCGTGGTCGACGGCGAGGTGGTCGCGCTGGACGAGCGCGGCCGGCCCTCGTTCCAGCGGATGCAGGAGCGCTTCCACCTCTCCCCCGAGGAGCTGGTCCAGCGCGCCGGCCAGGCCCGCAGCCCGATCGAGTTCCTCGCGTTCGACCTGCTGTTCCTGGACGGCGAGCCGCTGCTGGACCGGCCCCTGCTGGAGCGCAGGGAACGGCTGGTCGAGGTGCTGGTCGAGGACGGGCGCGTGCGCCTGTCGCAGGCGGTGCGCGGCGAGGGGGTCGCCTTCTTCGAGCGGGCGCGCGCGCTCGGGCTCGAGGGGGTCGTGGCCAAGCGGGCGGCCAGCCCGTACCGGCCCGGCCGCCGCTCCCCCGACTGGCGCAAGGTCAAGGCCCTGCGCACCCAGGACTGCGTGATCGTCGGCTGGACGCCCGGCCAGGGCCGGCGCGCGGCGACGCTCGGGTCGCTGCTGCTGGCGGTGTACGACGACGGCTGGCTGCGCTACGTCGGCAACGTCGGGACCGGCTTCAGCGACGCGCTGCTCGCCAGCCTGCTGGCGGAGCTGAAGGCGCGCGAGACGCGGCGCCGGCCGGTCGAGCCGGATCCCGGGGTGCGACGCGCCCGCTGGGTGGAGCCGGAGCTGGTCTGCGAGGTCGGCTACCAGGAGTGGACCCGCGCCGGGCACCTGCGGATGCCGTCGTTCAAGGGGATCCGCACCGACAAGCTCCCCGAGGACTGCCGCGCGGAGCGGCCGGCGGCGCCCTGAGCGCGGGCCGGTGGATGCGGCGGCCACCCGCCGGGGACCGGTGGTACGGTGCTGGTCCACGCCTGCTGTCGCCGACCGGCCGCACCCCGGCCGCATCCCGAGGAGCCGCGCATGCACCCTGACACCAGGCAGCTCGAGGACGAGGAGATCATCACCACCTGGACAGGTTCCGCGCAGGGCCCGGCCTCGCCCACCGCCGACGCCGACGGCACCGACACCGACACCGGCGACGAGGTCGACACCGGCGACACCGGCGACGCGACCGACGAGGTCGACGCCGGCGACCAGGTCGACACGGGCGACAGCGGCGACGGGACCGACCGCGGCGACACCGACTCCACCGACCGCTGAGCACCCCGTGACCGAGCAGAACGGTGGTCGCGCGACCACCAGCCCGGCGCTGCGCCGCTGCGTCGGCGAGGTCACGGACTTCCTCGAACAGCACTGGGCCCGCGCTCCCCTGCACTGCCCGGGCGCGGACGCGCGCGGGTTCGCCGACCTGCTCAGCCTGGCCGACGTGGACGACCTGGTGTCCTCGTCGTCGCTGCGGCCGCCGGCGTTCCGGCTGGTCAGGGACGGCCGACCGCTGGAGCAGGCGAGCTACACCAGGTCGGGGCGGCTCGGCGGCCGTCGGCTGCACGACCTCCCCGACCCGGGGCGGGTCTACGCGCTGTTCGAAGGTGGCGCGACGATCGTGCTGCAGAGCCTGCACCGGTACTGGCTGCCGCTGACGCGGTTCTGCCGCGAGCTGGAGCTGGCGCTGACCCATCCGGTCCAGGCCAACGCGTACGTCACCCCGCGGACGGCGCGGGGGCTCGGGGTGCACGCCGACGGGCACGACGTGTTCGTGCTACAGGTCTCCGGGCGCAAGCACTGGGAGGTGTTCGCCCCAGGGGGCCAGGGCGGCCCGGGCCCGCGCCTGCTGCGGACCGAGCTGGCCGCCGGCGACGCGCTGTACGTGCCACGCGCGTTCCCGCACGCCGCCCGCACCGCCGACACCGCCTCGGCGCACCTGACGATCGGGGTGCTCGCCTACCGCTGGGGCGAGGTGCTGCGCGACGCCGTCGCCAGCGTGCTCGACACGCTCGACGAGCCGCTGCCCGCCCGCTTCGGCGAGGACCCGAGCGCCCTGGCGCCGCGCGTGGCCGAGCAGCTCGCCGAGGTCCGGCGCCGGCTCGACAAGCTCGACCCGGCCGCGATCGCGGCGGCCGCGGGGCGCAGGTTCTGGGCGAGCCGGCCCGCGATCCTGACCGGCCAGCTCGAGCAGCTGCTCAGCCTGGACGAGCTGGACGACCGCTCGGTGCTGCGCCGGCGGCCCGGCTCGGTCTGCCGCGTGACGGTGGACGGCGAGCGGCTGGTGGCGCTGCTCGGCGACCGCGAGCTGGCGATGCCCGCCCGCCTGGAGCGGCCCCTGCGCCTGGTCCTGGCCGGCGACCCGTTCGCGGTCGGGGACCTCGCCGGGGACCTGGACGAGGCCGGCCGCCTCGTACTCGTCAGGCGCCTGCTGCGCGAGGGCCTGCTGGAGCTGGTGATCGCGTAGATGAGCGGGGGACCCCCTGACGCGCCGGTCTCCCGCTGCTCGGACGTGTCGCGGGAGCTGGGGGAGCCGCTGCTGGGCACGGCGTCGGTCGTGCGCGCGTGGCTCCTGGTCGAGCAGCCGGGGCCGTGGGGCGCCAGCGCGCTGGTGGAGAGCCGGCTGGACCGCGCGGTCGCCCGGGAGCTGGGCCGGCGCGCCCGCGCCGCGGGCGTGCGGGTGGTGCTGATCCGGCGGGCCCGCGAGGGTGGCGGCGCGGAGCAGCCGCGCCGCTGCTACGCCGCCTGGACCGGGAGGGGGCGCCCCTGGCTGGAGTCGGGGCTGCCGGCGGACCCCGCGGCGCTGCTGGAGCTGGACCTGGCCGCGCTCGGGCGCGGCGGGTCGCCGCGGCTCGGGGAGCCGCACGCCCCGGCGCTGCACCTGGTCTGCACCAACGGGCGGCACGACCGCTGCTGCGCGATCAAGGGCCAGCCGCTGGCGCGGGCGCTGGCGGGCGCGCCGCCGCTCTCCGAGCGGGTCTGGGAGTGCTCCCACATCGGCGGCGACCGCTTCGCCGGCAACCTCGTCTGCCTCCCGCACGGGCTGTACTTCGGGCGGCTCGGCCCGGCCGACGGCGTGCGGGTCGCAACGGCCTACGAGCGCGGCGAGATCGACTTGGCGCACTACCGCGGCCGCTGCGGCCTGCCCTGGGCCGCCCAGGCCGCCGAGCACCTGCTGCGCGCCGAGCTGGGCCTGACCGGCGTGGACGACCTCCTGGTCGAGCGCCTCGCCCGACCCGACCCGGGCGAGGCGGCGGTGTGGCTCGGCGACCGCTCGGGTCGCCGGTTCGAGGTGCGGCTGCGGCTCGCCCACGACACCCGGCCGCGTGCGCTCACCTGCGACGCCGGCACCCGCTCGACCCCGCCGACCTACCGGCTGGCAGGCGTGCGGGTCCAGCGGGCGTCCTGAGGCCGGGGACCTCCGCGGCAGACCCACCGAGGCGGATGCGGACCTGCGCGGCCGGCGTCCCGGACCGGACCGGGCCGGGCCGGCGGGTCAGCGCAGGACGGGCTCGCGTGCCGGCCCGGGACCCCGGCCGCGCTCGGCCACGCGCAGCTCGCCCTCGGTCCGCTCGATCAGGCGGTCCAGCTCGGCGCTCATCTCCACCAGCAGGTCCACGCCCCGGCCGCGGGAGGTCTGCGCGTCGCGGAACAGCGTGCCGAG